>Ga0214255_1000143_pt1 | contig 29293 bp, 30 predicted proteins | sample TroBogypolimnion_24_FD_153093 | JGI IMG/M metagenome (GOLD analysis project Ga0214255, IMG submission 153093) | Freshwater microbial communities from Trout Bog Lake, WI - 03AUG2009 hypolimnion | ecosystem: Environmental > Aquatic > Freshwater > Lake > Hypolimnion/Profundal zone | place: Trout...
CTTACTCTTCTTGATTCAGATGTTGCGGGGCCAAGGAAAGTTGTCGCTTGCGCCAGTGGTTTTAGCGGGCTGGATAGGCAGCGCCTATTTCTTCACATCTTCGACATCTTTTGCTAATCCAGCTGTCACATTGGCTAGAGGTTTTACCAATACATTTAGCGGTATTGCACTTCGATCAGTTCCGCTCTTTGTGCTGGCCCAATTGATCGGCGCAACTTTTGGAGTTCTCACTGCAAAGATATTTCAATCAGGAGAAAATAATGGAAAATAAGAAGCCAACCGTTCTATTTGTTTGTGTCCATAATGCGGGGCGTTCACAGATGGCCGCAGGATTTATGCGCGCACTAGGTGGCGATCGAGTTGAAGTTCTCTCTGCTGGATCCGAACCTAAAGATTCAATAAATCCCGTTGCAGTTGCCGCGATGCGAGAAGTAGGTATAGATATCTCCAATCAGCAACCGAAGATTCTGACGACTGATGCTGTCTTCGAGTCGGATGCAGTAATCACCATGGGCTGCGGGGATGCCTGTCCGATATTTCCGGGTAAGCGCTATGAGGATTGGGTTCTGGAAGACCCTGCAGGCCAAGATATAGATTTCGTTCGCACGGTGCGAGATGACATAAAGTCTCGCGTTGAGACTTTGCTGAGTGAGATCCTTTAAAGCTTCCCCTCCTTGGGAATAATCAGATCTAACTGCCAGGGCAAGGTGCGGGTGGCTTCATGCAACTCCACGCGAAAGAATTTCTCAGCAATGGTTCGTAGCTCCTGCGGATTTTTCGGTGCTTTGCCCTGAAGCAGAATTCGGATGAGCTCACCGCGGAATTTCTTTGACATATGGGTTATGACGGATTGGACGCCGTCGCGATCTTGAAAGACCCGAACCGCAACTGTGATTTCAGGATTCGATTTCCACGCGCTCACGTAAGTAGAAGAACGGCAATCGACGATGAGTTGCTTCTCGAGATCATCCAGCGCCAGAGCAAGAGGTAATTTCCATTGTGAGTTCTTGATTTTCTTCGAGTAGTAGGGAATTAGATCTAGCGGGCGAAGTACTCCAAAGAGCGCCGAAAATATCAGGAGTTGCGATTGAGCGCGCTTTTGAGCCTGGGGTGATAAACCGCGATAGTTCAAAGATTGATAGAGGACTCCCGAATAGATATCGATCGCTGGAGCCGTTGGCTCGGCGCGAATATCTTCCATGCATTCTTTTAGTACAGCCAGTCTAGAAATAGTGAGGCTTTGCGCGAAGGAGAGCCGTGCGAGTTGGAGTTGAGTTGAGCCACCAGCGTGAGTTTTTCCTTCACTGGGAGGAAGAAGGATGAGCATTAGTTGAGGCTAACAGCCTCCTCGCGCCCAGGCAGAGGAAACTATCGGTGATACCAAAACCGTTAGCACTAGACGCGAAACCTAGAGTGAAGAAAAGGTGAGAAATTCCGAGCAGCGATTATTCACGGGAGAGATAAATAAGTCCGAATGCAACGATTGCAACTCCTAGCCACGAGTAGATGTTAAGACTCTCGCCCAAGACCAACGCTGCCAAGATGGTGGCAGTGGCAGGCTCTGCCAGGATTAGCGTCGAAGCGGTCGCAGCTCGAATTTGGTTGAGGCCATAGGCGTAAGCAATGTACGCGATAGCTGTGGGGATAACCCCCAGCCAGAGGACCATCAAGAATCCAGAGCCAGTAACTAAGAAGTGATTCTTGCCGATCATAAAGAGGGGGAGAAGCAGGAACGCCCCCAATCCAAAGATTTTGTACATCGCCTCGGTAAACGAAGCCCCGCCGTTCATGGCTCGTTTACTTGCCACGGCAAAGAGCGAATATGCGGCTCCAGCCCCCAACGCTAGAACCACCCCTGTCAGATTGAAATGGGCAAAGCCCTTAGCCCCCGTGAGCAGGATTATGCCGAGAGTTGTTATCAGCGTGGCTGAGAACCAGCGACGCGTAGGCACCTCCCTATTAATAAGGTATCCCACAATTCCAGTCAGAGCGGGCGCAGAGCCAATCGCGGTTAAAGTTCCCACAGCCACCCCAGTGGAGCGAACGGCCGAGAAGAACGAGATCTGATAGATCGCCACCCCGACTCCACCAAGAATCAAGTCGGCCGTTTTGATCTTTGAACCACCAGCCTTGATGAGGTGGTGAAAAGCCCAGAGGAAGAGGGAACCCAAGAGCAGGCGGGAGGCACCCACCACGAGGGGAGATGATCCGCTGGGGCCTAGGGCTTGAGCGGTACCAGTTGTTCCAAAACAGATACCTGCAAAGATAACCGCACCATAATCCTTGAGGCGATCGCGCATGGTGGGAAGTCTAACTCTGCGAATTACTCAAAGAGCCCCATATCGCGGGCCGCTTGGGTAAGAGATGCTCTGGCATCAGGATGCGCGGCGCTTGCGATGAGATTCTCAGCCTGTTGGCGCTCTGACATGCCGAAGCAACGTGCAATTCCAATTTCGGTAACTACATGAGAGTGTTGAAAGCTTGTCACTGCGCCATCTATGAGCGGAATGATTGTGGAGGTATTGGATTTAACATGCCAGGATGGAAGTGCCATAAAGGATTGACCCCCGGTTGAGTGCAGAGCACCAGTAATAAAGTCGGTGGAACCACCAAACCCGGAGTAAATTTTGCCGCGCACTCGAGAGGCATTTGCCTGATCATAAAGATCGACCTGGAGCGCCGCATTGATTGAGGTCATTCGAGCCTGCTTGCCGATCTGCGAAGGGTCATTTGTCTTCTCGGTGCGGAACATACGAATACGGCGATTGAGGTGTAACCATTCGTACAGTCTTTTGCTGCCAAAGACGAAAGATGCCGTAATAGGAACACCCTCATCGAGAGCGCTCGCCTCTTCCATATTAAGAACCCCGTCGCTAAATGTCTCTGTCCAGATTCGCATTCCATTTCTGGTTTTCAAAAGTTCTAGCGTTGCATCTGGCACGGCGCCGATTCCTAATTGCAGCGTGGAATTATCTTTAATCATCGGGGCGATGCGTTCGCCGATAGCGCGACCAATGGGGGAGAGATTGCCAGTGGCGTGTTCGGTAAGTGGCTCATCAGATTCGAGTAAGAAATCAATTTCGTGTTCGTATATCTGTGCATCGCCATAGGTGTAAGGCATATGTGAATTTGCCTGCGCTATAACAATTCCACCGTTTGATCGAACCGATTCGATGGCTGCAGGCAAAATATTTACTTCGGTACCTAGCGAGACGGTATCAAAGCGGGGAAGTGAGGTATGGATCAAAACTATGTCGGGTTTAAGGTGATTCTTGATAAGAACTGGCAGCAGCGAGAGTCGGCTAGGAATGTATGTAAGGTCTTCGTAGTTGCGCATACCTGGGCCAATAAAGGCAGATTCGTGGGAGACACCTTCACGTCTTGGTATCCCGAGCTGGGCATTGAGCATATGCAAGCGATAGCGGGGAACCTGGGCATCGAATGCTGCCATCAGCGCCTTAGGCATTGCAAAATTACCAGAGACAACCACCCGAGGATTGTCAGGAAGATCCTTTAATACCGTCTTTAACTGTTCAAGTGAGATTCTTCGCATGTATTAATCGTAGGAGAGTGGAGGTGGATATGAAGTGGATTAACTGTAAATAATGCGGTGCCAGCCCTCAATATCGCATTTTCATGAGGATTGTTACTCTGCTCACAGCGTAAGATGGACACATGATCATCGATGTATGGGCCGACATTGTTTGCCCCTGGTGCTTCATTGGGAAACGGCGCTTAGAGAAAGCTCTAGAAACTTTCCCACATCGGGACCAAGTAACTATTCGTCATCGCGCTTTTCAATTGCAACCTGATATTAAAGAAACGGTATTAACTAAGAGTTATTTAGCGGAGAAGTACCAAGCCTCAGTCGAGCAAGTTACGCAAATGCAGGCCAATGTGTGTGCGGTGGCCGATGGCGAAGGTCTTTGCTACAACCTCGATGCGACCTTTTCAGGGAATACGTTTGATGCCCACCGTCTCTTGCTATGGTCTAGTACCGAGGGTAAACAGGATGAACTCCTTGAAGCGCTCTTCTCAAACTACTTTGAGAAATCCTTGGCTGTGTTTTCACACGCCGACCTCGTGTCGGCTGCGGTGGGAGTTGGAATTGATGCAGATAAAGCGGATGACCTACTCACTTCAAATCTTTATGTCGACGAAGTAATTGCCGATCGTAATTTAGCAAGTCAACTTGGTGCAACGGGCGTACCATTTTTCGTTTTCGACATGAAATATGGAATTTCTGGTGCCCAACCGCTTGAAGCATTTATACAGACTCTTGAAAGTGCTTGGGCAGATGAGGTAACGGCCGCCAAATAGTAGCGACCATTGCTTATAAGAGATACGCTAGCGGGCATGACAATGGAGTCACCGCTAGCTACTGCGCTCTCGCAATTACGAGGCGCCATCGATCAATTAGGCCTCTCAGAGAATGATTGGCAGACACTTTCAACACCAAGGCGTGTATTACAAGTAGCGGTTCCGCTACGTCGCGATAATGGCGAAGTTGAAATGTATACCGGCTATCGGGTGCAGTATTCAACGACGCGTGGCCCGTCAAAAGGTGGTGTTCGCTACCACCCTGATGTAGATATCGACGAGACCATTGCGTTAGCAATGTTGATGACATGGAAATGTGCTCTTACCAATTTGCCGTACGGAGGAGCTAAGGGTGGTATCGCTGTCGATCCAGCCACACTTTCATTGCGCGAAAACGAGAGACTAACGCGCCGCTATACCTCCGAAATTTTGCCAATTATTGGCCCAGAACGCGATATTCCGGCACCAGATGTTGGAACAGACGAGCGCAATATGGCTTGGATGATGGATACCTATTCGGTCAATGCCGGATTCTCTGTACCGGGCGTTGTCACCGGTAAGCCAATTGTTCTTGGGGGATCCCTTGGTCGTACCTCTGCCACCGGCGATGGCGTTGCTATCGCTACCCGTGAGGCGTTGCGCGTAAAAGGAGTGCCGATTGAAGGCGCGAGAGTTGCTATTCAAGGTTTTGGAAAAGTTGGATACTGGGCCGCGCGCGCCGTCGAAGATATGGGAATGAAAGTTGTTGCTGTCAGCGATGTGACAGGCGGCGTTACTGGTTTCCCAAATGTAACTGCGCTCTGGGGTCATTTTCTCACGAACAAGAACTTGGATCTACCTGGCACCGATCGCCTTACCAACGAAGAGTTATTGCATCTGGATGTTGATGTCCTCATTCCTGCTGCTCTAGCTGATGCAATAACTGAATCAACGGCGAGCAAAGTTAAGGCAAAGATCGTGGTGGAAGGAGCTAATGGACCGACGACCCCAAGTGGCGATGCGATTTTGCACGATAAGGGCGTATTAGTTGTGCCAGACATCTTGGCCAACTCCGGTGGAGTAATCGTTTCCTACTTCGAGTGGGTTCAAGATAAGCAGAATTACTTCTGGACCGCTGATGAAGTGAAGACCAATCTCTCATCAATCATGATGAAGGCATTCGACGAGGTAGAAGCGACTGCGACGAAGAAAGGCGCCACTTGGCGCGAAGCTGCATTAATGTTAGGCGTAGGCAGGGTTGCCGAAGCACACAAGCTACGGGGACTTTATCCATGACCAAACGCCGGTTACATCCGGCTTGGATCGCAGCAATCGTTACCTTTTTCACTCTAGTTGCCACATCAGGTTTTCGTGCTGCTCCATCCGTCTTGATAATGCCGCTTCAAATGTCATTTGGTTGGTCACGCTCGGCAATTAGCTCCGCCGTTTCCATCAATGTGCTTGTGTACGGATTGACGGCGCCTTTTGCCGCCGCTTTAATGGATCGCTTTGGAATACGCAGGGTCGTGATGTTCGCATTGACGATCGTAGGTACAGGTGCTTGGTGCACCCAATACATAAATCGCCCTTGGCATTTGATGCTGCTCTGGGGATTCGTTGTCGGCGGTGGAACTGGATCCATGGCTTTGGTATTTGCAGCATCGATTGCTAACCGGTGGTTTATCAAGAATAAGGGGCTTGTGGTTGGAATTCTTACCGCATCCAGCGCCGCTGGTAATCTAATTTTTCTTCCCGGATTATCTCAACTTGTTACACGCTACGGTTGGAAATCTGTTTCGATCACGGTTGCACTCGGCGCTTTTCTGATGGTTCCTATCATTTACTTCTTTCTGAAGGAGAGCCCGCTACATGCAGCGGTGAAACCATACGGGGCACCCGAGGATTACCAGTACCCCGAAATTGTGAAGCGCAGAGCTGGTCGGGAAGCGATAGATACTTTGGTGCGAGCGAGCAAACTCCGAAATTTTTGGCTTCTCTGCGGTTCTTACTTCGTCTGCGGTTTGTCGACGAGCGGATTGATTGGAACTCACTTTATTCCCGCTGCGATGGATCATGGGATGGCGATGAATACTGCAGCGAGTCTTCTAGCGCTAGTAGGCGTTTTTGATGTGATTGGAACTATGGCGTCGGGGTGGCTGACCGATCGTGTGGATCCAGTCAAACTGCTCTTTTTCTATTATTTAACTCGCGGATTCTCACTTTTTCTCCTCCCATCGATTCTTTTCCACAGTGTCCACCCCTCGACCATGGTCTTCGTTATTTTCTACGGTCTAGATTGGGTTGCAACTGTGCCACCGACGGTAATTCTCTGTCGGCGAATATTGGGGCCTGACCATGGAACGATTGTCTACGGATGGGTCTTTGCCTTCCATCAGATAGGTGGGTCTATTGCCGCACTTGGGGGAGCGATCATCCACGACAAGTTGGGCAACTATGCCGCCGCTTTTTATGTAGCAGGAGTGCTCTGCATCGTCGCCTCCTACGCCGTCCTTCAAATCACTCGTGAGGATGTTCCAGCAGCCGTAACTTCCCGATAAGTTTCTCCTATGAGCGATTTATATTCCGATCCACTAGGAACCGCTGTACTTGCCGCAGCCGAATTGACAAGAATTACTGGAAAAGATCGCCATGATGTGGCCCTAGTCATGGGCTCGGGTTGGGTCTCGGCGGCTGATGCCCTGGGAACGCCTACGCACGAATTCGAAGCGACTGATCTACCTGGCTTTCCTGCTCCTACGGTCTTTGGTCACGGTGGAAAGATTCGCTCCTATGATCTTGAAGGTGCCAACGGAACAATTCGCGCTCTTGTATTTCTAGGTCGTACCCACCTATATGAAGGCAAAGGAATTGAGCCGGTCGTGCATGGAGTTCGCACCGCCGTTAAAGCAGGATGTAAAACTGTTGTTCTGACAAATGCATGTGGTGGAATAAATCGCGATTACGCCGTTGGGCTACCTGTTTTAATAAAAGATCACATTTCGCTCACTGCAGTAAGCCCTTTGATTGGCGCCGACTTCGTAGACCTTACAGATTTATATAGCAAACGCATCCGCGCAATATTGCGCGCCGAAGATCCCACACTCGCAGAAGGCGTATACGCGCACTGGCGCGGACCTTCTTACGAGACGCCTGCTGAGATCAATATGATCCGCGTCATTGGTGGCGACCTAGTGGGAATGTCCACGGTTCCAGAAGCGATAGCTGCGCATGCTTTGGGTGCTGAGGTAGTTGCTATTTCGCTCGTCTCTAATGCCGCGGCGGGAATTACCGGAGAGAAGTTGAGTCATGAAGAAGTTATGGCTGCGGGTAAAGCGGCCGCCGGCAAGATGGGCGAACTCTTAAGCAAGGTATTACATAAAATATGATCTCCGCAGAACTTCGTGCTGAAGTAGAAGAGTGGATCGCACTCGATCCCGATCTCAAGACAGCTTCGTTATTACAAAGTTGGCTAGATACCGAAAATGAAGACGAATTGAAGGCTGCGTTCTCTGGCTTTTTGCAATTCGGAACAGCTGGGTTGCGAGGGCCAATAGGTCCGGGTCCTTCGCGTATGAATCGCGCAGTTGTTGCACGAGCGGCGGCGGGAATCGCTGCTTATATGAAGGCGCGCGGATTAACCACTGTGGTCATTGGGCGCGACGCGCGACATGGCTCTGAAGATTTCACCTTTGAAAGTGCTGCCATCTTCAATGGCGCAGGTATAAAAGTATTTGTTTTACCGCGACCACTGCCTACCCCAGTCTTGGCTTATGCTGTAAGGGATTTGAAAGTTGACTGTGGAATTATGGTGACCGCGAGCCACAACCCACCGCAAGATAATGGTTACAAGGTATACCTAGGGGGAGTGGTAGATGGGATTAATTACAACGCCTCTCAGATCGTTTCACCGGCGGATGAGCAGATCTCAGAATATATTTCACAGCAAAATCACGCACTTGTTCGCGGCTCTGAGTGGACCATTCTGAACGATGATGTCCTTAATCGCTATGTAGCGCGCACCGCCAGCATTGCTCCCACAATTTTTGATGTGAAGGCCGTGTACACCGCGATGCATGGGGTCGGTACCGAGACGGTCGGAAGAGTCTTTTCCCGAGCAGGCTATCCGGCGCCAATCCTGGTTACGGCTCAAACTGCGCCAGATCCTGATTTTCCTACTGTGGCATTTCCGAATCCTGAGGAGCCTGGGGCGATTGATCTTGCTCTTGAGGTAGCCCGTGCCAGCGAGGGTGATGTCGTAATCGCCAATGATCCAGATGCTGATCGCTGCGCAGCTGCTGTGAACGATCGGGGCACATGGCGCATGCTCACTGGAGATGAACTGGGCGCTCTCTTTGGAGAGTATCTCGCGACATCTGCCCCAGAGAATTATCGCCAGAGATGCTTTGCTAACTCCATCGTTTCATCTTCCCTATTAAGCAAAATTGCCAAACGCCACGGTATCGAATTCCACGAAACTCTCACTGGGTTCAAATGGCTGGCAAAGTTAGAGAACCTGGGATTTGGTTACGAAGAGGCGATCGGATATTCCGTTGACCCGCAGACGGTTAATGATAAAGATGGTGTGTCAGCGGCAATCATGTTGGCGCGCATCGCAGGGGAGTTGAAATCACAAGGTTCTAGCATCTCCCGATACCTCAAGGAGATTAACGATCGCTATGGCTTCCATAAAACGGTGCAGATATCTATACGAGTAAAGGAGTTGCCCAGCATTGGTCGAGTTCTCAATTCAATTCGTCAATCACAGCCCTCTGAAATCGCTGGGTTGAAAGTACTTCGCTTCGATGACCTACTTCTGCCTAACGGCGCACTTCCTCCGACCGATGGATTGCGTTTCTACCTCGAAAAGGATGTACGTGTGATCATTCGCCCTAGCGGCACCGAACCTAAGGTGAAGTGTTACATTGAAGTCGTATGTAAGAGCGATTCGGCTGCAGATCATCAACTCGCAGATCAACTAGTTGCGCAGTTGACCCCCGTGCTTACAGGATTTTTCAAATGATTATTGATTCCTCCGAAAGTTCGCTTAAGGCCTTTTTACAGACGCTGCCCCGAGTCGATGAAGTCGGAGTGAATGCGCGCGCCGCGATGTTAGCAACCCGCAGCATTAAGACGACAAGCAAGGCTTGGGCCATCGATACCGCGATTTCAATGGTCGATTTAACAACGCTTGAAGGGGCCGATACCCCCGGAAAAGTGCGCGCCATATGTGCCAAGGCGGTGCGTCCTGATGCTACTGATTTATCGGTCCCGTCAGTCGGGGCAGTCTGCGTCTACAACGACATGGTTCACATTGCACGCACAACTCTCGATCAAATAGGTGGCAAGGCAATTCCAGTCGCGGCGGTCGCTACCGCGTTTCCATCAGGACGCGCTTCCTTTGCGGTGAAAGCCCAGGACACCAAGGATGCCATCAACGCCGGCGCTGCTGAGATAGATATGGTGATCGACAGAGGCGCTTTTCTCTCGGGCCGCTATGGCGAAGTATTCGATGAAATAGTAAAGATCAAAGAATTGTGTGGAGATAAAGCACACCTCAAAGTAATTCTCGAAACCGGAGAGCTCGTCACATTAGATAATGTTCGCAAAGCCTCCTATCTAGCTATGTTGGCTGGAGCCGATTTTATTAAGACCAGTACAGGCAAAGTTGCGCCTGCGGCTACCGCCCCGGTTGTACTCGTTATGCTCGAAGCGGTCCGCGATTACTTTGCGATGACCAAGTTTCGCATTGGTGTTAAACCCGCTGGTGGTATTCGAAACACCAAGGATGCCATCAAGCAGTTAGTGCTGGTGAATGAAGTGGCCGGCCCCGAATGGCTCACCCCGCAATTATTTCGAATCGGCGCTAGCGCATTACTCAATGATTTGTTGTTGCAACGAATGAAGATGAGGGATGGCTACTACGCCAGCCCTTCTTACGTGACCCTGGACTGAGAGCGAATATATGAACCCCTTCGAATATGCACCCGCGCTGGAGTCAACATCTATCGTCACGATTGCCGATAGGTACAAGCTCTTCATCAATGGAAAATTTGTTGCGCCCAGGTCGGGTAAGTACTTTCCAACGATCAATCCGGCGACCGGTAAGAAACTTTCAGAGATAGCCGAGGCGAATTCGGCCGATGTTGATCTAGCGGTAAAAGCCGCGCGCGAAGCCTATGTAAAGGTATGGAGCAAGCTCTCTGCTGCTGAACGCGGAAAGTATCTCTTCCGTATTGCACGCATCTTGCAAGAACGAGCCCGAGAGTTTGCGGTCTTAGAAACCCTCGACAATGGCAAGCCGATTCGTGAATCCCGCGATACCGATATTCCGCTCGTTGCTGCTCACTTTTTCTATCATGCCGGTTGGGCAGATAAATTGAAGTACGCAGGCCTGGGGGATCAACCGAAGCCACACGGAGTTGTCGGTCAGATCATTCCTTGGAATTTTCCTATGCTCATGTTGGCCTGGAAAGTTGCTCCAGCCCTGGCAACAGGTAACACCGTTGTTCTTAAGCCAGCAGAAACGACATCGCTGACCGCGCTTCTCTTTGCCGAGGTCTGCCAGCAGGCGGGACTTCCCAATGGTGTTGTAAATATCGTCACAGGCGCTGGTGCCACAGGTGCTGCTCTCGTTAATCACCCAGGTATCGACAAGATTGCGTTCACTGGATCTACCGATGTCGGTAAATTGATTGCCACTTCCATCGCGGGAACCAAGAAGAACGCCACTCTGGAGCTCGGCGGCAAGGCTGCAAATATTATTTATGATGATGCGGCTATCGACGAAGCGGTTGAGGGAATCGTCAACGGAATCTTCTTTAATCAGGGCCATGTCTGTTGTGCTGGATCTAGACTCTTGGTCCAAGAGAACGTCCAGGACGAGGTCTTGGCTAAACTCAAAGTGCGGATGAGCCACATTAGGCTGGGAAATCCGCTCGATAAAAATACGGATATCGGCGCCATCAACAGCGCGGCTCAACTCGCAAAAATCAAGGAACTTTCCGCCGCCGGAGAAGCCGAAGGCGCTGAACGTTGGAGTCCTCCCTGCGATCTGCCCGCCGCTGGATTCTGGTTTGCTCCGACAATCTTTACCGGAGTCTCACAAACCCATCGCATCGCGCGCGAAGAGATCTTTGGACCTGTTCTCTCGGTCTTGACCTTCAGAACCCCACAGGAGGCCATTGAGAAGGCAAATAACACCCCGTATGGGCTCAGCGCCGGCATTTGGAGCGAGAAAGGCTCCAAGATCCTCTGGACCGCATCGAAGCTGCGCGCTGGCGTGATCTGGGCAAATACCTTCAATAAATTTGATCCAGCGAGCCCCTTCGGCGGATATAAAGAATCAGGCTGGGGTCGCGAAGGCGGCAGACACGGCCTGGCGGCATATTTGAAGGCGGGTAAATGAAAATGGCGATATCTCCATCAGGGCGAATCGATGTCCTCAAGACCTATAAGTTATTTATTGGGGGAGCCTTCCCGCGCAGTGAATCTGGACGGGTATATGCGATTAAGGATTTCAAAGGTAACCACCTCGCAAATCCATCGTTGGCATCTCGCAAAGACCTGCGCGACGCCGTAGTAGCCGCTCGAAGTGCCTTCTCGGGATGGTCATCCGCTACCGCTTATAACCGGGGTCAAATTTTGTATCGCATGGCCGAGATTCTCGAAGGTCGTAGCGAACAGCTGGTCACTGAAATAGTTGCTCTCGAAGGCGTAACACCGCGAGCCGCTGCACTTCAGGTACAACAGAGCATCGATCTTCTGGTCTGGTATGCCGGTTGGAGCGACAAGATTTCTGCGCTCGCAGGTTCTACAAATTCTGTATCAGGACCGTATTACAACTTCTCTACCCCAGAGCCAATCGGAGTTGTTGCAATATTTGCCCCGGCAAAACCATCTCTGCTCAATCTCATCGCAGCAATCGCATCTGTCATTACATCAGGAAACACCGCAGTAGTTATTGCTTCCGAGAAATTCCCGCTGCCAGCGATAACTTTCTCCGAGATCATGGCGACCAGCGATTTACCAGCAGGAGTGGTCAACGTTTTGACTGGGAGCAGTTCGGAGCTGGCACCGTGGGCGGCATCTCACATGGATATTGATGCAATAGATGCCAGTGGATTAACGCCAAAACAATTAAAGGATTCTCAAGTAGCCGGAGCCCAAAATCTCAAGCGGATCAGAGTCAGTGATGAGTTAGATTCGCCACTGCGGATCTTGAACTTCATGGAAATTAAGACGGTCTGGCATCCGATCGGAATCTGACCTTATTCTTCGCTAATCCTTTGATATGCGGGCTTTACTAGCTCTTCAATGATCGACAGGCGTTCGTCGAAGGGAATGAAAGCGCTCTTTAGCGCATTGACGGTGACTCTCTGCAAATCTAAGAAAGTCCAATCGAAGGCGTTGACTACATGGGACATCTCTTGTGACATTGAAGTCCCGCTCATCAAACGATTATCAGTATTGATTGTGATGCGGAAACGTAATTTTTCCAGAGCGCCGATGGGGTGTGAGGCATAATCCTTAGCCGCACCTGTCTGCAAATTAGATGTGGGGCAGAGTTCAAGGGGAATGCGTCGATCTCGGACATATGCAGCCAAGAGTCCTAGCTTGGGCTCATCCCCGCTAAAATCAATATCTTCGACGATGCGCACGCCATGACCAAGCCTTTCGGCACCACAGATCTGGATCGCCTGCCAGATAGATGCTGGACCATAAGCTTCGCCAGCATGGATTGTGAAGTGAGCATTCTGGGCACGCAAATAATCAAATGCGGAGAGGTAGTCTTTTGCTGGATATCCATCTTCGGGGCCAGCGATATCGAATCCGACAACATGCTGATCGCGATACTGCACTACCTTCTTCGCCACTTCGTCAGACCAATTATTCTGGCGCAGAGCGCAGAGAATCTGCTCAACTCGGATGGAAAGACCTTCGGCCTTAGCATCTTGCATCCCTAGTTGAAATCCTTCGGTGGTGGCTGCGATAACTTCATCTAAATCCATGGTGCCTTGAGTGAATAGTTCGGGAGCGCCTCGCACTTCTGCGTAGACCACGCCATCGCGAGCGAGATCTAGCGCCGCTTCTCGAGCAATACGTACGACAGCGCTATGAGTCTGCATTACCGCAATGGTGTGATCAAAGGTCTCTAGGTAACGTTCCAGAGAGCCAGAGTTGCACGCTTCAAAGAACCAATCGCCAAGTGCAGCGGCATCTGTAGATGGGAGTTTGTTGTAACCAATCTCTTGCGCTAAATCAATAATTGTCTGTGGTCGCAATCCACCATCGAGATGGTCATGCAGGACAACCTTTGGAATTCTCTTAATTTGTTCGGCGGTCGGCGTTCTGTTCAGCGTCATCCGGTGAGTTTATCCCGTTATCTTTTCTATGATGAGCGGAAGGCGATCTACCTTCTCTCCCGTGGATGAAATACGAACTGCACCTTTCAGTGCTTCCAGCGCCCGTTCAAAGCGTGGGGAATCATCAGTGTGAAGAGTAAAAAGGGGAGCTCCCTCGATAATACTTTCACCCGGTTTAGCATGGATCTCGATTCCGGCACCGGCTTGTACCGCTTCGCCTTGGCGTGACCGACCAGCGCCAAGGCGCCAGGCGCTTATCCCAACCGCTAGGGCATTCATCTCAATAATTTCACCAGATGACTCTGCTCTTACAACATAGTTTTCGCGTGCAACTGGCAACGAGGCGTCAGGGTCTCCGCCCTGCGCGCTGATCATCTCTCGCCACACATCCATCGCAGCTCCATTTTTGAGCGCATCTGCCGGATCCATTGTCGGCTTGATTCCCGCGGCATCGAGCATTTCTCGCGCCATCAAAAGAGTGAGTTCGACGATATCTGCTGGACCTCCACCCGCCAAGACTTCGACAGATTCCCTTACTTCTAAGGCATTTCCTGCCGTCAGCCCAAGAGGGACATCCATGGCAGTGATAAGAGCTCGAGTATTTACTCCAGCTCTGGTACCGAGCGCAACCATGGTTTGTGCCAATTCACGCGCTTTAAGGGGGTCGCTCATAAAGGCACCACTACCCGTTTTTACATCGAGAATCAGCGCAGATGTGCCTTCTGCAATCTTCTTACTCATAATGCTAGATGCAATCAGAGGGATTGCAGGAACGGTTCCTGTTACATCGCGAAGGGCGTAGAGCTTCTTATCTGCTGGTGCGAGCCCGGCACCAGCGGCACAAATTACCGCACCGCAATCTTGCAAGACTTTAAGCATTTGCGCGTTAGAGAGCGAAGCACGCCAGCCTGGAATCGATTCCAGCTTATCGAGGGTACCTCCGGTATGACCAAGACCTCGACCAGAAAGTTGTGGAACTGCTCCACCGCAGGCAGCGACTAGAGGTGCGAGTGGAAGGGTGATCTTGTCACCGACGCCGCCCGTAGAGTGTTTATCAGCGGTCTTGCGAGAGAGTGCAGACCAGTTCATGCGCTCGCCACTGTTGATCATTGCATCGGTCCAACGCGAAATTTCACGCATATTCATTCCGTTGAGCAGGATTGCCATCAGAAGAGCAGACATCTGTTCATCAGCTACGACACCGCGGGTGTACGCATCGACAATCCAATCAATCTGTGGATCGCTCAACTCACCTTGATCGCGCTTTGCGCTAATGATTTCAACGGCTGCAAATGGTTCGGTCATATTTTTCCTTAGGTGGATGAATTAGGAGAGTTGGTCGGGCCCAAATGCCCACGGCAGGATGTCGGACATGGGCAATGCGCCAGATGGGGTCATGAGAAGGCAGTTAGGTCCGCCATGTTCGAAGATAATTTGGCGACAACGGCCACAGGGTGAGAGAAATTCTCCAGCTGAATCGACGCAGACAACTGCAATCAGTTTGCCGCCGCCACTTGCGATGAGATTGGAGACCATTCCACATTCGGCGCAGAGCGTCATCCCATAGCTGGCATTTTCGACGTTGCATCCGGTCACGATTCGTCCATCATCGACGAGCCCAGCAACACCGACAGAAAATTTTGAATATGGGGCATATGCCATCGTCATGATCTGTTTTGCCTCGGCATGTAGCGCTTCCCAATTAACTCTTTCGGTGATCAAGCCGATTCACCGCGAGCGAGAACAGCGATTTTAAAGCTCTTCATTAAGATTTCCTCCCGAGGATCTATGTGAGCGAGCAATTGAGTATCCGCAACTTACCCACTTTTTTCACACTGGTCATAACTCGCGGAGAGTAATTATGACATGTATCTCAACCACGGGTTGAGAGTTCCCTAAATCACAGTTGGCTGAGGGGTAGCACCGCAGTTATGCCTACCATGTACATAGGTGTAGCGCGAAAATTGCTTCTGAGAGGAATTTGATGAAACCCCTGATTTGTAAGGGTTTTAGCACCTTCCTTACATCGACGAAAGGGAAGTTACGTGAATAGAAAATTTGTAGATAAAGTCGCAAGTACGACTGGGCTCCTCCTTGCAGTAGTTCTACTTGTAGCTGGAGGCTTGTTAACGTGGGGTTATAGTTTTGCAAATAGCCAGGTGAAGACTCAGTTGCAGGCACAATTAATCACTTTTCCAGCCGCTGGTTCGGGCTCTCTCAAGGCTCTGCCTCAGCCAGACCAGGGAATCGTTGCTAAGTATGCTGGTGAACAGCTCCTCACCGGACGCCAAGCAGAGGTATTTGCTGATCACTACATCGCAGTACACCTAAAAGAAATTGGTGGAGGCAAGACTTACTCTCAGGTCAGTGCTCAATCAATGGCTAACCCCAGCGATACGGCCTTAGCTGGCACAGTAGAGACTCTGTTTAAGGGCGAGACCTTGCGCGGGATGCTACTCAACGCATATGCATTCTGGCAGCTCGGTCAGATCGCTATGTACTCCGCCATCTTTACCTTTATCGGCGGATTGCTCTTCCTGATCCTTGCGCTGCTTGGTTTCTCACACGCTCGCAGGGTCGAGGAAGCGTAAGAAAAAAACTTAATAACTTTGGGGTAGGCGATACTGGACAAATTCAGAGGCTGGCGAATACGAGTCATATAAGACGCGGGCTTGTGTATTGCTCTCTTTAGTTGTCCAGTAAACCCTCCCCGACTTCTTGGCACGGGCGGCCGCTATCACCGCGTCGATGAGTGACCGCCCGGCGCCAGCTCCACGTATTGCAGGATCGACGAATAAATCCTCCAAATAGCAATAGTCGTTGGGCGCCCAGGTTGAAGGGCGATAGAGAAAATGAGCGAATCCGACTACATGCCCCTCTGAAACGGCGAGAATTCCATGTATATCAAATAGGGGATCGTTCAGTCTTTCCCAGGTCAACTCGGATATTTCCTGCGAGAGGGTCGATTCGTAGAAGTTTAAGTAACCCTCCCAGAGTTCAAGCCAACGCGCTTTATCGCTCACTTCAATTGGCCGAATGAAGATGGAGGTTTCCTTCACTTTATTTAAGGGAACCGGCGAGACCGATATTAATTACGATTAAGCCTAAGAGTGAAATCCAAGTCGCCCTAGAAATTGTGGTCGCTTTTGCATTTTTAAATGCAATGATGAGAAATATAATTAGAACTACCAGTTTGCCAGTGATGATTCCATAGTTATAAACGGGGTAGTCCACTGCGTTCTGATGGTGTTGCGCTTGGCGAATTCCAACCATTGCCACTCCAGCGATGAGGGCAGTTAACCCAGCATGTGTAATGCCCTTAGGCATGGTTTTAATGGCTTTTCCGCCTTGCATCAGGAGGAGTACCACAATCCCGGCAATAGAAAGAAGGTGGATAGCAAGGAAGATGACGGCGAGAGCTTTCATGGTTGTCCTTTAACTCGATTTTTAGCTGGCGGTTATTCGACGTGACGGGCGCAGTACATCTTTCCATCGGGGCCTGGTTGCAAATGTTGGCAAGGCAGTCCAAATGAGTCGAAGGCGGAATCGCCAAAGTGGGTTCGGTAGGCCAGCGCGAGCAGGACCCGAACATTGGTATCTCCATCAGATGTAATACCAAATACTCGTGCCGAACGGGATACGGTATTTTCAATGACTTTTTCGGTGTGAGCGGTCTGCTGTGCGATCGCCACGTTGGAGAGGCCCTTACAGAGAAGATCGAGGACGAGATGCTCAAAAGGAGTGAGCTCTCGCTGCATAATGGTTATATCGGTCATGTTCGCTCCGCGTCTCTTTCCTTGATAGTTCTCACTCTAGCAGGAGTGTTGCCACTCAGTTCGGTTCTAGATACTTTATCTTGAGGGCTAGACCCCGCATTTTCCTCGTGGAAATGCAGATTTTAATCTAAATTGCCGCTATGGGTATCTTCGATCACTTTATGAACCTGCGGGCTGTGTATATACACATCGGCTGGTTTCAAATCTCTATAACTAATCTCATCGTCATTATTGGCATGCTCACCCTCTTCGGGTTAGCCCTCTTCCTTCCATTCCCGGGCAATAAGAAGAAGGGTCAAAAATGAGCACAAGCACCGAAAAAGAGATGTGGGTAAGCAAGCTCCGCAAGGGATGGCAGAAGAATCTGCCCATTGAAAAACTCCTCCCAGACACGCAACCTGCCTACGTAGCCTCCTGGATCTACCTCTTTGGCGTAGCCACTCTGGCTTCATTAGGGATGATCATCGCTACGGGATTGTGGCTCTCCTTTGAGGGTGCCCAGTGGTACCACACCTCTAATGTGGGCCATTTTGCCAACAGCATGCACTTCTGGTCTGTTCAGTTCTTCTTTGTCTTCATGGTGGTTCACCTTTGGGGCAAGTTCTGGATGGCAGCATGGCGCGGTCGCAGAATGCTCACCTGGATAACCGGAGCGTTTGCCTTCGTCGGATCGATTGCAACTGCTTTTACTGGCTATCTCGTGCAATCAAATTTTGACTCGCAATGGATCTCCTACGAGGCAAAAGATGGCTTTAACTCGGTAGGAATTGGCTCACGTTTTACAGTTACTAATTTCGGTCAGATGCTCCTGCTCCACGTCGCCTTCTTGCCTGTGATCATCGGTCTCATCACTTTAGTTCACGTGCTGCTAGTGAGAGCTAAAGGCGTCGTTCCACCGATCGACGCTTTCAATAAAGAATTGGGAGAGCGGAAATGAGTGATCGTCGCGCCGAACTTGAGGCAGCACACTGGGGTGGCAGGACTCGCCGCTATGACCTCATCAAAGAGGGTGTAGTCGCTGTAGTCATCATCGCAATTCTCGTCGGGGCACTTGCTACTCTCTTCGGTTCGCCCGATGAGAAACAAGTTACTTTCAAAGAGTGGGCTGTCGCTGCACCCGCAGATTTCTATGCCACTTCGGTACAAGAACTCGCTGGATCCAGCGGTACCGCTGGCTATGGAGCTCCTTATAACAAGGCGTCAGATGGAATTAATCTCGGTCCGCTTTACTTAGCGAAACTGTTAGGTGTCACACACCCAGTTGATACCGTTAATGACTTTGTCATTACGCCACTTACTACGGTTTCAAATGCAGCACCAGTCGCTGATGCTCTAAAGACATGGCAGGCCTCTGATGCCAAGTCGAAGGCAACGTGGGCCACTAATTATGACAATGCGCTCACCAAGGTCAATCAAGATCAAGCCAAGGTGCCTGCAGGGAATTATGGACCGGTCCCGGAGTTGGCAGCTGGATTACTAACGATGGCGCAGGCTGGTTCGCTGGATGGTGCACTTTTGTCACAAGGAAATTACTTCCAGACCGACAACACCAAGCAGACTCTCTTCCTCGGTGATGGCACATATTTCAACGACAAGAGCACCGCTTCCAATCTGCAAGGTTCAACGTGGGGCATGATGAATGAGACTGGTCGCTACCCTGGACAGGCATGGCTCTGGCTGTACTCGTTCTGGTATCAGATTCCACCATTCAATAATGGTGATAGCCATCCATTCGGAGCTAATGCGGATGCTTGGATCATGGTCATCATGGGAGTTCTATCCTTCAGCTTGATCCTGATGCCGATGATTCCTATCGTCAATAGGCTTCCCTACAAGATTAAGATCCATCGTCTGGTCTGGAAGAATTATTATCAGGAAGAAAACCTCTAATCTCAGTAGAATTTGGGCATGACCTTAAAAGATTATGCCCAAAGCTACTCAAATTCGACTGCAGCATTTGTTACAGCCGTTGGATTAATTACTCCAGAAAATATTGATAAAGCGGATTACGCAGGTTGGACCCCACGCCAGATTGTTCACCACATGGCAGATAGCGAGTCACAGTCCGCTGCCCGCCTGCGCCGTATCTTGGCCGAACCTGGTACGGCAATCTTGGGGTATGACGAGAACGCTTGGTCGGAATGTGAAGCGCTGGGATACCGCACCTTTCCTATAGAAAATTCCTTTGCCCTCTATCAAGCTTCGCGCGCCTCCTCGTTAGAGATATTAAATCATCTCACCGAAGCCGATCTCGCAAAGTTTGCAATTCATAGCGAGCGAGGAAATTTCACCCTAGAAGATTGGTTGCGTGTTTATAGCAACCACCCAGTTGATCACGCGAATCAATTGCGAGAAGCTATCGGCGCATAGAACTAGAAATTTGTAGATCATGAAAGAGAGAGTTGCAAATCGCTTTAGGCAGATCGTTTCCGGGTCGCCTGATGGCAGACCTGACTGGGTAAAGTTAATTGCACATGGCGAGGGAGTCGGCCTCTTTGGACCCGGTAGCGCGGTCTGGCAGGTTCATGGAACCGTGGCAACCTTGGTAGGAGGTATCCGCGCGCTCCTATTACAGGCGGCGCACCCTGCCGCGCTCACGGGCGTAAGCCAACATTCACGATATGAAACCGATCCGCTGGGCCGGCTGGCGGGGACTTCGCGCTGGTTAACGATTACCACCTTTGGCTCAATCGAAGCAATCGCCAACGAAGCTGCTCGAGTGAATTCGATGCATGCCCACGTCAAGGGCGAATTTCACAGCAAATCGGGCGAAGTTAAAGGTTATCGCGCCGCAGACCCTCGATATTTACTCTGGGTGCATTGTGCCTTTACCGATTCGTTCCTGACGGCGCACCAAGCCTTTGGGTATCCCATTGATGAGGGCGCCGATGCATATGTTCGCGAGTGGAGCAAGAGCGCATTAGGTTTAGGACTCAAGGAGGCCCCACAGTCGGTCGCGGAACTGAAAGCAACGATGGAGGAATTTTTGATCAACGACTTAACGCCCAGTGCGGCAACTGCGGAAGTCGTTAAATTCATCTTGAAACCGCCGTTAGGAATCCCGGCTTTGATCTTCTATTTGGTCCTCGCCAAGAGTGCAATCTCAACTCTCACACCAGCGCAACAGAAAATATTGGGGCTCAAGCCGGTAAATCGCACCTGGCGTTGGGTGTGTGCCTGGCTCCTCAAACTGCTTAGTTTGGCGCTCGGCAAGGAATCACCCAGCCAAGAGGTGGCTCGAGAGCGGATAGCTCGGAGCGCTAGATAATTAGTTGAATCTTCAACTATATGTTAGGATCTGATCATGGCCATTACCCCCGCCCTCTATATTGGACACGGAGCTCCTCCGCTATTGGATGATCCGCTATGGAGCGGACAATTAGCAGCCTGGGGAGAAGAATTTGCCCGCCCCACCGCGATCTTGGTAGTTAGCGCGCACTGGGAATCCGCTCCGCTCACTCTAGGATCAACTTCAGGTATGACCCCACTCATTTATGACTTTGGGGGATTCGCTCCCAAGTTTTATAACTTGCAATATCGGGCACCGGGTGCGCCTGACCTGGCGGCTCGTATCAAAGCTCTGATGAACGAGCCGGTCGCTGAACAACCTGGACGAGGCTTGGATCATGGTGCCTACATTCCACTTCTCAAGATGTTTCCAAATGCCGATATTCCCGTTTTGCAGATGTCGATTCCGACTCACGATCCAGAAAAACTCTTTGCCATTGGTAAGAAACTCGCACCACTTCGCGAAGAGGGCGTGCTAATTATCGGAAGTGGATTTATGACGCACGGGCTGCCATTCCTGCGAGATTTCAGCATCGATGCAACACCTCCCGGATGGAGCGTGGAGTTTGATCTATGGGCGCAAGAGGTTTTGAGTCGTGGCGCCGTGGATGAATTAATGAACTACAAAGCGCTCGCTCCTGGAATGCCATATGCGCATCCCACGGTAGAACACTTCGCTCCAATTTTTATTACCCTCGGTGCTGCAACGCAGGCAGATGTCGCTCCCGAAACGACTATTGACGGATACTGGATGGGATTGTCGAAGCGTTCTTTTCAAGTCGCTTGACGTTTAGGACTTCCGACATAGAAGCGGCCGAGAAATTCGCGTTTAAAGTCGAGGAACTCCCCGTTGTAAATTGATTCGCGCATTTGATCGACGAGGCGAACGATAAATCTCTCATTGTGAATCGTCGCCAGGGTTCCTGCCACCATCTCTTTAGAACGAAAGAGATGTGCTAAATATGCTGCGGTGTAGTGCGTGCAGGTATAGCAATCACACTCTTCATCTATCGGGGCGAATTGGCGTTGGTACTTTGTATTACTTAAATTGACTCGACCATCACGGGTAAAGACGGCGCTCGTTCGAGCTTGGCGACTGGGGGCAACGCAGTCGAAAGTATCTGCTCCATTTTCAACGCCGATGAATAGGTCATCAGGCTCTCCAATTCCTAGGAGATGGCGCGGTTTATCGTCGGGGAGTTCCTCACACATCCACCCCACGATCGTCCCTAATTTCTCTTTGTCGAGTGCTCCACCCAGACCAAAACCATCGAAGGAGATTCCTTCCTCATTAAGCCCCGATAAATCTTGGGCTGCCTTACGGCGCAGATCTTCATACTGAGCACCCTGAAGTACCCCAAAGAGGGCCTGATAGGGGCGGTGGATGCGTTCCTGGGTTAATCGTCCATGCTCTACTAAACAGCGCTTGGCCCAGAGTCGCGTTCGCTCGAGCGAGCGAATTTGATAGCTGCGGGTGTTGTGCAAAGTGGTGCACTCGTCGAAAGCGAAAATTATGTCGGCCCCAAGTTGATGCTGAACTTGCATGGATACCTCGGGGGTGAAGCGATGCATAGAGCCATCGAGGTGAGATTTAAAGGTGACGCCATCATCATCTACATGTGCAAGGCGTTCCTTTTTTTCAGCGATGACTTCGTCGGAGCGGAAGGTTTCGGTGTCCATTGCAATAACTTTTTTAAATCCAACGCCCAAGGAGAGAACTTGAAAACCCCCACTGTCAGTGAAGGTGGGTCCCGCCCAGTTCATGAAACTGCCTAACCCGCCGGCTTCATCAATTATTGCCGGGCCGGGCTGTAGGTAGAGGTGGTATGCGTTAGCAAGAAGTGCCTGTCCTCCCAGATCCTTCATAGATTCGGGGAGAACTCCTTTGACTGTGGCTTTAGTTCCCACAGGGATAAAGGCAGGAGTTTGAATGGTGCCATGGGGAGTAGAAATAACTCCAGCCCTACCCAGATTGTTGGGTAGGGCGCTCTTTACTTCAAAGACAAATTGCGATTGCGTTTCGGAAATTTTAAGCGAGTTTTCCGAGAGCTTGTACCAAGCTGACATTGTTATTGGTTATTAAAACTGTCAGGGCATCGCCACTCTTACCCGGGCAAGAGAGAGCCCATTTGAATGTGGTCGTAGAGCCTGCTGCCAACTCGGTTGGGGGAGCGCCTTGAATAGCATTGTCTCCATCGAGAATATCTGCGCATGCCCCGGCTGGGGTTGTCGCAGTTACAGTCATTGAACTCAAATTGAGAGCAACTTTAGGAGTGACCGAAATACTGAATGAGACAAATGTTTGACCAGGGATTTGACCCGAGGCGAAATGTCCGGGGGTAAAGCTGGTAGGAGTGCTTAAAGTGAAAGATGCGCCATCGGAAGTTGCAAGGGCTGCACCAAAGGCGCCGCTCCCTTGAGCCGCTGCGACAGTATTTTGGACGAGAGATTGAGTGTCCTTAGATGCTGGCGCAGTGGACCCACACGCTGCCAGAAGAAAGATTGCCGAAAATGAAGCGAGAGCTCCTAATACCTTTTTCATGAATACCCTTTCAATCCCTTATGTTCTCGTCTGACATTGTCGTCTGACATTGCCGCCTGATATTGTCGCCAGATTATAGGTATCAGTATAGGCTTTCCCTTTGAAAGTGCTGTGCTACCGAATGGGGGAGAGTTGCGGTGAAGCTCAAGGTTCCGGTTTCGGGTCGAAGTAAGATTCGTGGTAGCAAAGAGCGAGCATCCTCTGCGCGCACTAATACCGCGATTGTTGGCCGCAGCCCACGCCAGATTGCCTGGAGTCGATTTAAGCGAAATCGTGTCGGGGTAGTTGCAGCCACTGTCAGCGTAAGCGTCATCGTGCTTTCTATCGGCGCCCCGATCTTTACTAGGCTCTTTGGGGTTGATCCCAACACACTTCACACCTCTCTTCTCGGAGTAACAGGCGTACCGAATCTTCCGAACGGTGGTATCAGTTGGGCCCATCCCTTGGGACTTCTACCTGGAACCGGACGCGACATGCTGGCGCAATTACTGTATGGATCGCGCATCTCATTCACCGTAGCCATCATTAGTACCTCTTTAACGCTATTTATTGGGTTAATGATGGGAATCATGGGTGGATTCTTTCGCGGCAGAGTCGATTCTGTTATTGGAAGAATTACCGATTTTCTCCTCTCATTTCCCTCATTCTTCATGATCGTTGCCCTGAGCATCCCCATGGTCAGCAGAATCGAAGCTACTGGGTTGGTAAAGGGAAATGGCGCTCGTATTGTCTTTTTAATTATGTTCTTATCGTTCTTTGGTTGGCCTTACTTCTCTAGAATTATCCGCTCGCAGGCGCTGAGTTTGCGCGAGCGAGATTTCATCACCGCCGCGCAGGCGATGGGTGCGAGTAATCGACGAATAATTTTTAAAGAGATGTTGCCAAGCCTCTGGGCGCCGGTCATTGTTTTCGTCTCACTGTCATTGCCTGGCTATCTCGCGGCAGAATCGGTTTACTCATACCTTGGCCTTGGAATTCAACCGCCGGCATCGACCTGGGGAATCTTGCTCTCCAACGCAACGAACTATGTAACTGTGATGCCTCAGTTCTTCCTAATTTCGGCGGGCTCTTTGGTGCTCGTGGTACTTGCCTTTAACTTGACAGGTGATGCCTTACGTGATGCTCTCGACCCTAGGAATGAGCGCTAGTTTATAAAAAGCTTGAAGTTTGATAACAATTTGTTATCTCTACAGTCGCACTTTCGCAAAACGCTCTAGTTTCATCGGCTAAAACCTATTCAAAAGCCACAAAACGTGATTAAATCGCTCTCACTTGGGCTGTCCCTCAGGCCATCTCTAACCTCAATTAGCGCGCATTCGCGTTAACCGAAAAGGAGTTATGAATGAAAAGATTTACATCTCGAAATCGAGTTGTAGCTTTTAGCGCTGCCGCAGCATTGGTTGTTACTACAGCCATGATTAGCGGATCTGCTACTGCTGCAACTTCAGCACCTAAAACAGGTGGAATCATCAACTTCCTAACGCACCAGACGCGTCTTGACGCTATGGATCCTGCGCAGGTCTACACAGGTCGCGATATCGCATTTGAGAGCGCCTACCTGATTAGAACCCTTACCTCCTTTAAGCATGTTCCAACGGGCGATGCAACTCAATTGACACCAGACCTAGCTACGACAACAGGTGTCCCAAGCAACCACGCCAAGGATTGGTCCTTCACAATTCGTCCCGGCGCTAAGTTTGATGATGGCAAGCCAGTTACCTGCGCCGATGTTTCATACGGTTCATCACGCTACTTCGCTCAGGATGTTCTAGCACCTAACGGACCTGCATATCTTGCACAGTGGCTCAATTTGCCTGCAGATCCTAAGTCCGGAAATGGAACTGCCTATCCTGGCCCATACAAGGCCACAAAGGCACAGCAAGCGATCTGGAACAAGGCTGTTTCTTGCTCAAAAGATAACATGACTGTCACCTTCCATTTGAAGATGTCCATCGGAGACTTCAACTACTTCACGACCTATCCAACGACATCACCTGTTGAAAAGGCTCGCGATACTGGTGCCAAGTACGACTTGCACATCGTTTCAACCGGCCCTTACAAGATCCAGACCAATGATAAGAACTCATTAGTTATGGTCCGTAACAAGTACTGGTCAAAGGCATCGGACCCAATCCGTACTCCTTATCCAGATCAGGTTGTTCTGCAATATGGTTTGGATCAGCAAGTACAGGATCAGATCCTGCTTTCGGATTCAATTCCAAATGCTGTTGGTTTTGATAACGTCTTGCCAACAAACTTGACGAAGTTCTTTGGAGGCAACTCCGGCTTCAAGGGTGGCGTCTATAACAAGCCAACCGCATTCGTCGGCTACATCGCATTCAACGTCTCGAAGATGCCTTGCCTGGATGTTCGCGAAGCTATGTACTACGCCCGTGATGCCAAAGCAATCCTGGATTACGCAGGTGGACCAGTTTATGGTGGTAACTATGCTCAAGCACTTACCTCTCCAGCTGACACAACTGACTACGCGCCAAACGGTATCTGGGGACCTGGAAATCCAAATTGGAAGCCATCAGGTAACGTTGCACTAGCCCAGTCTTTGATGGACAAGGCGAAAGTCGACTGTCCTGCGGAATGGACACATGCAACATCGACCGGCATAACGATCGACGTCCGCACCTCTTCGACTCTGAATGACGTTATTCCAATCAACACTGCCGCATTCGCACGTGCTGGAATCAAGGTCAACTACAACATCATTCAATCTGGTTACTACCCAACAGTGATGAATCCTGCAAAGCAGAGCGATATGTCAACATCTGGTTGGTCGTATGACTGGCCTAATGCTTCGACAGTTATCTACGATCTTTACACCCCTCAGGGCGGATTCGATCTTTCGCAGAACACAGCAGACCCTGCCTACAAGGCATTCGAAGCTGCAGCGACTGTCGCCCTTGGAAATACAGATCGTGCATCTCAGGCCAAGCAGTGGAAGGCCCTTGATAAGCAAGCGGCTGCCCTCTTCTGGGTGCTTCCTACAGCCACGATTAATGACCAAACTGCATGGGGTAGCGGCGTCGGTGGAGTTTATTTCTGGGCTCCTCAATCCACGCCTGACTACGTCAAGTTGTACGTTAAGTAATTAATCGGTTACAGATAACTGAGTAATACTTAGGCTAGTTCAAAAAGGCAGCCGCCCTATAAAGGGGCGGCTGCCTTCTTGAATGTGTATGATCTCTACCTGTATACAAGAAGAATGATTCACATTGAGAAAGGTTGTGCCAATTGCTCGGTTTTATCTCTAGGCGCTTGACCTTCTCCATTATTACTCTTCTCGTAGTAGTTTTCGCGGTCTACGCAATCTTCTCGCTACTTCCCTTTGACCCTGCGGCACTAACCTGCGGGCAGCACTGTAATCCGCAAATTATTCATTCAAATCGCATCCGACTTGGTTATGACAAATCACTCTTGGCTCAATTCTGGCTATTTATTAAGGGAATTTTCTTGGGCCGCACCTATGGTTTCGGAGCCAGTGCTTTCACCTGCCCAGCTCCAAGCTTTGGATTCTCCTTCAACCAAAATGAATGCGTATCGACTCTCCTCGCTCAAGCATTTCCAATCACGATCAATCTGGCTATTGGTTCATTGATCATCTGGCTGATCATGGGCGTTGGACTAGGAATCTTGGCGGCTCGTTACAAGGGCAAATTCCTAGACACCGCAAGTTCTATCTTTGTTCTGTTGGGAATATCATTGCCGATCTTCGTAACTGGTTTATTTATGTTGATCTGGGTATCTCTGAAGTGGAAGATAATTCCTATCCAACTCCAGGGCTACGTTTCAATATTTTCCAACCCCATCGGCTACGCCAAGTACTTTGTACTACCGTGGATCACTTTGGCCTTTGCCTTTGCAGCGCTCTATACACGATTCACCCGCGCTTCGATCTTAGAAACTCTGGGCGAAGATTACATTCGCACGGCGCGAGCTAAAGGCCTCTCGGAGAAGATAGTTCTTCGCAAACACACCTTCCGCGCTGCATTAGCTCCAATTGTGACCATGGCCAGCCTCGACTTTGCTGGGCTCATTGGCGGAGCCATCCTCACCGAATCGATATTTAATCTTCCAGGCCTGGGTCGGCTTACCTTGCAATCAATTTACGAATTTGATCTCAATGTCGTGGTTGCAACCACCATTATCGCGGCAGCTGTCGTTATCGTTATGAATCTCATCGTAGATTTGTTATATGCCGTGCTCGACCCACGTGTGAGGATCTAGTGGATAATCCAAATCAGCTCTTAAAGATTTCCAATCTACAAGTCGCATTTCCAACTGACGATGGCGAGGTCCGCGCTGTAGATAACTTAAATCTCACCCTCAATATTGGTGAGACGGTGGCGATTGTAGGCGAGTCAGGCTCTGGCAAGACGGTTACGAGTCTTTCTGTCATGGGTCTACACAATATGAGAACAACCAAAGTATCCGGAGAAATTTTGGTGCGAGATGGCGATGAGACCATTGATGTGGTCTCTGCTGGCATGGAGAAAGTACGCGGGCTGCGTGGCCGAGCGGTCTCCATGATCTTCCAGGATCCCATGTCATCGCTCCATCCGTATTATCGAATTGGCAATCAACTGGGAGAGGCTTTTCTCGTACACAACCCAGGTAAGAAGAAGGAAGCGAAAGCCAGAACCCTTGAGATGCTCGAACTTGTGGGTATTCCACAACCAGATAAGCGTGCGAACGAATATCCGCACCAATTTTCTGGCGGAATGCGTCAGCGCGTAATGATCGCCATGGCCCTTATGAATAACCCCAAGGTCTTAATTGCCGATGAACCGACAACGGCGCTCGATGTAACGGTTCAGGCTCAGATCCTGACCCTCCTTAAAGATCTGCAAAAAGAGTTTAAAATGGGAATATTGATAATTACCCACGACCTCGGGGTTGTTGCCCAGATCGCCGATCGAGTCTCTGTTATGTATGCCGGAAATCTCGTCGAGCAGGGCAGCGCTGATGATATTTTCTACAACCCCATGGCTCCATACACCGTTGGGTTATTGCACTCTGTGCCACGAATTACCATCGGCAAGAAGAGTCGCCTGCAGTCGATTCCTGGCCAGCCACCTTCGCTTATCAGCTTGCCATCAGGATGCGCCTTCGCGCCTCGCTGCACATATATTGCCAACGCCCCCGCCGGAAGTTGCGACGCTTCGCTTCCAGTTCTTACCGGTACTGATAGTTCTCATGTTTCAAGGTGTCACATCCCAGAAGCAAATCGTGCCGCTCTCTTTTCAGTAGGGAAGGCCAAATAGATGTCTAACGATGCGCTCTTTTCGATTAAGGATTTAACGAAACATTTCAGCGTAAAGAAGAGCGGTTTTTTTAATAATACAAAGGGCCAAGTCAAAGCGGTAGATGGCATCTCGTTGGATATCGCCCAAGGCGAAACCGTCGGTATTGTCGGTGAATCTGGCTGCGGTAAAACGACTGCAGGTCGAACCTTCTTAAAGCTTATTGAGCCAACAAGCGGTCAAATATTTTATAAAGGTGAAGAGATCACCAATTTTTCGCCAGGACAGATGCGACCTTTGCGTGCCGAGATGCAGATCATCTTTCAAGATCCATACTCAGCCCTCAATCCGCGCCAGACCATTGGAAAGATCATCTCCGCCCCTTTTGAAATTCAGGGCGTCACTCCCGCTGGCGGCGTTAAAAGTGAAGTCCAGCGCCTCATGGAACGGGTTGGCTTAAATCCAGAGCATTTCAATCGTTATCCACATGAATTCTCTGGGGGGCAACGACAGCGCATTGGAATCGCCCGTGCGATTGCGCTTAAACCCAAATTTGTGGTTGCCGATGAACCCGTATCGGCGCTGGATGTCTCTATTCAGGCACAGGTTATTAATCTTTTGGAAGATCTGAAGCGGGAAGATGACATCACGATTGTTTTCATCGCCCACGACTTATCGGTGGTCCAGCATATTTCTGACCGGGTGGTTGTGATGTATCTGGGCAAAATCATGGAGATCTCGGATTCAAATAATCTTTACTCCACCCCGCAT
>Ga0214255_1000162_pt1 | contig 25979 bp, 21 predicted proteins | sample TroBogypolimnion_24_FD_153093 | JGI IMG/M metagenome (GOLD analysis project Ga0214255, IMG submission 153093) | Freshwater microbial communities from Trout Bog Lake, WI - 03AUG2009 hypolimnion | ecosystem: Environmental > Aquatic > Freshwater > Lake > Hypolimnion/Profundal zone | place: Trout...
AGTAGATGAACGTTCATACGTGCCATCGGGTCGCCGATCGTTGGACATAACATGGAGCCGTATCCGATCGCCTGGCAGAAACTTTACAATAAAGTCTGCTGCGTCTTTATACGGAGGTATTTGCGCAGTTGCATGAAACCATTTAGCACCAGTACGATTTTCACTGTCATAGGGGTGTTGATCGCGCAGCCATACCACCTTTACCCACATTCCCGGCTGCCATTCGCTCGGAATACCGCCGATGCAGCACATGGAGGCGCCGAAGCCGGAGAACTGTGAGTCCTGCTTCTTAGGTCTGACGGGAGGGGCCACGCTGTTGTTGTGGTCCCCCGGCCCGGAAAGAGAAATCCCGTCAATGTCGTCCGTACTGTAGTTGTAGGCGCTGACATCAGTCGCAGAGGTTTTAGGTCCTTTATCGCAACTGCAGGCGGCAAGACAGAATGCAAGCAGCAGCAGACAGCGATACCGGTAAAATAGGATGTGGTGCATGGTTTCCTCCATTTCTTCATTAGAAGATCAGATAGCTTGTGAAGATATCAAAAATGAGAGTATTCAGGACAAATCATATGTAAAAACCACCGCCTGCAGTCTTTTCTGGATGTTCTTACCCCTCGCAGGTAAAGCAACCGCGTGACCTGATGTGTGGGAAGGTTTTCTCGTCGCTTTTTTTATTGTTGTTGGTCCCGTCAAAAAAAAAGGTTAACGACGACTTGGCTGCCGCATTTCCAATTATCGCCCTGCCGTGTGGAACAATTTGAGGCAAACCCCGATCCCGATATCTCCATCAGATACCGCCGCGAGGACGAAACATAACAACTTCTTGCAGAGAAAATCCTAACATTATGATTCTTTGGGGTCAAGTGCATATACCCAAAAAAGATACTGAAATAATGCTATTCTATAATGAAAAGGAATTATTTAAGGGTGCTTTCCGGACAAGGAATATTCTCTATTTCCCGATGATTTCGTTTTGGCTGATCGAAAAAGGATGAGGGCGAGAATGGCGTCTGATTCAGCTTATGCGATCACCGCCTCTGCGATGAGGGATTACAGCTATGAAACAACCAATGACGAAATCAAAAAAAAGCATGTCTTGGGCTTTCCATGTCGCTTCCTCCGAATTATTCTTTCTATGATAATGAGTTGATTGCGCCTGCATCGGATTTTATATGGGTTTTTGATGCAAGATATCCGAGGAAAATGTATGGTGTGAGAATCCATCGTTTGCGATAGGATACCCGTGGTTCGGTTGGTACATTACTTTTAAACCCTGATCTCACTGAACGGTTATGGAATGCAGCTCAGGAAGAGATCGTTGCAGGAGAATATGGAATGTCTATTAGAGAGGACGCTCAGAGAGGTATTATCACTCCCTTGTTTGAAAAATGCGCAAAAAACGAAAATATTTCTGTTGCCCAGCTGATGGCTGGCGTATCTGAAGGTACTATCGCCATCACTAAAAATATTCATCATGATTTTGATAAAATAATTGCTATTGGCAAGCATACCAGCACGAAAGTGAATGCAAATATCGGATCATCGAAGGATCTTACCAGTATAGATGATGAAATCAAAAAACTGCAGGTGGCTGTCCATGCCGGAACCGATACCGTCATGGATCTTTCCATGGGTGGAGACTTGGATCAGGTCCGCCGGGGGATCCTGAAATGCTGTCCAGTGCCTTTGGGGACTGTTCCGATTTATCAGGCAGTCGCGGAAGCAGTTGACCAAAAGGGAAAGGAAATCACTGATGTAACCGTTGATCAGATGTTCAGGATCATAGAAAAGCAGGCTATAGACGGTGTTGATTTCATGACCATTCACTGTGGAATCAATCGAGAGATCGTCAAGCGTTTGCAACGGCAGAAACGGCTTATGGGCGTTGTGAGCAGGGGCGGATCCTTTACGTTGGAATGGATGAGCTTTCATAATAAAGAAAATCCTATGTTCGAGCACTTCGACAAGCTTCTGGCAATCCTGAAGGAGCATGAGGTGACGTTGAGCCTTGGAGATGGTATCCGCCCTGGCTGCCTTGCTGATGCAACGGACAGGAATCAGGTGCAGGAATTGATTATCCTTGGAGAATTGACGGAGCGCGCCTGGGATGCGGGGGTTCAGGTCATCATTGAAGGGCCGGGGCATATGCCTATGGATCAGATCACCGCCAACGTCATGCTGCAGAAAAAATTATGCAAAAATGCGCCGTTTTATGTGCTCGGTCCCTTGGTGACGGATATTGCGCCGGGATACGACCACATTACAGGCGCCATCGGAGGAGCCATAGCCGGTGCTGCCGGGGCGGACTACCTGTGCTATGTGACGCCTGCCGAACACCTGAAGCTTCCGAATAGCGACGATGTCCACGAAGGCGTCATCGCCTCTAAAATTGCAGCCCACGCTGCGGATTTGGCGAAGAAATTGCCTGGCGCCATGGATCGGGACAATCAAATGGCCCTCTCCCGCAATAAACTTGACTGGAAGGGGCAGATAGAGCTCTCTCTGGATCCGGCCAAATCTGCACGTTTTCGTCATGAGGGCGGAGGTGAAAAAACCGATGCCTGTTCAATGTGCGGTTCGTATTGCGCCATTAAGGTCTTTAACAGATCACAGGAAAATTTTCTGATGACCGATCCTCAAAGCAGGTGTGCACATGATAAATGATATCTGGCAGAAAATACTCGATTTCGTCGGGCAGACCCACGTTTTAGAGCAAGTCAGGAGCGTCGATGCAGGGGCACTGGCCATCAACCCCTGGTTTATGATTCCGTTTATCGTTCTTGTCGGATATCTCCTCTACCGGAAATCGTGGAGGAATATCGTTATTTTTTGTATTTTTATCGGAATCTGGTGGTTCAGCGGGACCGAGTACATGCAGTCCATCTTTGTAAAAGGGGAACTGAGTGTTGAAAAAATTCTTCCGATTGTCGGCGGAGGGGCGGTAGCTTTGGCTATCGTAATTTATCTCATCTTCGGGCGTTCTGATTAATCGTATTGATTGATCCAGGAAGGAGACGGAGTTTTTCGGCCTTGCGGATTGGGACTGCGCAGGGCCGTACAGGCAACATGCAAAGAGGTATCGATTGTTGCAGGAGCAGGCTGGAGGATGATGGAATTTCGAAATGGGGTCTTTATAATCACCGAGGAGAATTATTGTCCCCTCTATAATGTCGGTGAAGAGCTTGTCGTAGCTGAAATATCCCTGAAATTTCCTTCGGGGAAACCTGCTTGCCTCATTTTGGCCCATGATATCTTCACGATCACATCAGAAGGGCAGGCCTTCGAAAAATTCAGCAAGGGTGAGACCAAACGGGCCAAATTCGAATGCGGCGGATGCAGCGGGATTATACGCTTCGAGTTTAAGAAGGAAAAGGAATTTGCGACCTTGCAGATGAAACTTCTGGCCGTCACTGATAGGAAGGATAAAATCAAACAGGTGGTCGAGTTTGCAGGACTCCTCAGGACCATCGATCTTTTTAAAACGCTGAGCGACGACGATCTCCTCGATCTTGCAGCTCTGCTGACCCTGGAAAAATATGATTGGGGTTTTCCCATTGCCCAGAAAGGAGAACCGGGGACGAATCTCTTTATTATCGTTTCGGGACGCGTTGAAGTTATCGACGAAGAAGGGGTCACGCTGGCGGAAATGGGAGCGGGCGATGTCTTTGGCGAAATGAGTCTTCTTACCGGCGATAGGGTAACAGCAACGATTGTCTCCGCAGAACCCTGCAAAATAGCCAAGATGAGTCAGAAAAACTTTCGTCATATCCTGAACAGATTTCCAACCCTGCAGGTGTTTTTCTATAAATTGCTTGTAAGCAGGATTACCGCCATCAATCTGAAACGGGCTGAAGAGTTGAGCTCGGGCATGGTCGGACAACTCTCTGATATCCCTCCTGTGGAACTCTGCCAGATGATCAATTCCCTTCAGAAAACCGGTCGCCTTATTATTGAGACCAATGGCACGAAGGCCCTTCTTCTCTTTTATGAGGGTGAAGTTTTGCAGGCGGATTACAACGGAAGTGATGGAAAAGACGCCTTCTATAAAATCATGGCAATGACAAGAGGACGGTTTAAATTCCTTCAGGGACTGACCTCGGCTGAGAAGAAGAAGGATGTCATCGGCGGGTTTATGGCAATGCTGATGGAAGGGATGCGGCGTCTCGACGACATCCGATAGGAAGGCTCAATGACCCGTCGAAGTCAGATCAAAAAAGAACTCATCGGTTTTCTGGAAATGGAGGATTTGAATGCCGTTTTCAGCTCCTTGAGCGGGTACGACGGCCGCGACCTTCTCAATCCCCTGTTTTCTGCCATCTGCCATCTTGATGAGAGGATTCGCTGGCATGCGGTAAGCGTCCTGGGCCGGGTTGTGGATGCAATGGCCCGGAAAAATATGGAATCGGCCAGGGTCGTCATGCGTAGATTTCTCTGGAGTCTGAACGATGAATCCGGCGGGATAGGATGGGGCGCCCCTGAGTCGATGGCCGAGATCATGGCCGTCAATGACTCCTTATTCCATGAATATTTCCATATGCTGCTTTCCTATTTGCAGGAAGACGGCCCTGAGTCCTTTCAGGATGGAAACTATCTCGAACTCCCGCAACTGCAGCGCGGGGTCGTGTGGGGGATCGGACGGCTTGCTGCCGGACATGGGGAGAGGCTGGTCGAGGCTGGCGCCGTCCGGGTGCTGCTCCCCTGTCTTCATTCCCACGATGGTCCGGTCAGGGGACTTGCCGCCTGGTCGCTGGGAAACCTGAGAGCGAAGGGGACTCGCAAGCACATGCAGCATCTCTTTGCTGACAATTGTCCGGTCAATCTGTATTGGAAGGGGAAGGTCTCAGGGACCACGGTTTGTCAGCTGTCCTGTCAGGCTGTTGCGGCCCTGCTGTGAGCTGACTACGCTGCTCCTGTCTCTAAAATTCCGGGCGGGACCGGCCCGGTTCTGTCGCCTCCCAGGGTATATCCTCCATCCATGCGCAGTATAGAGCCTGTCATATATTCTGCCTGATGGGCAAGAAAAAACACCGCTTCGGCAACTTCCTCGGGAGTTCCTGTCCGGCCTAGAAGGATGTGCCTCCTGAGTGTGTCTTTTTCCTCTTCCGTCAATGTTGTCCATCCTCGTGTGTTTTCGCCGTGTCTGCTCTTGATCAAGCCGAGCATCAGTTCGTTGACCCGTATCTCCGGCGCGCCTTCCCTGGCCCAGGTCTCGGTAAAGGAGGAGATAGCCCGGTTGGAGGCGCTGTAGCCATCGTTGAAGACGAGTCCTGCCGGCCCGCTTCGTCCGACGATGCCGGCGATGGAGGATATGTTGACAACGGCAGCCTTGCCGGCTTGTTTCAGCAGGGGCAGGCAATGCCTGAACAGGAGCCATTTCGCCTTCATGCTTGTGGCGATTTCGAGGTCCCACTGGTCTTTATTGTGATCAAGATCATAGGAGCCGTGTACCACCGGCATGCCCCCTCGCTCAATATTGTTGATGAGAATATGAAGGGCTCCGTAGGTATCCAGCACGGCGGCAATCAGAGCCTTCACCTGATCGGGTTCCCGCAGGTCCACAGGCAGGGCGAGGTGAGGAATATTGCGGGCTTCAAACTCTTCCCGCATGGTGGCAGTGGATTCGGGCCAATCAAAATAAGGGAGTACCAGGTTGGCTCCTTCGGACGCGAATTTTCTGGCGATAGCCCTTCCAATTGGTCGTGAAGCTCCTGGAATAATAACTGTTTTCTTGATCAATCGCATTTCTAACTCTCCTGAAGACATACAATTTCCGCGACTGGACCTCATGCATCCGTCCTTTTGCAGAAGGATGTGTTTTGCGGTGATTATGAATTGATCACAAAGAAGGATATTGTAACACGCGCCTCTGATAGCCTTCCAGAGATAATGCGGCTGCGGCTGTTGTTACGTCTGGTGAGGATAGAAGAATCTGCCTGCTACCCTACAACCCATAAGGCCATATTCTGGGTATTTTTAATAGTGCGGTCAGCGGTGTCTCCCCATATCTGCCGCCGCATCCCGGCCCTGCCGGATCTTCCAATGACGATTGTGCCGCATCGGTGACGGCGGGCATGGCTCAAAATACTGCTGCTTTCATCAAAATGGGTTGTTTTAGGAAGAATTGTGATCCGTTCCGGGGGGATGCCGGCCTCCAGCAGCAGCTGACGCGGTCCTTCCAGAATGGCATTTTCTCCCTTGAGATAGGTTTCGCACCATTGTTCGCCCCATCGGGGGTGGGTTTGCTCCTTGTTGAACGCCGCCTTGTTCTGAAAAGGTCCCCGGCTGTGAAAGAGGAATATCTGGATATCTCTCCTTTCTGACAGGATATGGGCTACGTGATCGACAGCCATCAGGGAGTGGCAGGAGCCGTCGATGGAGATCAAGATATCTTTGGAGACGGGCTCTCCGTCGATAATCCAGAGCGGTATCAGATGGCATTTCCTGAAGAGATCGGCAGAAACCGAGCCCAGAAGCATCTCACCGACAAACCCGATGCCTCTCCTGGCCACCAGTATGCAGTCGGCCAGCAGGCGCTCGGTTTCTCGCTGGATTGCATCGGCAATTCCTCCTGTCGAAACGACTGAGGAGGTAATGCGGTTTTCGGCAATTCCCAGCCGGCAGAGGCGTTCCCTGGCCTGCCTCAGACAGCTGTTGGCGGCCAGGGATTTATTTGCGCTTTCGGCAGAGCTGGGAAAAAGCGTATTTTCGCTGTCTGCTGGTTCCGGAAGGGAACTATGACCAGGATTGGTACAGTTCAGAAGGTGAACTGTTATTTCAGCTTCGCCCCCGAACAGTCTCGCCACGTAGGCGAGTGCCTGATTGCTGTATGTGGACCCATCGGTTGCGATCAGGATTTGTTTTATCATCTGCAGTGTCTCAACGGAATTCTATTTATTTGATTTTTCTTGATCTTCAGGTTTTATCTGCTTTTTTCTGGAAAGGCGGGCAAACCAGGATCTTTTAGCGCCTGCGGTTTCAGACTGCTGATTCCGGATTTTGTCTTCTGCCGGTTGTTTCTGCGTAGCATGAGGATTTGGCTTTTCAGGCTGTTCCGGTGAAGGATCGGGGTCTTTTGTCGCAATATTTTCATGTACCACTTTCCTCCAGGTCTCACCAGCAGTGAAGCAGTCCCAGCCCCAGGTCAGCCATTTAAGAAGAGCGAGTGCCAGCCAGAGGGCCCAGACAAGCATGAGAATTCTGTAGACCAGGAGAGGAACAGTCAAGACCCAGGCTTGCGGGAGGATCTGGCCGTTGCGGTCCTGATACCAGATCAAGGAGTGGTCGAAGGAACCATTGCCGCCGATCTGCATGTCAGGGTGACCAAGAAGCCCTTGCTTTACGGTGAAGACCAGAGCCAGAAAGGCGAGCAAGGTAACAGCGACAACCGTCATCTGCAGGAGATCAAAGGTGGTTGCTGAGGTGATTGCCTCTCCGCTTTTCTTCCGTATTCCAAGAAGAAAGAGCCAGCCGACCACCAAAGCTCCCAGCACAACATTAACCTGGCTCAGCCCCATCCCCAAAAGGAGCCAGCTTATTGTGGTCAGAGGCGTAATTTTTGTTCGTCCAAGAAGGATAGAGAACAGGATAATCACCAGAAACTCTCCCCAGAAAAGGACTGCCGGACCGATCCTGGGGCCGCCGGTCAACAGTATCCACCGTGACTCCGGCACATCAACATGCACGGTGGAATTGACATTTTCCAGGCCCAGGTTGACAGGCGGAGTCCGCAGCATGGTCATGATTCCGCCCTTATTCTGCCAGCTGATACTGATCTTCTGACTCCCCGGCTGAATGGGGATGGTCAGTGTTTCGCCGTTCAGGTGCAGAGAAGACGTCACACCGTTTATAAGAACGTTTTGCAGGTCGGAGTCCGGTGGAAGTGTGATGGTATGACGGCCTCCCAGGCTTGCCATGAGAGTAAATTGTAATGTGAAATCGGTAGCCCGCATTCCCGGATGGATTTCCAGCTGGCTGGAGTCTATGGTCATGGTCGGTCCGGGTGCAACCTCGGGACGGCTGATGGCCAGGCTCAATGATTCTCCGGGATGGGGGCGGTACTGGGGAAATCGAAGCCCGGCCGGATCGAGTTGGCTCACCTCCGGTATTCCGGTGGCAACAACATGCCAGATGGAACTGATGTCGAGACGCCATGCCTCCGTCCACTGGGTTGTCTGAGCAGCTGTCAGGTTTATGGCTTGACTGATGGGAAGCACAGACTGCCAGGAAATCGACTCATCCTGCGGGCCAAGGTTGATCTGCACCTTCTTATCCGTGATGTACAGGGATTCACTGGTCGGCATTTCTCCAGGGAGCAACGGGATCTCGGCTGTGATGATATTGCCGCTGCTTTTCCGGAGGATATGCGTTTCGACGGTCCATTTCAGGCCCAGGTGGAGCGTTCTCTCTATCTGGAAAAAGGCCGGAATCTTGATATCTCCGGAGGAGGTCTCTACAGGTACCTGTGGTCGTTTCTCCTTTTTTTCCTGTCGAACGAAGGCGATCTGTTTTTCGACAGTTCCGTCCGGATGGATTCCGGTAACCTCCCATCCTTTCTGCGCCAGCTGCATCCGGTGGGGAAGAAGCGGGAAGGTGAGGTCGAATTCGTCAATATTCTTGATATTTTTTGTGAGCGTAATGTGATGAATTCCCTGAGGGATACGAATCAGCAAGTTGTTCTCGTCGGAACGAATGGCTATAGCCGGAACATTGTCGATCAGAATCTGTGAAAAGGAACGGCTGTCGCCGGGCAAGGGAAGCGCTGTCTCAGCATAGCTGTGAGCGGTCAGATCCAGATTGAGGGTATCTCCCTGTACTGAAAGCAGGCCTTTATCCAGGCTTGCGCATTCAGTCCCGCAGTCAGGGGCTGGAAACAGCCTCTCCTGCATCTCACGCAGAATGTCCGATGAGGGAATCTCGGCAGCAGAGGGCTGAGGGGAAACCGAGATGAGGAGCAGGGGGATCAGCAGGCCGATCAGGGATCTGCCGAAGAAGCGTCCTCCGCTCTTTCTGGGGGGGAGGAAGTTCGATGAGCGCAGCAAAAAGACCACAAGCATCAGCGTGAGTAGTCCGACTCGCAGAAAGCCGAGAATGCAGTTTACCGTCGGGGAAAGCAGCACAAGCCGTATCTTTTGGGTGGGATAGACGGGGCCGTTCCAGGTCAGGGGAATTACCGTCCACCGCCAGGTGGGCAGTCCCGGACCCGTCTGGACCTTCGCTTGAGGGTCGATCACCAGTTGTGAGTTCGTTGATTGCTTCGTATTGTTCACTCTCTGCAAAGAGGCGACAGGAGCTTCCAGTTTCAAGGGGCTGTGCAGCCTGTGCAGCCTCTTCCGGGGAGGAGCGGAAGGGGCAGCGTCCTCTTCCTGTTCTCGCGCTTCCTGCGCCACGCCCACAGTCTCGTCGTCCTTTGCAGGCCCCATGGCCGTATTGACTGATGATGCAGACTCCGGGAAATTTTCAGGATTCATAACCTGAAAATTCAAGGAACTGTCCAGTTGCGGGAAAAGGCCGGTACGGATCTCCCGGATCATGTAGGGGACGGATTGGAGCAGGAGCAGAGCAAGAACGATGAAGAGCGGGATCCGGATCAGCATCCGGCCTTTAGCGGAAGAGATCTTCTGGCCGATGGCCAGGAAGGCCAAAAGCGGCAGCCAGAGAAGCTGAGGAGATTCCGGTTGATGGTATATCAGGCCCAAGGAGACAAGCGAGAGCAGGCCCCAGCCCCAGCCAAGTATCCTCCCGGACGCCAAGGATGTAATCAGAACCAGAAAAATATCAAGCAATGTCCAACGATTCAACCAGGTGGAAACCTTGTCTATTCCAGTCGCCGTAAATAATTTCCACCCCGGCGGGAGATTCAGCCTGGCCGACAGCTGCTGGACGGAAAGATCCCATCCAAGGGCCGGGATGGTCAGGATTCCCCGGTGCACGGGATCTTCCAGCCGGGAATCGGCGGAGAGCGTTATGATTCCCTTGCGCACCTCGACACCGGCGCGATCGATACCGGGAAGCCTGGTTATAAGTTGGTTCACTCCGTCTATGCTGACTTTTCCGAGGCGCTGGTCCGGCACAGTTTCAAGCCGCCAACCTTCCGTCATGGTCCCGCGGATGATGTCGCGCGCGGTGATTCCGCTTCCCTTTTCATCAAGCCAGAGAGTCCGCTCCAGAGTGAGATTGTCAGGATTTGTCTTTATGATCCCTCTGGTCTTTTCGGTGAGGATCATCGTGTCGGCGCGGCCCATGAGATAGGCGGGAAGAATCAGCCAATCATGGGGAAGATCAGTCTGGGAAGGATCGACAGACTGTACGTTTTCAACCGCTACCTGACGTAGATCCGGGGCTGCTTGAAAGGCCCATACCTCATTGTCCGGCCAGAGCCCGTCGATACCGCCGATAGTCAGCTTTTCAGGGGCTGTCGGAGACAGGTTGCGGACAACAAGGTCTAACATCCATTGGCCTGGACGAACCTGGACGCAGAGACGGCCCTCCTGATCCACCCGCACCGGCAGGGGAGACGTAAGCTGAAGGGGAAGAAAGTCGTCTTTGACCATCATCCCCAGGACTATTTCACGGGGTGCGCCAGAAACCGTCAGCCGAATGACGATCTCTTCCGTCAGAGGAAGCGTATCCTGAATTTTTCTGAAAACCTGTATGGAGGCCTGGTCCATCTGGTCGATCTGTTCTTCTCCATGGGCCTTCAACCAGAGCCTTCCCTGGGAGTCGAGATCGGGATTCTCTACTGTGGCGCCGTTTCTTTTTAAAGTAACGAGTCCCGACTCTTGAGGGATGTTTATGGACTCCGGATATTGATCCCATGTGTAGGTGCCGGTAAGAACATGGGTGCCGCGCTCCAGCCAGACAGCCGGGCTTCCCTGATGTTCGATGACGGCAATATCCTTCCCTCCATCTTTGACAGAGGTCGGCCACATTTTTTCCCCTTCGGGCAGAAGGACGAGGGATTTGGTTTCTATCAGCCACTCCTGGCGAAAAGTAGCCCCTTTATCGGTAACGTCAAAAAGCAGACGTGCTGGCCAGGTGCAGTATTGCCGTGACATATCGTCTGAACGCAACGTGCAGATTTTTGCTTCCTGATTGTAGCTAACCCAGGGAATCCATTCCTGAAGCGCTTTAGGAATTCCAGCCTGTTCAGCTGGAAGAGCAAAAAGAGACGGTGCAGGCACCGCAAGAAAGGTCAAGAGCAGGAAAGCGAAGAGTAGCCGTATTGAACCTTTTCGCGTGTTGTTCGGGGTCATAGGAGGCTCCTTGTGATCTGAAATTCTCAGACAGGACAGAACGAATTATATATTCTTGATAAAATGCCCGATAAAATACTCCTATTAAATAGAAATCGAAAGCTTGTCAATGATCCTTTTGTTTGTAAGTGTCCGGTGCTATGCTTTTTTTCTGATGATGATCGTTGAGAAATAATGCGGGGGCTCGGTGATAGCGGTCAGGTCGTTGAATATCCGCTCATTATCCATTCCCGCCCGCTCAACCAGAATGGATTTATCCAGAAGGCCCAGTTCACCGAGCAATTCGCACAGATGGGGAATGACCTTATGAACTTTCATAAGGACAATGGTATCGAACATTTCCAGGATTTTTCGTAAGCGGTTATCCTTAAATGTGGCAGGGACGACTGCAAGCATTTCATCTCCCAGGCAGACCGGAACGGCGGTGGCGGCCGAGCAACTGCTCATGGCTGTGATGCCCGAGATAAACTTGACTGTGGCCTTTGGGTTGATCTCCATGATATTTTCATAAAGATAGTAACCAGTTGAGTAGACTGCAGGGTCGCCCAAAGTTGGGAATGCCACATTTTTACCCTGTTCCATATGGGTCAGGACGGTCCTGGCGGCATGCTGCCAGGCATCACGGACCTCTTTTTCCGGCTCGGTCCCGATATGAATTTTCTTCATCGGAAAGTGGAGTTCCAGTATTTCCTTGCCGGTTATGTCCACGGCCTGGCTGACGATAGAAAGGGCTGTTGAGTTTCCTTCGGCTGCGCCTTTCGGGGTCACAAAGACAGGACAGGCGTTTAAGGCTTTGACGGCCTTGATGGTAAGTTGTTCCGGGTCGCCGGGGCCTGTTCCTATAATATAGAGAATTGATTGCATTATCTGATTGTGTAGGTTGAATTTATGATATGGGGTTAGTTGCTGATCCGTCCCGCCAATGTTGACCGCCTCGCCCTCTTTCCGGGGTATTAGAGGTCTGCTTCTTTTTTGAACACATAATCGATTCCCAGCGCCATTGTCTCCGGGTGGACGCGGATGTGGCCATCCACGGCAAAGACCTCCCGTATAAGCGGGTTTGTCAGGACATCGCGTACAGCGCCCTGGGTAACGACACTGCCTGCCTTGAGTACAACCAGTTCGTCGCAGAATGCTGCGGCCAGGTTGAGGTCATGGATTGCTGCAATGACAGTCATCCCTTTTTGCCTGACACGATCCGAGACGACCCGCATGATCTCGATGGTATGTCTGATATCGAGATTGGAGGTAGCTTCATCAAGGATCAGCGCCTGCGTGTCCTGAGCCAGTGCCCTGGCGACGATGACCCGCTGCTTTTCACCGCCGGAAAGACGGGTTACCGCCCGGTCCCGCAGTTGAGTGATATCCATAAGCGCCAGCGCCTCCTCAACCCTGTCCAGATCTTTCGCCGCAGGGCTGGAGAAACGGGGAATATGAGGATGGCGCCCCATGAGGACCACATCAAAGACCGTATACTCAAATCCGAGTGCAAAGTCCTGGGGAACAAAGGCCAGCATCCGGGCAAGTTCCTGCCTGCGATAGGCGGCAAGAGGTTTCCCTCTGAACAATACCGTTCCCTTGTCTGGCTGTATCGTTGATGCCAGCAGATCGAGGAGCGTTGTTTTGCCGCTGCCGTTGGGGCCGATAAGGCCATAGAATGTTCCTGGGTTCAGAGACAGGTTGATATCTTGCAGGACCGTCTTGCCGTCTCTGTAGCCGAACCATCCTTCGCGGATGGAAAACACCGATTCCGCCCAGGATATCATCTCTGCCCCCGCCACTGTCTTTTCCGGAAAATATAACAGAAGAAGGGGCCGCCAATCAGGGAGGTCAAAACACCGATGGGCAGCTCCGAGGGTAAAATCGCCCTGGAAATCGTATCTGCAGATATCAGCAGGATAGCGCCGCCGAAAAAACAGGCAGGGATCAGGATGCGATTATCGGGACCCAGGAGCAGGCGCAGGAAGTGGGGAACGATAAGCCCCACAAACCCGATGATTCCTGACACCGATACGCAGATCGCAGTAATCAGCGAGGCCCAGACCAGTAATATCTTTCTCGTTTTTCCTGTTTCAATTCCCAGCGATGCCGCGGTTCTTGCCCCCAGCGCCATGATGTTCAGGTCGCGGCTGAAGTAGAGAATGACAAACAGGCCGGGAAGGGTGATGGACAGGGCAAGGGTCATATCGGTCCAGGATTTTCCGACAAAGCTGCCCATGAGCCAGAAGATAATGATCCCCACTTTCTCGTTGGCCAGGTATTTAATGAAACCAATGCCTGCCGAGAGGATGGACGCTACGATAACGCCGGATAGAATGAGAGTATTTGAGGAGTAATTATCGTGGGGAGAGGCTAGAATGAATACTGCGATAAGCGTCCCGATAGCTCCTGAAAATGCAAAAAGGGGGACAGAAACCCAGGGGGGAAGAGAGATTCCGAAGATTGTAAGTATGAGCACCAAAGAGGCGCCGAATGCAGCGCCTGATGAGATTCCAAGGGTATAGGGATCAGCCAGGGGGTTGAGAAGAATGGCCTGAAAAACGGCGCCGGAAACGGCCAGCCCACCACCGACAAGGGCGGATGTCAGGATTCGCGGCAGCCTGATATCCATGATCACCACCGGAAAAACGGTATTGAATGTCTCCGGCAAGGCCTTTCCCGTGATCTTGGACACAATAACCTGCAGGACCTCGGACGGACTGATTTGCAGAAACCCCATCCCCGTGGCCAGTATGACGGCAGCCGCCAGCAGAACGGATAAAAACGTGAAGAGAAGAACAGGTCTCACGATCTTCCTCTTTCAAGGGCTTCCTGGACGAGAAGGGGAGAGAGGGCAAGAAGCAAAGAGAACATCGAAAGAAGAATGAGTCGGGTCACAGAGTGCATGGCGCATATTCCTTGATCCGGCCCGGAAAAAAACCCGGACCAATACGAGCATCGATCCGGGATTTCCCTAGCTATCCGAAAATCTGTATCATATGATCCGTCCACGAAAATATGATACCACCACCCAGGCAGGTCTTCTGACTTCCGGATCATCCTTCCCCTGCGCCTTCCCATCTGCGGTTCTTTTGAAAGACCGGCAAACAGTGGCAAAGTGCTGGGTTTGTCCCCGGTTACAGCGGCGGGCCCGTCTTCGATTTACACGAAGTTCCCTATTAAACTTGAAAATCGAAAATGGGATTTTCAAGTACCTGAGTTCTTGTTCCGTTTTATTACCGTCTAGGGGAGAACTTGTCAAGGACTAGCAGGTTCAGACGGTTTTGACCGAAAAATTTTCTTCGGGATCCGGTTTGCTTCCTGCGCTGCGTCCGGGAAGGTTCAAAGCCGGATCAACGCCTGTCAATGTGTCAGGATGTGCAATCCCGGCAGGACAAAAGCCGGAATCTGCCGGAAGGCTTTTTCTGGAGCAAGAGTCTTCCGGCAGATGTTTCGTATCAAAAGTAATCAATCATGCATTGTGCATAGATTCCTTGCGGATCGTTGAACTGCATAGCCTGATGGAGTGGTGCAAAAAGATGGCTGAGCCGTCCCAGAGACTCCTTCCACGGAGAGACTGCAGAAGAGAGCGTGCCCGCGATTGCCGATGAAAACTGCTGCATGAATTTCGTTTTTATAGAAAGCGGTTTATGCAGATACTCTGTGGTGTAGTTGGTGACGCCTGCGATTCGCGCCGCGGATGCAACGGCATCCTGTAAAGTTCCAAGCTTATCGATCAGACCCAGTTGCTGGGCCTTCTTTCCGTCAAAAACCCGTCCTTCAGCGATTGTGTCCATGATTGATGGATCCAGTTTTCTCCCATCGGCGACGATTGACAGGAATTGCCTGTATCCTCTTTCGACGGAGAGCTGGATAGTTTTCGCCAGCAGAGGAGACATGGGTTGGGTCAGGTCAAGGCCGGCTGCCAGGGTGGTTGTTCCCGTGCCGTCGTGATGGATTCCGAGGTTGTCCAAGGTATCCTCAAAGGTGGGAATGGCACCGAAAATACCTATTGAACCGGTGATGGTGGTGGGAGCAGCCCAGATTTCGTCGGCCTGGGCTGCAATCCAGTACCCGCCGGAAGCGGCAACGCTGCCCATGGAGACGACATAAGGCTTGCCGCTTTTTTTCAGTTCCAGAAGCTCCTGCCGGATAGCCTCCGAGGCAAAGACCGAACCTCCGCCTGAATTCACCCTCAAAACAACAGCCTTGACCTGACTGTCCGTCCGGGCATCCCTGATCAGAGCGGACAGCGAATCGCTGCCGATTGTCCCTGCCGGTTGTTCTCCGCCGAGGATGGTCCCTTCCGCTACGATAATGCCGATTTTATCCTGTGTTTTTCCACTGCCTTCCGAGGGGGTGCTGATGGTTTTCAGATAATCTCTATATGACACCTGCCTGAAGTCCGTAGTTGCATCGGCAGCGGTCAGACCGATAAGGTAGTCCCGGAGTTCTCCATGGGTCTTCAACGCATCGACCAAGCCGCTTTTTTGGGCAAGAACCGCCGTATCGCCATCTGCACTGGCGAGTTTTTGGGAAATATTGTTGATGTAGTCATCCAGCGCTTCAGCAGGCAGAGAGCGGTTTTTGCAAATATCGGCTGAAAAACTCTGCCAGAGAGAGGTGAGCCATTGCTGATTCTGGCCTTTGGCTTCGGGTGACATGGAATTATCCATGAGGGGTTCAACTGCCGATTTATATTTTCCCACCCGGAAAATATGATAATGAACACGAAGCTTATCCAAGGCATCTTTGAAATAGAGACTGTATACACCAAAGCCGTGCAGATCGACACCGCCCATGGGATTGAGGATTATCGTATCGGCATAGGAGGCGAGATAGTATTTTTTCTGGCTATAAAAATCTTCGGCGGCAATGACTTTTTTCCCGTGCTTTTTAAATTCATTCAGCTCGTTGCCGATGGACTGCAGCTGATCGATCCCGGCCTTATCCATATTCTCCAGATTCAACTCCAGGCAGGATATCCGGGGATCAGTAGATGCCGCTCGAATAGCATCAAGGACATCCTGAAGAAGGGTCTCCCTCGGGATATCCTTGATCCCGAGAGATTCGCCCAGCAGTTCATTCACTGGATCTGTAATTCGTTTTTCCTCAACGATGTCGCCTGTTATCGCCAGCACCAGAGCAGTTTTGTCATGTATGATCAATTCTTTTGTGGTGGTGAAAAACGACGAGACCACAAGAATAATCACTGCAAGCAGCAGAAGATTGAAAAGAGTGTTGCGTACCAGGGAGAGCACTCTGCCCAGAAAACGAAAAACAGCGAAAATCGCGCGAAAGAGAACTTTCATGTGACCGTGTGACCTGCAAAGGGAAAATTATTATGGATTGGATTGTACAACCGGCTCGACAATAATATCTGTCATCGTCGGGGAAGTAAACAACCTATTGGCAGCAGATGATAAAATTTATTAAAGAATGCGGCGGTCAATGCCGGATACCGGGGGCTTTCTGGAAAAAAGAGAAAAGGGTGGTGAGAGGGATTATTTTATATTATAGCTGAAAGGGATGAAAACCTGTGGGGCAAAGCTGCCTTTATCCCTAATAAGTGATGGTGAACAATGGAAAATGCTGTCTTGAAAGAAACCGTGGGCAAGAGTCCTTTATTTCATGGATTGCCTCCTGAGCAGATTGAACTCATTACCAGGATCATCGTCAAAAAACAGTATAACCGCGGGGAAACCATATTTTTTGAAGGTGATAAAGGAACCGGCTTTTATATGGTGGACACCGGCAAGGTGAAAATCTATAAGATGTCCTTTTCGGGTAAAGAGCAGATCCTCCATATTTTCGGTCCCGGTGAACCATTCGGCGAGGTCCCGGTATTTCACGGGCAACCCTTTCCGGCAACGGCGGAAGTGCTGGTGAGCAGCTCCCTGCTGTTTTTTCCTCGAGATAAATTCATTCAGCTTGTCCACGATATGCCTTCCATTGCCTTGAATATGCTGGCTGTCCTGTCCATGAGACTCAGACGTTTCGCCAGTCAGATAGAGAGTCTGTCCTTGAAGGAGGTTCCGGCCAGGCTGGCTGGCTATCTTCTTTATCTTTCAGAGGAAAAGGGAGGCGCGGATTCGATTGAACTGGAAATTTCAAAGGGACAGCTTGCAAGTCTTCTGGGGACTATCCCTGAAACCCTTTCCAGGATATTCGCCAAGATGAGCGAGGAAGGGCTTATTTCCGTGGAGGGCAGAATCATACGGATTCTCGACAGGGACGGTCTGGCCGACCGTTGATTTTTACCACGGGAAATTCAGTAAAAGACCTTATCGAAGAGCGATCCCTTCGGCTCGCTGACAGGGCCGAAGGAGTCTGATCCGGCGGGAGTGACGCCGAACATGGCCATGACGTTTGCGTCCATGATAAGACGATAATCAACGGAGGAGATGATTGTTGAGGTGTCGGGGTTGATCAGGCGGGCGGAAATATAGAGAGTCCTGCCTGAATACGAGTATGTCCCAACCAGTATGGCCTGGGCGGACAGGGACGGCTTGAGAAGCTTGACATCCCGTGAGAGAATGGTCTCACCCGACTTTGGTTTGATCAGCAGCTCCTCACGCAATTTGATCTCTTTAACGGTATAACCGAGCTGAACGAGCCGCGATGTTATGTGTTGCTGCAGGAGCCTTCCGAACTGGGAGGTCTTGGTCAGGTCGTTATTGTCGACGAAGGTTGTAACGAGTATCGGCTGATCGGGATTTCTGGCTTGCAGAGGGGGGAGAGCGCCTTCCTCAAGCTTCTGCGCGATAGAATAGGAAAAAGATATGAGGTCCTCGTCGGCGCCAAGCGCGCCTTCCAGCCTCGTTCCGTTGAAATACGAACAGCCTGCGAGGAGGAGCGGCAACAGGATACAAGTGAGTATTCGAATTTTCATATATCTCTGATTGGTTCCGGAAGGACTTTTTGAGCCGGGGCAGATTGTTGTTTCGGCTCAGGCTCCGGGAGTGTCTGTGGAAGTGCCGGAAGATTTGAGTTTGTTATCCGGATTTCCTTTGCCTTGCCGCCGCTGAGCTGATACTGCCAGAAATCCTCATCGTTGATGTAGTAGATGCTGGATGTCCGGAAGATATATTTGCTGGCGCTGACCATTGAGGTTGTGATAATTATTTCATAATGGCCGGCCTGCACATAGGATGCATTTGCAATATCGATGGCGCCCGCCGTGGCGATGACCAAAACTTCGGAAGGGGCGTTCCGCAGGACCTCAACGCCGGCGGCCAGCGCGGTGATTACACCCGGTGCTAACGTGCGGGTGCGATTTGCCCGATGGTACACCGTCTGGACTTTATAGTTGATGGTAATCGCGCCATGGCCCGGCTGCGTACTGGTCGGGACACCGTAACTCACCAGCCGGGTGATCAGAAGGTCATGGAAGCTTTCATCAAATTGGCTGGTTTCATTGGGCTTGCAGGGAGCATCGTCTTTTTCGCAGGTCCCTTTTACATAGACGGCCGTGCTGAGCAGATCGTCCTTGATCAGTTCCTTGTTGACCTGATCTGCTACGTCCTGCGCAAGAATATCCCAATGATGGGCCGCTTGCATCTTACTCTGGCTGCTGTAGTAGAATCCCGCTGGTTCGGGGATTCGGCTGCAGGCGCAGAGAAGAGACAGGGAGATCAGGGAGAGTGTGAGTAAGCGCATGTGTCGAATTCCTTGAGAGAATGAAGGTGTCTGCACTCTTTATCGGATAAAAATCCGCAACCTGAAGGAAAAAATACCGGATACTGTCCAGAAATGGAAAAAATTGCAGCACTTCTCCCTTTACAGCATCGGGGAGTACAGACGGATATTGCCGAGAGGCTTGGCTGAGGGCAATAAAAAAAGGTGATTGTTCACGATGCCTGAAAGAAAATAATCTTACAAAGTGGAAAATTCAGAGTATGACCATTGATCTCCATGTGCATTCCATCTATTCCGACGGGACGCAAACTCCGTCGGAACTTGTCGCCCTTGCGTCCGTATCAGGACTTACGGCACTCTCCATAACGGATCATGATACCATGGCTGGAACAGCCGAAGCCCTGCAGGCAGGGATTGCTCAGGGGATCGATGTCCTGTCCGGGCTTGAAATCAGCGTGTATCTGGATCAGACATATATGCATATCCTGGGCTACGGCATGAATCCGGACGAGCCGGGGCTGGTCGCAGGCCTTGATCTTCTGCAAAAGGCAAGAGAGGAACGCAACAGGAAGATTGTGAAAAAAATTGCCGATATGGGCCATTCGATCAGTCTGGAGGATGTGGAGCGGATATCCAGGGTCGGGCAGACGGGACGGCCTCATATTGCAAAGGCCCTGATGGCGCGGGGGGTGGTGAAGAATATGCTCGAGGCCTTTGAGAAATTTCTAAAAAAAGGCGCTCCTGCGTATGTCTCACGATTTGTATATGATGCGAAAAACGCCATTGCGATGATTAAACAGGCCGGAGGAGTTGCAATTCTCGCTCACCCTGTCCAGATTGATTCGACCCTGGCGCTTTTGCCGGGATTGATCGCCGATCTCGCCGGCATGGGACTTGATGGAGTGGAGTTGTACTATCCCACCCAGTCTCCGGCGATTAGAAAAAAAATAAGATTGATTGCCGACAGATATCAGCTTCTCTATACAGGGGGAAGTGATTATCATGGAGACATCAGGCCGGGAACCCGCTTGGCCGGAGGCAAGAATGTCTCCGTCCCGGCGGATCTGCTTGTCGCCATGCGCCGAAAACTGACCAACGAAACCACACAACCACACACAGCTGAGAATAACTGATATGAGCATGCATTCAATCCTCATTGTAGACGATGAGCCGAATTACCTGATCGTCCTCTCCGAGCTCCTGCGCGATGAAAATTATGAGGTATTCACCGCTCCTTCAGGAGAAGAAGGACTGAAGATCGTGACCGAGGTCGATCTCGACCTGATCATCACCGATATGCAGATGCCGGGCATGGACGGTCTGCAGCTGCTCAAGGCGATCAAACAAACAAACAATGATATTCCGGTTATTATGATTACCGCCTTTGCCGAAGTGGAAAAGGCAGTCGTTGCGATGCAGGCCGGGGCCTTCAGTTATCTGGCCAAGCCGTTTTCCAACGACGAGCTCATCGTCAATATCAACAAGGCCATCGGCCATTACGCCCTGCTGAGGGAGAATACCAGACTCAGAAAAGAGATCAGGACCCGGACCAATTTCTGCGGTATGGTCGGGAAAAATGTGCGGATGCTTCAGGTCTATGAAATGATAGAAAAGGTTGCCCCCACACCTGCTTCGGTGCTGATTACAGGCGAGAGCGGCACCGGGAAGGAACTGGTGGCCAAGGCGATTCACCTCAACAGCCCGCGTGAGGCGCATCCGTTTATCCCGGTGAATTGCGCTGCTCTGTCTGAAAATTTACTGGAAAGCGAATTGTTCGGGCACGAGAAAGGCGCCTTTACAGGTGCCATCGGCATGCGCAAGGGACGTTTCGAGCTGGCGGATCACGGCACGATTTTCCTCGATGAGGTCGGAGAGATCCCGCTGTCGCTGCAGGCTAAACTGCTCAGGGTCCTGCAGGAAAAGAACTTTGAACGGGTAGGGGGAAGCAAGACCCTGGATGTCGATGTGCGCATTATCAGCGCGACCAACAAAGATCTGAAGGAAGAGGTCCTTTTGGGACGATTTCGCGAGGATCTGTTCTATCGGCTTAATGTGATTCATGTCTCGCTTCCGGCGCTGAGAGAGCGGATGGATGATATGCCGCTGATGGTCAGTTTCTTCATCCAGAAATTTGCAGAACGTCTGGGGAAAAAGGATCTGACCATTTCCCAGGAGGCCATCAGGTTGTTGATGACCCTTCCGTGGGAAGGCAATATCCGGGAGCTTGAGAATACCATCGAACGGGCTGCTATCCTCTGCGATGGCAATTGTATCGAACCGGGTGATGTCCAGCCGGAATCCATGGATCTGGAAAACCAGGCCACCTGGAGTCAGGATATGGACCTGAGTCAATTGATCCCTGATTCTGTGGGATTAAACGATGTCCTCTACGCCATTGAGGAGAAAATGCTGCGGCAGGCTCTGGATGAAACCGGGCATGTTCAATCCAGAGCGGCGGAGAAACTGGGCATCACCAAGAGCCTGCTTCAATACAAGATGAAAAAATACAGGATCAGAAAGAAAAAATAGGCGCCCTTTATGGACTTTTAGGATTGCCCCAGAGGAGCTTGTTCCTCAGAATGGCAAAGTAGTCCTTATGCGGGGAAACTATGAGCTGAAGCGGATTTTCCGCCGGACGGATTTCCAGGACGTCCTCCCTGTGCATGCTCCAGCTGGCCTGACCGTCGATGATGATATTGGCGTTGCCGGTAAAGTCACGGGCATCGAACCTGATGCTGATTGTCCGGTTTGCGGGCAGAAGGATGGGGCGCGAACTGAGCATGAAGGGGCAGATGGGCGTCACCAGGATGGAGGAAAGGCCCGGATACACCAGCGGTCCGCCGGCTGACAGATTGTAGGCCGTTGAGCCGGTCGGTGTCGAAATGATCAGTCCGTCTGCCTTGTACGTTGTGATGAATTCTTCATCAGCCTGGGCCGAGAGATGAAGCACCCGATCCAGGGAGTTTTTGTTCATAACGACGTCATTCAAGGCATAGCGATATCCCTGGCTGACGCCTTTTTTAATCAGACAGGCCTTCAGCATCAGGCGGTTTTCAACGACCAGCGTGCCTGAAATGATCCGTTCCAGCGCCTCTTCCGCTTCATCCTTGGTGAGTTCGGTCAAAAAGCCCAGATGTCCCAGATTGATGCCTATCACCGGTATTGAATACCGTGCGGCCTCCGCGGCGATATGCAGGAGCGTTCCATCTCCGCCAAGAATGATCAGCATGTCCATATCCGGGGCGATCCGGTTCAGACTGACGGCGATACCTCTTTTTTTCAGCCATATTCCCAGGGTCTCGGCATACGAGGATGCAGGCTGATCGTCTTTTTTGGTGATGATGCCTGTCGTCCGGAGCGAAAAATCCGAAACGGTTCGGAATTGCAAGGTCTCAATGGACATTTATTTTCCGCCCAATTCCATTGACCGGTTGGTTGCGGCCTCGACGGCATCCATTATTGTGCCGCGGAATCCGCTTTTTTCCAGAATGTGCAGACCTGCAATGGTGGTGCCGCCGGGAGAGGTGACCTTGGACCGAAGGACTGCCGGATGCTCCTTGCCTGCAAGCATCAGCTTCGCTGAACCCAGCACAGTCTGCACGGCAAGCGTCTCGGCCACATCTCTGGCGAGTCCGGCTTTAACCCCCGCATCGGTCAGCGCCTCGATGAAGGTGAACACATAAGCCGGACCGGAGCCACTCAGTCCGGTTACCGCATCCAGATAGCGTTCATCCAGCACCACCGCCGTTCCGACCGCATTGAAAATGGCACTCGCTTTCTGCAGGTCGTCAGCGGTGACATTGGCATTGCAGCAGAGTGCGGATGCAGCCTCAAGAACCAGTGCGGGGGTATTGGGCATAACTCTGATAATACGCAGGTCTTTTCTCTTTAAGACGGTTTCGTAGGTGGAAATCGGCAGCCCGGCTGCTATGGTGATGATCAGATGGGAGACCCCGATAGAGGAACCGGCTGCTGTGAGAACATCTGCCATGACCTGGGGCTTGACAGCCAGGATCACTGTCGGGCATTTCTGCCAGACGGAAAGGGCGTCATCGGTGGTTTCGATGCCGTGGGCGTCTTCAAGATAGGCCCTTCGTTGAGCGCCGGGCTCGGCAACGAGCACAGTTTTTGCCGCGTACAGTCCGGCCTTGAGCAATCCCTTGACCAGGGCCTCGCCCATCTGGCCGCCGCCGATAAAACCAATTTCTTTTGTCATGATATACAACCTGTTGCCTCAACCTGATGATGTCGTGTTATGGATTCAGTGCCAGAGAGGACAGTAATGAATCCATGAAATGTTTTCTGATAATGTTTTAATTTACCACGAAACTGCCGGGCAGTCCACAGCCCATGTTCATGTATCCGCATCCCGGATGAGGACTGTGCCGGGTTCAGTTGACACCGGAAGGAAAAGAAGCTATAAATCCTGTCCTGTGTAATCACGAAGTGTTGCAGCAAGCAGGATATTATCAGCAATTTACGAGTGTGCATGCCGCTATGAATCAGTCAGCAATCCCTGGCGTTTCAATTATAGTTCCCACGCTGAATGAGGCGGAGAACATCTATCCGCTCCTGACGCGGATCTTCGAGACGGCCGAGGCAGCTGAATTGCCGCTGGAGGTGGTCATTGTCGATGACAGTTCCACCGACGGCACCAGGGCGCAGGTGCGCGGCTGGCAGGAGACCCATCCGGTGACCCTGGTCTGCCGCGAGACCAAAGACGGCCTGGCCAGCGCCGTGATTGAAGGGGCCAGGGCCGCCAGGGCCGGGATCGTGGTGGTCATGGACGCCGATCTCAGCCATCCTCCGGAGATCCTGCCGCAACTCATAGCCCCCTTGGCCGCCGGCACCCTCGACATGGTGATCGGCAGCCGGTACACGTCGGGGGGATCGACTCCCGACTGGCCTCTGGGCCGGAAGATCGCCTCCCGGCTGGCCACGCTCCCGGCCAGGATTCTCACCGATCCCAAGGACCCGCTGGCGGGATTTTTCTCGATTGGCCGGGAGCATCTGGCCGGCCTTGATAAATCGGTCAGCGGCTTCAAGATCGCCCTGGAGGCCCTGGTCGCGGGAGACGGCAAGCTGCGGGTCGGCGAGGTGCCCATCGCTTTCTATGACCGCTACAAGGGCAAGTCCAAGATGAACCGCGGCATCGTCTTCGATTATTTCCGGCAGCTGCTGAACCTGATCGGCGCCCGCCCCGCCGCAACCTTTGCGACTGGCTGCAAGGCCGCGCTCACTCTTGGCGGCCTCCTTGATTCCCTGGTCTTTTTCCTGCTCTGCCGCCATGGGTTTTCGCCTGAGGCCGCGCAGACGGGCGGTTTTCTGGCTGCAAGCCTGCTTGCTGCAATCATTCATCGCCGATGGACCTTTCCCGGCCGGAGCCTGCAATGGCGGCATGCCTGCGGCCTTCTGCTCACGGGAATCCTGGTGCTGTTTCTGCGCGGGGGCCTTCTGGGCGATCTGCTGCGGCTGGGCCTTGCGCTCTATCCCGCCATGCTCATCACCATTCCCGTCTCCATGGCAGCCTCGATTGCCGCTCTGATGTGCTTCGTCTTCACCGGGCAGGACGGCAGGCCGGGGGCCGACGTGCGCGGACGGCTCTTCTGGACCGGGGTGATCGTCTTCTCCGTGGTCCTGCGGCTGCTGTATCTGGGGCAACCGGCGCTTCTGGAGGAAGAGGCCTATTACTGGAATTACGCCCGGCATCCCGCCATCGGTTATCTGGATCATCCGCCCCTGACGGCCATCCTGATCCGCATCGGCACCGGGCTCTTTGGCACAAGCGAATTCGGGGTGCGGGCGCTGTCCATGGCCTGCTGGCTGGTCACGGCCTGGTTCCTCTATTCCCTGACCCGCTCGCTGTACGGACGGACGGCGGGTTTTCGGGCCGTGGCGCTGTTATCCGTGCTGCCGGTCTTCTTCCTCACGGGCATGATAATGACGCCCGACGCCCCGCTTACCGCCTGCTGGGCGGGCCTGCTCTACTTTCTCTACCGGGCCTTTCTGAAGGAGGAGCCCCGCGCCTGGATCGGGGTGGGGATCTGCCTGGGGCTCGGCATGTTCTCCAAGTATACCATCGCCCTGACCGGGCCTGCCATCCTGCTCTTCATGCTTATCGATGCCAAAAGCCGCAGATGGCTGGTCAGACCCGGCCCGTATCTGGCGGTCCTGATCGCGCTGCTGCTCTTCTCGCCGGTGATCGTCTGGAATATGCAGCACGGATGGGCCTCGTTCATCTTTCAGGGCGAACGGCGAGTCGCTGGCGCGGGCGTGTTTTCCACCCCCGTTCTGCTGGGCCAGATCCTCCTGCTGCTGACGCCCACAGGCGTGCTGGGCCTGCTGGCCTTCTTTCCTTCCGGCCGCGGGCTTCCCGTACGCCAGAAAGAGGCAGGCTCTGCCAGGATCCATCTGTTCTTTCTTTTGCTGCTGCTCTCTCCGCTGGCGGTCTTTACCGGCTTCAGCCTGACCAGGGAGGTGCAACTGAACTGGACCGGGCCCTCCTGGCTGGCGCTCATCCCCTTTCTGTCTGCCGCCATGACCGCGGAAAGGCCCGCGCTGCTCCGCCTGTGCAAAAGTCTCTGGCCTGCCACCGCCATCTGCCTGCTCCTGCTATTCGGGCTCTTTCTGCAGTATTACTCCCTGGGTCTGCCGGGGATTCCGACGGCCAGCCGCCCCTTTCTTTCCGGCTGGGAGGATATGGCGCAGGCAGTTGACCGGACGGTTGCGGACGAAGAGCAGAAGAACGGGACCCGGCCGCTGGTGGTGGGAATGGATAAATACCGGATCGCAAGCGGCCTGGCCTTCTACCGCTACCGGGACCTTGCGGCCTGCGCCGAAAACCCGGAACGCGCGGTCCGGGAGACCCTGGGGTGGAATGTCTTCGGGCTTCCCGGCCTGATGTATGGCTTCTGGTTTGACCCGGAAGACCTGAACGGCCGGGATCTTTTGCTGGTCGCTACCTCGCCGGATGTTATCGAGGGGGCGATCATGCAGGGCCATGCCAAAACCATGGGACCCATCCGGACCCTGGATATTCGCAGGAACGGACAGATAACAGACCGCTGCTACCTCCGCATGCTCTACGGATATCACCTGAATTAGGATGGTTGC
>Ga0214255_1000168_pt1 | contig 24738 bp, 19 predicted proteins | sample TroBogypolimnion_24_FD_153093 | JGI IMG/M metagenome (GOLD analysis project Ga0214255, IMG submission 153093) | Freshwater microbial communities from Trout Bog Lake, WI - 03AUG2009 hypolimnion | ecosystem: Environmental > Aquatic > Freshwater > Lake > Hypolimnion/Profundal zone | place: Trout...
TTATTAATAGATAACAATCTTGGTCCAGTTAATGAATCAATCATTACTAATTGTTTATTTAGTAATACAAGTACAGGTGCACCATATTCCATGACCACTGCTATATATGCTAATGGTCGTGCTACAACTACCGCAGGACAAACAATACAAGGTTGGCTAGTAAATAATTGTTACTTTGATAGCGGTATTGTTGGTATATTCTTAGGAGGAGGTGGACCTAACGCTAATGACAATACTACGTTTCGTTGGAGTATATCTAACTGCACGTTTGCTTCTAATGCTAGTAACGGTCTCACCAATGGCAAAGGCATGATATGGATAGAGAAAACTCCAGGTGTGCAGATAAGTAATTGCCAAGGTACCAATGCAAGCAAGTCTAGTAACAGTGTAGCTATATACGCATATTCAAATGGCAGTGTACCTTATTGCGATGGTCTTACTATTACAGGTTGCTACTTAGGTGTGGTATCAGATTTTTATAATAACGGCAATGCCACGACTTATGGCATAACACTAGATGGTACAATCAATGTATTCTCTATGAGTAACTGTCTTGTGTGCGGATTAACATCTCCTACACAAAATCTTAATTCAGCATTAACTTCTAGTTCCTATGTTGGTGGCGGGGGTAACATTTATCTTCAAGGTGGATCAACAGGAACATTGCCAACTAAAGTAGCTACACCAACTTATTTTCCATGAGTCCTTACCAAACAATAGTACAAAAGTACATTGATGTACCACAGGAAGCACCGTTTGGTGACTATGTTGAGTGGCATTTACGTAACGGATTCGTGTTTAATACCCCAGAATACTTCATTATGGGCAAGAATTGCCGTCGTTTAGCACCGCCAAACGAAGTTGCGGACTGTGAACACGTATTTGATTCACAAGATTCTGACTGTTGGTACATCTTTGCAATGGCTGGAAACATCACAAAAGCCTTCAATTCAATGCCATTTCCACTTCCTTGGATAGCTTTTGAACGCATTATTGACAATAAAAGGGAGCTAAGATTCTATAAAACAGAAGATTTACAGCGTTTAGCACAATTTTTAACCAATTAATACCATGGGCGGAGGATCACCAGCAGCAGCAATACAAGCAGCACCAACACCAGTAGCTGCACCACCTGTGACTACATCATCAGCAGAGGTTATACAGGCACAACAAGATGTGGCACAACAGAACTTGATGAAGAAATCTATCAAGAAAACGGTATTCGCTGGTGATACTGGCGGTTACAAAGGTATGCCAGGTGCTGGAGCTGCCCCAACCGCTACTACCCCAAAGCTCGGATAACACATGGCAACAGATCTACTAGCCAAGGAGCAGCTAAACAAGTACGAATCTGGACGTTCTAAACGTTCAGCTATATTCGATTCTGATTGGCAAACGATCTCTCAATACTTTTTACCACAAGAGTCGGACATCAACGTTACTAAGACTGAAGGTGTAACAGGCTGGACCGACCGCATTTTTGATACGACCGCAATCCTAGCAGCACAAACAATGGCTGCTGGTCAGCGTAATTGGCTAACACCATCAAGTGAACCTTGGGCACAATTTGAGCCACCGATGCCAATGCGTCAGGAAGGTGACGATGCTGCTATTTGGTTAGGTCGTGCTAGTGATATTACCATGCAGGAGTTAGCTCGTTCTAACTTCTATTCCGTTGTAAACATTGGTTACTTGCACGTAGGCATATTTGGTACTGATTGTATTTTCTGTGAAGAAGGTAAAACAAGTTCACTAAATTTTCGTAATACAAAAGTAGGAACATACACCATCGAAGAAAACGATGAAGGTATTGTTGATACAGTACGCCGTGAATTTAAATTAACAGGTCGCCAAGCTATACAAATGTTTGGTGAGGAGAATCTGCCTGAAAAGATGCAGCAAGCAGTCAAAGGCGGTAAGGGAATGGATCGTGACTTTAAGTTTGTACACGCAGTATTCCCTCGTGAAGATTCATCACGCTTACCTGAGAGACAAGACGGAGCTAATAAACCAATAGCATCTGTTTACATCTCAATGGATTTTAGTCAGTGCGTTAGTGTTGGTGGCTATGATGAAATGCCTTACCTTGTAAGCCGTTTCTCAAAGTGGGGTACTGATAGTCCTTGGGGATATTCACCTGCTTACTTAGCACTACCAGATGTACGTCAGATCAATTACATCACACAATACACAGATGCTTTAGCAGAACTAAAAGCATACCCACGTATTCTAGTGCCTTCAAACCTTGATGGTGACGTTGATTTACGTGCAGGCGGTGTTACTACTTGGGATATCAACGAACCCAATGGTAAACCAGCAGAATGGGCTACAATAGGCGATTACAAGATGGGCATGGAGTTAATCGCTAATAAGAAGGAAATGATTAACGAAGCGTTCTTCGTTCCTATGTTTAAGATGCTAGGTTCAGATCCTCTTATTGATAAGAAGATGACTGCCTATGAAATCTCGCAGCGTCTTGCAGAAAAACTAGAACAGTTCACACCAGTATTTGACCGCCGTGTAACAGAATTTTTAAACCCATTACTACGCAGAGTATTTGGTATTTTATATCGTCAGGGTAAGTTTGGTCAGGCTCCAGAGTCATTACTTGTACAATCTGGTGTTAATACAAAAGGTTTAGCCTTACCTGAAATCACAATTACAAGCAGAATCAGTCTTGCATTAAAGGCATTACAGAATCGTGGTACTGAACAAGCAGTACAGTTCTTACAGCCTATTATGCAATTCAAGCCAGAAGTGGCAGACAACTTTGATTTAGATAAGATGATGCGGAACTACGCCATGAACTCAGGAATGAACGCTGATTTATTCCGAGATGAACGTTCCGTTGCAGCAATACGTCAACAACGCATGAAGTTACAACAGCAACAACAAGCTCTCCAAGCTGCTGAACAACTTGGTAAAGCTGGTAAGGGATTAGGTGGCTCACCTGATTTTGTACAAGATGCTGCTAAGAACGCCATGCAGCAATAAACCCAATAATGTCAAAAGCCACACTTGATAAGACAGACCCACTAGCACAAACCAAAATCGAGCAAGGAAGGATAGCAGATTCTTTCTTGCAGGTTATTGGTATCGAAGGACACCGCTCACAGGCACAGAATGATGTTATAGAACATCTACGCAGATGTGCAGGTGAAAGCGGAAATGTATTTCAGTTTGCAGAAGCAGATGGATACAAGATTGCATTAGCAGCAGCACATCGTGATGGTGCATCTTCAATACTCCGAGTGATTGAAAGACAGTTACAACTTTCTCAAAAGGTTACAGAACCAAAGCCACAACCCATAACTAAAAGGTAATATATGCCAGATGCTACAGCAGCTCCAGAGTTTGAACTCTTGGACGACGGTAAGATAGTCAATAATCGCAGAGGTAAACAAACCCTGCTTGCTACGTATGACCAAGAAACTGGTCATCTACAGTATGAATCAAAAGAAATATCTGCAAAGCACGGTCAACGTATTTCAGTATTGATTGGTACTATTGGAGATGGTCGTCAGGTTTCTGAACGTAAGATTAAAGAAATTAGCATCAAAGGCCAGAAGCGTGATGAAGTTAAAGCTAATACACCACCACCACCTAAACGTAACAAGTTGCTCGGTGAAGATGATGAGGCATTTAACAAGTGGGAATTGAAATATAAGCCACAACAATTCTATGCACGTTTTGGTGTGTTACTAGATCAGTACGGTGAACCACGTAGAGCTACTGTAAAACGTCTCATTCCTATCATTCGTGATGATCGTAATACGGCAGACGACAACAACCTTGAGAAGATTCAGCAAGGTGCAAAGACGTGGAGCACAGGTGCAATCAACTATGAGATGCACGTAGTAACATTAGATGACCAATTAATTGGTACTCGCAAATGTTCGATAGTATTTACGCAAGACGAAATAGTCGGTAACAATTCAATCACAGATGGAGACGATGACCTATGAGCGATCAAGATTTTAAAGATAAAGCAGCAATTTCTGCTATGGTAGCATTTCGTGAGAAATTTGATTTTTCTCGTGAACAAGATTACAAAGACTGTTCAGCTATGGCATTTAAACTAGCGTTAGCTATGTTTGAAGAAAGAAAAGAGCATTTGGAAGTAGTAAAAGAAACAGAACAAATAGATAAAGAAGTTAAAGCTGTTAAAACTAAAACCACATGATCCCACGCACGCCTTTGTATGATTCAATCACAGGCGATGCACCTGCTGGTGGATCTGCTCCTGCTCTGAATCTAGCTCCTACGCCAGTAGAAGCAAACGTACCTGCTCTTAATCAAACTGCACCTGCAACACAGACAACTGCGTCTGCTGTTAAAGAACCATTTTATAAGAGCTTTATTAATGCTGATGGTACACTAAACCATAAAGCATTAGACAATTTACCCGAACACCACACATCGCTTAAGAATACATTAGCACGTCAAAAGACGTTTGATGATGTATTAACAGTGATGGCTAATCAGCAAACACTTGCTGGTAAAAAAGGTCTAGCACCTTTACCAGCTAATGCTGCACCTGAAGTTGTAGCGGAACGCAAGGCACTCCTCGATTCTATAAACGGAGTACCTAAAGATCCCAAAGACTATGGCATCACAAAACCAGAAAACATAGCCAATGAACTTTGGAATGAGTCCCTAGCTAAGGGTGCAGCAGAAATTGCTCACAAATATAGTGCATCACCGCAGATGCTTAAAGATCTTGTAGCTTTACAAACCGCAGAGCTACAAAAGCAAGTCGCAGCACAAGCAGAATACGAAAAGAACTTTTTTGCTACTCAGCAGAAAAACTTAGAAGCAACCCTGCGTAACGAGAATATTCCGTTAACCAAAGCACAAGAATTAGCAGAGCGTGGTGCTATGCGTTTAGGTTTAGATATGCAGAATCCAGAGCATCAAACATTAATGAAGAACAGCAATGTATTCTTAATGGCTATGCGTCATGCTATGACCACAATGGAAGATAAGTTTGTATCTGGTGAAGCTAAGGCTGGCATGGGCAACAACCCATTAGCTGAAGCTCGTGATATTGCTCATAACAAATCTAATCCTCTATACGATGCCTTCTACAATTCGTCTAGTCCTCAAAATGCTATGGCAAAGGCTCGTTACAAGTCTCTTATGGAAGAAGCTGGTAAGAGAGGAATGAGATAATGAAGATGAAAATACCACGTCCTTTAAAGGACAACTTGATTGCCAGACCAGTTGAGGAAACTAATAAACAAGGCTTGCTGATCATTCCACCAAACTATCAACAAGCACTAAGAACGCATTTTAGATGCGTTGTAGTAGGATCTGGACCCTTATCTAAAGAAATGGCACCTGTCGGAAGCATTATTCATGTGTCCGAATCATGGGGTGAGAAATTTATTTATGAGGGTAATATGTTTATCTGTGGTCGCTTACGTGATATCAATGGTGTTATTGATGGTGAGGCATTGACAATACCAGAACATCTCCTAAGTTAACCCTCGTCCCCCAACTTACAACATGGCACAAAATACAGCATTTTCACCAAATCCAGACTTTACAGCACAGATCACAGGTTCTGGAGTAACCGTAGCAGGCGTATCAGGAACTGGTATTGCTCCTACTTATGCTTCTTCAATCGAACTAGCATCATACTTACAAAGCACACGTTTTATTGTAATTAACACGACTTCAGCAGTTGGTAATGCTACTTTAACGGCAGCATACGTACCACAGGCTGGTGCTCGTTTAGTTATTCAGACTAACAACGATGCTTCTGGTGCTCGTACAATTACGTTTTCGACAGGTTTCCGTCCAACAGGAACAGTAGTAGGAACAGCATCAAAAGCTATCCTAGTAGAGTTTACTTCAGATGGTGCAACTTGGAACGAAACCGCACGTTCCGCTTCAGCAGTATAATATCATTATAGTTCATAGACTAAGCACTTGACTTAACCGTCAGGTGCTTTTTTATGCCCAAAGACGAACAGAGGAGAACCAGCGAAAGCTGACCCGATCATTTGTCGAACAATAGTGTTCGATGATCGATCCCATTTGGGACAACCGAGGAGCGAACGTACAATCCGTACGGCATATCGCTGTACAAAACCTCAATTATAATACTCTCATGGCTGGTGCAATATTCTCACTACCTCCCCATTACGAGACAGCGTTCGACGACATTTGGCGTGAAATCATGGCCCAACAGGTCGATCACCGTCTCGCAGGGATGTACACTTCAGACAATGTAAATGGTAACCAAAAGAGATACGATCAAATCGGTGATCAATCTTACGCTCTGCGTCAGATCACTGCTCGTGCTCAAAAGAGTGAACCATCTGACATTCCTACGTTTTTCCGTTGGGTACGTCCTCGTCCTTACGATAAAACAACTTGGATCGACTACTTCGATCATATCCTTCTTGGTCAGCTCCCTGACCCACAGTCTCCAACAGCAAAGCAACACGCTATCGCTGCTAACAGACAGAAGGATATCATTCTTATCAATGCTCTATTAGGCACAAACTATACTGGTGCTCAAGGAACAACAGCTACAACGCTGCCTTCTTCACAGCAAGTTGGTGTTACTTATGGATCAGGCTCTGCAAACTCAGGTCTGCAACTCGCTAAATTAACTCAGACATCCTACGTTATGGATTCTAATGATGTTAAAGAAGAGGGTCGTGTATTTGTTTATTCTGCAAAGCAATTAAACAACTTAATCACTAACGTTGATCAAGTTAACAGCGTACTTTATAACGATGTGCGTGCTCTACGTGACGGTATGATCCGTGACTTCATGGGCTTCCATTTCGTTCGTACTCAGTTGGTTCCTTACCAAGCTGGTTCAACAACAATCCGTACCTGCGTCGCTTACCAAAAAGACTTCCTCTTAATGGGCATCGGCGAAGATGTACGTACACACATCGATATTCTTCCAATGCAAAGCCATGCAATTCAAGTGCGTACTGCACTTTTAATGGATGCTACTCGCTTAGAAGAAAAGGGTGTCGTCCAAGTAAATTGCGACGAATCCGTATAACCCTTAACATAGGAGATAACTAACATGGCTATCTGGTACACAGACGTAGCAACAAATCAACAACAAGGGGTTAACTTCCCAGGTCAGAGCGGTCTCACAATGATGACCCCTCAACCAGGAGTTCAAAACAATCCTTTACTCGAAGGCTTCCCAGAAATCATTGCCACTTATACGTGGACAGGTTCTGAGGCTGCTGGAGATCTCATCAACATTGCAATCATCCCAAGTGGTACAATGATTGATCCTAACGGTCACGTAGCAAGCGGTACAACCGCTCCTGCAACGACTTTGACCTTAGCAATCGGTGATAACGATCAAGGTTTGGCTTCAAACCTTCCAATCGTAAATCCACAAGTTCTGCCAAATACAAATATCGTTATTCAAGCTCCAACTTGGGTATCAGGTACATCATATGCAGTTGGTGCAGTTGTATTAGATTCAGCATCTACTCCAGCTTACCAAACATATACTTGTATTGCAGCAACCAGTGGTTCAACAGCACCTCACTCAGACAGCACACACTGGATAGCTAACAGCCAACGCTATTCAACTGCTATCGACGTACACGCAGCATCTGGCAATGTTTCCACAACTGGTGGTACAGCACTATATGCTCCTTACTTCGTATCTGAAGATAGCTGGTTACAGGCACTCGTTGCTTCAGCAGCATCTATCAATGCTGGTGCAATCAGCGTGTTCCGCTTCAGCTCAGTTGCTAACAACTAATTGGGTTAGTGGTTTGACGTAATTAAAACCTGCCCGATAGTTGCGTTGTGGCGACGTGACTATCGGGCTTTTTACTTTCTATGTTTACAACATTATCACCTACGGATATTGCTAACTTAGCTTTAGCAAAGATTGGTGCACAATCTATCCAATCACTTACCGATCTTACCAATCCGTCTGCGATTGTTTGTAACAGTAATTTTCAAATAGCATTTGAATCAGTAGCTCGTGCTACTCGTTGGAATTGTTTATTAACAACTGCGGTACTAAATGAAGTACCACAGATTCCTTTGCCATCGGTTGCCCCAACGCCTCCATCAATACCTTGGGCACCTTATACATCATACGCTGCCAACGTTTATTTATCTTATGGCAACGCCATTTACACTACTGAGTACGCTTACACTTCGACAGGTAATTTTACTAACGATCTTACAACAGGTGCTCTCGTCCAAGCGGACTACCCAGACTACAATGCGTTCGGGGGGTATCCAGACGGATCCAGCTATCCTAGTGGTTGGCCTTACGCTTTCGCTCTCCCTAGCGACTTTATATTACTTGATTCAGTAAACCAAGGATCAAACGATGAAACCTATGGTAATATGGATTCAGATGAGTATGAAATTAACGGTCAGTTAATATTCACAAATACTCAACAGACCTCAATTAAGTACGTATCAAACAATCAAGATACTACACGTTGGGATCCACTTTTCGTAGATTGTGTTACTTATAAACTAGCTTCAAATATTGCTACACCATTACGTCAAGATGGCGGTAGAATGGAAGAAGCAATGCTCGCTATTTATAAGCAAACATTGTCTCATGCTATGACCAAGAACGCAGGCGAAAGATTGCCTGTACGTTTCACTCCTGTAAATTCTTCACGCTTCGTTGCAGCACGCTGGTACTTTATCAATGGCTAAATCAATCGACAGCCAAATTAGTTTCGCTGGTGGTGAGTTTAGCCCAAAGCTAGACGCACGAGTTGACCAAGAGAAATATAGAGCAGCATCTAGGCAGATGGTGAATATGATCCCTTATAAACAGGGACCAGTCACTAGGAGACCTGGCACACAGTTTATTGCTGCTGCTAAATCTGGTTCATATGCAAATACTGTAGGTGGCGTAACAACGATCACCAATTATGCCACAAGGCTTGAAAAGTTTATCTATAGTCCTAACACAACTTTTATTTTAGAGTTTGGTCACGAGTACATACGTTTTTATAGCAACGGTCAGCAAGTCAACGTAAGCTCTGCTCCAGTATGGGCAGATCCTGCTAGTACAATAGTCACCGCAGGTAACTTCAACGTAGGTGTAGTTTACGTAATTGAATCAATAGGTACTACTAATTTTACATTATGTGGTGCTGCTAGTAATACAGTTGGTATTGCATTTACTGCAACTAACGCAGGTACAGGAACTGGTACAGCAGGACAATCTACTGCGTATGCAGCAGGTTCTTATATTACATCACCAACTAATAGTTTAATTTATTATGTTACTATTGCTGGTTATGCTCCTGTAGATCCTGTTTATCAGCCAAGTCGTTTTATTCAGCAGACGATTTTAGAAGTACCTACACCATATCAGGCATCATATACGACTAATAACATTGGTTTAACTGCCTCTCCATATTCAACAGATATTTGGAAGTTAGCTTTCTGTCAGGTTAATGACGTAATGTATATTACGCATCCTGATTATCCAGTTTATAGTCTGACACGTTACTCAGATACTGATTGGGTAATGAAAGAAGTGCAGTTCTTAACGCCTGCATTGTTAGATCAGAACGCAAATCAGACTACTTTAACAGCAAGTTCAACCAGTGGTGCTATTACTTTAACGGCTAATGCACCAGCTTGGACTTCATATAACTTTTACGAGGTAGGTAATACTGTTTCTAATGGCGGTAATATCTATCAATGTTTAATACAAAACAATTCATCGCCAAGTTTTCCTGCTGATTTAGCTGCTGGTCTTTGGGAATTAGTAACTATATTTCAAGCTCCTAGTGGTAGCAATCAAGGCCATGTTAATTCTTATTGGCAAATTGCTACACTTCGTAGTTCATCATCTGTTGAAATAGACGCATCAACACCTTCAGCACCGTTTCCTATAGGTTATTCTCAGCAAATAGAAATCTATGGTGCTTGGGAAGCACACACGTATGGCGTATGGAACGCACAATTTAATATCGAACGTTCCTTAGATGGCGGTCAAACATGGGATGCAGTACGTAGCGTATCTGGTGCATCTGATCGTAACGTAGATATTACAGGTACGGCACAAGAACCTGCTTTGTTTAGAATTAATGTTTTAAGTTCTAGTGCACCTACAACAGCAGGTGCTACAAACCCACGTATCGTATTAGAAGCTGAAGATGGGTTCTTATATGGTTTAGTTCAAATTACAGGTGTTACAGGACCATATACTGCTACAGCTAATGTAATTCAGCAGCTTTATGATAATGCACCACTAGCTGCATTATGGGTATCTGGTACTGCTTATACTACTGGTACTGTAGTCAATTATGGCTCTCAAAACTTCGTCTGTATTTCCAACGTTACGAGCAGCACGGTCCCTCCAGCCGACAGCACTCATTGGTCCCCAGAAGGTCCAACTACAGAATACTGGAGCGAAGGTGCTTGGTCGGACTATCGTGGATACCCACAGGCAGTTGCCTCATATCAGCAACGCATTATATATGCCTCGTCCTCCTACCAACCGCAACGTATATGGGGCACCGTCACCAACGACATTGAAAATTTCGCTTTAGGTGATCAAACACAGGCTACAGATTCTTTTGCATTTGATCTCAATGCACCAGGTCGTGGTCCTATTGTTTGGCTTGTAGCACAGAATAATTTGTTTGCAGGATTCTCTGGTGCTGAATGGGTAGTCAATGGTGGTGCAGGAGCTACAGGTTCATCTACAGGTGGTGCTATTACACCAACATCAATCTCAGCTACAGAACATTCTACATGGGGTTCTATCTTTGGTGTTAATCCATTAGTTGTAGGTGATGGCGTTTTATTCCTACAACGTCAGGCTAATCAAATAAGGCAGATGTTATTCTCGGTTTATACTGAGAAATACATGAGCCAAAGCCTAACTACTTATTCTAGTCATTTATTTAATACAGGAATAGTACAGCTAGACTATCAACCAATGTGGCATGGTCAAAGCGAGCTATGGGCTGTTACACAGCAAGGTCAGCTATGCGGTATGACCTATGAAATGGAGCAAAACGTATTTGGCTGGCACAGGCATACCACAGGTACTAATAGCAATACTCCTGATTTTAATACGCCTGACGTTGGTTTCCAATCAGTAGCTACTGTTTATGGCAAAGGCTATCAAGACGATGAAGTCTGGGTAGTAGCTAATCGCTATACTACACCACCACCTTGGAATAATGGCACACGTTACTATTCTAACCGTGATGTTTATGCCTTTAACAACATGGTAAGCTATAACGGCAATAACTATGTTTGTATAGCTCCTGCACCTAATTACTCGGTACAATCTAATATATCGCCAGATCACGATCATACTAACTGGTTGGGCGTAACTCCATATACTTATGGACAAAACTACATTGAACGAATCAACCCAAACAACTGGGAGCAAGAATGGAGTTCTGCACCGAATAACTCAGTGGCTAATGTTAGTGATGCCTTTTACGTGGACTCAGGAATCACAGTCACAAACAATGTGTCAAACGTGGTTTCTGGCCTTGGGAACCTTGCTGGTCGTTGGGTTGTGGGCTTGGCAGATGGTTATGCTTTTGGACCCATACAGGTGGGTTATACAAGTTCTGATTATGGAACAATAACCATTCCATACGCTACAAGTCCTAGCGTGGTCAACGTTGGCCTTCCTATTACTTATACGGCTCAAGCTATGCGTTATGATAGTGACGCTAGGGCTGGCAATACTCAGGGGCTTGTAAAGCAAATCTCTGACGTATTTATAAGGGTTTGGAACAGTCTAGGCGGTAACATAGCAAACAAAGCATCTGGCCCAGCAGCTTGGATTAGCCTACAACCTTACAGCCAAGGTTCACAAGTTAGCTATAATGGGGTCTATTATCAGGTTATAACCACTGGCGTAGCTAGTGCAGTACCACCGCCTTCAGATCCTACTAATTGGAAGCCTTATGGGGGTTATTTAGCCTTACCAGTACCTATACCTTATGGTAACTTGGCTAACCCATTTGCCAGCCCACAGTCTAACTTTATTAGTACACCTACCGATATACGTATAACGCCTCAATTAAACCTAACTCCTGATACTGACCCTATTATCATAGTTACAGGTTCTGACGCATTGCCGTTGACCGTATTAGCCGTTATTATTAAGTACGAGGTAATAGCTACGCCATGACCATTAGACCTTACAGTTCAGAAGATTACAACATGATCAGGTCATGGTGGGAAGTTCATGGTGTTGGTGTTATGCCTCCAGAAGTATTTTTGCCTGCAACTGGTGCTATTGCTGAAGTTGATGGCAATCCAATAGCAGCAAGTTTTCTTTACTGTTGTATAGGTGGTATTTCAGTAATCGAGTTTACCACAACTAATCCTGTAGCAAAATTATCAAAGGATTTAGTTAAGGCAGTAAAAGCACTTTATTCTTATTTAGAAAAGATTGCATGGGAAAATAAAAGTCCCTGCATATTATCATTTGTTAAACCTAATTCTGGCGAAGCTAGAATAATGGCTAAAACAGGATACCAAGATCTTCAAGGTGAACCACATGTAACATACGGAAAGGCTTTCTCATGCCAGTGCCTCTAGCAGTAACCGCATTAGTTGCAACAGGTGTAAGTGCTTACGGTCAATACAAAGCTGGCAAATCTGCTGCTGATGTATCTGAAGCTACTGCACGATATAATGCTAATGTAGATAAAGTACAGGCACAACAGCTTGATTACAACACGCTGCAAAACATTAGAACTCAAAGACAAGAAGGTAATGTTTATTTATCTAAACAAGCTGCTTCTTATGCAAGTGCTGGTGTTTTAGCTAATAGTGGATCTGCACTTCATGCACAAATTACCACTGCTGGTCGTTTAGAACAACAGGCACAGCAAATGTATTTAGATTCACAACAAAAACAACAACAACTCTATAGTGCTGCTGCTATAGGAGTAGCTGAAGGTGAAGCACAAGCATACGCTGATAGAACTGCTGCAAATATAGCTTTAATTGATGGTGGTGCTAAAATGGCTTCTATGGCAGCATCTGATATACAATCTGGAATATTTGGCGGTAAAAAATAATTTATGGCTTTAGAAATAGTACCAGGCACTGAAGTACAAACGCAAGCTACAGGGGTTAGAATTGACCCAAGGGCTTTTCGTGAAGCTGCTATGGCTCCTGGTCGCCTTGTTAGTGCTTTAGGTCAAGATGCTGCTGGAGTATTTCAGCAAGTTTCTGATTCAATGACTAAAGTTGCCACTACAAAACACGTATTTGATTTCACAAATATGTTGGATACGGCAAAAACAGATTTTGATGGTAAGTTAATAACTATCCAAGACGGTAAACAATTTAAGCCTGAATTTGATAAATACGCTCAAGATAAAATAAACGCCTATTTCAAGGATCATCCAGATATGAGTCCTTTTGATAGAAGATTATTGATGCAGAAAGGCGATGCTTGGAAAAATCAATTATCTTCAGAATATAACACTAGAGGATTAATAAAATTTAGTAATGATACTATTGAATCTGGTATTAAAAGTTCAGTTAAGTTAGCTAATACCTATTCAGACAATAGAGATGAAGGAATTAAAAGAGCATCTGCTCCATTGTACCAACTATACAATGATAAATTAATTTCCCCACAACAGTTACAAGATCATTTAGATAAAGTTCCACAACTTGTAGATGAATCTAGATTTGAGCACGCATTGAGAATGAACGCTAATCAAGCTCAAATGGAAATTAATGATCCATCTGTAGATAAAAATGGTAATTACATTAATTATCCAGGAATTAAAGGCGAAGCTAGAGAAAGTGCTGCAAGTCAAGCTCAAGCTAGAGCCAATGCACAAACTAAAAAGGCAAATATAGAGGTAACTGATAATATTGATCAGTGGTTAAGAAATCCTCAAGGTCCTGCACCATATACACCTGAGTCATTAAAATCAAAATATGTTGATACACATATTATGACACAGTCTGCTGCTAATGGTTATATGGATTTAATTAATGGTAGAGTAGATCCAGAAGAAATAAATAAAAGAACTCAATTTTTTTATAATGCTATTAGAAAAATACCTCGTGGTCTTACCGATGCACAATTAGTAGCTAAAGAAATTCAATTAGATCAAGATGGTGAATTTAATAGTTTATCAGCACCAGTAAAAGCTGATCTTAAAAGATTATTAAACAGCAGAAAAACAAGTCCAATACTTAAACAGCCTTGGAAAAATGATATTTTAAACGAAATTAAAAGTTCTTCAAATACTGGTACTGCTGTTGCACCTGAATTTTTTACAGAAGAAGATGCTAAAACTGGATCAACCATAGAAGGTTTAAAAACTGTGAAAGTAAAAAATTATCAAGTGGTAGCAGGTGGTATAGATGCTATGCGTGATGAAAAGAAAATTCCTAATGAAGTATTACAAAAATTAGGTGCAAAAGTAGGGGAAGAATCAGTTTTTAGAGCTAGATTAGTTAAATTAATGGAAGAAACACGAGATGATATGACAGAAGCTGCTCGTGACTACATGATCGACAATCCAGATGCAGACGTAAAAAAGGTAAGAGATTACGTACATAGTTTAGAAGCAGATAAAATTTACGATGCAGTAAATAATCTTTTAGTTCCAAAACAAAAATACTTACAAGAACTAGAAAAGCCTGCACAACAAAAAGGTAAATCTATAACAAAAAATCAATCTTTTGAAGAAGGTGCTTTATACAAATTTTCTAATGGTGTACAAAAGCGTTGGGTTAATGGTGAATGGGTAAATCCTTAATCTATGGCTATTGATTCTACAACGTCTAGTACACAAAATACTAGCAACGAAACGTATTTTGATCCATCTGTTGTAAAAATAGGTGATAAGGAAATTAACCGACCTTATGATATGGGTGGAAAAAATGAATTTGATCCATCAACTGCTGTAAAAGTACAAGATGCAGAAAAACCCAAAATTGGTAAACCTGTAGATACACAAGAATTTGATCCATCAACTGCTGTAAAAGTTGAAGAACCTAAAGAACAAGATACTACATGGAATGATATATATGGTGGTCGCTATACACCACAGCAGAAACTCATTTTAGATAAAATAAAAGATCCAGAGGAAAAAAATAAAGTAGTTAATCAATCTTTTGCTCAATATTTAATGCCAGAATTGTCTAATGATACTATAAGACAAAATTGGCCTTCAATAAGATCTGCTATTGGTAAATCTAAACTTAGATTATCTGAAGAAGAATTAAAAAATCTAAGTGATACTAAACTAGCTAATGAAATTAATAACTCTTTAGTTACCGAAAAATATGGTGAAATTAAACCATTTACTTGGCCTAAAGCATTATTATCTGTGCCTGCAAACGTAGCATATCAAACGCAACATAGTATGTTTTGGAAAGGTTTAAATAAACCTGGGTTAGATATAAAAAAAGCTACAGCAGAAGATTTCAAAACATTACCAGATGAAGTACCACAAGAATATTTAGATGATCCTACTGGTACAGGCTGGATTGCAAGTCCTGCAATAACAGCAGGTGCTTATAATATAGCTGCTGGTTTAATAGAAGGAACTTCTAGCTTAAAAGGTATTTTAGAAACTTACGCTTTAGGTTCATTAAGTAAATTAAAAGAAGGTGTGCAAGTTGCAGCAGAAACTAGTAAGGCTGCCAGTGAATCTTTGGCTATTGCACAAGCAGAAAGAGCTGCACCAGAAGTTATAGCTGAAGCTGCTACAAATGTAGCAAATGCACAACAAAAGTTTGATATAACTAAAAAGCTATTATTAGGCACAAATGCTTACTTTGTGGCTACTATGGGCAAAACTGCTTATGATGCAGATAAAAATTTAATTTCTACAGTAAAAGATCCTAACGTTCCTACTGAAGATAAAATATCCGCAGTTGGTTCTGCACTTTTAGGAACAGTAGCTGCAACCGCTACAGTTTTAGATGGTGCATTAAATTACATAGATGTTGGTAAAGCTACTAAATTTGCTAATGAAGCCTATGGTTTAAAAGCCTCTGAATTAGCAACAAAAGCAATGCAAGAAGCATTGTTATCTGCGACAATAGAAGAACAAGCAGCATGGCAAAACGTGGCTGATCATTATGATGAATTACAACACTTTGAAAATGGTCCAGAAACTTGGCCTTCTCGTGGTGATCTTGGCGGTATAAAAACTAATGCAGAATCATTTGAAGATTTATTACCAGAAGAACAACAACAACCAGTTGTTAGAGATAGACCACCAACAGCATTAGAAAAAAAATATGATGGTACTGCATTAAAAAACGCAGTTGGTGAATTAGAAAGATTAGACGCATCAGGTGAAGCATTTACACCTGCTGAAGAACGTGCAATGGCTCCACGTTGGATACAAGCAGGTGAAGTATTATCAAAAGATCCTAGTGCTGGTGCTGTATTAACAGAAAGATTAAAAAACAATCCAAACATTGGATTATCTGATGATCAATCTGCATTACTTTTAAGACACAAAGTACAACTTAAAAACGCTTTAAATTCACAAATAGATATTATTAATGATTTTAGCAAAACTTCACAAGAACGAGCATTAGCTGCCAACGAAGCGTATAAATTAAGTGATCAATTAGTTGAATTTTTAGATGCTGTAAAACGTCGTGGAAGTGAATGGGGACGTGAAGGTAGATGGAGACAAGCTATGGCACAAGAAGATTACACTTTTGCCACACAATCTACATTATTACGTGCTGCTAAAAAAGGTGCTGAATTAACACCAATAGAAATAGAAACTTTAGCTAAACAAACATCAGAATTAGAGCAAGCACAAGCAGAATACGATTCATCTGCTAGAGCTGATTTAAAGCAAACTCCAGAAGATACAGTACAAAAGTTTGTTGAAGAAAATAAACCTACTAAAAAGAAAAATCCTAAAACAAGTAGGACTGAAACATTACGTAAAAAATTATCTGAAACGGCAGAAAAGTCTCGTGCAGCACTAGAAGAAATTAAAAAAGGCGGTCGTTTATTTGATATACAAGGAGTAGGACCAGAAGCAGCTTATCACGTTGCAGTAATAGGTGCAGATAAAATATATTCTACAGGTTTAGATTTTGTTAAGTGGTCTGGTGAAATGATTAAAGAGTTTGGTGAAAACATTAAACCGTTTTTAAACAAATTCTGGGAAGATTCTAAATCTAAGTATTTTGTAGAGCATAGAGAAGCAGCAACCGAGTTATTATCAAACGCACATGAAGTTGGTGATTTATCAACTATTGGAAGTATAGCTAAAGAATTAGCTTTAGGCTTTGTTGCACAAGGAGAAGATAATGCTAAAAATTTAATCAAATCTGTATTTGAAGAATTAAAAAAAGGCGTACCTGATATAACAGAACGTCAAACAGCAGAAGCTATTTCTGGTTACGGAAAATATCGCAAATTAAGCAAAAATGAAATTGTTGCTAAGTTAAGAGATTTACAAGCACAGCAACGTTTACAACTTTCTTTAGAAGATATTAAAGCTGGTAAAGCACCACCAAGACAAGGTTATGAAAGACGTGTACCTTCTGAAGAAGAAAAATCATTAGCACAGCAAGTTAAGGCTGCTCGTGAAGAAGCTGGAATGGTTGTTAAAAAGAAAACCAAAGCAGCAGTTGATAAATTTAAAACTTTAGAAGCGTCATTAAGTAAAAGAATTAATGAGTTAACTAAACAGTTTGAAACTGGTATTAAACCAGAAGGTAAAACAGCAGTTGAAGTACCTCAAAAAATACAAGATCTTAGAGATTTACGTGATCGTATTTCTTCAACGATAAAAGATCTTGAACCTACTGAACCAACAGAGGAAAAAGTTGTAACTCCAGAAAAAGAATTACAAAATAAAATAAAGGCATTAGATACTTCAATTTCTAAATTAGAAAGTGAATTACAAGAAGGTAAAATAAGACCAGATGAAAAAGAGCCTTCTAAAGTAACAAGTCCTGAATTAGAAGAAAAACAAAAGTATTATCAAAGCCTTAAAGATTTTAGGAAAGAGTTACGTGATTTAGAAAAACCTAAACCAGAACCTGTAGTAGAAAAAACTCCAGAAGAAAGACTTAACGAGAAACGTCAAAAGTATCTAAAAAAGCAAATAGATGATTTACAACGTCAAATAGATACCAGAGTAAAAGATGCTAATACTAAAACATCGCCTAGTTACAATGCAGACACAGAAGCATTACAAGCAGAACGTGATGAATTAAAAGCAAAGTATGATGAGATATTCAAAAAGGCAGGTTTATCAGATTTAGAAAGAGAAAATCGTTATAACACGTATTTAGATAGCAAAATTAAACGTTTAGAAGAAAAAATAAGAAATAACGATTTTGAAGAAGAAGCTAAAAAACCACCATTACAATTAAGTAAACAAACTTTAGAAAAGAAAGCTAAAGTAGGACAGTTACAAACAGAAATAACACTTAATCGTGAAAAAGCTCGTTTAGCATCTAGATCAAAAGGATTAAAATTATTAACCGCAGCTAGCGATATAGCACGAGCTTCAGCATTATCTGGTTTAAGTATATTCGGTAAATTGTTTTCTTTTGGTGTTGGACGTTTAATTGAAACTGGTTTAGCAGAACCTGCTGGAATTATATTAAAACAAGTGCCTGGTTTAAGAGACTTGATGGCGGCTGCTACTTTAGAAACAGGCGGTGAAACAAAAGCATTATCTACATATTATACTAAATGGGCTACAGAAGGATTTTCAGAAGGATGGAGTATATTAAAAAATAAAGGCGTAGGAAGATTAGATGCTGAATTAGGAAAACCTATTGAAAATGCAGTACCTGTTAAGTGGTATGATTATTTTGGTATTGCACACAAAGCAGCAAAAGCACCTGAGTTCGTAGCTAGATTTAATGTCAATTTAGAACGTGGATTTGCTGACGCTATTGCTAAAAAACAGGATTTATCTGATGAATTTGTACAAGGTGCTATTAGGAAACAAGCGTATGACAGTGCTGCTTCTGAAGTCTTAAAAGAAAATAGTGATTTTGCTAATTGGGTAAAAAGAATAGAAGCAAATGCTTTAGAAAAAAAACCTGATCTTACACCAGAAGAAGCTGCAAAATTAGTTGTAGGAACTGGTATTAGGATTTTTCTAACTAAAGGTATTGTTCGTGCTTCTGCTAATTATGTTTCACAAGCTATAGAAAGAACACCTGCTTATTTACTTACTGCTGGTGTTTATAAAACTATTTATGCTTATAGAGCTGGATTAGAAAATATACCGCCAGCATCATTAAATGCTATAGCTAAAATGTGGAAAGTCGGAGCAGTAGGTAGTGGCATATTTGCTTTAGGTGTAATGGATGCTTTATACAATCCACCAGAAAAACGCATTGGTGGTGGTTATTATCAACCAGGAAAACGTGATCCTAAAGATGTTCCATTTGGACACTTAAGAATAGGTGGTGTTGTATTACCGCACGTAGTTTCACACAATCTTTTATCTGAAGTATTCCAAATGGGTGAAACTTTTGCAAGAGTAGGTCTGCAAAAATTCAGTGAAGGTAAATTTAAAGATATGGATGAATTTACAAAAATTGCTGCTGGATTTGCTGCAAGTTATGCAGGTGTTGGTATAGAAGCACCTTTAGCTGGTCCAACATATAGAATTTCTCAAGATATTAGTCGTGCTGAGTATAATAAAATAGTACAAGATTCTTTTGCTAGTTTAATACCAACCATGTCTGGTCAATTAGCACGTTTAGTTGATCCAAAAACAGGTAAAATTACTTATCCGTTAGATCCTGTAGTACGTGAACCTAAAGGTATTCCACAAGCTATAGAGCAAGAAATACCCTTTGCTCGTCAATTAGTACCTTTAAAAAAACCAAAATATATGACAAATAGTTATATATCTAACGTACCCCAAATAGGTGAATATTAATGGCAAATAACTTTCCAGATGAAGTAGAATACAATATGGATCCTGCTGAAACAGGCCGTAAAGGATGCCTCATACCTAAGTTAGATGATGAGCCAGATACATCAAGCGATTCAGATTGGGAGGACGATGATGAAGCGACGGATTAAAGCAGCAGCAGTTAAAGACGCTAATGGCGTACTTCACACCGCACGTATGCACGATGATACTGGCGTTGAGGGTGAGCGTGGCTTTCTTTTAAACGACGGCTCATTTGTAGATCGTTATGAGGGTATGAAAGTAGCTCGTGAATCTGGTCAACTTATGGACGATGAAGGTCGTGAGGATTTACATAGTCGCATGACTATGATGGATGATTACCCAGAAGATATAGGTGATACTACCGATGAAAAACAAGATGATGATATTTCTACAAAGACTGTTCTGTTTGTTTGCAATCCACTTTTCGTGGATATGGCTACACGACTTGCACGAGACTTTAAGAAAGTCTATCTCTACGTTCCAGTAGCTGGTAGCTTTCCAACCATGAATCATGGCATGGTAGGCTATGGTTTAGAAGGTGTAGAGCTTGTAGATAATATGTGGGATAAATACGATGAGATTGATCTCTATGTATTTCCAGACTTAGGTCATGCAGCTTTACAGGTACAGTTAGAGAAAATGGGTAAACGTGTATGGGGTGCACGTTACGGTGAGGAGCTAGAAATTTACCGTGATGTAACAAAAGAGCTAATGGAGAAAGAAGGCTTACCAGTACAACCTTGGAAGATGATGACTGGTATGAAGGCTTTGCGTGAATATTTACAGACGCACGAAAACCAGCATATAAAGATTAATAAATGGCGTGGCGTTACAGAATCATTCTTTGCACCTCGCTACGATATTGTAGCACCAAAGCTAGATGAAATAGCAGCCAAGTTAGGTGCTTTCCAAGAAGTTTTAGAATTTATTGTAGAAGATGATTTACCAAATAAAGTAGAAATAGGGTTAGATTGCTACTGCATAGATGGCAAATACCCTAAAAATACCTTGTGTGGTATTGAAGTTAAGGATTTGGGATACGTGGGCGAAATGATGCCTTACAAAGATATACCTGAGCCTATAACACGCTGGACTGATACAATGGCTAAGTACATGGGTCGTGCAGGCTATAGAGGCTTTTTAAGCAACGAGATACGTATTGGTAAGGACAAAGAACCATATATGATTGATGCTACTTGCCGTGCTCCTTGCCCACCTAATGAACTTTATTGCGAGCTATACACTAACCTATCAGAAATTATCTGGCATGGTGCTAATGGCGTTTTAGTAGAGCCTATACCAGCAGGTAAGTTTGGCGTGGAGGTTATCCTTAAATCTGCATGGGCTGAAAAGAACTGGCAGCAAATCAGTTTTGATCCTAAGTATCGCAAGAACATCAAGTTATTTAATGCCGTAAAGGTAGATGATAACTATTACATAGTCCCACAAGATGACGAAATGATAGAAATAGGGGCTGTAGTAGGCTGGGGTGATACCCTAGAAGAGGCCATAGAAATGGTCAAAGAAGCAGGCGATACTATAGAAGGTTATGGCATTAAATTTAACGTTGGACCAGTCGAGATGGCTAAAGAACAAGTAGCTAAAATCGAGGAGTTTGGCGTATCACCATTTTCCATTGAATCTGAAAAAGAAAAATCTTAACTAACAACATGAAAGTTTTCCGCTATATTTTACCTCTGATAGTTTTATCGATACAGGCGTGTGCTACTATTGTTAGCACTCAAGATGTATCCCTGCCATACGTCCTTACTGGTTTGTCCCCTACTAATCCAGTATATGTTACATCTGGTATCCCATTTCAACAGGCAAGCGACATTCTTGTTGTCGACGTAGGTCAATCTTCAGCTCCTCGTAGCCCAGCAGACGTATTAGTATTAGGCTCAGACTACACTGTATCGGGTGGTGGATATAACACGACTAATCAAATGCAGGTTGGTACGTTAAGAGTAGTAACCAATTCAGCATCTAAGAATGTTATAGCTGGTGATACCATTTACGTATTACACAACTCTCCAGCCAACCAATTATCAGTCTTTGCTAATAGCGGATATTTAACGGCAAGCATGATAGAACAAGGATTAGATAAATCGGCTCTTTTGGCACAGCAGGCTTTAAATGGCAATGCAACCAGCTTACACGTCGAAGCATGGGAAACAGGCAACACTATACCTCCACAACTACTTATGACCAAGAACGCAAGGTCAGGTAGCATATTAGGATTTGATGCTAATGGTAATGTTACATTCTTTCCTACGTCTGCATCTACAATTAACTATGTTAACAGCATTACGGCTGGTGCAGGCATAACGACCAACAACAGTACAGGTAATGTTCTTATTACTAATAGTGGTGTATTAACATTAACAGGTGGTACTGGTATCAGTGTTAGCGGTTCTACAGGCAATATAACGATTAACTCTACAACTAACGGTACAGTTACCAGTGTTAGCGATACAGGTGTTAGTCCTTTATTTACCACATCTGTAACCAATTCTACAACCAATGCTAGCATTACCCATGCTTTATCTAACGCAGCAGGCAATACGATCTTTGGTAACATACTACCGACAACTACATACCCAGCTTATTATACAATTAGTAGCTTTCTAGATACGTTTAATAACACACAGGGTAGTTTACTATATCGTGGTTCTTCCTCATGGCAGGCTTTGACTCCAGGCACATCTGGTCAGGTATTAACATCTGGAGGCTCGGGTGCTAATCCTACATGGACTAATTTAACAGGTAGTGGCACTGTAACCTCTTTTAGTTCTGGTAACTTTAGTCCTTTGTTTACAACGGTTGTTACTAATAACACAACGACTCCAGCTCTTTCATTTATTACAAGCAATGTAGCAGCAAGTACGGTTTATAGTAATATTTATGGCGTATCTGGTCCTCCTAGCTTTAACACAATTACTAGTGTTTTAGATAACACATTAGGTAGTGGACAAGGTTACATACCTTACCGTGGGGCTACAACTTGGACTTCACTAACCCCAGGTACGGCAGGACAGGTTCTTACTTCGGGTGGTTCAGGGGCTAATCCTTCGTGGACAACAGTATCAACAGGTAGCGGTACGGTGACACAAGTAGGCGGTACAGGTTCAGTTAATGGTATTACGCTTACAGGTAATGTAACCACAACAGGCAATCTTACATTAGGCGGTACATTAACAGGTATAAGCAACTTACAACTAACCAATTCTAGCATAACGATTGCAGGCACTTCTACGGCTCTAGGAGGCTCTATTTCGCAAGATACCATCACTGGCCTATCCACGACAGGAATAGTCAAACGTACAGCAGCTAACACGCTTGCTATAGCTACGGCTAATATGGACTACTTACCAGCTACTACAGGCAATAGTTCACAACTATTGGGCTCTAATGGTAGCGGTGGCTTAAGTAATGTAAGCGTAGGGTCTGGTCTTAGTTATACAGGTGGGGTATTATCAGCTACGGCAGGCGGAGGCGGTACAGTAACAACTTTTACATCGGGTAATCTTAGCCCATTATTTACTACGGCTGTATCTACACCTAACACAACTCCAGCACTTAGCTTTGCTTTAAGCAGTGCTAATGCTCTTACAGTTTTAAGTAACGTAACAGGTAGTGCTGCTGCTCCTGCTTACAATACAGTGAGTGCTGTATTAGATAGTACGTTAGGTACAGGCCAAGGATATATACCCTATCGTGGAGCTACTATATGGACTTCGTTAACCCCTGGCACTTCTGGTCAAGTTTTAACTAGCGGTGGAGCTGGTGCTAATCCATCTTGGACTACCCCAGCTACAGCCCCAACAGCAGCCAATCCTACGGCCTTTGTGGGCTTAACGGCGGTTAATGGTAGTGCTACTACCTTTATAAGGTCAGACGCTGCTCCAGCCCTATCACAATCGATCAGTCCTACATGGACAGGTAATCATACGTTTAATGGTACAGTAACTATTGGTAGCAGCACAGGTAGCGTACAGGCAACGGTTGGTGTAATATCGGTTATTTCTAACACAGGTAGCGGTAACAACGTACTAGCCACTAGCCCTGTTTTAGTAACTCCTAACTTAGGTACACCTTCATATGCAGTTTTAACATCAGCTACAGGATTACCACTTAGTACAGGTGTTACAGGAACTTTACCAGTAGCAAACGGAGGTACAGGTGTTACAAGCTCATCTGGTGCTAATAGCGTTGTATTGCGTGATACTAATAGTAATGTATTTGGTAACAACTTTTTTAAGAACTTCCTTAGCCAAGCAGCTAGTGGAACAACCATCACTCTAACAGCTTCATCAAGCCCTGATATGGTGATTACGGGTTCTGGTGGGCAAGTAATTAAACTACCTGATGCAACTACACTACCTAACGGAAACATATTCACGTTTAACAACAATCAATCTAGTGGTACAATTACTGTACAGAATAACTCTGGTACTACTATAGCTACATTACAATCTGGTTCTTTTATTGATGTGGTTTTATTATCAAATGCAACATCAACAGGTACTTGGGATTATCACAATGTTGCTCCTTCTAATGCAAGTTGGTCAACAAACACTTTAAATTGGTCTGGTAGTTATACTAACGGAACATGGAATGGTAATGCTATTGGTGTTTTATATGGAGGTACAGGTGTTACAACATCTACAGGTACAACTAATGTGGTTCTTTCTAATAGTCCTGTTTTAGTTACGCCAAATTTAGGCACACCTAGCTTTGTATCCCTAAATAACGGAACTAATCTTCCATTGAGTACAGGGGTTACAGGAACACTTCCTGTGGCTAACGGCGGTACTGGAGCTACAACGGC
>Ga0214255_1000213_pt1 | contig 20283 bp, 13 predicted proteins | sample TroBogypolimnion_24_FD_153093 | JGI IMG/M metagenome (GOLD analysis project Ga0214255, IMG submission 153093) | Freshwater microbial communities from Trout Bog Lake, WI - 03AUG2009 hypolimnion | ecosystem: Environmental > Aquatic > Freshwater > Lake > Hypolimnion/Profundal zone | place: Trout...
GGGTACAACCGCTCTCTCTGTAATGCCGCGCTTCGTCCAAATCTTTCTCGCAGGTAAGGGCAATGAGAGTGATCTTGAACTCGACCGCCTCGCTTTTTGTTTCCGAAAGCGCGTTGAGCATTCGCTACCCATCTATTTCCCCTCCCTTTCAGCTCGCACCATTGTTTACAAAGGAATGCTGACAACTGGTCAACTCGAAGAATTCTTCCCTGACCTCTCCGATGAACTCGTAAAATCGCCTTTAGCTTTAGTCCACTCGCGTTTCTCCACGAATACTTTTCCATCGTGGCCATTGGCTCATCCATATAGATATATCGCACACAATGGCGAGATAAATACCGTAAGAGGTAATCGAAATTGGATGCGCGCTCGCGAAGCTCTTTTAGCCAGCCCCTTAATTCCGGGTGATATCTCTCGACTATTTCCCATTGTAAATAACTCTGGAAGCGATTCGGCATCTTTTGATGAGGTGTTAGAACTTCTCTACCTCACCGGGCGTTCGCTGCCGCATTCAATCTTGATGATGATTCCCGAGGCCTGGGAGAACAGCACAACGATGCCCCAGCAACTTCGAGATTTCTATGCCTTTCATGCTTCGTTGATGGAGCCATGGGATGGACCCGCCTGCGTTACCTTTACCGACGGATCTCACGTTGGTGCGGTTCTTGATCGCAACGGGCTTCGACCTTCTCGATTCTGGGTCACCGACGATGGGCTTGTTATTCTGGCCTCTGAGGTTGGAGTGCTAGAAATTGATCCAGCAAAGGTTGTTCGCAAAGGTCGTTTGCAGCCCGGCCGAATGTTCCTTGTCGATATTGCAGAAGGTCGTATTATCGAAGACGGCGAAATCAAAGGTTCTTTAGCGGCCTCGGAGCCGTACGGGGAGTGGCTCGCTGAAGGTGTTGTTCGACTCGCTGATCTCCCATCGCGCGAACATATTATTTACCCACACTCCTCTGTCTTGCGACGCCAACGTGCCTTTGGATATACCGAGGAAGAACTTCGGATCATCATTGCTCCGATGGCCAAGAATGGTGCTGAGCCTTTGGGCTCGATGGGGACTGACTCTCCCATCGCCGCGCTCTCCGAAAAACCACGTCTGCTCTTTGACTACTTCGCCCAGCTTTTTGCTCAAGTAACCAACCCACCGCTGGATGCAATTCGCGAAGAGATGGTTACCAGCCTCGGCCAAACCATCGGAGCTGAATCCAATCTTCTCCACCCATCTGCAGACTCCTGCCGTCAAATCTCACTCGACTTTCCAGTCATCGATAATGACGAGCTCGCCAAGATTATTCACGTCAATACCGATGGCGAACATCCATTTTTCGATTCACATGTGGTGCGAGGCCTCTTTCCCGTCATGGGTGGCGGAGAAGCGCTTCGCGATCGCATCGAAGAGATTCGCGCTGAAGTTTCACTCGCCATCAAGCACGGGGCTCGCATCGTCGTTCTCTCCGATCGCGATGGTGATAGCGAAGAAGCACCGATTCCAACTCTCTTGCTCACCGCCGCAATCCATCATCACCTCATCCGCGAAAAGACTCGCACCCGCGTTAGCCTAATCATCGAAAGTGGCGAAGTTCGCGAAGTTCATCATGTTGCACTACTTATTGGATTTGGCGCGTCGGCAGTAAATCCATATCTCGCGATGGAGAGCGCCGAAGATTTGGTCCGTCAAGGCGTCATCTCGGGAATCACTCCCGAGAAAGCAGTCGCTAATCTTATTAAGTCGCTGGGCAAAGGCGTGCTTAAGGTTATGTCCAAGATGGGAATTTCCACCATCGCTTCTTATCATGGAGCCCAAGTATTTGAAGCTATCGGGCTTTCATCCGAAGTGGTTGATGAATACTTCACTGGATTGACTTCACGTCTGGGTGGCGTATCTCTTGATACTCTGGCGCAAGAAACTGTGAAGCGACATCACATCGCCTACCCTCCGATGGGAGAAATTCCTGGCACAAAGAAGTTGCCAATTGGCGGAGAGTACCAATGGCGACGAGAGGGCGAACCGCACCTCTTCAATCCCGAGACCGTTTTTAAGTTGCAACACGCAACCCGTGCAAAGCGATATGACATTTTCAAGCAGTACACCAATCTGGTGGATGATCAATCAAAGAATTTGATGACGCTCCGTGGGCTCTTTACCTTTAAATTGGGCGTTCGTAAGACAATCTCTATTGATGAGGTTGAATCTACTTCCTCCATCATTAAGCGATTTGCTACCGGTGCTATGTCGTATGGCTCGATCTCACAAGAAGCTCATGAGACCTTGGCAATTGCGATGAACCGTATCGGTGGTAAATCAAACACTGGCGAGGGGGGGGAAGATCCTGCTCGTAATACGCCCGATGCCAACGGAGATTCCCGCCGATCGGCGATTAAACAAGTTGCCTCTGGGCGCTTTGGTGTAACCAGTGAATACCTAGTGAACGCTGATGATATTCAGATCAAGATGGCGCAAGGGGCAAAGCCTGGAGAAGGTGGGCAGCTTCCGGGAAACAAGGTCTATCCCTGGATCGCCCAAGTGCGCTATTCCACTCCTGGAGTTGGATTGATTTCACCGCCGCCACACCACGATATTTATTCCATTGAAGATCTTGCGCAGTTGATTCACGATCTTAAGAACGCCAACAAGCATGCCCGCGTACACGTGAAATTAGTTGCAGAAGTTGGAATAGGAACCGTAGCTGCCGGCGTTTCAAAGGCGCATGCCGACGTTGTCTTGATCTCGGGCCACGATGGTGGCACCGGTGCTTCTCCGCTCACCTCGCTTAAGCATGCAGGTGCACCTTGGGAACTCGGCTTAGCAGAAACTCAACAGACCTTAATGCTTAACGGTCTGCGAGATCGCATTATCGTGCAAGTTGATGGTCAGATGAAGACCGGTCGCGATGTGGTTATTGCTGCGCTCCTTGGCGCGGAAGAGTTTGGTTTTGCGACGGCTCCGTTGGTCGTCTCTGGTTGCGTAATGATGAGAGTCTGCCATCTCGATACCTGTCCAGTTGGCGTAGCAACTCAAAATCCTGAACTTCGAAAGCGCTTCTCTGGAAAACCAGAATTCGTCGAAACTTTCTTTGAATATATTGCCGAAGAAGTTCGTGAGTGGTTAGCGCAGTTGGGCTTTCGCTCCATTGAGGAAGCTATTGGCCAAGTGGAACTTCTCGATACTCGCGATGCAGTTGCGCACTGGAAGGCGAGTGGTCTTGATCTCACCCCGCTATTAAAGGCCCCGCTCTTCGCTGGATCTCGCAAAAATACTGAAGTCCAAGACCATGGTCTTGCCGCAGCCCTCGATAACTCTCTCATCGAGCGATCACAGGCTGCTCTCACCAAGGGTGAAGCGGTCAGCTTCGAGATACCAGTTAGAAATGTAAACCGCACGGTTGGTACCATGCTTGGTGCCGAAATTACGCGTGCCTATGGCAGCGCTGGCCTCCCCGATGACACCATCGATATTTCCCTCTTTGGTTCGGCCGGTCAATCACTTGGCGCATTTATACCTAAGGGTTTAACGCTTCGACTGAGTGGTGATACCAATGATTATGTCGGAAAGGGTCTATCGGGCGGACGCATTATTGTTCGGCCAGATGAGAAAGCTACTTTTGCATCTCACGAGAATGTGATTGCAGGAAATGTCATTGCCTATGGGGCAACGAGCGGAGAGGTTTTCATTCGCGGAGTTGTCGGTGAGCGTTTTTGTGTGCGCAATTCTGGAGCGACAGCGGTTGTTGAAGGAATCGGTGATCATGGGTGTGAATACATGACCGGTGGAGTAGCCATGATTCTCGGCACTATCGGGCGAAATTTTGGTGCCGGAATGTCCGGTGGCGTGGCCTTCGTTCTCGATTTGGACGCTCGTCTGGTCAATCCAGATATGGTCGACGTTTTGACGCTCTCGCCTGGACGTGCCCAACAAGCTCATGACCTCATAGCAAAATTTGCGGTGGAGACCGATTCGCAGATTGCAATTGCGCTACTGAGCGACTGGGCGATTGAAAGTCTTCGAATATCTCTCGTGATGCCACGCGACTACGCCAAAGTGTTGGCGATCATGGAGAAAGCTGAACGCGAAGGTATAAATGTAGATGAAGCAATAATGGAGGCAACCCGTGGCTGATCCAAAAGGATTTCTAACAACACAGCGGCAGACGCCCAAGCGCCGTCCCGTCGATGTACGCATCAAGGATTGGAAAGAGGTTTACGAAGAGCAACCCTTCGCAGATTTACAGAAGCAGGCAGGACGCTGTATGGATTGCGGGATTCCATTTTGTCATCAGGGGTGCCCACTTGGTAATTTGATTCCTGAGTGGAACGATTTGATCTGGCGCGCAGAGCGAGCCGAGGCCATTGATCGCCTTCATGCCACCAATAATTTTCCAGAATTTACTGGGCGCTTGTGCCCAGCCCCCTGCGAGACCGCCTGTGTCGTTGCAATTAACTCAGATGCCGTCACAATCAAGCAGGTAGAACTTCGCACCATTGAAGAGGCCTTTAGTAACGGGCTAGTTGTTCCACTTCCTCCAGATCGCCTCACTGGCAAGACAATTGCTGTAGTTGGATCAGGGCCAGCTGGTCTAGCAGCAGCGCAACAGTTGACGCGTGCTGGTCATACAGTTGCTGTCTACGAACGTGCTGATCGCATTGGAGGTCTATTGCGATACGGAATTCCAGAATTCAAGATGGAGAAATCAATTGTTGATCGTCGTATTGAACAGATGGAGGCTGAAGGAACGCGATTCCGTGCCGGCGTCAATGTTGGAGTCGATATAACTGGTTCTGAGCTTCGCAAACGCTACGACGCGGTAGTTTTAGCCGTTGGTGCAACTCATTGGCGTGATCTGAGTGTTCCAGGACGAGACAATGTGGGCATTTATCAAGCAATGGAATATCTCCCTTGGGGAAATCAACAAGGACTTGGTGAGTTAGCGGGGGATCCACCGATTAACGCACACGGTAAGCATGTTGTGATTCTTGGAGGTGGAGATACCGGAGCTGATTGTTTGGGCACTGCGATTCGCCAAGGTGCAGCGAGCGTCACTCAGCTCGAAATTCTCCCGCGCCCCACAGAAGAGCGACCATCGAATCAACCATGGCCTACGTACCCGATGATCTATCGGGTCAGCAGCGCCCACGAAGAGGCGGGCGAGAGAATCTTCGCCGTTTCTACAGAATCATTCATTGGCGATGGCGCTGGAAATGTGAAGGCGCTTAAACTCGTTGAAACCGAATTTATCAATGGAAAATTTGAAAGGGTCGCAGGTTCCGAACGTGAAATTCCTGCAGATCTAATCTTTCTTGCGATGGGATTCCTCGGTCCAGAGAAATCTGAACTCATTTCCCAACTTGAGGTACAACTCGATCAACGCGGCAATGTGCTGCGCGATGAGAAGTTTGCCACATCCGAAGAGGGAATCTTTGTCTGCGGTGATGCGGGCCGAGGTCAATCTCTTATCGTTTGGGCGATCGCCGAAGGGCGAAGTGCCGCAGCAGCGGTGGATGAATATTTGCTGGGGGAGACCGGGCTACCAGCGCCGATACTTCCTACATCACGTTCTTTGACTGTCTAACTTTGCAATTACCGATAAAATAAAGGTTCGAGCATTAAACGCACAATTAATAGGAACCAATCCTGGTTCCCCAAAGAGAGGCTTCGGCTAGATAAATGCGCAGAGCGAAAATAGTATGCACGATGGGTCCCGCGGTTGAATCGCCAGAGAAGGTAGCGGAGCTGATTGCTGCCGGCATGAATATGGCACGACTCAATCTCTCTCACGGTGGTTATGATGAACACCAAAATCGACTCGACTTAGTGCGTGCTGCAGCATCTGCAGCAAAAGTTCCAGTTGCAATCCTGGTTGACCTGCAAGGTCCCAAGATACGTCTTGCTCGATTCAAAGATGGTCCACATGAATTAGCCCGTGGCGATATTTTTACAATCACTACCGATGAAGTAGAAGGCACAAAAGAGAGATGCGGCACCACGTATAAGGGCCTAGCGGGGGATTGCCGTCCTGGAGATCGCATTTTGATTGACGACGGCAAAGTGACGGTAGAAGTTGTTGAAGTAAATGGCAATGACGTCGTGACCAAAGTTATTCAACCGGGATTTGTTAGCAATAATAAAGGTATCAACCTTCCTGGGGTCGCAGTTTCAGTACCTGCGCTCTCCGAGAAGGATATGGATGATCTGCGCTGGGGGCTGCGGGCCGGGGCTGATTTCATCGCGCTCTCCTTTGTGAGAAGCGCCAAAGATATTGATGATGTTCATCGTATTATGAACGAAGAAGGTATCCATCGCCCAGTTATTGCCAAGATAGAGAAGCCACAAGCGGTAGATAATCTGGAAGAGATCGTTGCCGCATTCGATGGAATTATGGTTGCGCGAGGGGATCTCGGAGTTGAAATGCCAATCGAGGAGGTACCGCTGGTTCAAAAGCGTTGCATCTCTATGGCGCGTGCATCGGCTAAGCCGGTCATTGTTGCGACGCAGATGCTCGATTCCATGATCACAAATTCCAGTCCAACGCGCGCTGAAGCGACCGACTGTGCCAATGCGGTGCTCGATGGTGCCGATGCGCTGATGCTTAGCGGTGAAACTTCCGTGGGAGCCTTCGCTATCGAAGCGGTCGCAACGATGGCTCGCATCATTGCACGTACCGAGGAGGCGATGCTCGATCAGATTGCACCACTTGGGCACAATCCAGCAACTAAAGGTGGGGCGATAACCAAGGCTGCTAAGGAGGTCGGCGAAATTGTGGGCGCCAAGTACCTCGTGGCATTTACACAGAGTGGGGATTCGGCTCGCCGTATCTCTCGCCTGCGATCAGTTATTCCCATTCTTGCCCTCACCCCTGAAGTTCCTGTTTTTAACCAGTTAGCCCTCTCGTGGGGAGTCGAATCGCAACTCATCGCTGTCGTCAGTCACACCGATGACATGGTGAAGCAGGTCGATGCACTTCTGATCGAATCTGGCCGCGTGGCCAAGGGCGAGCCGGTCGTGATTATCGCTGGTGCACCTCCAGGTATTCCGGGTTCTACAAATGCCCTTCGCGTCCATATTGTGGGGGATGCAATCGATGGCGTCGCTCCTGCATATCGGAGCTAATTTCATCCAGTTATACTCTGAACCTCTTGGCCATCTAATAGTGTCCAAGAGAGAGCCTCGGTACTCCAACGGTAGAGAGGGCAGACTCAAAATCTGCACAGTGTCGGTTCAAATCCGACTCGAGGCACATGATAAATCTTGAAGGCAAAGGGGCGTCCCAGAGCGTCCCTCTACGTATTCTTGTAGCCGAAGATGAGGCGATCATCCGCTTGGATCTCGTGGAGATGCTCACCGATGCGGGGTATCAGGTAGTAGCTGAAGCCAGCAATGGCGTTGAGGCGATTGCGCTCGCCAAGGAACATCTTCCAGATATTGCAATTTTAGATGTCAAAATGCCAGAACTTGATGGAATCTCTGCGGCAGAACAGATTATCGAAATCTCTCCAGTTCTTATGCTCACCGCCTTTAGCCAACGTGAACTCGTTGAGCGTGCTCGAGATGCGGGGGCGATGGCATATGTGGTCAAGCCCTTTAGCATCTCCGACCTGGTGCCTGCCATTGAAATTGCCGTGAGTCGCCATCGCGAACAGCAAGTACTGCGGGGAGAAGTGACCGATTTACAAGAGAGGCTCGAGACCCGCAAGGTTATCGATCGCGCCAAAGGGATTTTGATGAAGACCCTGAATCTCTCAGAACCCGAATCTTTTAGTTGGATTCAACGCACGGCCATGGATCGGCGTATCTCGATGAAGGCGGTCGCGCTCGCCGTCATCTCGCCCGATGCGGTCCCATTGAACTAATGCCGCCACTGCGCACTGGTTAGATAACGATTTCATAACCTTTCAACACTGTAAGCCTAAATCTGGCTTTTGAGCGTAACCATCCATTGATTTAGCCGGTCATTTATTGAGACAAGCCCGCCTAGGCCTGTACAGTACCCCCACACAAACCTCCCATGGGGATGTTACGTTTTTTTGCCTACCCGATAGATATGAAAGGTAACCATGAACCTCATTACTAAGCGCACGCTTGGTGTAGTAGCAGCAGCCGCTTTAGCTCTTGGCTCAGTTGTTGCAACATCAGCCCAGGCTGCTCCAAAATCAGTTTCACTCGTATTTCAAAATGCAGTAACAGGCCCAAATGCGGGTCTTGGCGCAGATGAGCTCCTTGGAGCACAAACTGCACTCTACGAGTACAACCAATCCAAGCCTGCTGTTCAAGTTAAATTGATCATGGCAGACGATGTTTCTGACGCCGCCACATCATCTTCTGTTGCTGCCGGTATCGCAGGCAATGCAGCAGTAATCGGCGTAGTTGGTTCTTGCTGTTCTACCGCCACCAAGGCATCTTTCCCTGCCTATAAGTCTGGCCACCTAACAATTGTTTCACCATCAGCAACAAACCCATCACTTACAGATCCTAAGCAGCCTAAGTCGAATGGTTTCCCATTCTTCCACCGCGTTGTGCCAACGGATGCCTTCCAAGGCCTAGCACTTGCTCGCCTTGCAGTTAAGGGCGTTACAGCACCAAAGGTTTTCTACGTAGATGACCAGAGCACATACGGTGTTGGACTCAAAGACACAACCGCTGCTGCTTTGGTAAAGGCTGGCGTCACAATTTCTGGTAAGGACTCAGTACCAGCAGGTACCGCAGATTACTCATCAACAGCTTCAAAGGTGATCTCATCTAAGGCAAACGTTGTTGTTTACTTCGGTTACTACGCAGGAGCTGCAGCATTCAAGAAGGCCATTGACTTGGCTGGCTTCAAGGGTACTTATGCTTCTGGAGATGGAACCCTCGATGGCGGTTACATCACACAAGCTGGTAAGTCAGATGCAGAAGGAACTCTCATCACAGCTCCTACAGTTCCATTTGAACTCGCTGCTTCAGCTGCCGTCCTTGCTGATTTCACCAAGGCAACAGGCGTTGCAAGCCCAAGTGGTCACGCATATGTAACTGAGACATACGATTCAATCAATGTCTTCCTACAATGCATCAAGGAAGGTCACTTGACTCGCTCATCAATCCAGAACTGTGTACAGAACGAGACTTTCACCAGCATCAAGGGTTCAAAGTTCTCATTCACACGTTACGGCGATGTTAGCGGCGGAGCTCCAGTTGGCGCATTCACCATCAAGAATGGTGCAATCGCTTACCTAGGAAACGCATAACTCTTAGCCTGATCTAGGCCTAAGAGAGTTCTACAAAGAGTAGTAAAGGTTGGTTGGGTGTTCCTCTTTAAGAGGGGCACCCAACTTATCTATAGTCGGAACTAATACGTTCTCACTTTTATTTAGGTTGATCTTCCTACCGGTGCTTAACAGAAGGATTCCATGAACTTTTCAGTGGTCCAGTCTCAGTTCTTTCCGCTATTAATCAATGGATTGGCTCTCGGTTTTATCTATGTATTGATCTCCGTCGGATACACGATGGTTTACGGAGTGCTTCGCCTCATTAACTTTGCGAACTCTGAAATTTTTATGTTGGGGACCTTCGCAACAATAATCGTCTCCCGCACCGTATTTAAATTTGATATTAATTCGCAGCCAAGTCACGGCATGAAATTACTCATCGTGCTTCTGTGTTGCCTTCTTGCATCCATGTTGACCTCGGGAGTTGTCGCTGTATTGGTTGAAATTGTCGCCTATCGCCGTTTGCGCTCCAGAGGTACTAATCGCCTCGGCTCTCTGATCTCCGCGATTGGAACATCAATTGTTCTCTCTGAAGGTGTCCGACTGCTGACCCATTCGCTACCTGAGTCAAGTCCTCGCGTTCTCTCCAAGTTTTATATCTTTACAATCCATGGAGTTGGGCTACGCATCGACCAATTCTTGGTGATCATCTCAGGAGCCCTCTTCTTCTTTGCCGTTGACCGCTTTGTTAAACTCACGCGTATCGGCAAGGCAATCCGTGCGGTATCAATGAGCGAAGAGAATTCGCGCCTCATGGGAATTAATCTCAATCGGGTTATCTCTATAACATTTTTGGTTGGCGGATTGGTTACCGGTGCTGCGGCATTCCTCTATGAAACAGTTTATGAGACCACCGTCTTCAACGTGGGATTCAACCTTGGAATTGCAGCATTCACCGCTGCGGTGCTCGGAGGCATCGGCAACTTACGTGGTGCATTTTATGGAGGCCTTACATTAGGCCTAGCTGAAGAGTTCTTCTCTGCAGTGCTAGGTACACAATGGAAAGAGGTCACGGTCTTCGTTGTGCTAGTTCTAGTACTTCTTGTCCGACCAAATGGACTCTTTGGTGAAGCCATTCAACAGAGTCGGGTATAGGGGATAGCATGTTAAATTTGAGAGATAAAGGCGCGCAACTCTGGGAAGACTGGAATCGTTCCAAGCGCGTAGCCTTCGTTTTAGTCATGATCTTTGGAGTCTTCCTCCTTCCCTATGCTGGTGATTTTTCATTCACAAATATTCTCAATACGCCTATCGCTTCCTATCAAGCGATCCTGGTCTATCCAGTCGGAATGTATATTTTGATGGCTTTGGGCCTCAATATCGTTGTCGGAAAGAGCGGGCTCCTCGATCTCGGTTACGTTGCCTTCTTTGCGATCGGTGCATATACCGCAGCGATTCTTGGCACTAAAACCACGTTGAATATCTGGGAAATTTTGCCGATGGGTATGGGCTTTGCAATGTTGGCAGGGGTATTACTTGGTATACCGACTCTACGTCTGCGCGGAGATTACCTTGCGATCGTCACCCTAGGATTTGGTGAGATTGTTCGAATAGCAGTTCTTAACACCAACTCTATCGGAGGCCCAAATGGCATCCCTGGAGTTCCAAATCCTCCTTCCATCTTGGGCCAGTCATTCGATTTAGCCAATCCAGCACACTTCTTCTGGATAGTTGTCGTGATGATTCTCTTTGTCATCTGGATGGTCCGCCGACTTTCTATCCGCCGCCCAGGTCGAGCCTGGGAAGCTATTCGCCAGGATGAAGATGTTGCAATCTTGATGGGTGTTCCTACCCTGCGCTACAAAATTTGGTCATTTAGTATCGGTGCAGCCGTAGGCGGGGCAGCCGGAGTTATTTTTGCATCTCAGCAGATGCTCGTTGCTCCACAGACCTTTACCTTCAATGTATCTGTATTGATACTTTCCTGTGTGGTCTTCGGTGGAATGGGAAATATTTGGGGAGTTGTATTAGGAGCCACAATCCTCTCGTACTTCCCAGAACGTATCCGCTTTATCTCTAGCGCCCGGCAATTAGTTTTTGGATTAGCGTTAATTATTACTATGAACCTAAGACCAGATGGACTTTTACCGCGAAAGAAGAGAGAGCATTTGTCGCTTGAAGAGCGTGAGGCGGCTAAGGCAGCGAAGGCTGCATTGAAGCAAGCTAAGAAGTCGAATTCGGGGGCGAACAAATGAGTACCGAGCGAGTTCTAGATTTACAGAATGTGACGATGCGTTTTGGCGGTGTCTCAGCGCTTAACAAGGTTGATTTTCATGTAAATAAGGGAGAGATCGCTGCCCTTATAGGACCAAATGGCGCGGGCAAGACGACCGTGTTCAATGTAGTAACGGGCGTTTATCGCATAACTGATGGCGATATCAAATTTAAAGGCGAGAGCATCGTTGATAAGAAGCGCCACCAAATTACCAAGCTAGGCATCGCCCGAACCTTTCAAAATGTACGACTCTTTGGCGAAATGACAGCACTTGAAAATGTTTTGACCGCCTCCGATGTCCATAAAAAGTCGGGTCTCGTCGGTGCGCTCTTTGGTCTTCCCAAGGCGCGACATGAAGAGAAGGCTGACCGTGAACGTGCCATGGAAATTCTGGATTTTATAGGTATCGCCAAACATGCAGATCGCCTAGGTAAGAACTTGCCCTATGGTGACCAACGTCGATTAGAGATTGCCCGTGCACTAGGTACCTCTCCGGAGTTATTGCTCCTCGATGAGCCAGCTGCGGGATTTAATCCAGCGGAAAAGGTAGAGCTGGCCGCGACTATTCGCAAGATTCGCGATGCTGGTTATACCGTATTGCTTATCGAGCACGACATGTCGCTCATTATGGGGATCTCCGATCGCGTCTCAGTACTTGATTTCGGTGAGAAGATCGCCGATGACATTCCATCAAAGGTTCAGAACGATCCAAAGGTGATCGAGGCTTATTTAGGAGTACCGTCAGATGCATCTTGAAATCAAAGACCTTCATGTTCACTATGGCAAGATCGAAGCTATTAAAGGCATCAGTGTTGTAGTTGATCAGGGCGAAATCGTTACTTTGATCGGAGCCAATGGCGCGGGCAAAACCACCACTCTAAAAACCATATCGGGCTTGCGCAAAGTAACCGGAGGGTCGATCATTTTTGATGGTCAAGATATCTCCAATCTACCTGCGCATGAACGTGTGGAACTTGGAATCTCGCAGGTGCCAGAGGGTCGTGGCATCTTCCCAGGAATGACAGTTCTGGAAAATTTGGAAATTGGTAAATACTTCCGCAAGAATCGCGGAGCTGAGATGGCAGAAGATTTAGATCGTGTCTACACACTCTTCCCTCGACTCAAAGAGCGCGTCGGCCAAAGTGGCGGAACGCTATCTGGCGGAGAGCAGCAGATGCTGGCGATTGGTCGCGGTCTCATGGCTCGTCCAAAAGTCTTGCTTCTTGATGAACCATCCATGGGTCTGGCACCGATGATGATTCAAAATATCTTTAACATCATCACAGAGATTAATAAGTCCGGTACAACGATCTTGCTTGTGGAGCAGAATGCACAGCAGGCGCTACAACGCGCCGACCGCGCATACGTTTTAGAGACAGGCAAAGTTGTAAAGGAGGCGAAAGCCTCTGATCTGCTCAACGATCCAGCGGTTCGAGCCGCTTATCTGGGCACGGGTGCTGAGCACGCTATTTAAGAGATGTATTAGGCGCTGAGAATCAGACTGGTGATGCGAGCGGTGCATGTCCGTTCGCCCGCCTCGTTTGTTATCACAATCTCGTAGCAAGCCAAAGTTCGACCGCGCGATACCGGCGTGGCGACTCCAGTTACCAGCCCACTTCGGGCCGGCTTGTGGTGCGTAGCGTTGATGTCGACACCTACTGTTTGCTTTGAACCTCCAGCATGCAACCAGGCGCCGAGTGAACCCAGTAATTCGGCGAGTACCACATTTGCACCGCCATGGAGCAAGCCAAAAGCTTGAGTATTTGTCTCGACCGGCATGGTGCCAACAATCCGTTCTGGAGAGGCTTCAATGATCTTGATACCCATCTTATGATCCAGAGCCCCAATGCCGCGTTCGTTAATCATTTTTAGATAGTCGGTCATGGCGTTATCTTAACGCCGCACCCGCAATTTCACCCTAGAATCATAGGAATGAAACGGTTACTACTTATCGATGGCCACTCCATGGCCTATCGCGCCTTCTATGCGCTCCCAGTGGAGAACTTTCGAAGTAGCAAAGGTCAAGCAACTAATGCTGTGTATGGCTTTGGCTCGATGCTGGTAAACCTGATTTCTAATGAGAAACCCACTCACATCGCCGTCGCCTTCGATGTTTCGCGCAAGACTTTCCGCACTGAAATGTTTCCCGAGTACAAAGCCACGCGCGCCGCAACACCCGATGAGTTTCGTTCTCAGTTGTCCTATATTGACGAACTTGTGGATGCGCTTGGTATAACGCGCTTTGCCATGGAGGGCTTTGAGGCTGATGATATTTTGGCAACACTTTCTACCCGAGCAGTAGCAGAAGGTTGTGAGGTTCTCATCTGTTCTGGCGATAGAGATTCATTTCAGCTCGTAACATCACAGATCACGGTGCTCTATCCCAAAAAAGGTGTCACCGAGATGAATCGCATGACTCCGCAGGCGGTCTTTGATAAATATGGTCTCACCCCGCTTCAGTATCCAGATTTTGCTGCTCTGCGCGGAGACCCGAGCGATAACTTGCCATCAGTACCGGGAGTGGGTGAGAAGACCGCAACGAAATGGATTGCGGATTTTGGCTCATTGACAGCGCTTACCGAAGCTATTGATTCAATTCCGGGGAAGGTCGGAGATTCTCTCCGTTCTAACATCGCCCTGGTTTTACTCAATCGCGAACTCACCTCGCTACGACACGACTTAGCCATTGATGCATCGATTGAGGAACTCGCTTGGAGCGGCCCTAATTTTGTAGAGGTCGACGCTCTACTTGATACCCTAGAAATTAAAGCGCTAAAAGATCGAATTCATGCGCTCGGCGGAAATAATCCCAAGGCGGCGCCAGTTCAACAGGCTACGGAAATTCTTACAATTTCCGCTGATGATCTGGCAAAGAAACTCAAAAACCGTACCGAACCAATAGCGCTCTTCTCGACTGGTCGATTTAGAGAGGGAGCTTTCTCGATTGCGCTGTCAACGGCCGAGGTTTATAAAGTCGATGAAGCTGCGGGGGATTGGCTACTCGACGCTAGGCTTCCAAAATGGGCGCATGGAGCCAAACGCGCGCTGCGCGGGGAGGAGATTGCTGGCATCGTTTTTGATACCGAGTTGGCCGCCTACTTGATTAATCCTGGTGGCAGGAATTTGGAGCTGACTGATTTAGCGCAGCGCTTTCTGGAGCAATCTATTCCTGAAGTAACCGAGGATCTCTTCTCTACATTCAATCCCATTCTTGCTCGAACGATCTTTGAGCTAGTGCCAGTTCTTCGCCAAGAGATGTCCGATCGACAACTCATCGATTTATATAACAACCTCGAGATGCCCACCGCCTTTGAGTTGGCGGATATGGAGCGCTTAGGAATAGCGGTAGATAGAGCAAAACTTGAGACGCTACGCGCCTTTTTCTTGCAAGAGGTCGAACGAGAGACCGCAGCAGCACATAAAGTGGCGGGCCACGAATTTAATATTGGATCTCCCAAACAACTTCAGGTAGTCCTATTCGATGAGCTGCAACTTCCCAAGACTAAGAAGATCAAGACTGGTTTCACCACTGATGCTGAAAGTTTGGAATGGTTGGGGGCGAAGACTGGACACCCCATCTTGGCGCATCTGCTACGTATCCGTGAAACTAGCAAGTTGCTGACCACGGTTGATGGCCTATTAACTGCCATTGCCGATGATGGCCGCATCCACACCACATTTCAGCAGACCGTAGCTGCGACCGGAAGGCTCTCGTCAACCGATCCCAATCTGCAAAATATTCCAGTTCGTACTGAAGAAGGTCGCCGAATCCGCGATTGCTTCATCGCTGCCAAGCCTTATATCAATCTCCTCACCGCGGATTACAGCCAGATTGAAATGCGCATTATGGCTCATCTCTCCAAAGATGCGGGCTTGATTGCTGCCTTCAAGAGTGGAGAGGATCTGCACAGCACGGTGGGTGCTCAAGTATTTGGTGTTCCTGTGCAGAGCGTTGACCCCGAGATGCGGCGCCAAATTAAGGCGATGTCATATGGACTTGCCTACGGTTTATCTGCTTATGGGCTGGCGCAACAGCTAAACCTCTCTCCAGGAGATGCCCAGGAGTTAATGCAACAATACTTTAAACGGTTTGGTGGAATCCAAGATTATTTGAAGATTGTGGTTGAAGAGGCTAGGACTAAGGGTTATACCGAGACGATTCTAGGTAGACGCCGTTATCTTCCAGATCTTACGAGTGATAATCGACAACGTCGCGAGGTTGCCGAACGTATGGCGCTCAATGCTCCTATTCAAGGATCAGCTGCAGATATTATTAAAGTGGCGATGCTCAATGTGGCACGGGTTCTTCAAAGAGAGAGTTACACCTCGCGCCTCTTGTTGCAAGTTCACGATGAGCTGATCTTTGAAGTTGCCGCTGGTGAAGAGGCTCGATTATCCGAGATGGTTCGCCATGAAATGGAGAGCGCTGTGGAACTCTCGCTTCCGCTCTCAGTCAATATTGGTACAGGTTTGAGCTGGGATCTAGCGGCCCACTAAACGCTGATGTTGCTTCGATCAAAGGGCTGTAACCACCTCTGCCCAGCCAAAATTAGAATGAATCCTGCCCCAAACATCAACGTTGTGATCGCAAAGCAATAATGTGGCGAGAAGTGCTGCGAAATAAAACCTCCGCTGGAGTTACCGAGCGCACCGAATGTTCCCTCGGTGGTCCAGAGCCAACCGATTGCGGCAGCCCCGCTACCATAAGGTCGAATAACCTCAAGTTGCTCCAAGTAATAGACCTGTTCAGCTCCTCCGATAAACCCAAAGAGGGATAGAACCACTAAGAGAGACCACCCCGGATTTACAAATGCGAATGGAAGGGTGGAGAGAAACCAGAAGAGATAAATAATTCGAAAGCCTTTAACTGGGGCGATGTGCCTTCCGAGTGATCCGGCAATGAGACTTCCGAAGATAGAGAGCGCGGCGGTGGTCCCGAAGGCCAGTCCAGCGAATTGTGGTTGATTGTGCAGGGAGCTAATTGCCGGAATGGCAATTTGATAGGTACCCGTACCAAAACCAATAAGAATTCCTTCAGCCAGTAACAATCTAAAACCTGGAGTCTTGAGAAGTGTCTGTCCACCACGTTCACGTTTCTCGGGGCGCCACTCTTTGCTGAACTTGAGCGATGAGAGCGAGATTCCGCCAATAAATATCAAGCAGGCAGTGGTTATGAGTCCGCTCGAAGGATGGCCAGATAGTGCAAGTGTCGTAGCTAACGCTGGACCAAGTACAACGCCGAGATTCATTGATGCGGTATCAATTGCAATGGCGGTTCGATATTGATCTTCGGGAACGGCGGTGCGCCACATAGGTCGTACCGAGAGATTGATAGGGGGAGCTGTGAAGCCGAGAATGCCGGCGAAGATGATCAAGAGTGTGGCGCCGTGGCAGGTAGACAGGGAGGCGAGTGCGATGGCATAACCCGGCACGAAGACACGCAACGGGATCTTCAGCCCCATTCGATCTATTGCAGCAGCCCGCAGACCCGTGCTCAGTGAGCCCACGACCCCGTTTACTCCAGCAGCTAGACCCGCGAGAGCGATGGAATGGGTGTCATCGTGGACCTTGAAGTAAATATCGAGGCCAACCATGCCGTAGGCCAGACGGGCGGGGAAGGCGGCAAGCATCATGGCTAACGCCGTGGGATTACGTAAAATCGCCCAATATGCCCGCACGGGGAGCATTCTAGCCAGTCCGCTAGATATCCGGTTTGACCCTTAATCTGAGCGTAAGTACCCTTAGCCTTTCGCACACCGTGTGATTTTTACCCACTTCTACTTTCTATTCCTACGGAGCAAATTGAGCACTATTCACGCAGTAAATGACATTGGTAGCGCGGAAGATTTTCTAGCCGCAATCGAAGGCACAATCAAGAATTTCAATGATGGAGATCTAGTCTCAGGAATCGTTGTTCAGATTGATCGCGAAGAGGTACTCCTTGATATTGGCTACAAGACCGAAGGCGTAATTCCATCTCGCGAACTTTCAATTCGTCACGACATTGATCCATCAGAGATCGTAAAACTTGGTGATCGCGTTGAAGCTCTAGTACTCCAGAAGGAAGATAAAGAAGGTCGCTTGATCCTCTCCAAGAAGCGTGCTCAATATGAGCGTGCCTGGGGCGAGATCGAAGGCAAAAAGGAACGCGACGAAGTCGTCACCGGTTTGGTCATCGAAGTTGTTAAGGGTGGCTTGATTGTTGACATCGGACTCCGCGGCTTCTTGCCAGCTTCACTCGTTGAAATGCGTCGCGTACGCGATCTGACTCCATATATCGGCAAGGAAGTTGAATGCCGCATTATCGAACTCGACAAGAATCGCAACAACGTCGTTCTTTCACGTCGTGCATATCTTGAGCAGACTCAATCAGAGTCTCGTACAACATTCCTCAACCAGCTCACTAAGGGCCAAGTTCGTACCGGTGTAGTTTCATCGATCGTTAACTTCGGCGCCTTCGTTGATCTTGGTGGAGTAGATGGCCTCGTCCACGTTTCAGAACTCTCTTGGAAGCACATCGATCATCCAAGTGAAGTTGTTGAAGTTGGAGATGAAGTAACCGTAGAAGTTCTCGAAGTTGATTTCGAGCGCGAGCGTGTTTCTCTCTCACTCAAGGCGACCCAAGAAGATCCATGGCAGGCATTTGCTCGCACCCATACAATCAACCAAGTTGTTCCTGGTGAAGTCACCAAGTTGGTTCCATTCGGCGCATTCATCCGCGTCTTTGAAGGTATCGAAGGTTTGGTTCACATCTCGGAGTTGGCCGAACGCCACGTCGAGATCCCAGAGCAGGTTGTTCAAGTTGGAGATGAGCTCTTTGTAAAGATCATCGATATCGATCTTGAGCGCCGCCGTATCTCACTCTCTCTCAAGCAGGCTAATGAGGGTCACGAAGTTGAGATCGAAGCATTCGATCCCAGCCAATATGGAATGCCGGCTCGTTACGATGCTGAAGGAAACTTCATCTACCCAGAAGGCTTCGATGCTGACTCCCAAGAGTGGCGCGCTGGCTTTGAAACTCAGCGCGAAGAGTGGGAGCGTCAGTACGCTGAAGCCCAAACTCGCTTCCTTGCTCACAAGAAGCAGAAGGCAGAAGCGAAGGCAGCAGATGCCGCCGCAACTCCAGAAGCTGAAGAGGTCGCAGAGTAACCCTCTAGCGACTCCCATAGAGTTGAAGGCCCTGACGCTAGCGTCGGGGCCTTTTACATTTTGATCAGGATGCCTAGTTAAATCTCCATGAGTAGGCTTACGGAGTGCTACTCGTGGCTTTAACAGGTGGAATCGGCTCAGGAAAGTCGCTCGCCGCTGCCTACTTCGCCTCCTGTGGAGCTCAAGTCTTGGATTTCGACCAATTGGCCCGTGATGTTGTCGAACGCGGCAGGGATGGTTTCGATGAGATTCTCGTTCGCTTTGGTGATGACGTATTGCGCGAAGGAAACTTAGATCGCGCCAAGTTAGCTGAGATAGTTTTCAACGATGCCATCGCTCGCAAAGATTTAGAGGCGATTACCCATCCGAAAATCCGAGCCGCCTTCGACGAGGTCGTGGCTGGGCTGGAGCCAGATGCAATATTGGTGAGCCAGATTCCATTGCTAGCGGAGAGCGATTATCCATATCCCTTTGATTTTGTGGTGACTGTCAGCGCAGGGGAGGAGACTCGCCGAGCCCGACTTATTGCCCGCGGAATGAAGGACTATCAGGTGACTCAAAGAATGAAGGCCCAGGCAACGGATGCGCAGCGCGAAGCGATAGCCGATGCCATTTTGGTCAACGAAGTCAGCGAAGATGATCTGTTACGCCAAGTTGAAAATCTCTATGAGGATCGGCTCTACCCGGCGCGGATGGGGATGTAGTGCGTCCAATAACAGATCTGCAACGGAGAGTTAAACCTTTTGAAGTTATTAGCGATTACATCCCTTCAGGAGATCAACCCAAGGCAATCGCCGATCTCACCCGGCGAATTCAAGCTGGCGAGCAAGATGTAGTCCTCTTAGGTGCTACAGGTACCGGTAAGTCAGCGACAACTGCCTGGCTCATCGAACAGTTGCAACGACCTACTCTAGTTCTCGCACCCAATAAGACTTTGGCGGCACAACTTGCCAATGAATTTAAGGAACTTCTTCCTAATAACGCGGTCGAATACTTTGTTTCCTACTATGACTATTATCAGCCAGAAGCTTATGTCCCGCAGTCGGATACCTTTATTGAGAAGGATTCCTCCGTCAACGAAGAGGTTGAAAGGTTGCGCCACTCAGCAACCAACTCACTTCTTACCCGGCGCGATGTCATTGTGGTTGCAACCGTCTCGTGCATCTACGGCTTGGGTACACCGCAGGAGTATGTCGATCGCATGATCAGACTCCGTGTGGGTGAAACCATCGAACGTAATGCGCTACTGCGCCGCTTTGTTGATATTCAATATAAGCGCAACGATATGGCCTTCGAACGAGGGACCTTTCGAGTACGCGGTGATACGGTCGAAATAATCCCGATGTACGAAGAGCATGCAATTCGCATCGAGATGTTCGGTGATGAGATCGAAAAGATCATGACCCTGCATCCTTTGACCGGCGAGATCATTCGTGATGAGACCGAGATGTATATATTTCCTGCCTCACACTACGCGGCGGGTGACGAAACCATGAAACGCGCCATCGTAGATATTGGTGAGGAGATGGAGGAGGCGGTTCTCAAATTTGAAAAGGCGGGCAAGCTTCTAGAAGCGCAGCGCCTGCGCATGAGAACCACCTTTGATATCGAAATGATGCAGCAGTTGGGCTTCTGTAGCGGAATCGAAAACTATTCGCGTCATATCGATGGCCGTGGCG
>Ga0214255_1000275_pt1 | contig 16203 bp, 21 predicted proteins | sample TroBogypolimnion_24_FD_153093 | JGI IMG/M metagenome (GOLD analysis project Ga0214255, IMG submission 153093) | Freshwater microbial communities from Trout Bog Lake, WI - 03AUG2009 hypolimnion | ecosystem: Environmental > Aquatic > Freshwater > Lake > Hypolimnion/Profundal zone | place: Trout...
AATATTGCCAATGGATATTGGAATCATTAAACAAACCAATTTTGAAATTTAAGGATTGATATGAAAAATGAACCAGTAGCGTGGATGGAGTTGTATTTTGGAGAGCCTAATAATCTTGCTTGGGATAATACTGAATTAAAAGATAGCGGTGATGTCTATAAAACTATTCCACTCTACACCCATCCAGCAAAGACACTAACAATTAGCGATAGGGATATTTTAAAAATAATCCACGATAAGTTTACTAAGTTTGGTTTTGAAGCTGATTACATTGTGGAAGATACTGAGTTAATTGAATTTGCTAGAACAATACTAAGAAAGGCACAAGAGAAATGATTAAAAATAACCATGACGGCACAATTACTTTAATTGATGTATGGACTGCTTGTTCTTCTTGCGGTCAACAAGTTACTGGTGATTCTATTCATAATTGCTTGCCACAGTTAGATATAAAAAGATACCAATGGCTTAGAAATGAATATGCACATGGTCGTGAAACCTATTTAGCCGAGTCTATTCCCAGCGGTGAATGGTTGGACAAATACATTGATGAGCAACTAAGAAAGGCACAAGAGAAATGACTACATTTACTACGGAAGATCGGCAAGATATTCAAACATTGTTGTTTGAAAATGCCAATTTAATTACCCAGTTGCAAGAAAAAGTAAAGTTTTTAGAAACCAAAAATAAATGGCTCATGCAACAAGTTGAGCAACTCGAAATTCAATTATGGGGGTCACGATGAGTGTATTTTTTACTTTAATGGCATTAACTGGGATTTGCACTTGGATTGCAATTTTTTTAATGATTGGCCTAATATGGATTGAATCAAAATGATTCCAGAAGATAAAAAAGAAAAAGTTAGAAATATTATAAAAAGTGACCCAGATAGTTACCGTTTAGACTTTGGTGATTGGGTAGAGAGTAATTGGCATATATTAGTAGCGTTCTTCAATGAAGCCAATAAAGTCTGGGATTTGGGTATTAGGCATCATTCAGCACGGGATTTGTGCGCTTTTTTGCGGCATCAATCCAAAATTGAAGAAGCCGAGCAACGATCAAGAATTAACCCAAATGGCTTTAAAATTAGCAATAACGCATCACCGTATTTAGCTAGACTATATTTGGCCATCAAACCAGAAAGGGATGGATTATTTGAATTAAAAGAATTAAAGGCAAGTCAATGAAAGGTGAAAATATGAATGATTACATTTGGACAGTTAGCGGTACTGATATTACTCAAAGGTGGCGGCAACATGGCTGGATTCCACCATCAGAATTACCTGAGTACCAAAAGAAATGGAAGTTTTATCAAGAGTTACCATTGCGTAAACTTGATGATAAAGCCAAAGAAGAATATGAAATGGTGCTTAAAAAAGCAAAAGTAGCTAGGATTCGTTAAGCATTTCTAATGCGGCTTTACGGACTGTTTCAACCCTTGCTATCCAGCCTTTACCAAATGTAGGGAAAGTTGGCAGTCCTTCATAAAACCGTATTTTTGCATCACTAAATTTATTAATTAAATCGGCTGGATCAGCTTGTTTAATCAACTCCATTGTTCTTGGGCCAACTACGCCATCTGGTACGCAACCAATGGCAGATTGCAAAGTTTTTACGCAACGCCCAGGGCCAGCATTGATGGCAAAATCTAGGCATAAATAATCAATACCCTTACTTAGCACTTGACCGTACACGGGATTCCAATATTTTTGCTGATAAAACGGTGCGACTTTTTCTGGTGTCAAAGCCTTCATATCGGCAGTTGATACTTTATGGCCTACAAATTCTTCCCATGCTTTCTGGGTAACGCCTAAGTTGGTACAACCTTGTCTGCCATCATCTAAGTGATTGCCAGGGTCTTTAGGGTTATCAGTAAAGCCACCTTCTGACTTTAATACCAACTCTAGGCTTTTTTCAAAGTTATTGATCATTTGCTATACCTACTTGTTCTGTCAGCCATTTTTGTAATTCCACCAACATTAGGGTTGTTTGACTGCATTGGTAAGCAAGTTGATTGTAGGCGGCACTTGCATTAGCGATGCTGGCGGTTGTGGAAAGGGGGCTTGCGGTACTGCTACTGGGCTGGCGCACCCCATTAGAGTAATACTGGCGCAATAAACTAAGTTTCGCATCATATTCATCTTGAATACCTTTCGTTACTATTTCGTGTTGTTTTTTGACTGCTTCGTTGTGTGCTTCTTGTGCTTTGGCGGCTTGTTCGACTTGTATTTGATAATTAGAAAAACGCAAATGTTCCACATAAAAACCAGCCCCAAACCCACCAAGTAAAAGACCAATATATATGTAAATTTGGACACTAGAACCACCCATAAATTCAGTCGCTAGACTTAATAGATTTTTAAACATTATTGTCCTTCTGGTTCTGCGCCAGCAAGCTGTTTGCCAGCAACACTAGCCGCACCAGAGCCAGACACAATGCCTAATGCGCCAGCCAATTCGGTAAGGCTAATCTCTTTTCCAGCATATATTAAATATATAGCCGCACCACCAACAAGCAAAAAGCCAAGCATCCAAGCCATTCTAGCAATGCAAAAAGTTTGATTATCTTTTCCAGTCAGAATGTGCGTTAATATTTTGTTCATTTATATTACTCCCAATACAAACTTTAACCATAATGTTACTATTAATGCGGCCACAAAACACCATATTTGCACCCGCCTAATTTCTTTTAAATCATGTTGAAATTCTTGATTTTCTTTTCTTTCAAGATTTTCAATATCTAATTTAATTTTCAATACTGCATCCCATTCTTTTGCGCCATATTTCTTAACAAAATCTATTTTAAGTTTTGCTTCTTCCTCAGAAATTTGCTTTTTGCGCTTCCATTCATCTAAGGCTTTAATTAATGCCTTTTCTTTCTTTAATTCAGTTTCCCTACGCAATCTAATGCGTTCTTGAGCCTTTCTATTAGCTAGGTCAACGCCATCTTGCTGTATTCCTTCAATGCTTTTAGATAGCCCATGCGTAGCCTTTCTGGTCGAATCTAATGATCCGCTTAATGCTTTAATGCCCTGTTCAATACCAAGATGATCTGACACATCACTTGCTCATAAAGTAATGAGTTAAAAATCCAATAAAGGTGCTAAATGCCGACACAACGGCCATGCCAACCCAGAAACCACCTTTTGATTGATTGGCAAGGGCTAATAATGTTTCCATGCCTTCTTCCAGCTTATCAACCTTTACGGTTAAATCGTCAACTTTTTGCCATAACTGGCCGTATTTAACTGGGTCAATTTGAAAATCGGACATAACAAAACCATATCAAAGTTTAGGGAATGTATTGTATTGTCCGATGTATTACAGAATGTATTTTATCACTTCTTCGGGTTTTAAAAACGCATCAGGGTTATATTCAGTAAAATCCCACCAGAGAAATTGATTCTGGGCAAGATAATCACGGGACTTTAGCAAATTAGTATTTTCTGGATGCCCATAGATTAATGGATCAGATACAGACCATAATACAACGCCAGGCTTTTGACAATCCCATGCTAGATGTTGAAAAAAACTATCACAACCAATCCAGATGCGGCACTCAGCAATTAATTCACGCAATCTTGCAACTGGAAGATTCTTTAAGAATTTGGGGGCTATCTGTTCTTCGCCATCAACTCCGACTTGGACAATTTCCTCAGAAATTAATGCTAACAATTCTTTCCAATAAGGGTAATTTTTAGGGTTAATTTTGCCGTTAATTAATGGTTTGGCAAATGGGGCAATTAATATCATAGATACAGCTTTCTATAAGCATTTTCTAAACTGTCTTTCCAATCCCATTGCGCCATCTTTTTATAGATATTCCAGCGGTCTAAATCCTCAAACAATGCTTGTGCTTCTGCTATTGATCTGCCTGGCACGATTTCTGGATAGCAAGTAAATACCATAGGGTTATGTATATCAGGTAGCACATGAGAAAACACGATATGATCACCAGCCCCGCAATTAAGCACAACAACGGTGTAGTCGGCAAGCTGTAGTGTATTTCTAAAAATTTGTTCATCATGGGCGTACATCCCTTCATTTGTTTCAGACCTTATGCCGCCTTGCGCTTTTAAATGCCAAGTTACTGCATGAGGGGCAACCAGTAATTTATATCCTTTTTGATGCAATCCATAAGTAAATAGCGTTTCTTCCCGATGGGCTACACGGGATAAACCTAAGTTATAGTCATGTACGCCAGCACGATATAAGAATGAGCAATGCAAATGCTCTACAAAATCTGATTTATTGATAATTCCCCATTGAATATTGGGTTCTTTATCAATGTCGGCAATTTTTCCTGTAGATTTTGATGTATCAAATATTGCTGGTAAAGTCAAAATTGACCCACCAACTGCGCCTATTGGATCGCCAACTTTAGACACTTCGCTTGCATAGGTATAAAGCTGTTCTAATACATTGGGTTCTGGAATAGCATCATCATCTACACGCCAAACCCATTTGTAGCCCATCTCATTCGCTTTTTGATGGATATGATGCTGACCTTTTTTGTCGGCAAATAACCATTCCCATGCAATTTTCTTGTAATCCAATATTTGAAATATATGCTGGTATATAGGGTTTCCCCGCATATCTTCGGGATTGTCGTTATCGTCAAAAATAACTAACTTATCAGGGGTTTTAGTCTGATTGGCTATAGCCATCAAAACCATTGGCAAAGTCGTTGTATAACGCCCTCTAGTAGCCACAGAACATAAAATTTCTTTCCTTTGTGCCGCTTTGTCCCATTTGGCAATCATTAGATTAAAACGATTGTGTTCATTAATGGGTTGCGGGTAACTTGTAATTTGCCCATGTTCCCCAATATAAGAAATATCAAAGCCTTGAAAATGGCTTTCGTTGATTCCGTGTAACTTATGATGTTCACCCCAAAACCCTTTTGGTTCATTCCAGGGGCAAGTAATTAACAAAACTTTACAATGCTTTTGTAATAACTTTACAATTTCTAGCCCATTGTCCAGATGTTCAATCACTTCAAAAGCAATGATGGTGTCGTATTGTTCTAGTGGATAAGTGTTGATGTCGGCATTAACAAATTTGTTAATACCATCCCATCCTTGTGCTTTGGCGTTTTCAATGATTTTAGGGTCGTAATCTAACCCTGTATATTCAATATCTTTTGGCAAAAACTGTCGGCCATAGCCATTAGAGCAACCAATCTCTAATATCTTTTTGCCTAAAAGATTATTTCTAGCCCAAAAATAACGGGTGGATTCTCTAGGATAAACTTCATCACCCTTTAAGAATACCGCCCGTTCATAGTTGTTCATCAACTCATTTACTTCGTCTTGTTTTGTCATGTTTTTATATTATTTAATGTGGATAAACTGCATCGACTATCATGCCCGCTGTTAATCCTGTTCCGAATACAATGCTTGTGCCGCTAGTTACTGTTACATCAGTACCGTTACGCATTTTAACGCCATTCAAATACACCTCAATTTTGCCAGATGTATAACTTAATGATGTGCTAAATGTTGTTTGACTTGCGGTGGCGGTAAATGTGTCATAAGTTAATGCAATGCCATATCCGCTGTAGCCAGAATAACCGCTATAACCCGATACTCCTGATCCAGAATAACCTGAGTAACCAGAAATTCCAGAATAACCGCTATATCCACTAATTCCTGATCCAGAATAGCCGCTATAGCCGCTAATGCCTGATGCGCCATTAGTACCATTTGTTCCAGAATAACCAGATATTCCGCTAAAGCCAGAATAGCCTGATGTGCCAACTGCGCCTGAGTAACCGCTATATCCAGAATAACCGCTTACGCCAGAACCAGAATATCCGCTATAGCCTGACACTCCAGAACCGCTATAGCCTGATATGCCTGAGTAGCCAGATATACCGCTAAAGCCAGAATAACCGCTTATACCGCTGTAACCTGATTGGGTATACATTACTTGAGTTGCGGTAACAATTACACCTGGCGTTACTGGCACAGTTGGCCCAGTCTGTGCGCTAGTTGTTGTAATAGAAATGCTTGTATTAGAAACTGCCCAAGCTAATTGCAAATAATCACCAGCGGAAACTGTTAAAACATAATTAACTGCGGCAATTAACGCACCAGCACCGCCATGCGCTGTACCTGGCACATTGTAAATAGAATTACTATCTGCAACATCAGAACCATTTTTTCTTAGCCATACATCGACATTATCGCCATTGGAATCTGAATTTGCAAATTGCAATGAATATTCAAGATTGTATGTACCAGCATTTGCAAATTTAATTTGATTACCAGAAACAATGCTTACGCCATTAGCTTCAAATTGATTACCAATGTTTACAACATAAGCTGTTGTTGTATTTGCGGCAGTTTGATTGGTTGTGTCATAAAAAGAACCATAAAAGCCTTGTACGCCACCGCCACCGTTTTGACCACTAAATCCTGAGTAACCAGAAATTCCAGAATAGCCACTTTGACCAACTGCGCCAGAATATCCAGAAATTCCAGAATAACCAGAATAGCCACTTACGCCAGAGCCAGAATATCCGCTATAACCAGAGTAGCCAGAAACACCACTACCGCTATAACCAGAGAATCCGCTAATTCCTGAGTAGCCGCTGTAACCGCTATAACCAGAAACGCCACTACCAGAATAACCAGAAATGCCGCTGTAGCCAGAATATCCAGATACACCTGATCCGCTATAGCCTGAGTAACCGCTATATCCACTTACACCACTACCCGAATATCCGCTAATGCCAGAATATCCAGAGAATCCGCTGATGCCAGAGTAACCACTTATTCCAGAATAACCTGATGCACCATTAATTCCGCTATACCCAGAAATACCAGAATAGCCAGAATATCCACTAATGCCGCTACCCGAATATCCAGAATATCCTGATACGCCAGAACCAGAGTAACCACTAATACCAGAATAGCCACTAAATCCAGAAATACCACTATAGCCTGATAATCCATTTTGTCCACTTATTCCTGAGTAGCCGCTATATCCCGATATTCCGCTACCAGAATAACCGCTGATTCCAGAAAATCCAGAATATCCACTTGTACCTGATTGTCCGACTGCGCCAGAATAGCCTGATATACCGCTAAATCCTGAGTAACCAGAAACACCACTACCAGAATAGCCTGAGAATCCACTAAAACCGCTTATACCGCTAAATCCAGACCAACCCGATACACCAGACCCAGAATAACCAGAAAACCCGCTATAACCGCTTATACCGCTTCCGCTAAAGCCAGATATACCAGAGTAACCAGAATATCCAGAAATGCCTGAGAAACCGCTGTAACCAGAAATACCAGAGTAACCCGAAAAACCAGAATAACCAGATGTGCCTGGTGGCCCTACAATTTCACCTACATTATTCCAAGTTGTGCCAGACCATACATAAAGATCGCCATTGGAAGAAACAATGTAAGCATCATTTGGAAGATTGCCTACGGCTGGTAAATCTGCTGGTGTTGCAACTGTGCCTTTAATGTTAATGGATGTACCTTGTTGGCCACTATATCCGCTAAATCCAGAATAACCAGAAACGCCTGACCCGCTGTAGCCACTTATGCCGCTATATCCAGAATAGCCTGATATACCACTAAACCCCGAATAACCGCTAATACCGCTGTAACCAGAGTATCCAGAAACACCAGAGCCAGAATATCCACTAAAACCTGACCATCCAGAAGTACCGCTAAATCCAGACCATCCACTTACACCTGATCCACTAAATCCAGATTGACCAGAGAATCCAGAATAGCCAGATATACCAGATTGACCTACTGCGCCACTATATCCAGAAATTCCAGAAAAACCGCTATACCCTGATATACCGCTACCAGAATAACCAGAATATCCGCTAATTCCAGAAAAACCAGAATAACCAGAATAACCCGAATATCCTGACTTACCAGAATAACCAAATCCAGATGCGCCACTATAGCCAGAATAACCTGAGTACCCGCTTAATCCTTGTGGGCCAATTAATCCACGATCAATCTTAATGGTTTGATTTGGGGGAGTTGTTACTTTAACTGTCTGCCGTGCTTGTGGCACTACAGACACGGACACATTATTTTGATCCGTTACATTAACTTTTATACCCATGATTACTCCACAACAATGCCATCAGAGCGGATCAAAAACAACAAGAAGATAATGTAATCATTTGCGGGGTTTGATCCTGATGCGGGAAAACTAATTTTGATGCGACCAGAATAAGCAACACAGTCTTGTGCGCCAATATCTAATTCTGGATCATCGGCCATTAGCCCCCAGGTTGAATCGTTAATAACTAAGGTAAATTTGCCTTGTGCGGCAACTTCATTTGTAATAGTAAGACTGATAGGCGTTGGAGTTGGGCTGTAATCACCAATATCAAACGACAAGCCATATCTTGAATCTTGAAGATTTGTAACTGTTCTGCGAATAATTTGTGCATCAATCGTGGCAGATGTTAAATCTAATGGCGTTACACCATCAGACCCTACAATATCTAAATTCCAATAAGTCTGTTGTTCCCAGACCAATTCCCCCGCTATACAAGGGTTATCAAAACCACTAACTTGAGTGATCGTATTTTGCGAAAACATTGCCATGATTAATCCAATTCTCGATATAGCCCCTATGCCCTCACAGGCGGCTTTAAATCATGTCTTGTATTTTATTCTTTGGGCGGTATTACTTCCGCTTGTGCATCTAATTGCTCTTTAATTTTACCAGCCAAAGGCCCTAATCCGCTTTTAATTTGAAACTCGCCTAAAGCCATTAACAAGCCAGTTACTTCATCTTGTGTAAGTGTTAATGTAATATCTTTCATTTTTTATATTCCTATTGTGGTTAAATTATTTGTTAATTGCCGCTGTAAATGGTGTTAAATCATTAGAGCCGTAATATTCTGCACCTTTAGCAATTTGAATTTCAAGATGAGCTTTGTTACGAGCTACAGTATCAGCCCATTCTTCATCTGTCATTTTTTCAGGTTTGCCAGCTTGCAAAAGAGCAACGCTATCAAGTGCTGCAGCGTAGTCTTTTGCTACTTGTTGTTCGTGGTTAAGTTCAATCATTTTATTTTCCTAATTGTTGTTTAAGGGAATCTACTTCTGCTTTGAGTTCTTGGACAGCTTTAACAAGATAAGGTACAAGATTTTGTTGAATAGTTAATAATGCTCCACCATTGGTGAGTTCTTTAATTTCTTCACTCACTGCATTTTCTTGCATTACTTGGTCAGGCAATACTGTTTGATATTCTTGTGCAATAAAACCAATATCATGTTTTTTATCAGCAACTTTATAATCAAACTCTACTGGGTGTAATGCGGTAATAATTTCAAGACCAGCAATATCTTTGATATTTTCTTTAATGCGTTGGTCGGAATATGTTGACCAAGAAGTAGAGTTATTTTTTTGAACCCAACCGCCACCACTTTGCCAATATGCTGCACGATTCCCATCACCATCAGATAAAACAACATAGTTGCTTGATGTTCGAATGTCTAAACCATCTTGGTTTCCACCATAACGACCAACAATAGTATTTTTAGAGCCTGTGGTCATGTCATAACCAGAACTCCAACCCAAATAAGTGTTGTATTGTCCTGTTGAACCATAACCAGCTTGATTTCCTATTGCTGTGTTACCAATAGCCGTTGTGGCATTGTATAAAGATTGATAACCAACAGCTACTGCTGCAGAACCGCTTGTCATTCCTTGTGCCGCTTCTCTACCAACAGCTACAATTTGACTGCCTGATGTTATGTTATATCCAGTTCTATAACCACCAATAGCAACTACATCCACGCTTGTAGTAGCGTTATAGGCGGCTTGATACCCAATAGCAACCATCACAGTGCCAGTAGTATTTGAATATCCTGATTGATAACCTAAAACGGTGTTATATGTACCTGTAGTGTTGCTGTATAAGGACTGATAACCTACTGCTGTGTTATTAGATGCGGTGGTGTTTGATGCTAAAGCCGCTTGACCTGTTGCAGTATTGTAAGAACCTGTAGTATTTGCAACCAAAGAGTTATTACCAAGTGCAGAATTTGATGAACCTGTGGTATTGGCTTGCATTGATTGACCGCCAATAGCCACATTGTTTGAACCTGTAGTATTTGTTTTTAAAGCTAATGAACCTACGGCAGTATTTACACCTGTTGTATTTCCATAACCAGCTTGATAACCAACAAATGTTGTTCCAAAAGTGTTTTCTGTGTTGGCATATCCAGCTTGGTATCCAATAGCTGTTAATGCTGTTCCTGTAGCAGTAGAAGCGGCTTGATAACCAACAACTGTATTTAATGAACTACCACCACCACCCTTACCAACAGTAAGACCTGATATAGAAGCATCATTAGAAATATTTAATCCAGTTGATGTAACCGTACCAGTTAATGCTTGAGAAGCATCTAACTTACCAGATGAATTAATGTAATTTGCTAAATTAGCTAAATTAAGTGCTTGTGTCATACTGCCCCATTTCTATTAAATGATTGCTCTACTAGGATATTAAGGTTGCTTGTTGGTGTTTGTGCCAATGTATAGCTTCCAGTTGTTACAGAATAATCCACAGTTTCTAATAATAATACCCCATTATTATATAGATTAAATGCTAATGGATTGAAAGTAAACGGATAAGTTGCCTGACCAGGAATTGTATAAACATCAGTATTTGATGGATTGCCGTTTGGTTGACCTTGATTATTATCTGTCCATTGAATAACTTGCAAATCACCAGAAACGGCATTTACAAAACTAATGGTTTGACCAGATATATTATAGTCTTGTGCATTAATTACTGTACCGTTTAAGAATAACAATTCATTGCCGCTAACTAGAGTAAACCCTGATGCGGTATATGATCCAGTATTACTTAATGTATCTGAGTTTCTGCTAAAACTATTATAGGTAGTGCTGGTTGACACGGCCACAGAAGCCATAGAAATGATTGTAATAATATCGTTTAAATTAGCCCCAGTTGCTAAAGTGACATTTCCAGTTGAACCACCAGTATCGGTATATTCGCTAGGATCAAGCAATAAGCCATTTTGAAATACTAAACAATTTCCAGATAAATATTCTGTTCCCCGTGTTACATGGAAAACCGTTTGACCGCTGGAAGCATCAAAAGCGGTCATAGTGTAATTAAATGTATCTGGTGGTACAAATCCAACAACACGGCCATATACATCAACGGTTAATGTAGCAACGCTAGATGTATAAGTTTGCGCCCCGCCAGGGAAAGTCAATAATTGCGCCAATGATGCAACTACTTGACCTTGTGGGTTGTTGTTTACCGCAATTTCTCCAGTACCTACCGTAGTAGTACCAGTCTGAATAAGCTGACCAGTACGGGCATTAAGATCAATAATGTTGTAACCATCTTCCAACCCTTGCCAAATAGTAGGATCGTAATTAGGGTCAGTTGGTACAAACAATGCAGAACCCGCTGATGGTGCGGCATTACCAGTAGCAAAACTAATAAAGTTATTGCCACGATTGCAAAATAACAAATAATTTAATGTGCCAGAGCTACCAAATACAGGATTTGCTGGATACCAGATGTAATCTGTTGGCGTTAAATCAAATGATGGAATATTAGTATTTGCAATACCATAATAAGTTGCCCCTCTAGGATTTGAAGTAAATCCTGTACCAGTTTGACTTGTAGCATAAGCAATACTTAAATAGCGTTCTGCATATTGTTGGAATGTTGTTGGCCGCCATGTAAATAAACTGCTTGGCGGACTATATAACGATGTTTCTAAAGAATTTACCATTCTGGTAAAGAAATACCAATTACCAGCAGAAATTGTTGATAGCGTTACTGGTGGTAATGCAACTGAATTACCATAGGGTATACCATTAGGTTGCACGGCAGTTGTGCCAGCAAATATAAGCTGTGATGGAGATGGATTGGAATAAGCCGAATACCAAATTTCTGCATATTGCACAATGCCATTTGTAGAACTTGTTATATCTACTTGGAATGATGGATTTGCCGCATTTGGTAATGAATTAGCAATAACTGGGGCTGGTATAGTGCCAAAGCTGTTAGGTGCTGGCAACCCGCTATTGGGCTGTGGGTTATATTGCGTAACGCTGGCATCGTTATAAACCGATGGGTCATAAACCAATAATGTCAATGCCACAGAAATTGTGCCGTCTGGCGCAAAGTTTTGCTCTACTTTGATAACTCTAAATAGTTTTGCCACAAAACCATAATTGGCATTGGTCACGGTAACAATATCGCCAGCTTCTAATTCCAAACCAATATAGTTTATGGTGCAAGTAATTTGCAAATCCATTCGTGCCGCTTTTAAGAATCGTGTAGCTAAAAGCTGGGCTTGCACATCGTTATTAACCAATGGCAGTTGAATGGTTTGGGCGTTTTGTGGTTCATTAGGGTAAAGCAATGATGGCGCAACTAAAGCCAAATTAACCGTGCTAGTATTAAAAGAGCTATTTAGACTAATGTCTGGGAATTGGCATTGTGCAATGTTATAGGTATTAGAAATATCTAAAGACACCACTTGAATAGCAGAAACCATATTGCTATCGTTAATATCCATAGCCACGCTGTAAGTTGGCTGATTAACAATAACTGACCAAACTCCGTAAATTTCATTGTATTTAAGCAAACAATCGCAACAATTCACAATGCTTTGCACATTGTCTAATATATTTTTAGTGGTGTCGATTGCGCCATTAAAGGTAAATCTAGGCTGTGTTTCTGGTACGCCAAGATAGTTATTAAATGTAATAGTCTGGGCGCAATAAGTGTTTAAGGCAGTCAAACTAGCGGTGTCAATTTGTGATGCTGGAATTGCCCCGCCATATACGGTGCTAGTTAAATAATCATAAATAACATCGCCTGGTGCTATTCGCGAATTAATAACTTCAAATTGTGTTTGAGCAATCGATGTAACACCAGCATTGGCGTTATAAGTTAAATGCACAATCGCAAAAGCGCAGTTGGTCATTAACTTACTGTTATCCCATTGATAAGTAAGTCCAGATGCTTGCATTACGCTAATAGCCGATTGATTGCTATTTACGGGATTGTAAGAACCATTGCTATACAAATATATATTTAAATACCCATTTACTTTGGCATCTACTAATCCTGTGGCTGGATCAACCAATCCTGTAACTGCGGTACTAGAGCTTTGACCAGGATTAACCGCATACATTTCGTTGCCAACTATTACTGATGGATCAATCGCCTTATTAAATACGATTGTATTAGTTGTGGTATTGATGCCGCTTACGGTGTAATAAATTGGTGAGCCAGAGTTAGCAAATGAAACCAATAATCCAGAAGTGACGGGTATAGATAATGTGCCAGAGTAAGTAATAGTATTGCCAGAAATAGTGGCAATGCTAACACTCGAATCAGTATAAGTAAGGCCGCTAAACAAGCACAACTTACCACCATAATAGATATTGCCATAAGCAATGGAATCCGAACCATTGCCCGTAACTTCGCAGAGTGAAAGAACATAATATAAATTTTGATTGTCAGAAGTAATTGAAAGATCAGTAATTGTCCCGCCTACATAACAGTTGCCATAAACGATTGGCAGTTTGTTATTTGTTGCTGGTTGAATCTGTAAATTAGTGCCAGTATTTAACTGAGTTGTTCCGTTGCTAGTTGGTGCTTTTGGTGCGGTTAAGGCCGACACAATAGATGATGCGGCCATCGTTAGACCCATCATTACTAATTCTGGTTGTCCTGTAACTACGCCAACTACGGCAATTACAGCACCAACAATCGCACCTAAAACGCCACCACCGCCACCCATACTATATCTTCCAAGTGTTTTGTAACTTAGTTGCACCATATCTACTGAAATCAGAATCAGTAAAACAAGAAAAATGCGCTTCTTTTATTTCGCCAGTTTTCTTCATTTCTTTACCAATTTCAATAAACTTCTTAAACAGCTTTAATGATGTTTTATCATTTGTGCTATGCCACATAATCTCATGTAGCGAATATTCCCCTTCAATAAAAAAACACGGGGCTTTTATTGCGACTAAAACACCACTTAAATCTTCTGCAATCAATATAAATCCAGCACCAGCCAGAATCATGCTTAATTGCTTGCCTACATATTCTCTTGACCACTTAGCTTCATCTTTTAATATTGCAAATCGATGGGTCTTGCAAAAGTGTTCTAGTATCTTATAAATTGCATCAAAATCAAATTTATTTGCGTACCGTATCATTGCTTTCCAAAGGCATAGTATATTGTCGATATAGTGGCCACTCGATTCATTGATGTATCGCCAGGTGTGAAATATTCCCAACTTGAATCATTAGTAAATCGACCAACCGTTCTGTTTTGTAAAATCATTTGAATGTTTGCGGCACTAACTGTTACCGTACCTACATACATACGCACTTCTTCCATCCATTGTTCGCCAATGTTGAAAGTATTAATAAACCCATAAAAATATTGATAAAGGCCACCAGAGCCACCAGATGTTATTAAACTTCCATCAGTATTGAAAAAGCCTTTCCACATGGTAATTTGTGCGCCTTTTAAATTACCATTTAGCACTACGCCCAAAAGGGCTGTGTCAATACCGACCAAAGTAATAGTGGTTTGATTGGCGGTAGATTTAATATCCCGTTGAACCTTGCCAATACCAATTAATTGACCTAATCCATCAAAAGGCTGTGAATCCACCGCTGGCACGGTAATAGCCGTTGGCGCAGTAGAAAACCTATATTCTGTAGATGGCGTAACAATACGCACAAAATCCGCATATCGAATATTGTTAGTATTTTGTATTGGTGCTATTACTTGGCTCATAATACCGATTCAAATGCTTTAAATGGCCCTGACCATTGTATAAAGCTGTCATTGGTCATTGGGATCAAATTATAAGTTGGGTATTGTTGCAAAATGATTGGAAAGGTGCAACCAGTATAAGTGTTTCCACCTAAAGAAACGGTTGTGCCATATTGACCAATAACTGCATTTTCTGGTGATACTAAGGTTGTCAATAAGGTGCGGTGAACAGGAATAGTAACGGTAGTCCCAGAACCACGCATAACATCAGCGGTAGCAATATAAGCATAACGATCAACCTGGCAGAAATCGCCAGCCTTTACGATATAAGAAGTTGAAGATATAGATGGCAAACTACCTAATACTAGATTTTTCCCAGCAGATGCGGTTTCCCATTGACAAGCTGAAATTTGAACCGATGTCATGTCGCCTTGATATGCAATGTAATTTACCCATCCAGTAGATGCAAAGTTAAGGTATTGCTCTAGCGATTTATCGTAATAGCGTAAGTTAGCCAATAGACTACGATTTTGGCTGTAAAGCTGATAAGAGTTAGGCTTAAAAGTAAATTGGAATGGAATAACAGTAACAATTTCAGATGTAGAAATACGCTGGTTACGGCTAATGGCTTGCCCAACCAATCGTTGATCCATAATCGTTACTTGTTCTGACATTGCCAGAATGGTGCTTATATCTGCCATGTTTATCTACTTTGCGGTAATGATCGTTGGGCAGATTGATTGGCCGCCCATACTGCGGTTTGGTTTCTAGCCAAGAATTGTGTAGCTGATTGTGTATCAATGGCAGACATATTGGCAATATAAGGGCCGTTATACATTACAGATGGTTGATTTGAACCGCCCATAACATCAGCCAATTTGTTATTTGGCACAACTGTACCACCAGTTTGCGGAATAATTAATTCTGGGCCATTCTCACCTACTATAGTAGGCATATTAGCTGGAATATTGCCGCCACCAGCGGCCGCCATAAATTCGGCAGAATATTGAGTTGCTTCGCCACCACCAATTCCAAATAATCCACCTAAACCGCCCATTGCTTGAAATAACTTCATTTCTTGCGCCCGCAATTCAATCTTTAACATATCTGCCAAAATGCTTTTTGCTAAATCGCCAAAGTTTAATTTGCCAGTTTCTACAAATTTTTCCAACGCATTATTCATTGAGTTGGTAATAACGGCAAACATTTCTTGCGCTTGCATTGCCGCATTGTTTGAATTTTCTACATATTGTTCGTATGCTTTTTGCCAACCATAACTAAATGATTGTTGATATTCTTGGGTTGCTAATACTTCTTCTTCAGTCTTTTGAACATAAACTTGTGCGGTATCAATAATTTGTTGCTTTTGCTCTTTAAGCATTGCAATAGTGCGTTGACCAGCGGC
>Ga0214255_1000288_pt1 | contig 15594 bp, 28 predicted proteins | sample TroBogypolimnion_24_FD_153093 | JGI IMG/M metagenome (GOLD analysis project Ga0214255, IMG submission 153093) | Freshwater microbial communities from Trout Bog Lake, WI - 03AUG2009 hypolimnion | ecosystem: Environmental > Aquatic > Freshwater > Lake > Hypolimnion/Profundal zone | place: Trout...
TAATTAATGGCAATACATCAACACCCATAAATAAAGCTGTTTTAGCTTCAGCACGTGGTTCTGTTAAAGCTTCTAAATCACCAAAGTATGCATAAGTTGGTTGTTCATAATCATATTCAACTTCTAATGTAACGCCAGCTTCTAAATTTAAATGTGTAATCATTTTACATTCTCCAAAATAACCCAAGCATTTGCAACTTTAATTGCTTTTAATTTACCAGTAATACATAATTTACGTATCCATCTAGTAGACTTTCCTAATTGCGCTGCAACTTCTTCAACGCTGTACAGATTTTGACTCATTTTTACCTTTCGTATTCCAACCATGGAATTTTATCATATCTGATGGTTTAATATTAAATTTATTTTCTTGCTGCTGTTTTAATTGATCCATTACTTCTTTTTGATATTGTTGTTCACACATATTATTAGCTCCAACTAATTTCGTCATCAGTTAAATGCTCTAATACAAACATTGATTCTAAATCCATAACAGTCCAACCTTTTTCACCACGAATAAAATCATAAAATCGGTCTGCGTGCTTTTCCATAGTTTTATCAAAGTCTACTTTGTCTAAAATATCTTGTTCTTCTTTGCTTAACATTAAAGTGTGCATTATGCTCTCCTATTAATAACAATATCGTTAGTAGCTTCATACATTGCAGCCATAAGACCTTTAGAAAAAATCAACAAGTCTTTATCAGCTTCATCTCTTTTTTCTTGTTTAGTAGCGTGCATACGAGTTACATAAGATTTAAACATAGCTCGCAATACACTTTTAGTTACTTCAAAGTCTACATATTCATCAGCTAATAGGTCATAAACAAATTGACCGTCATCAGCAGCTTCTTCTACTTCTTCTTCAATCCATTCATAAGGGTTGTTCATATCATCATTTCCTGGTATTTCATGTGGATTATTCATATAATATTCGTAATAATCACTCATTTCCATCCCTTCCATTCTGCAATAGCGCCTAAAATTGCAAATATTGCACAAACTGCTGCACCGCCTAAAGCTAATATTGTAAGATTGTCTAACATTTTACATCTCCGTTTGCGTTGTTGATGTAGTAATATTATTCCACTAATGGAGCATTGTAAACACTTTTTTAAAATATTTTTGCAAATAAACCAATATTATCTGCGTGTGATGGTGATTTCCATCCTTCTGGCTTAATAAGATCAGGTAATCCCAATGGATTAGGTCTAGTTGCTTTAATACCTACTTCTTTTGCAAGATTTGCAGTTAATACTGCTTCCCATGCTTTGTATGCATCCACGCCCATACTATCTAAAGTGCCAATAGCAACAACACAAAGATCAATTAATGCATCTACTGCATCATCACCTGATTGAGCATTTTGTAATTCAGTTAATTCTTCTTTTAAAAAATTAATTCTAAATTCTAAAAATGCAGCAAGTTTGTTTGCATCAAATTCTTTTACTTTATTATTTACACCATATTTAGTGTGCATAATTTCAATATCCATTACCCAATTTCTACTCATAATATTTCTACCTTTATATTAGCTTCATCAAACATTTTATTAGAACGATACCAAGACTCCATCCATTCTTGTCTTAACATAATAGATTGTTCAGGTATCACTATTTTAGATATACCTACTTGAATAATACCTTTAGCACATTCGCTGCAAATAGGCAATCCATATACATATAAAATTGCATTATCTAAACATACACCAGAATAAGTAGCGTTAAAAATAGCATTCATTTCAGCATGAACCATTAATGAAAGTTTAACTTCTCTTACATTTAATCGATCTGAGTCATCTAATATTCCTCGTGGAAAACCATTATATCCTTGAGATAGTATTTGACCTTTGCTGCCAACTATAATAGCACCTACTTGAGTATTAGGATCTTTAGACCAACTAGCAACTTCTTTAGCTATTGCTAAATATCTATTGTGCCATTTCATAATATAAATTTAAAGTGACGCTCATAAACATGCAATGATGCCACATTCCAAAAAATCTTACCAATATTATAAGTATGACCTGGCGTATTTAATGTATCTACAACATCAGCAAGAACAAAACGTTGCCATGCGTAATCATTTTTATAACCATAAACAGCATCATTTGATCTCATATAAACTAAAGCATCTACATGATTATCACGAATTAAATATTGAACTGCATTAGTGCAAATAAAGTCAGACATACCGTTTTGGTTGTAATCATTATGCATGCTAGGACGGTTATAAATCATAATTGCACGCCTAGAATTAGGATTGCTAAGTAATTCATTTATAGTATTTAAAAATTGATTATTATTTTCTTTAGAATAAATACACCAACCATAATTAGAATTAATATTGCCATCTTTATCTGCAATTTGTTTCCAAATTTCAGGTGCGCCGCCAACAATATCATTTACATTTAATGATTGAGATTTATACCAAATTAATTCTCTAGCAATATAATCTTGATTTGGAGTACCAAAAATAACATTATCATTTGCAATAAATGAAGCATTTACAATTTCCAGTGTTTTAACGCCTGTTTTATCAGATGTATATTGTTCTTGCTGCAACATTAATTTAAATTCATTACGTATATTTTCTACATTATTATGAAAGATCACGTTGCTCTCCTTTAAGTATATTTTCTACTAAAGTAGCATAACCAGCAATGTCATGCCATGAATCAATATAATATGGATCACCATTAAGAATACGAGCTAATTTATGAGCAATCATATCTAACGACTCCATTTGATATGGTGCCATATTTACCCATGAAGAGTGTCTACGCATTAACTCTTTAATAGATTGACATGTATTAGCATTGCTATCAAAAGTACCATAATTGCTGCCACGTTCTTTTAATGTATTTTCAAGCATAAATTTCCTTTCTGTTAAAAACAAGTTAATATTACTCCTAATTTGGAACTATGTAAACAATTTAAATAAATATTTTTATGGGTGATACTTTTTTAAATTATTGTGATATAGTTTCTAGCAATTGCATGGAGGCAAGAGTTTTTCTAGTAAGGTTTCACATGGGCTCTGACGGTACTAGCCGTTCCTCCAACGCTTCTTAAAACAAAGCGAGAGTCCAGGTGAGACCTTTTTTTTTAAGGTTTTTATGCATTATTATCAATTCAATATAGGTGATTATCAAAGTCACACTAAACATTTAACTCCAATTGAAGATATTTGTTATCGTCGATTATTGGATTTTTATTATCTTCATGAGCAGCCAATTCCTAATGATATACCTAAATTAACTAGACTATTATTGCTTAATGGATATACCAAGCAGGTACAGGCTGTTTTGCATGAATTTTTTGACCTTTCTGATGACGGTTGGATCAATCATAGAGCAGATGAAGAAATCATTAGGTATCAAGGATTTAGCGAAGCTGGTAAGCGTGGGGCCGCTATGAGGTGGCTAAAGGGTGGCTATGACGCCCCTAATCAAGGGCCAATGGGAAACAAGAAACAGAAAACAATAAACAAGAAACAAAAGACTTCAGTCCCTGAAAACTTTGAAATTAGTCAAAGAGTAATTGATTGGGCTTTAGAACATAAATACTATAATCTTAAAAAACATTTTGATAATTTTGTATTAGCTGCACAATCCAAAGGTTATCAATATGTAGATTGGGATGCTGCATTAATGAATGCAATTAGAAATAATTGGGCTAATATACCTAACATTAAACCAAATCAGGTGGCACTATGATTGTTAATCCAAAAGCTTTAGTTATAGAAGTTAATAATCTTTATGAAGATGGAATAGCACGTGGTCATACTACAGGTTGGGATAATGTTGATGAATTTTTTACTGTAAAACATGGCGAATTTACCGTGGTTACAGGCATGCCCTCGCATGGTAAGTCGGAATGGTTAGATGCACTTTGTGTTAATCTTGCTATTAAACATAATTATCGTATTGCAATGTTTAGTCCAGAAAATCATCCTTTGGAAATGCATGCAAAAAAGATTATTGAAAAATATATGCATAAACCATTTTTTGGTGATCGACGTATGTCTCATAATGAAATGTTAACTGGTTTAGAGCAAATGAATAAAAACTTTGCTTTTATTAAACCAAGTGAAACTGAATTCACTCCAATGCATATTATTAATGAAGCTTTACCATGGTTAGAACAATCAATTGCGCAACCAAGAGCTATGGTTATTGATCCTTGGAATGAAATGGACCATTACAGACCACCAGGATTAAATGAAACTGAATATATATCTCGCATTTTAACAGAATTAAGACGTGCAGCAAGAGAATTTAAATGTCATTTGTTTTTAGTTGCTCATCCAATGAAAATGCAAAAAGATAAAGATGGTAATTATCCAGTGCCGCGTCCTTATGATATTAGCGGTAGTGCTCATTGGTATAACAAAGCAGATAATTGTATTGCAATTTGGCGTGATGTAGCGAATAATCCACAGGAAACACAGGTGCATATACAAAAGGTACGTTTTAACAGCACAGGGCATCCAGGAATGGCTGATTTGATATACGATTACAACAAAGCCACATACATTAACGAACATGCGTATTACAGGAGCTTGTAATGTGGGTATTACTTGATGATGATGGTCAACCTGTTAGATATTTTGATTATGCTGCTGAAGGCGCAATTGAGATTGTTGAACCAAAGCTAACATTAGATGAATTATTTGAACAATGTGGAGAATGTTTATTATGACTAAAAACGAAGCATTAAAGATAACAAAAGTAATTCGTAAATTAAGATTGATGGTGATTAAAAACAGATGCGATGTAAGGGGATGGTATTTTGAATAAAGACGAAGCAATACACAAAGCATTAAAAGTTTTAAATTGTTTAAACAACGACAGAGTATATGAAACTGCATGGGTGAAAGGTGCAATCAATGCCTGTGAAGAAGCACTAGAACAACCAGCATTTGGAGAATGTGGAAATAAATCATGTGGAGGTCATGGGGCTTGCTATTGTGAAGAACAACCAGTAATGGCTATATCTCAAATGAATAATGATGCCTTGAAAAATGCGTTAAATAATCAAGGAAAGCTATCAGTCAGCTCACCACAACCACAACCAGCACAAGAACCTGTTGCTACTATTCAACAATTTGAACGTAAGTGGATTGACAAAGAAGCACTAGAACAACCAGAAGGCAAAGAGTTTTTTGAAAGAGGTAAAGAAATAGCACGATGGGCTGATAAGCAAGCGCAAGAACCTGTAGGCGTAGTGTCATGGCATGAAGGAGCAGTTATGGGTTCAATTTTTCCATCAAGTAATATGCCTAAAGATGGAGATAAACTCTACACTCACCCTCATCAATGGCAAGGATTAACGGATGATGAGATTATTGATATGTATTTTCAAGCAAACATAAATCCACAACCTCATGGATTTATAATTGACTTTATTCGTGCTATTGAACAAGCATTAAGGAATAAAAATGGATAAAGTTCCTATGTTTGTTAAAAATATTAACGTACCTAAACCAGTTACATTATCTTTAGAAAAAGTGCGTGAAATAAAACATTTGCTTAACAACAATGTTCCTGTTAAGGTTATAGCACTTAATTACAATCGAAGCCTATGTTCTATTTATACTATTAAACATGGCTTATCTTATAGGGATATTGTATGAGCTTTGAGGACACAGAGTTTTACAAACAGTTTGGTGATGCTGAATGGAAAGTAACTACTAGTGATGGTAAGTTACATAAAAGTAAAAAATGGTTATTAAAATATGAAGATGTAATTTATAAAGAGGTTACTCCACATGTGCCAACAAAACAAAAACCAAAAGAAACAATGTCAGTATTGCGGAAGCGTTCCAAGACGATCATTACCACAAAATAATCGTTTACATTTATTATTTCAAGCTATATCTGAAAAAATTAAAACTGCAGATGGTTTATTACATCATGCTATGTGGTGGAAAATTGTTATGAAAGATAGATGGCTTGGATACAATGAAGTTCAAAGTAATGGTAAAACTATTTACAGTTTGCGTGGTACTGCTGATTTAACTGTAGATGAATTAAATGATTTTATGAATAGAGTTGAACATTTTGCTGCAGAACGCGGTATTTATTTACAAGATTGATTATTATGATGCGTAATCCTAATGCAGCACATATTGATTTTACTGAACTAAAAGGATTGTTTGGCACTAAATCACCTAGTGATATTGATATGATATTAAGATCAGGTAATAGATTTTTAATATGTGAATGGAAACGTGGACCAAATGAAAAGCCAATGTATGGTCAAGAATTATTATTAAGATTTTTATCTAAAAATCCTAGTTTTACAGTATTGATTGTATGGGGTAATACAGATAATGGTATGATTGTAGATAAATTTTTTAAAGTAAATTTTAAAGGACCATGTACTGTGTTAGGTAATTCAATAAATCAATATAAGCAATATTTAATGGATTGGGACAATGGCAAACTATCGCAATAAAAAATTATTAGAATTATGCCGTGAAATACCATGTCAATCATGTGGAAGGTCAGACGGCACGGTATGTGCAGCACATAGTAATCAGCAGCGTGATGGTAAAGGTACAGGAATTAAGGCAAGTGATGCTATGGTAGCTAGTCTATGCAGTAAATGCCACCATGAATTAGACAATGGTAAAGACTTAAGCAAAGAAGGACGTAGAGAAATATGGGAGTTAGCGCACAGGCTGACTATTAGACATTTTATTGAGCATAATATGCTGGTGGTTAAATGATTACATTAACGCTTCCTTGGCCTCCAAGTACAAATCATAGTCATCATTATGGTAATGGACGTAAGTTTATGTCTAAACCAACAAAATTATTTAGGCAGCAAGTTCAAGATATTGTAGTTGATGCTAAAGCTAAAATACATGGAAGATTAGCAATGTTTATTGCATTATATCCACCTGATCGACGTCGTCGTGATATTGGAAACTATGAAAAACAAACAACAGACGCTTTAATGGAAGCTGGAGTATTTGAAGATGATGAGCAAATAGATTTTATATGGTTGGTAAGACGACCAATACTTAAAGGCGGTAAATGCGTAGTTGTATTAGTTGAGCATGAAAACGTAGGTGAAATATTAAATCAATATGAAAGTTTTGTATGAAACCACATGTATTTGCAAAATTTATTCATGCTTGGGCAGATGGTTATGAAATTTTAGAAAGATATCCTAAATCACCTATAAAAGAATATCGTCAATGGTTTAGTTTTCAAGGTGAATGGCCTGATAAAAATGATGGATTTATTGAATTTAAAATTAAACTAGAGGATGAATAATGGATTTAGGACGAGTCAGTTATTATCTTGATTTATGGCGTGATTATATGAAATCAGACAATAATAAATTAGGCTTTAAAACAAAAGCAACTGGATTTATGTCTGGAGGCATTAGTTCTTTTGAAGATTTAGAAGATGATTTAGATTATTCATCAGCTAAAACTGTAGATCAAGCTATTGATGATTTGCCTATAATGCAAAAAAACGCTATATATATTATATTCCTTGACCAAAAGTCGATGATGGATACCAGAGTGCTAGAGTATTACTATGACAATGCGCTAATGATGCTACAACGTAAGTTAAAAGAAAAGAACTTATACTGATGACTGACATTAACGATGAGATTAAAAATGTACTAGAATGCAACATCTTTATTGAAGGCGTAGCATATCCTATTATTAAAAAGATATACTTTCACAGAGAGTCAGGTGGCTTTAGCAGAATCCCTGCCTTTGCTGCCATTGGTAAGCGTGATGACATAGCAAAAGAGATTGGTTATCAATTAAATCGCATAGGATATAAAGCTAAATAATATATTTTATTTAGGGGGTTCCCAAAAAGTAAAAAATGTGGTAATATCTTAAACAGTAAGCAGAGGTGCGTTTATTCGTTCCATTCTTACATTACTTCATCTCCGTGAAGTTTAAGGTCACTTAAAACGTGGCCTTTTTTTATTCTTAGGATAACTATATGCCCTACACATTACAGCAACATAAACTTTTTGAGTCCGCAGCGCACTCCGCTGAAGTTGCCAAGCGTGTAGGTATCCCTCAAAACACAGCAGCAAAGATGGCATCAGAAGGTGTCAAGGGTAAAAAGAAAGACCCTAAAAAGCTCGCTAGTGCGTTAATGAAAATGTAAATGATATGCCAGACCCATTAGACTTTTTTAAAAGAACTAGAGATTTATATCCTGGCGAAGATGAATATTTTAAAGCCAACCCTCATGTTGGTGGCATGGCAACTCAAGACCAATACGTAGTATTAAATCCATATTCAAAATTATCACCACAAGAAAAGTCTGCTGTTCAAGTAAATGAAGCTGCTCGCTTATACATGAATCAAAATGGCGTGCCTGACGTAAGCTTAACTAGAGAACAAGAACAAAATCTAGCTGGATTAGGTTCATACGCTAATGCAGACCCACAGTATAGAAAAGCTACTATGATGGCAAGAATACTATCAGGTGACCCAACAGCAGGAACACCCACAATGGAACAGTCAGAAGCTATCAAGCCTATGTTGTTTTTGCGTGGATTATACAACAAATAACATTCTAATTTTATGAGGCGTAAGACCACTCTTATGTACATACATGACCACGAAAGCCCAAAACGATAACTCACTGAATACAAAACCAAAAGATACAATGTCTTATGGTGATAAGCGCAGACAAGAACGACAAGAAGCGTTAAGAGAGTTCTTACAAGGTCAAAAGTACATAGAGGCTATTCACGCTACATTAGAAATGCCTATTAGTAACGATGAGTTACAAGCAATAAAATTCAAAACAGAAACAAGACTAAAGCTGCTAAACAAAGTATTGCCTGACCTTAAAGCTATTGAGCAGACAGTCGATATGCACGCAGAACATGAAGTCTACGCATGGCAAGAATAGAGATACCGTATAAGCCACGTGATGCGTTTCAGCCACTACACCAAAGCAAGAAGCGATGGGCAGTAGTTGTAGCACACCGTAGAGCTGGTAAGACTGTAGCTTGCGTTAATCAGCTCATTAAAGAAGCTGTGATGACAAAGCGTAAAGACTTTAGAGGCGCATATATTGCTCCATTCTATAAACAGTCTAAAAGCGTGGCATGGGATTACTTCAAACAATTCACTAGAGTCATAAGCGGAATAGTCATCAATGAGTCAGAACTTCGTATCGACTTTAAGAACGGTGCAAGGATTCAGTTATTTGGTGCTGATAATGCCGATAGTTTGCGTGGCCTTTACTTTGATAGCATTATTTGTGATGAGTATGGCGATTGGAAATCTACTGTGTTTCAGTACGTTGTACGTCCTGCACTTGCTGACCGACAAGGTAAAGCAATCATTATTGGAACGCCTAAAGGCCGTAATCAGTTTTGGGAAGTCTTTGACAGAGCGAGTCATTCAGATGATTGGCTTGCGTTAAAGATAACTGTAGACGAATCGGGCATCTTACCTGCGTCAGAGGTTGCATCACTAAAGCAAGAGCTATCAGAGGATGCTTGGCGGCAAGAGATGGAATGCGACTTTGATGCTGCATTGCCAGGCGCTATATGGGGCCGTGAACTTTATCAAGCTGAACAAGATGGTCGCATCACAGGAGTTGAATACGATGATTATGCAGATACTTATACTGCTTGGGATTTGGGTTATAGCGACGATACTGCTATTTGGTTCTACCAAGTTATCCACGGAGAAGTGCATTTTATTGACTTTTATTCTGCTAGTGGGAAGTCTATTGAACATTATGCTGCTCAAGTCTTAAGTAAGCCTTACAGGTATAAGACGCACTTCCTACCACATGATGCACGAGCAAAGACATTAGCTTCTGGTGGTAAATCAGTCATTGAAATGTTAGCCGAACACTTGAGCATAACAAAGATGGCAATCACTCCTAGCTTATCAATGCAAGATGGTATTCAAGCCACTCGTATGATGATGCCTAGAGCATGGTTTGACAAAGAGCGTTGTCATGATGGCGTAGAAGCCCTCAAGCAATATCAGCGTGAATGGGATGAGGATAAGAAAATGTTTAGGGATAAACCTAGACACGATTGGACTTCTCATGCTGCTGACTCTATGCGCTATGCTGCGATTAACTGGAAAGAAGAAGTTAAGCCAGTCGTGGAAGATAAACCAATTAGAGGCATTAGCGTTGGTCAGACTGATGTCACATTGAATGAACTATGGGCTAGTCAGCCTAAACAAAAAATGAAAAGGATTTAACATGTCAGGTATTGCATCTTATGTAGGTGGATATAAACAAATCACAGCAACAGGTAACGTATCACCTATCGGTTGTAAGCTATTGGGTATTCTAGTGTCATCATCATCAAGCGGCACAGTAACTATTTATGATTCAGCTACGACTACAACATCTACTAAAGTAGTAGACACAGTAACATTGACTGCTGGCACATGGCTTCCTATGCCTATTGGCTTTGCTTCAGGAGTTTACATTGTTGTTGGTGGCACATTGAGTGCAACAGTAGTTTACGCTTAAGGATAACTCATGGCTAAAGTATCAGAGGTGACATCAGAGGTACAAGAGTACCTTGACATGTTTAGCCAATACGACAAAGAGTTTGCTAAATGGGAAGGTCGTGTTGAGAAGATTCTCAAGCGCTACCGTGATGACCGTACAACTACAACGGCTCAATCTCATTACAATATCTTGTGGGCTAACGTACAAACACTTAAAGCTGCTACTTTTAGCCGTATGCCACGTCCTGACGTATCACGTAGGTTCAAGGACAATGACTCTGTAGCTCGTGTAGCTGCTATGTTATTGGAACGTGCATTAGACTTTGAGATTACACATTCAGAGGACTTCCAACACGCATTGACTGCTTGCGTCTATGACCGCTTCTTGGGTGGTCGTGGTACAACATGGATTCGTTACGAGCCTGTGATTGAATCGCAACAGTTCCAAGTGTCAGAAGATGACGAAGCTACAGAATCTGAAGGTGAGTACCTAGACATCGAGCAAGCACCTGTTGATTACGTGCATTGGCGTGACTTTGGTCATAGCTATGGTCGTACATGGCCTGACATAAACTGTGTATGGCGTAGAGTCTACATGGACCGTGATGCTTTGAAAGAGCGTTTTCCTGAAGACCAATTTGACATGCTATGGAAACAGATTCCATTAGATGCATCACCTGACGAACCTCGTACAAAGATGACAGAAGGCACGGTAAAACAAGCCCTCATCTATGAAGTATGGTGTCGTGATAAGAAGTGCGTATATTGGATTAGCAAGTCAATGGGTAAAATCCTTGACAAGCGTGATGACCCTTTACAATTAGAGGAGTTTTTTCCATGCCCAGAACCTATTTACTCTACATTGACTAATGAGTCATTAGTTCCTGTACCTGACTTCACGCTATATCAAGACCAAGCTAACGAATTAGACACGCTTGCTGACCGTATTAAGGGTCTAGTAGACGCAATGAAGGTTCGTGGCTTCTATGACGCTGCAAATGCTGACCTAGGCCGTTTATTTACTGAAGGTGATAACAATACGCTTATCCCTGTTAAGAACTATGCTGCGTTCGCTGAAAAAGGTGGCATTGGTGGTTCAGTTCAGTTCGTAGACTTACAACCTATTGCTGCTGCACTTAACATGGCTTATCAAGCGATGGGTCAAGTTAAGCAACAAATTTACGATATTACAGGTATCTCTGACATTATTCGTGGTGCATCTGTAGCTTCTGAAACAGCTACTGCTCAACAGATTAAAGGTCAATACGCTACATTACGTTTAAAGACATACCAAGACGAAGTAGCTCGCTTTGCTTCACAAATCTTGCGTATTAAAGCGCAAATTATTTGCCAACACTTCCAACCAGAAACAATCTACAAGATTGGTGGCGGTTCATTGTTAAGTCCAACTGACCAAGCAATGATTCCTCAAGCAATGGCATTGTTAAAAGACAATCCTATGCGTACATTCCGTGTAGAAGTTGCTACTGATTCAATGTTGTATGCTGATGAACAACAAGAAAAAGCTGACCGTGTAGAGTTTATGCAATCTACAAGCGCTTTCATCGAAAAAGCTATTCAAGGCGCTCAACAAGTTCCAGAATTAACACCATTATTGATGGACTTATTGAAGTTTGGCGTTCAAGGTTTCCGGGTTGGTCGTACACTTGAAGGCGAGTTTGATACTTTTGCTGATGCAGAGAAAGAAAAGCAAGCACAAGCGCAAGCAAATCCTCAACCTAAACCTCCAACCCCTGAAATGATGAGAGCGCAAGCTGAAGCTCAAAAAATGCAGATGGAAGCTCAACTTGAGCAAATGCGTATGCAACTTGAGAATCAGAAACTTGAGTTTGATAAGTGGAAAACACAGCTCGATAACGATACTAAAGTCGTTGTGGCTGAAATTGCAGCTAAAACTGACCTACACCTTAAGTCACTTGATATTAATGCGTCTAAAGAGCAGGAAACGCTTACAGAAGTCACCCCTGATGGCATTGAACAACCAACTTCTGCATTATCAGGCTTGGTCGAGGCAATTAATCAGAACTTGGGCATGATGGTCGCTACTCAAGCACAGCACAATCAAGACTTAATGATGCAACAACAAGCTGCACATCAAAACTTGGTACAGCAATTAACTAAACCGAAGCAAGTAGTTCGTGGAGCTGACGGAAAAATTATCGGAGTTCAATAATGGCATTAGTTCTAGCAGATAGAGTATTAGAAACGACTCCTGTCGCTGGTACAGGTGATGCAAACTTAAGTGGTGCTGTAATAGGCTATCAACCATTCTCAACAATTGGTGGTGGCAATACAACTTACTACACAATCGTAGCGATTGATGACCAAGGTGCGCCTACAGGTGATTGGGAAGTAGGTATTGGTACTTATGTCACGGCAGGTAATAAGTTAACTCGTGATACTGTACTGTCATCATCTAATGGTGGCGCTAAAGTTTACTTTGCATCAGGTACAAAGCAAATCTTCCTAGACTTACCATCTGAAGAAGTAACTAATGGTAATGTAGTTGGTCCAGCTTTTGCTGTTGCTAATAACTTTGCGTCATTCAACATGACAACAGGTAAGTTGATTAAAGATAGTGGCTATAACGCTTCTAGCTTTGCGACTGCTGCTCAAGGTGCTAAAGCTGATACTGCTGTGCAACCAGGCTCATTAGGTTCTGCTGCTTACTTAACTGCTGGTGCTGCTAACGGTGTTGCTACGCTTGACTCAAGCGCTAAAGTGCCTATCAGTCAGTTACCTGCTGCTGTATTAGGCGCATTAAGCTATCAAGGCACATGGAACGCATCAACCAACACACCTACATTGGTGTCTAGTGCTGGCACAAAAGGCTATTATTACGTTGTTAGCGTGGCTGGTACAACTAACCTTAATGGCATTACTGATTGGCAAATTGGTGACTGGGCTGTTTATGATGGCTCTGTATGGGAAAAGGTAGACAATACTGACCTTGTAACATCTGTAAATGGTAAAACAGGCGCTGTTGTACTAACGTATAGTGACGTTGGCGCTCAACCTGCTGGCACTTATGTAACTTCTGTAAGTGCTACAAGCCCTGTGACATCTACAGGCGGTACAACACCAACGATTGCTATGCCTGCTGCTACGACAAGCGTATCAGGATACCTCACCAGCACAGACTGGAATACCTTTAATGGTAAGGGGTCAGGTTCTGTTACTTCAGTATCAGGCACAGGCACAGTATCAGGTATTAGCTTAAGCGGTACAGTAACAACTACAGGCTCATTGACACTTGGTGGCACATTAGACTTATCTAGCCCTCCTGTTATTGGTGGCACTACACCTAATACGATTACAGGCACTACAATCAATGCCAATACTAAATTCGTTGCTCCTGACTATTATGCTCAATCAATATTGGGTGGCAATTTACGTACATCAGGCGGCACAAGCTTACTCAATTGGGATGGCGGTGGAAGTGGCAATGTAACTGTCAATGGCGGTTTATTAGCTAATTCTGCTAACAAGAACGTAAGCCTTGCACCTACAGGTTCAGGCACAGTAACAATTAATCCTGCTACTGTTGGTACGTTTAATAACATGGTTATTGGTGGTACAACACCTTTAGCTGGCACGTTTACTAGCTTAACTGCAACAGGCACAACAACATTAGCCACATCACTAACAGGTTTAGCTAAACTAACATCAGGTGTCGTGTCTACTGCAACAAGCGGCACAGACTACGCTCCTGCAACATCAGGCACATCTATTCTTTATGGTAATGGCGCGGGTGGTTTTAGCAATGTAACAATTGGTAGTGGTGTTTCATTTGCTGGCGGTACGCTATCAGCAACAGGTTCAGGTGGTACAGTTACAAGTGTAACAGGTACAGCTCCTGTCGTGTCTAGTGGTGGTACAACTCCTGCTATCTCTATGGCAGCAGCTACAAGCTCTGTTAATGGATATTTGACTAGTACAGATTGGACTACGTTTAACAACAAACAAGCAACTCTTGTTAGTGGCACAAATATTAAAACAGTCAATAGCACATCATTGCTTGGCTCTGGTGATGTAAGCGTTGGTGTAACATCTGTTACAGGTACTGCACCTGTAGTTTCATCAGGCGGTGCTACACCTGCAATTAGTATGGCTGCTGCTACAACATCAGTAAGCGGATATTTAACATCAACTGATTGGACTACATTTAATAATAAAGTATCTAGCCAATGGACTACTACAGGCTCTACTATTTATTATAGCGGTGGAAGTGTTGGAGTAAACACATCTACAGTTGCAGCAAATTGTAAATTAGCAGTAAATGGCAATCCTCCAACGGCAGGTGCAATTAGTTCTGTAGCAAGTTCAACAGGTGGTTATTCGTTAGCTTTATCTGACAATTCAAGTTCTAGTCTATATGTAAGTCATCCTGCTGGCGCTTTATCAAGATTTAGTACAGACGGTAGCGGACAAATATCATTTGCTACTAATGGAACAACAGAAGCAATGCGTATTGATGCTAGTCAAAACGTAGGGATTGGTACAAGTAGCCCTGCTGTTAAATTAGATGTTGCAAGTGCAACTCCTGCTACAGTAGTTAGATTTTCTGCTGGCAACACCACATTGCAATCATATATTGATAACTCTGTTGGTGGTTCTTATTTAGCTGCTGGGCAAGTAAGTGGAACATCGCCAACATATATGGCGTTTCAAACGCAACCTTCAGGCGGTTCTTTAACAGAACGTATGCGTATTACATCTAGCGGTGGAATATCATTTGGTTCATCAGGAACAGCATACGGAACATCTGGTCAGTTATTACAATCAAATGGAAATGCTGCCCCATCATGGGTAACAATTTCAGCGCCTCAAGTAACTGTTTACACATCAGGTAGTGGTACTTATACAGTTCCTTCTGGTGCTAAATATATAACTGTTGAAATGATAGGCGGTGGTGGTGGCGGTGGTGGTGGCGGAACTCCTGGCACTGGAGGAAATGGCTCTCAAGGCGGAACAACAACATTTGGAAGTTCTTCCTGTACAGGTGGTGTTGGTAGTGCAACAGGAACTACTGGAGGAAGTGCTACTTTAGGTTCTGGATTTGTTGGCATAGCTATGACAGGAAATTTGGG
>Ga0214255_1000306_pt1 | contig 14813 bp, 10 predicted proteins | sample TroBogypolimnion_24_FD_153093 | JGI IMG/M metagenome (GOLD analysis project Ga0214255, IMG submission 153093) | Freshwater microbial communities from Trout Bog Lake, WI - 03AUG2009 hypolimnion | ecosystem: Environmental > Aquatic > Freshwater > Lake > Hypolimnion/Profundal zone | place: Trout...
CCAGCTACCCGCGTATGTGCGGCTGGGAAATTTTGGGTTGTAGCGGGTTTTAACGCTTCAGCGGTGCTGGGGGGCTTCAGCAGCACCCGCATTGCAGCGAGAACTGCCGACCGCCACGGTCAACTTCCGGGTAAGCCAATCGCGTGATTTTTGGTGCAGGTCACTCGTCGTTCGTGACGATTGGTATGGGCTACGCAGGCCGGCACGATCATGTTGAAGGCCATTGACGGGATGGTGCCTGGGCACAGTGTTGGCTGCAGACGGCAGATTGTTAACTTATATCAAAAGAACTGCCGTTTTTGCAAGATTTGCAAGTGACACGCAATTCCGATCATGGTACTGTTCAATTCTGTAATCATCTCGGAAAGATCGTTATGAAAATTAATGCGACTGCTGTCCGCAGGGATCTGAGTAGTTTATTGACATGCGTCGCAGCAGCAATGCTCACCGCATGCGGTGGCGGGGGCACTGCTACAAATTCACTCAGCGGGGTCGCAAGCAAGGGGCCACTTAACGGAGCCAACGTATGCGCCTACGCCATCACCGCTAGCGGTGTTCAAGGCGCGCAAATCGGTAATTGTGCAACCACCGATTCTGTTGGTAACTACAGCATCAATCTAGGAACTTATACCGGTCCGGTGCTCGCTCAAGCCACGGGTGGAACTTACGTGAATGAGGCTACCGGCACCGTTATCTCTCTCTCGTTGCCCTTGCACAGCGTACTTCTCAATTCGATTGCGGGCGCCAATAGCCTGGCAATTACCGCTCTGAATGAGGTGGCCTATCAGAATGCCAGCGCCGTTGCGGGCGGGCTCACTTCTGTCAACGTTGCGGCTGCCATCTCAAGCGTACAGAATAACTTCGGGGTTGCCGACATCGTCACCACGATGCCTGTAGATGCAATCAATGTACCGGCCAGCGCAACCGCCGCGCAAAAAACCTATGCTCTCGCTTTAGCTACCGTCTCGCAATTTCAGCACAACCAGCTAACCGCAACCACTCTTGCTCCAGCATTGCAGACGATTCAATCGTGCCTAGTCGCCCCTACGACGAGTTGCGGCACGGGTTCCACGAATGTAGGCAAACTGCTGAACCTCTCGATGTTCGCGTTCATTTCGGGAAAGTCTGCGTTCGCGGGTATCACTTTGCCGGTAGCCAGTTTGGGCTCAATGACCAGACCTCCTGTCGCTAATGGAACAGCATCGGTCAACAATACGGTTGTATTTTCAACCGTTAATACTGTTCCCACAGGCGCCTGTTCAAATGGCGGCATCACAGTACAGTCTGGGATAGACACCAACGGCAACGGCGTACTTGACTCGTCAGAGGTTACCAACACGCAGTACATCTGTAACGGAACCAATGGAGTTGCTGGAACAATCGGCACAAATGGAACTAACGGCATCACTGCTCTGATGTCCGTCAAAGCTGAACCCGCAGGCACAAATTGCCCGACGGGCGGCGAGAAGGTAAGTGCTGGCTTGGACACGAACGGAAACGGCACGCTGGACAGTTCTGAAATTACTTCGTCAACTTACATCTGTAATGGAGCAACAGGGGCAACTGGCACTACCGGAGCGACCGGAACTGCTGGCGCTATCGGAACAGCCGGCACCAACGGAACCAACGGATTGAATACGTTAGTGGCAATTGTTGCCGAGTCTGCCGGGCTTAACTGCACCTACGGTGGCACCAAGGCAACTTCCGGCCTCGACACCAATGGAAACAGCGCTCTAGACCTGAGCGAGGTCACCTCTACGTCTTACGTCTGCAACGGCGCACCCGGAACTAACGGAACTAACGGAACCACGCCCGTCATCGCTGGAACAAGCGTCACAAGCCTTGCCATCGCAACAGGTTCAACTGTCTTTACCACGCAAGACTGGATGTCATTTTCTGTGGGCGAATATGTCATGGCGGCAAGTAATGCCAACGTGGCCAATTACATGAGCGGGCAGATAACGGCATACACAGGCACCAGCATGACGGTCAATGTCACCGTTATTGGTGGCTCGGGGACGCATACCGATTGGAATATATTTTTATCGGGTGCACAAGGAACAACCGGAGCTACAGGGACTAACGGGACTAACGGGACCAATGGCGCTACTGGCCCCGCCGGACCGGGAATTACCTGGGTGAATATCGTCACTGCTACGCAGCAGGCCGCGCCCAACAAGGGATATATTGCAAACTACGGAGGTCAGGTCACGATCACGCTTCCCTTATCGTCGGATTTGGCTCTGGGCGATGTCATCCAAGTAAGCGGCATTGGAACGGGAGGATGGACGATTACCCCGAGTGCGGGACAGACTACTGTAGTAATCAATATTCCAGGCAGCACATCGTCTACGACGACTGGCTCGATAAGTGGCGCGCAGTACGACGCCATCGAACTTCAGTATATTGGCAACAATACCTTCGTTGTTTTGAACTACATAGGTAATGTTGTTGCAGTATCGGCGCTGCCCACCGGATATGTTTATGAGGGCGGCCTGACCTGGATACCGACGACAAATACTACCTATACATACGCCCAGGCCGCTGCATTATGTGCGGGCACTAACAATGGCTTAACCGGTTGGCGTTTGCCGACGTTGTCGGAATTGGGTTCCTTGTATTCGTCTGGGGCGCTGCGTGGTATGGGTTGGAATATTGTTGGAACGTGGTCGTCGACCGTATACAGTTCTGGCTTTCACTATTTTAAGGACTTAGGCGGTGGTGGCTCTGGTTCTTACAACGACAACTCAGCCATGACCGCAACGTGTGTTCGGTAGGCACTAGGTGAACGGACGGCAGACCTGTGGTCTGGAAGTCCGTACCTCCGATTTTTCGAGCAGGCGTCCGACTTTGACCCGATGCTCTGACTGGGTTGGAAGATGTCGCCGTAGTTCTGGCGTCGATCTCCATGCGTTAGCGTCGGTGCTTGAGAAGGGTCCGAACCAGTTGAAATCAGGCGCAATGGGTCGGCAAAGTCGGCTAACCAATAAAAGTCTTTAATGACCGGTCTGGAGCGACCAGATCGCAAATCTCAACTTCGGCTAAGTGTCTATTGTTGTCGGTCACCAACACAAGTCCAGGCATCAACTTCTCGCAGTGCCTATCGTGTGCGGTGCCGTTTCCTATGCTTTGCTGCAACCCTTCCGGTTCTGTTCTCAGTCTGTCATCGTTCCGAATGTAAAAGTCATAGGGAGAGAATTAAAGCGGTTGCAGCCTCGTCCCGTCTACCATCTCAAATTGTCCGATCAAGCTCTAAGCAAACGACCTTCTGTACAGATGCCTTGTTGAATGATCTCGGGGATGCAAGTGTGTTCGACGGCGAACGCGTCGTTGTCTGTGTAGCCCACTTCCTTCGTCATGTAGTCCAACCAACCAAAACTGTTGGTTAGCGGCTCTACGCGGACTTCGTCGTGGCCAAAATCGCAGTCATGCCAAGCCTGTGCAATGAGTGTGTCTATGCTGGCCAGTTTCTCTACAGGGACATTGCCGACGGCAATGTGAAAGTGGGGGCGTTTGTGTGTGTTGCGGCCTTCGATGGCAACAAGTAGCAAAGGCTTGGCCCAGTGCTTCTTGTTCTTGTGCTTCGATTGATTGCCGTAGAGGTAATGTGTAAGTCGTGCTTCGAATCGGAGTGCAGTGCTGCGAATGGTCTGATCGGTCAAATGCTGGTCAAACTCGTAAATGTCGCTGCTGTCGTTTTCAAAGCGGCGCACCCGAATGCGTGCGTGCTTCTTGAGCGTCAATGTGGCGGCGGTCGTCAGATACGGACCATAGCGGCGTGCCAACTCCCGGTATGCGTCTTGCAGTGCTGTCCCAAATCGTACTTCTTCCATTTTTTAGTCCCTCATAGCTATTTACCTGAGTTCTTGGTAATGGCGGTAGATCACGAACGCGACAGGAAATTATCCCGGCAGCTGCACGCCGTTTTTGGTCCTTTTCCTGCGTCAGCAGTACGTCAAAACGCCCCTACAAGCGGCGCAAACTGGCTGCCAGCTGCATTGAGTGCTGGGCGGGGCGCAAAGCGCGTGCTGGGATTGTGCGAAAAACGGCAAAAATTGCCAGGTGCAAGGAGCGGGAGTGCTGTTGGTGCCTGCCACTAAGCCAATCTGCACCTGGGTTATCGCTTAAATTAAGTGATAGACGGGCTTCCGCATATTGCGCCATCGAAACGCGGAGGCCACTATTTTGTAGTGGGTAAGGGGTAGGTAGCCACGCAGTTTTTTTAACGGCCTCGACGTTTCGATGCAAATTGCCGCAAAGTTCAGTATTCGTCCGGCAGCAACAAACAGGTTGAACTGCGATCTGCCTCGGTAATGATCCAGACCTTGCCCTGTTTGAACTGGTACGAGCTGAAAACACGCAGATCATGCTTGATGCCATGCACATTTGCAGCGACATCATCGGCATCCAAATTTCCAAAGTCACCGCCAGCATGCCGACCGATCAAAGCGAGCGGGTCAATGCTGTGCTCTTCAAAAAACTGCAAAGCGCCCGGTGTTGCAACGACTGATCCCAACTTAAATAGCGGCATGTGTGCTCCTGAATGTGTAGCACACAAGTTATGTTCAATCTTCAGTCTGGGCAACCGGAATCAGGCTGGTCTGTTGGGCGCTTCGTGGCTCTTTTCTCACGATCACAAGTTTTTTCGTGATCGCCACGGATTCCGGTTGTCCATTTCACAGCCTGAAAACAAACTTGCATTTCCACTAACTACTTGAAGGAAATGAGATGAGTGCATTGGCAAAATTGAAACTCGTGAGCGTTGCAGCAGGTCAGAAATCTCCGACCGTCTTGCGTCGCAACAAGCTGACCGCGCATTTGGTCGAGCAGATTGCTATGGCAAAAGCGCAGACCGCTGGCGAAATCTACGCAGGCAAACGTGTGAAGTTTGTTGCAGATGCCGAAACCGGCGAGCGTACACAGGTCGAGGTGTCCAAGCGCGTGAAGCAATGGTGGTTTACTGCACCGAACGGCAAGTTGGCCTTGGCACTTCGGTATGGTGCAAAGCCGATTGAAATCGTCAAAGGCAAGAACGCGGTAGAAATCGCTGACATGGCCGAACTCATCACCACGCTTGGTGTCATTAAAGACGCAGTGAATGCGGGTGAACTGGACACGCAGATGGAACAGGTCAGCGGTGCTTTGCGTGCTGGCTTTGGCAAGAAGAAGAAATAAGCGGTGCTGCGGTGAACACCTACCAAGCCCGTGTCCAAGTTTCGTCACCATCGGGCCACGGCAAGATGGTTGTTTGGGCGCACATCGATGCAGCAAACACCATCGCAGCCAAGTCGCTGCTTGAAGCCCAATACGGTCGCGGCAATGTCATTGGCGTGCCTGTGCTGGTGCGATGACTAAGCCCCCAAGCCCCCGATAAATACATATTTGGGGGCTTGATAATGAGACTGGACGAGATTAAAAACGGCAATGCCGCCGAGAAGCGAGTGGATCGCTTAAAGGCAAACGCCAAGGCAGCGAAGGACAGAGCGAAACAGATGAAAGTGCAAGCCGACACGAGCGCAGAGCAGTTGAAGATGCGGCAATCACGAGACAAGCTGGCGCAGTTGCATCGGTCAACAGTCGGAACAACTATCAAGCCACACGTTTGATCGTGCATTTTGATCGAGAGAGGACGACGAGAAACGGATCGTGGCGCCATCGTTGCAAATAATGAGGAATTTTTTGAGCGTCATCATGATTGCAACGAAAAACGATATGGACTGTCAGAGTGGCTGTACGCAATTACGTTAAAGTTGTGGCAAGTCGAAAAGCGAGCCTAGGTGGAGCGTGCTGCCGCAACTTTTTTAGCAGATGCCGCAATGTGCGACAAAATTGTGACAGCTACTGTCACACTGTTTCACCCTTGTCACAATTTTATATTTCTGCAATTTTTTCTGTTTAAAAACAAGGACTTACAATGACAATCATTAAGCAAGCTGATTTAATTGAGAGCGTAGCAGCAGCTTTACAGTACATCAGCTACTACCATCCGGCCGACTACATTGCGCATCTGGCGCGCGCCTACGAGCGTGAACAGAGCGCTGCCGCGAAGGACGCGATCGCGCAGATCCTGACCAACAGCAAGATGAGCGCCACCGGACACCGCCCGATCTGCCAGGACACCGGCATCGTCAACGTCTTCCTCAAGGTCGGCATGGACGTGCGCTGGGGCGAATTCACCGGCAGCCTGGACGACGCCATCAACGAAGGTGTGCGCCGCGCCTACAACCACCCCGACAACACGCTTCGCGCCAGCGTGGTGGCCGATCCGCAGTTCGACCGCAAGAACACCAAGGACAACACGCCGGCAGTGATCTACACCGAGATCGTTCCGGGCAACACCGTCGAAGTCACGGTCGCGGCCAAGGGCGGGGGCAGCGAGAACAAGAGCAAGATGGTGATGCTCAACCCCGGCGACAGCGTGGTCGACTGGGTGCTCAAGACCGTGCCAACCATGGGCGCCGGCTGGTGCCCGCCCGGCATGCTCGGCATCGGCATTGGCGGCACCGCCGAAAAGGCCGTGCTGATGGCCAAGCAAAGCCTGATGGAAGACCTCGACATGCACGAGTTGCAAGCCAAGGCGGCAGCGGGTCAGACCCTGAGCAAGACCGAGGCCCTGCGCCTGGAACTGCTCGACAAGGTCAACGCGCTGGGCATAGGCGCTCAGGGCCTAGGCGGGTTGACCACCGTGCTCGATATCAAGATCAAAATGTACCCGACCCATGCCGCCGGCAAGCCGGTCGCGATGATCCCGAACTGCGCCGCCACGCGGCACGCCCATTTCGTGATGGACGGCAGCGGCCCGGTCTACCTGACACCGCCCTCGCTCGACCTCTGGCCCGACGTGCAGTGGGCGCCCGACTACGTCAAAAGCAAGAAGGTCGACCTGAACAAGTTGACCAAGGAAGAAGTCGCAAGCTGGAAGCCCGGTGACACGCTGCTGCTCAATGGCAAGATGCTGACCGGGCGCGACGCCGCGCACAAGCGCATCCAGGACATGCTGGCCAAGGGCGAGAAGCTGCCGGTCGACTTCACCAACCGCGTGATCTACTATGTCGGCCCGGTCGACCCGATCAAGGGCGAGGCCGTCGGACCCGCAGGCCCGACCACGGCCACGCGCATGGACGGCTTCACCGAAATGATGCTGTCCAAGACCGGCCTGATCTCGATGATCGGCAAGGCCGAGCGTGGACCGGTCGCCATCGAAGCCATCAAGAAGCACAAGAGCGCTTACCTGATGGCCGTCGGCGGCGCCGCCTACCTGGTCTCAAAGGCGATCAAGACGGCCAAGGTGGTGGGCTTTGCCGATCTGGGCATGGAGGCCATTTATGAATTCGACGTGGTCGACATGCCGGTCACGGTAGCGGTCGATGCCGGCGGCACCAGCGCCCACATCACGGGCCCGGCCGAGTGGCAAAAGCGCATCGCCACCGGCGAATTCAAGGGTATTGCCGTTGCCGGCGCCTGATCAGGAAACCACATGAAAATTTGCCCCATCGCCATTGCTGTCGGCTGCAAGAAATGCCCGGTATTCAAAATCTGCCCGGTCAAATCGGTAATCGGCGATGCACCGGAGGCCGCAGCAGCGCCAACTGCGGCCAAGCCAACCAGGACGGCAAGGTCGGCCAAAAAATCACCGGCCGCGCGCAAAAGGCAGAAGAAATAGGCGCTGGCGCGCGCCAGCCTGCGCGGGCGTGAGCGGGGCCGGCCACTCACGCGGGATAATCGCAGACCATGAATCCACTGCTATCCCGGCTCCAGCCTTATCCCTTCGAGCGACTGCGCCAACTTTTTGCCGACGTCACCCCCAACCCCGCCCTGCGTCCCATCAGCCTGGGCATGGGCGAGCCCAAGCACGCCACACCTGCCTTCATCCGCGCAGCCATGATGGAATCGGTGATGGCCAATCCGAGCGGCCTGGCCTCGTACCCTGCCACCGCCGGTGAACCGCGGCTGCGCCAGGCCTGCACCGACTGGCTCAAGCTGCGCTACGGTCTGGACGTCAACCCCGCCACGCAGGTGCTGCCGGTCAACGGCTCGCGCGAGGCCCTGTTTGCCCTGACGCAAACCATCATCGACCCGGCACCTGCAGGCAGCGCAGCGGCACTTCCGCCGGTGGTCGTATGCCCCAATCCGTTCTACCAGATCTACGAGGGCGCAGCCCTGCTGGCCGGCGCCGAACCGTATTTCGTGCCGACGGACGCGGCGCGCAATTTCGCGCAGGACTGGGACTCGGTGCCCGCATCGATCTTGGAACGCACGCAGCTGCTGATCACCTGCTCGCCCGGCAACCCGACCGGCGCCGTGATGCCGCTGGCCGAGTGGGAAAAACTGTTTGCCCTGAGCGACCGGTACGGTTTCGTCATCGCCTCCGACGAGTGCTACAGCGAGATCTACTTCCGCGACGAGCCGCCGCTGGGCGGCATGGAAGCGGCAGCGCGCCTGGGCCGCAGCGATTTTCGCAAGCTGGTGTCGCTGACCAGCCTGTCCAAGCGCAGCAACGTGCCGGGCATGCGCAGCGGTTTCTGTGCCGGTGACGCCGCCATCATGAAGCAGTTCCTGCTCTACCGCACCTACCACGGCAGCGCCATGAGCCCGGCGGTGCAGGCCGCCAGCGTCGCAGCCTGGGGCGACGAGCAGCATGTGATCGAGAACCGCACCCGGTACCGCAGCAAGTTTGACCAGGTCACACCGCTGCTGCAGGAGGTGCTGGAAGTTGCGTTGCCGGACGCCGGCTTTTACCTATGGGCCAAGGTCCGGGGCAATGACACCGAATTCGCACGAGAATTGTTCGCTCTTTACAATGTGACCGTTTTACCCGGTACATTCCTGGCCCGTGACGGGCAAGGCGTCAACCCGGGCGCGCAGCGGATCCGGATGGCCCTGGTGGCCGACACCGCCGAATGCGTCGAAGCCGCCGAGCGCATTGTCCAATTTGTTAAATCCAGAACCTGAACCCCTGCGCGACAGACCTTAAATCCTGTCCTCAACCGATCAAGAAGAAAGCCATGACCCAACAACTGCAAGCCATCATCGACGCCGCCTGGGAAGACCGCGCCAATATCTCCGTCAAGTCCGCACCGAAAGAGGTCAGCGATGCCGTCGAACACGTAATCAGCCAGCTCAACTCGGGCAAACTGCGCGTCGCCACGCGCGAGGCGGTGGGCAGCTGGAGCACGCACCAATGGATCAAGAAGGCAGTTTTGCTGAGCTTTCGCCTGAAGGACAACGCCATCATGAGCGCCGGCGATCTCGGGTTCTACGACAAGGTGCCGACCAAGTTTGCCGGCCTGAGCGAAGAAGCGATGCGCGCCACCGGCGTGCGCGTCGTGCCGCCGGCCGTTGCGCGCCGTGGCAGTTTCATCGGCAAGGGCGTGGTCCTGATGCCGTCCTACGTCAACATCGGCGCATATGTCGATGAAGGCACGATGGTCGATACCTGGGCCACAGTGGGCTCGTGCGCGCAGATCGGCAAGAACGTTCACTTGAGCGGCGGCGTCGGCATCGGCGGCGTGCTCGAGCCGATGCAGGCCGGCCCCACGATCATCGAGGACAACTGCTTCATCGGCGCGCGCTCGGAAGTGGTCGAGGGCGTGATCGTCGAGGAAAACTCGGTCATCTCGATGGGCGTCTATCTCGGCCAGAGCACGCCGATCTACGACCGTGCCAGCGACAGTGTGAGCTACGGCCGCATTCCGAGCGGCTCGGTGGTCATCAGCGGCACGCTGCCCAAGAACGATGGCAAGTACAGCCTGTACGCGGCGATCATCGTCAAGCGCGTCGACGCCCAGACCCGGGCCAAGACCAGCCTGAACGACCTGCTGCGCGACTGACAGCAAGATCCCGCACGAGCAAACATCAACTGGGGCGCACCATGGCAGACAACGAAAACTCGGGCACGATGGAACGCATTCTTCGCCTGATGGCCGAGAAGAAGGCCTCTGACGTCTACATGTCGGCTCAGTCACCGGTGCTGATCCGGATCAACGGCGTGTGCATCCCGATCAACAGCCAGATACTGCAGCCCGAAGCGCCGCGCCAGCTGCTCAGCGAGATCCTTCCGCGCGAGCGGATCGAGGAACTGGAACGGACCAACGAGCTGAACATGGCCTGGGGCCTGCCCGGCGTTGGCCGCTTTCGCATCAGCGCGATGCGCCAGCGCGGCTCGCTGGCCGCCGTGATCCGCTTCATATCGAGCGAGATCCCGACGCTGGACACGCTGGGCGTGCCAGCGATCTTGAGCGAACTGGTCATGGAGAAACGCGGCCTGCTCCTAATGGTGGGCGCCACCGGGACCGGCAAGAGCACGACCCTGGCCTCCATGCTCAACCACCGCAACGAAAATGTGTCGGGCCATATCCTGACGATCGAGGAGCCAATCGAGTTCCTGTTCAAGAACAAGCGCTCGGTGGTCAATCAGCGCGAAGTCGGCGTCGACACCGACTCGGCCGAGGTGGCCCTCAAGAATGCCCTGCGCCAAGCGCCTGACGTAATCCAGATCGGCGAGATCCGCGACCGCCAAGGCATGTCGGCGGCGCTGGCCTACGCCCAGTCCGGCCACCTTTGCCTGGCGACCATGCACGCGAACAACAGCTACCAGGCCCTGAACCGCATCCTGAGCTTTTATCCGGTCGAGGTGCGCCCGACCATGCTCGGCGACCTGGCGGCTGCGATGCGCGCCGTCGTGTCGCAGCGGCTGTTGCGCACCAAGACGGGCGCGCGCATACCGGCGGTGGAGGTCCTGCTCAACACCAAGCTGATCGCCGAACTGATCGAGAAGGGGGACTTCTCAGGTTTGAAGGAAGCCATGGAGAAATCCATGGCCGAGGGCAGCCAGACCTTCGAGCAGGACATAGCCCGCATGATCACTGAGGGCACGATCGAACGTCAGGAAGGCCTCGCCAATTCCGACTCGCCGACGAATCTGTTGTGGCGCCTGCAAAACGATTTCAACGCGCGTACCAAGCCCGCGCCGCTGGAAGACCCGGACGACCACCCGTCGTTCACCGAAATCACGCTTGACGTGAACCATTGACTGCACCATGCCGATGACCCGCACCCTGGACCTGGCACGACAACTGATTGCCCGCCCCTCCCTAACCCCCGACGACGCGTTGTGCCAGACGCTCATCATCGAACGTCTGCAGCCGCTGGGCTTCGTCTGCGAAACCATCGTCAGCGGGCCGGACGACTTTCGCGTCACCAACCTGTGGGCCAAGCGGGCTGCGAGCCGTGAGGAGGCACCGCTGCTAGTTTTTGCCGGCCATACCGACGTCGTGCCGACCGGCCCGCTCGATCAATGGCAGAGCGACCCGTTCACGCCGACGCTGCGCGACGGCCGCCTGTATGGGCGCGGCGCCAGCGACATGAAGACCTCGATCGCGGCCTTCATCGTTGCATTGGAAGAATTTTTGGCCGCCACGCCCGGGCCCGCGCTCGCGCTCGGCCTGCTGCTGACCAGCGACGAGGAAGGCCCGGCCAACGATGGCACGGTCGTCGTCTGCCAGGCGCTGCAGGCGCGCGGCGAAAAGCTCGACTACTGCATCGTCGGCGAGCCGACCGCGCTCACGCGCAGCGGCGACATGATCAAGAACGGCCGTCGCGGCACGCTCAGCGGTCGCCTGACGGTCAAGGGTGTGCAAGGCCATATCGCCTATCCGCAACTCGCCAAAAACCCGATCCACCTGCTGGCACCGGCGCTGGCGGAACTGACCACCATCGAATGGGACCGGGGCAACGCCTTCTTCCCGCCAACCTCCTGGCAGGTCAGCAACATCCACGGCGGCACCGGCGCGAGCAACGTGATCCCGGGCAGCGTGGTGGTGGATTTCAATTTCCGCTTCTGCACCGAGTCCACCCCCGAGGCCCTGCAGGCCCGCCTGCAGGCGGTGCTCGAGCGCCACGCGCTCGACTTCGACCTGACCTGGGTGCTCGGCGGGCGCCCCTTCCTCACGACGCCGGGGACGCTGGTGCTGGCCGTTGCCGACGCCATCCGCAGCGCGACCGGCATCGAGACCGAGCTCTCCACCACCGGCGGCACCAGCGACGGGCGCTTCATCGCCAGCATCTGCCCGCAGGTGATCGAACTCGGCCCGCCCAACGCCAGCATCCACAAGATCGATGAATACGTGGACGTCAGCGAGATCGCCCCCTTGAAGAATATCTACCGCGGCGTGCTGGAAAACCTCAACGCGCAAGGCGCCGCATGACCGTTCTCGAACTGATTGAAGCCGGCGCCGCGCAGCTCACCGAAGCGGGCGTCGCGTTCGGCCACGGCACGCACACCGCCTTCGACGAGGCGGCCTGGCTGGTGCTGTGGCGGCTCGGCTTGCCGCTCGACAGCGCGCTCGACGGCATCGACTCGGTCGCCAGCAAAGTGGTCACGGCCGCGCAGCAGGCGCAGGTCGCTACCCTGCTGGCGCAACGGATCGATACGCGCAAACCGGCGGCCTACCTGACGCGCGAAGCCTGGCTGCAAGGCCAGGCCTTTTATGTGGATGAGCGCGCCATCGTGCCGCGTTCGCTGATTGCCGAACTGCTGATGGACGGCGCGATCGATCCCTGGCTCAGCGCCGCGACGCACGACGTGCTCGACCTGTGCACTGGCAACGGCAGTCTGGCGGTGCTGGCGACGCTGGCCTACCCGGAGGTGCACATTGACGCCTGCGACATCTCGGCCGACGCGCTGGCCGTGGCCCGCATCAATGTCGAAAAACACGCATTGCAGCAGCGCATCCGCCTCTTCGAGTCCGACGGCCTGACTGGCGTGCAGGGCCCTTACGACCTGATCCTGTGCAATCCGCCCTACGTCAATGCGCTGAGCATGGCGGCCCTGCCCCCCGAATACCGGGCCGAGCCCGCGCTGGCGCTCTGCGGCGGCAGCGACGGCATGGATTTCATCCGCAGCCTGCTGCGCGATGCGCCGCAACACATGCGCGAGCAGGCGGTACTGGTGCTCGAGATCGGCAATGAACGCGAGCACTTCGAGGCGGCCTTCCCCGCGCTCGAAGCCATCTGGCTGGAGACCAGCGCCGGCGAAGACCAGGTGCTGCTGCTGACGCTTGACGCGATGCTGGCACCCCGAACAATCACCAACCCAACCTGATCGATTCCCTTGATTACTCTTAAAAATGTCACCCTGCGCCGCGGCGTCAAGGTGCTGCTCGACGGCGCCACCGTCACCCTCAATCCGGGTGAAAAAGTGGGCCTGGTCGGGCGCAACGGGGCTGGCAAGTCTTCGCTGTTCGCGCTCTTCAACGGCACGCTGCACGAGGACGGCGGCGAATACAGCATCCCGGCGCAGTGGCGCATGGGTCAGGTGGCGCAGGACATGCCCGAGACCGAGCAGAGCGCCACCGACTTCGTGGTCGAAGGCGACACCACGCTGCTGGCAGCGCAGCAGGAAGTCACGGCCGCCGAAGCGACCGACGACTACGACCGCATGGCGCACGCCTACATGGCGCTGCACGACGCCGGCTCGCACGACGCGCCGGCGCGCGCGCAGGCGTTGATCCTCGGGTTGGGCTTCAAGACCACTGAACTCACGAATCCGGTCAACAGTTTCTCAGGCGGCTGGCGCATGCGGCTGCAACTGGCGCGCGCGCTGATGTGCCCTTCAGACCTGCTGCTGCTCGACGAGCCGACTAATCACCTGGACCTCGACGCGCTGGTCTGGCTGGAAACCTGGCTCAAGAAATACGAAGGCACGATGATCGTGATCAGCCACGACCGCGAGTTTCTCGACGCGGTGACCAATGTCACGCTTCACATCGACGCTGCCAAGCTGGTGCGCTACGGCGGCAACTACAGCAAGTTCGAGGACTTGCGCGCCGAGCAGATGGAACTGCAGCAAAACGCTTTTTCCAAGCAGCAGGACAAGATTGCCCACCTGCAGAAATTCATCGCGCGCTTCAAGGCCAAGGCGAGCAAGGCCAAGCAGGCGCAAAGCCGCGTCAAGGCGCTCGACCGCATGGAGAAGATCGCACCGCTGCTGGCCGATGCAGATTTCACCTTCGAGTTCAAAGAACCAGCCAATCTGCCCAATCCGATGCTGTCGATGCAGGGCGTGAGCTTCGGCTACCCGCCGCCCGAAGGCAGCCCGCCGGGCACGCCGCCGACGGTGATCGTAAACAACGTCAGCCGCTCGGTGCTGGCGGGCCAGCGCATCGGCATTCTGGGCGCCAACGGCCAGGGCAAATCGACGCTGGTCAAGACCGTGGCGCGCGCGCTGCAGCCGATCGGCGGTGAGATGACCGAGGGCAAGGGTCTGAACATCGGCTACTTCGCCCAGCAGGAGCTCGACGTGCTGCGCCCGACCGACACGCCGCTGGAGCACATGATCCGGCTCGCGAAAGACCTGACGACTGCCGGCAGGATCGCCGGCCAGGCCACGCGCGAGCAGGACCTGCGCAGTTTCCTGGGCACTTTCAATTTCGGCGGCGACATGGTCAAGCAGGCCGTGGGCAGCATGAGCGGCGGCGAAAAGGCGCGCCTGGTGCTGTGCATGATAGTCTGGCAGCGGCCGAACCTGCTGCTGCTCGATGAGCCGACCAACCACCTGGACCTGGCCACGCGCGAGGCGCTGTCCATGGCCCTCAACGAGTTCGAAGGCACGGTGATGCTGGTCAGCCATGACCGCGCCCTGCTGCGCGCGGTCTGCGACGAATTCTGGATGGTCTCGCGCGGCGGCGTCTCGCCATTCGACGGCGACCTCGACGACTACCAGCGCTACCTGCTCGACGAAGCCAAGCGCCAGCGCGAAGCGATCAAGGAGGCCAGCAGCGCCAGCGCCAAGGCCGAGCGCAAGGCGCAGGCGC
>Ga0214255_1000316_pt1 | contig 14332 bp, 15 predicted proteins | sample TroBogypolimnion_24_FD_153093 | JGI IMG/M metagenome (GOLD analysis project Ga0214255, IMG submission 153093) | Freshwater microbial communities from Trout Bog Lake, WI - 03AUG2009 hypolimnion | ecosystem: Environmental > Aquatic > Freshwater > Lake > Hypolimnion/Profundal zone | place: Trout...
CCGCGACCAGCGCCGTCGCATCAGCCGCCACTCCGCTACCCATGCAAAGCGAGGGTCCTGGTCACCACATCTTGGGTTTGGATATCAGCCGATACCAGCATGCCGGAAGCAAACCAATAAATTTTGCGACAATGGCGGCAGCTGGGGTTAATTTCTTGTGGATCAACGGGGGTAATACTTTAAGCGATGCAGACACGCTCGCAGCTATATATTATCGATCGGATCGCCAAGTTGCTCAAGCTGCAGGTATCTATACAGGCTTTTACTACTACGCTCACCTTCCAAACACCTCGAAGCAGAGTGTCATCATCGCTAATGCTCACAACCAGGCCAATAAAGTCGTCAATCGAATCAACCTTGACGGTGGCTTGAACGAACTTGATATGCCGATAGCGCTAGATTTAGAAACGACATGTACTAAGAAAGTTGTATTCGGCATATGTGCCCACAGTTTGTCGCCACAGGAATCCACTCTCTGGGTTACCGAGTGGGACAAAGTTATACGGCAAGCGACGCGTCGCACACCTGTCATCTACTCATTTCGCTCATTGCTCCATGGAACTTTGGGAAAGGCGACTTCCCTGAGAGATAATCCACTGTGGATTGCGACGGCTGGGGTTAATCCAGCAATACTTGGAAGCCAACCCTCGCTCCTTAAGACTGGATGCAGTACCAATATCTGGACGAATCCAGAGTGCCAAACACAATGGAGTTTTTGGCAGTACAGCTCTGGTGGTAACGGACGTAAGTATGGCATTGCGCAAGGTCAGGTTGATCTAGATATCTTTAGCGGGACTCCCGAGGATTTTGCCAATTTCCAGGCGACGGGGTTGCAGGTTCCGCTTATGACAGTGACAACCACCATCATGCTCCCCCAGGAAACCCCTTCTTCAGAGCCAACAACCCCACAGGCGATAACGCCGTAACACATTATTAGTATCATAAGCATATGAAATATTCACTGGCACATTTAGTTCTGACACAAGCGACCAAACCTCAGGTAATCGTCTCTGGCGGCGAAGACGGGAATCGTGGAATTGCTCTTATAGCCGGCGCCTTATTTGTCGCGGCAGTTTTTGCAGTTGGCTTCTACATTGGACGAAAGACAGCTAACCCAAAGTAGTTCGTGTAGACCAATAATATACAAATCAAGTTAAAGAAATTTTATGATGCGCGATTCATTGCCTTATTTAGTGCACTTGGAAAGGCTTGCCTTCCGCACTTGCACCTAACTTAAGGAGAGATTATGCAGCGGTACATTATCGAACGAGAAATCCCCGGCGCTGGATCACTTGCAGAGGAAGATTTAAAGAATATTTCCAAGGTAAGTGATGGAGTTCTCGATGCGATGCATCAAGAAGGTGGTGCTATCGAATGGATAGAAAGCTATGCAGCAGGAGACAAGATCTACTGTATTTATGCTGCCTCCGATGAGGCAATCATTCGCGAACACGCTAAGCGCGGTGGCTTCCCTGCAAATAGCGTGGTTCCAATCGGGGGCGTGCTAAATCCTGAGAAGGGCCGATAAAGCCCGTTTTACTTAGTGATAAGGCTGTCGAAACTAGGGTTTGGCAGCCTTATCCAAACTACAATCAATAAATGCGAAGGGACAAGTGGCACAGGTACGCCCACATCCCAGCCCCCTTATATCTACTTGCGCTCATCTGTGGCTTGCCATGGATTAAAGGCAGCGGCGACCCGAAGTGGATATGGGTTCACCTTTTACTACTAGGTGCAATTACAAATTTAATCTTCGTGTGGAGTTCACACTTCACCTCTACCATGTTGAGATTGCCTCCCGAGTCCGATCGCAAACGTTACTTAGTTCGAGTTCTTCTTCTTAACCTTGGCGTAATATCTGTCATCGTTGGAAAGATACAGGGCCTTAAGACCTTGATGGCTTTTGGAGCGACAGCGGTAATAATCAGTGCAGGTTTGCATGTGCGATCGATACAAATTCAAATCAAAAGAGCGCTTCCAACTCGATTCAAGAAGATCCCCCACTTCTATATAGTGAGTGCTCTCTTCCTAATTCTCGGGGGACTATTTGGCGGATTTCTATCGCAAGGTCCAAAAGGCGAATTTAAGTATCGATTACTTCTCGCCCACTATTCAACTAATATTTTCGGCTGGATAGGCATCACGGTTGCTGGCACGCTCATCACCTTCATTCCGACAATGTTGCGGACACAGCTGCCTGCTAAAGCCGAGAATCACGGTTATAGATCTCTTCCGTGGTTGATTGTTTCGGTACTTGCAGTAGATACCGGTGCGTTAATCAATATTCGTGTCATCGCCTTGATCGGAATTATTGCCTATCTTGGATCTTGGATTTACCTCTTATCGCCGCATTTTCGATTCGTATTACAAAGAAATAGCCCTTTCTCATTTATAAGCACGGTCTCATCTTTGATTTGGCTGGTTATCTCTTTAACGAGTCTAGGAATTGATATCGCAAAGAACGATAAATGGAAATTAGTGAGTTCCCATGCCGAATCTCTCATTTATATCTTGGGTATCGGCTTTGCACTTCAAATGGGCTTGGGTGCTCTTTCATATTTGATACCAGCCGTCCTGGGTGGGGGTCCATCAAATGCTCGGCAAAATGGAGATGTCTCAGAGCGGCTAAAGGCGACAAGATTGATTCTGCACAACGTTGGGCTGGGTTTATTGGCCACTAATTACTCGCGAGCGCTCTTCCTTGCTGGTGGCGCGATGGTCGCCCTCTCCATAATCTTGAACCTCTTCCTCCTGGGTTCTTTACGCCCTGCACGTTCAATATAACTCTGCTCATCGGTCGATGGGATACTTTCCGTGAGAGGATGATCCTTATGAAAACCAAGATCCTTCTCATTGGTATCGATGGATTGATACTTTCGCGAGCAATTGAATCGGGTGCCGCACCAACACTTGCCGCACTAAAAGCAGAGGGTTTCTACACTCCACTCGAAGTTGAAGTCCCTACATGGTCGGGTCCTGGATGGTCGACAATTCTCACCGGTTCTACCCATGCACAGCATGGAGTTAAGGACAATAAATTTATCGGGCATAACCTGCTCCATCGCCCAGATCTGTTAAGCCGCGCCTTTTACCAAGATCAATCAACCACAACCTTTGCAGCAGCTGGTTGGCCTCCGATAGTGGATCCGAGTGGGCTTGGGCCCATCATTCACGAGCGACGTGAACAACAACTCTCCCTCAAACATCGGGTTCGAGTCCGCGATGGCGAAGTTCACGGATACAAGAGTATTGATGCCGAAGTCGCCCTTGAAACAGTGTATGAAATTCAAAAGAACGGTCCCGATGTCAGCTTTGTCTATTTCTGTGGAGCAGATGAAATAGGCCACACGCGAGGTGTTGTAGGAGAAGAGTACCTAGAAGCGATAAGGCGAATAGATGGCTTAGTCGCACAACTCGAGAGCGCTGTATCGCACCGAGCAAAAGAGAATGGGGAGCCCTGGTTGATCGTCCTTACGACAGACCACGGCCACATTGATGAAGGTGGACATGGTGGAGATAGCGCTCAAGAGCGCGCATCGTTCCTTATCGCGGTTGGCCGTGGACGGTCCAACCCTGATTGGGAACTAACCCAGCGTCCTGAAAATATTGTTGAGCTGTTGTTGGCCGAACGAATGTAGCCAGAGCGGGAGCAAATGAGCAACATAGTCGATAAGAAGTTAACCCAAGCGCTCGAGAATTTAGTTTCTCGTGGCGAAATGACTCGAGAAGATAAACACAAGGTCGAAGTTGAATTTCTGTTAGTCGCAGACGGGGACGGTTCGAAGCGCAAAGTACTCTCGGAAATTGGTGGGTATCTCGGTGGAATCTTCATTCTGATATCGCTTTTGATCTTATTCGGCCAGCGTTGGCGGAATATCTCTCGAATTACCCAAGTCTCGTTCTTCTCACTGGCGGCAATACTCCTATTTACTGCCGCTCTTATGACTGGAAAATCATCCAGACCACGCGCCCGACTAGCTGGATTGCTTTCTGTTGTGTCCGCAATTTGTGCGACCTTCGCAATCATTGTTATTAAAACGAATGAACATGGATTGGTGACTCTTGGAATACTGATCGGCTGGCTAGTCACCTCTGCTGCTTTTATCTTGTTTCGGACGATTCTCGGCGAATTTAGTTTGGCGTGTTATTCGCTTGCCTTAGGAATATCTGGAGCAGATTTTCTCTTCCCGCACTTCTATAACGGTTCCTATTTGATAGCGCTTGTCTTCCTCTCGCTTGGATCTATCTGGCTGTACCTAGCCAATAATCATCTCTTCAATCGAGGATTTGGTGATGCTCTTGCGATGGCGGCGTTTTTTCTAAGCGGGCAGATCTTTTTCAGTGGAAGTCTGCATACTCTTACTTATCTAATTTGTATCGAGATGGTCGTTTTGGTTATTTTGTTCTATTCGCGCGCCCCAGAATGGCCATTATTGGTCGGAGGTATCGCTGCTATAACTGTGGGTGCTGGAGAGTTCGTGGGCAGCACTCTTGGTGGTTCCTTGGGAGCAGCGCTCGGACTATTAACATCCGGCGTATTTTTTGTGACAGGGAGTATCTATTCATTGAGGAGATCCAAGAACGATATTTTGAAAGTTGAAAACGAAGAGGGCTGACCCCCACAGCACCTCTTCGCAAACAGAATTACGCTACGTTTAAAAAGTCTCTCCTGTGTTTTTGTAGTCGACTGAAAAGTAATGCATGAGTGCAATCTTTCCATTAACCACTTGATATGCCCACGTTGTATCTAGTGCGGTCTCTTTGCCATCTACCACAAAACCTGTATTGATTTCGTGAATGAAAAGAGCCGATCCAGCTGAAAAATTCTCTTTAAGTTCTAGCTTCATATTCGGATTCTTTGCCATCCCCGAAGCGTAAAACTCACGGAATGATGCTTTACCGGCCACCAAAACTTCGCCACGATCTTTTTGCATTATGCAATTGTCTGTTATCAAATCCATCATCGCCTCAACGTCCTTAGCGTTGTAGGCAATGGCCATCTTGTTCATAACATCAATGTGAGACATGTTTAACCTTTCAAGAGAGTAGATGAATTGGGCACTTGCAACGCCAGTATTGGCGAAAGTCTTGTTAGTGATCTGCCAATGCCCATCGAGGATTGAAAGAGTGAAATAATCCGTAAATGAGTAAATTCCCCAAAAGCCTTCCTCTTCGACAGTGGCTGTAGCTGCTGTAGCCGCGAGCTGGCATGGAAGGCTTCAGTTAATTTTGCTGCGTCGCCTTTTCCGGCGCCATCAATGTAAAGATTAATAAGTCGGGTAATTTCAGTTTTTGCCTCATCCACGATTGGGATCCTTACCTAAGGTGCAGTCACCTCAATATTTTTGAGTGAATGGCATCTTTACTTAATCCACTAATCAGCACAATAGAACGGATAGCGGCTTATATGCATGACTGGTCAGATAAATCGTCCCTGGTTCCCTGCGGCATCAATCTTCTTGGGAAATTCTGTAGGCAGGTTGAGCCATAGAACTATGTTTGCCATATGAGCAAATTCCCAAGGCTCGCAGAGGTTGAAACGTTGCATCCAAGAGGAGTCTTCGTTAATTTCATAGACTTTTGAAATCGAAGATTTCCAGTGGTTAACAATCTTTAAGAGGGCAGAGTTCTACTCATCAGTTTTCATAACTGTAGTCATGAGTAAATTGCTGTTCATAGTGTGAAAAAGTACTCTCTGGAGATCACCCCGCATATCCAAAAGAGGGTGATATTGCGGGTGAAGTCTTACGTAGAAAGGCGATATCGGGGTTAGAAATCCGGAGAGTTCAGATCCCCTACTGCAATTGCCCCGCAGCCCTGGCCGCCACGATACCTCGGGAACCCCCAGTAATAAGCATGCTGCGTTGCGTCATCGTGAAACCCTTACTTTTGAACCTTGGCTCTCTTGGAACATCTCCGATATTGGATTATTGTCTTTCTCCCCAAACTATAGGAGGAGAAAGATGAATGATCAGTCAGAGCAGACCGAGTCGGTTGTCAGAATGTTCAATAACGCTATCAATAAACATGATATCGATGCCGCTATGGCTTTAATGAGCGAAGATTGTATTTTTGAGAATACATTTCCAGCCCCCGATGGAACGCGACATGTTGGGCAATCAATGGTTCGACAGGAGCTGGGGAGTTTTCTCTTGAGTTCACCGTTAGCAAATTTTGAGGAGGAGGAACTTATTGTTTGCGGAGATAGATGCTTTGTTCGTTGGCTTTACACATGGGGGGATGGTCATGTTCGCGGAGTCGACATTATGCGAGTGAAAGATGGAAAGGTGAGCGAAAAACTCTCGTATGTGAAAGGTTGAGGGGTTTGTACGTCCAACGGATGTCAAGATCAAAATGAACGACAAACTTGAAAGTTGCACTCCAACCAACTCTCTCTTCCCTTGATTTAATTCAGTATTGCGACTTCAATAGCCCACATGGCTTTCGACGTTAATAAAATCCGTGCAGATTTCCCAGGATTAAACTCCGGCCTAGCCTTCTTTGATGGCCCCGGGGGAAGCCAAATTCCGATTCAGGTAGGTAACGCGATATCTGAAGCCATAACTAAGCCAATCTCAAATCGAAATACCATTACACAATCCGAGAGAAATGCTGAAGAGATTGTTATTAATTTTCGTCAGGCTGTCGGAGATTTAATTAATGCCGATCCGGGTGGCGTGGTTTATGGGCGCAGTTGGACCCAAATTACATATGACTTCTCTCGCACGATAGCTAAGAGCTGGAAACCGGGCGACGAAATCATCGTCACAAATCTTGATCATGATTCAAATGTCCGCCCTTGGGTGCAAGCAGCTGAATCTGTAGGTGCCGTCGTCCGCTGGGCTAAATTTGATCTGGCAACTGGAGAATTAACGACATCCGCAATCTCGGACTTGCTCAACGAGAAAACTCGCCTTGTTGCCGTCACGGGCGCGGGTAATACCTTGGGAACCAGACCAGACATCAAAGCAATTTCTGCCGCGGTTCACCAATCAAAAGCGCTGCTCTATGTAGATGGAGTTCATTTAACTCCCCACGTCCCCATCGATATGCAGGATATAGGTGCAGATTTCTATGGATTCTCCTTCTATAAACTTTTTGGACCTCATTGTGCTGCTTTAGCCGCCAAACCTGAATTACTCATGACTTTGAATAATGACAAATTATTACCTTCGACAAGTGCGGTTCCAGAAAGATTTGAGTTCGGAACGCTCCCTTACGAACTTATGGCTGGTTCCACCGCAGCAATTGATTACATATCAAATATGGTCCAGAGTGACCTATCAACTCGGCGGGCCAAGATCCAGCACTCGATGCGAGAGTTAGAAAAATATGAAGAGGAACTCTTTGCGCTGATGGAGTCCGGAATCCAAGGACTCCCAGGAGTCACAACATATGGACACGCAAAGAAGCGAACACCGACTGTCTATTTCAACCTTAAAGGTTTCCAGGGTGCCCAGGTCTATCAATACTTAGCGGATCTTAAGGTCAATGCACCAGCTGGTAATTTCTACGCACTCGAAGTTTCCAGGGCTCTAGGACTAGGCGATACTGGAGCTGTGCGCGTTGGGTTAGCCCCTTACAGCACAATCGAAGATGTTAATCGCCTTCTCGACGGGTTGCATGAACTAACGAAGTAATTTACATACGTAAATATGAAGCGCCATTGAAATCTAAGACCGCACCACTTGCCCATTCGCTGTCGGCTGAGGCTAGAAAGTAAACCGCTTTCGCTAATTCTTCCGGTTGTGCAACACGATTAAAGGGACTTTGTGCGCGAATCCCATCCCCTTCAGGGCCATCCAAAAGTCTGGCTGCCATCTCTGTTTCAACAAATCCTGGGGCGAGCGTGGTCACTCCGATATGCATGGGCGCTAAAGCCTTGGCAATGGACTGTCCAAAAGCGACTATTGCGGCTTTCGAAGCTCCATAGGCTGGGCTTACGGGCTCTCCGCGAAAAGCTCCGCGTGAACCGATATTTACAATTCGTGATGTTCCGTTCTTGGGCATATGTTGCAAAGCACACCATGTGGCATTGGCGGCACCAATCAGATTGATCCCGATGGTTTGCGCCCAAGCATTCTGCCATTGCTCATACGTCGTTGTTTCAATGGGATGATCAATGAATATACCTGCATTATTTATCAATACATCAATTTTTCCGAATTTAGCTGCCACTGCTTCGACCATTACGCGAATCGCTTCAGGATTGCGTAGATCAGCCTGGGCGATCATGTGCCCGCTACCTGAAAGTGAATCAAGCACTGCCTGGGCATCTGGCTCTGACGATACATAATGAAGGGCGATGCGATCGCCCGACGCTGCAAATTTGCGAGCAATGGCCGCCCCGATACCTCGGGAACCTCCGGTAATAAGAACGGTCCGTTGCGTCATTGTGAAACCCTAACTTTAAAAGTGGAGGAAATTTGATTGTTCGATAACAGGGTCTTAGCCGTTAATCGAAGACATATCGGCGTATCGGTCTCCGGCGGTTACTCCAATAGGCGCGATCTCGTTCAAAGAAGCAAGATCACTCTTCTCTAAAGTTATGTCGAGCGCGGCGAGATTTTCTTCGAGCCTAGAGATCTTTCGCGTTCCAGGGATTGGCACAATGTTTTCTGCTTGAGCTAAGAGCCATGCGAGGGCAAGTTGTGCTGGCGTTATTCCCTTTCTATCGGCCATATCCTTCACCGCTGCCACGATATTGAGATTTTGTGAGAAGTTGTCTCCTTTAAATCGTGGGTGAGTGCGACGCGCGTCATCTGCCGATAGGTCATCGATGGAAGTTATGGCTCCAGTAAGGAAACCTCGACCTAATGGGGAGTAAGGAACAAAGCCTATTCCGAGCTCTTTAACCGTCGCAAGAATTCCGTTGGCCTCAACATCCCGAGTCCAGAGTGACCACTCTGTTTGCAATGCGGTGATGGGGTGTACTGCATTCGCCCGACGGATGGTTTCTGAAGAAGCTTCTGAAATACCTAAATGTCGGACCTTTCCTGCTTCAACCAACTGCTTTAGCGCGCCCCAAGTCTCTTCGATAGGGACCGAACGATCTACGCGGTGTTGGCAATACAAATCAATATAGTCAACATTGAGCCGCTTTAAAGAATCATTGCAGGCCTTCGCGACATATTCAGGACTTCCGTTAATACGTCGAGTTCCATCAGCAAAACGCTCGTTGCCAAACTTGGTAGCGAGAATGACCTGATCTCGGCGACCCGCTATCGCACGACCCACCAACTCTTCGTTGGTAAAAGGCCCATACATATCAGCGGTGTCAATGAAGTTTCCGCCTAGATCTAAGAAGTGATGAATGACAGCGATCGAATCAACATCATCGCGAGGACCATAAAATTCAGACATCCCCATGCAGCCAAGTCCAAGTGAAGAAACGCTCAAGTCACGTAATTTACGAAATTTCATGGCCTATTAAAGCATTCCCATGGAGTTTTAGCCGACCCACACTAGTGACTTTGGCACAAACCCAGGTCTATATTTACGGTAACAGGAAAGAGGGAGTTATGGCCAAGATCGTTAAATCAAGAGATTTGCCGCGAGCAGAATCACTTCGAGATGGACGCCAGCGCATCGATTTAGTTACTGAAGATATTTTTGGAACATCCGATGTAAAAGCTGACTGGGTCACCTATCAAGCAGGTAGGGACGCTCCTGCCCACTACCATACGGGTAGTCGCCACTACTTCTTCATTATTAATGGCAGCGGAACATTCCATGGCGGTGGAAATTCTTTTCAATTAGAACCTGGTGATGTTGTCATGTCAGAGGAAGAAGAGATGCACTCCTTTACCAGCGATCCCAACGAAAAATTGGAATTCATTGAATTATGGGTTCCGGCTCCAACTCAAACAATTTGGGAGGATGCAGAAGATACCTGTCGCTGGTCGCCGGTAGCGAAAGTAGCTGCTGAAGGCTAATTTCGCTCTTTGCACCCCTTTACTTCAATTGTCCTGTGACGTTCGCTTGTGTTTCCGAGAAATCATCTATGAGCGCCTGGACATTTATGCGCCATGTGCCAGAAGAAGGCAGGACTCCATAAGCCATGAATTGGTTGCTATACCCGACTAATTTAACGTGAAGATCCACAATCTTTAACTGCGCATTCGATAAGTAAATATCCACGCTCTTAGGTTTGATAGGTGATTTAGGATCAAACTGAACCATCAACATATTTGCAGAGCCAGGAACGATCTTCTGGGCGATAAATGTTCCAGTACTTCCATTATCAAACTTCAATGGAATATAGGTGTACAGGTCATTCGAGCTTGATGTCTTTTTTGTCGGTTTCAGATAGGAGTTAAGCAGAACCTTAGGCGGGGTGTATGAAACCATAATCGAAGTGGCCAGCAATACCCCTGCCATGACGATTACTTCGAAACCGAGCGTTCTGCCCAGACGAAATTCATCAGCCTGGGAAATCTTCTTCCCGACAAAATGGTGATAAGTACCAAATAGCAGCGCCACAAGAACCAAGCCGATTTTGATGATAAAAAATAGAATCCAAGATGTGCGTCCGGGATAGTGAATTGGCAGTGCCAAGAACACACTGAGAATCGATCCAAATAAAATAACGAGAAGGATGCTTACCGCGCTGACCACTCTTGTCATGGCATATTGACTCTTTGTTGGACGTAAGCCAAGGGCAACAACAGAACCCGTCCAAAAGAGAGCAAAGAGTAAATGCAGCACCGATATATAACGCAAAATGGATGGATCGGAGATATCTAGCGGGTGGCCCTCAAATAGCGCTTGCGTACTAAATGCCACAGCAATCAAGAAAAGTGGAAGCGCCTTCGATAGCTTGGTCCTTGTCACCTTCATTACGACCAGCACCGCTACTAGGAATGATGCGATTGCAAGTAAGGAAATCTTGCTGCTTCCGCGGCTTAGAAATGCACTCCCCATAGTTGAATATGAGTTGATAAGGCGAAGCGCGCTAGTCGTTATTACAACTAAAGAGGCGAAGAAAAATTGTTTTTTCCGTTCGGCAACGATTGACCCAAAACTAATAATAATAAATATCCAAAAAATCACTTGTAATATCTCGTCTGGATAAGAATTGAGGGCTAGCTGCTTAGCATTAGCAACAGGGACATTCACGCCAAAGCTAAATGCTCCGCCAACTAAGTGGCCATCGTGGCTGATCACTTTCCAAGAAACAATATAGCTGCCCTTTGGCAAGACTTGAGAAGGAATTAGTTTGACCGTTCCCTCATCCGAAGTCGAATCAAACCGGTAGTTAAAGCTAAAACTCTCTCGGGTACCCACGTTATTCACTATGGAGAATTGATTTGATGTTGTCTTTACATCTTCACCCCAAGTCAGAGCAACTTCTTTCGGAGCCAATTTCGAGGTTGAACCATCAAGCGGGTATGTGGCCGTGAGTTGTGCATGAGCTGATGCCGAAGTGGCGCTTATAGATGAGAATAGAAATGAAAGGCCAAGAAGACCCAGCACAACCAAAATTCGCTTGGAGATCGCCCCTGGGGTACTGGATCTCCTCGAACAATTCACAAGAGGTAGTTTGCCCTACTTCTTAAGGTTTAGAACCGGTACTGGAGTGGCATCCGCTGCGGGATCACTACCATCAGCCGGGCGAGGCTGAATCCAGCGAACAGAGATCCCAGTAGAACAGATTTGCAGAGCTGGCCACTTAAGTTGTGTTCCTGCAGCAGCAGGAGTTTTGAATTGGAATTTGATATTGGCTGCATTCGGGCCATTGTCGGGCCCGGCCTGCATTGCGGGACCTTTGATATCCAAATATGACTTCGCCCCAGATTTCGTGATTGATTCAGTCCATTTCTTTACGAACGCCCCATGCTGATAAACCCCGATTGACTTAAATGTCGCGATGTCAACATTTGCCGGTATCTGCAACTTTATTTCTAAGGTTTTTGATGACTTTGTGCAGTCATGTGGGACGTTGATCGTTAGTACTTGTGTTTTATTGGCAGCTACAGCATCTGGATTAAATTCAACGTGAGCATTGGCAGTGGCCATTCCAAAAATGATTACACCAACCGTTAATAATGCGCTCTTTGAATTGATTTTCATGCCGTGATTCTACCTTGAACTGCCACCTCAGAGAGGCAGGAATGTCGGCCAGGGTACCTAGGAATTCTGGAACCCCTGAGTGGGTGATTATGTTCTGGATTGCGCGTCCAACGATTAGTTCATTAGAGTCTCCAAATGGTTGCTGACGATTCAAGTCATCTCAACGCCGGGCAACGAACAAATCCAATTGTCGCCAGCGCGGTAAGTTCTGTTCGAGTGGCGACTCCATCGGATATCGAAGGAATCATCGATATCTTTACTTCGGCTTTCTTTGAGGATCCTCTATGGGGTCCCGTTTTTCCAGATGTCACACGTCGAGCCACACAAGCGGATGCGTTCTGGCGCCAATTTGTTACCTCAGCGCTCCGGTATCCCTGGACCTTCGTCACTGAGCGAGGTCAATCTGCGGCAACCTGGCTACCGCCTGGAAGTGATGAATTCACAGCTGAAGAGGAAGATTCTTTCGAAAGATTCCTTGTCGCGATTGCGGATCAGCAAATTGCTGACAATATCCTCGCGATCCTTGAGCTCTTCGCAGAATCTCGCCCAAGCGAACCGCACTACTACTTGAGTTTGCTTGGCACACACAAGGATCACCGCGGTCACGGTTCGGGCATGGCACTCTTGCGCGAGAATCTCGCACGCATCGATGCTCTGGGAGCACCGGCCTACCTCGAGTCGACCAATCCGGCTAACAACCAGCGTTACATGAGTGTTGGTTTTCGCCCCCACGGTAGCTTCACGATCCCATCGGGGCATACTGTCACGACAATGTGGAGACCTGCCAACTCACCCAACTTCCAGAGGTGAGGCGGATGAAAAAGTCCCCATTGAAATATTGGGGACTTTTTTCGTTCTTTAATATTCCTGAATTGTGCGCCTCGTGGGATGAAACTGGGCACTGGACTTCCAGCCTTGATCTGGAGGATAAATAGGTGTTCCAAGATCTAACTCAGGATCCGATTTTACCCGCTCTACTCAGAGGAGCGCCTCTGCGACAGAAATTCCAAGTCCTCAAAATGTCACATTATTTTAGGGGTAAATTGAACTTATGATAGTAAAGGGTGTTAATTATGACGTCGGCACTGAAATGGGTGTCAACTGGCGTCCTGACTACAACCCAACCACCGTACACAGAGAACTAGAAATTATTAAGAAAGATTTACATTGTAACGCTGTCGGTATTAGTGGTAAAAACATTGAAAGAGTAGTTGTGACGGCCGATGACGCATTGAGTCAAGGTCTTGAAGCTTGGCTAAATCCGGCAGATTGGAATAACAAATCGCCTGAAACTACGCTCACATACATTACAGAAGCCGCTAGCGCAGCCCAGTTACTAAATGAACGCTATCCAGCCAAGGTGGTATTTAGTGTTGGTTCTGAGTTCACTCTGTTCATGCAAGGCATAATAGAGGGCAAAACTTTTATGTCGAGAGCAAAGAACCTGGGTAATGCTGGTATCAAAGAAGGTAAGCACAATAAACCTCTTAACGACTTTTTAAACAAAGTGGTGGTAGAAGTGCGGAAAGTTTTTGCTGGGCAAATTATGTATCGCTCATTGGTTTGGGAAAAAGTTGATTGGAGTATTTTCGACATTATCGGTGTCGACCACTACTGGGCGGAGCAAATAAAGGATCAATACATAGATTTGGTTTTGCCTTTGTTTACTTACGGAAAGCCAGTTATAAACACTGGATTTGGTTTTAATACCACGATAGCTCCTGTCACGGGGATGCTAGCAACCCTGGGAAACGAACCCTCGATCGTGTTACACCAAATTCCAGGTATTGGAAGATTTATTAAGCCTAAACTCAAAGTTATTCATGAACGAAATGAAGTGCTACAAGCTAAACGCTTGACTGGCAATCTTGAGTTGCTGACCGAGGCAGGTTTCAGCGGTACGTTTATAGATCAATTCATTTTTCCGCTCAAGCCATTTAGTGATAACCCAAAATATGATGTGGATAGGTCATCTTCTAGTCTCGTGAAATTTTTTGAGGGCGGTAAGCACGGAACAACTTACCCCGATATGACTTGGGAACCGAAAGAAGCTTTTAATGCCGTGGCTAAATTTTATTCTGAATCTGAGCACTGACTTCATCTGACGCAAGTAAAAGCAATTACGGGAGTGACCACTCTTAATCCATAAGCGTGCGCTTGAAGGTGTCCTGTTCCACGACATAGTTGACAGGTGTGCTGAGAGATAGTTGACACTTTGGGATGTCACAAAGTCCCCGTCCTAACTCTCTTTCCCAGGTGA
>Ga0214255_1000327_pt1 | contig 13955 bp, 20 predicted proteins | sample TroBogypolimnion_24_FD_153093 | JGI IMG/M metagenome (GOLD analysis project Ga0214255, IMG submission 153093) | Freshwater microbial communities from Trout Bog Lake, WI - 03AUG2009 hypolimnion | ecosystem: Environmental > Aquatic > Freshwater > Lake > Hypolimnion/Profundal zone | place: Trout...
AGGCGGTAGAACTTCGAGCATTTCCCAATAAAAGGCCTCGCTCACCTCAATAGGTTTCATGCCGTTGTTGGCCTCAATAGCGCGATAATCGGAAAATCCCGCGTTGTTTAGGTTCTGTCTATCGCTCATGCTGTCACCTCTTCCATTAGTGCGTTGATATCGCGAATAAGCCCATTTAAGTTATAGGTGCAGAAAACAATCCCGCCACCATATTGCTTATTGTGGAATTTACGACCATAAAAGGGCGCACCTTTAGCGCGTGACAATGCAAGGTTATATTTTTGCGTGACAAAATCGGGCGCGGTGCGTGGAATTTCGTTATCCCCTACAAAATGCAGAAAATGAAGGACAAAACGCGGGTTTCCGTTGATATCGTTATTTACGCGGGTAAAGCTGTCTTGATCTACCATTTTTTAAACTCCTAATAAGGTGGTTGTAAACATAAATAGCGCATTACCTAGAACTAGGCCGATGTAAGCAAAAGCGCAAACAAGCGCGATATTAAAAAGAAAATCGAATTTTGGAAACATAAAAGGCCTTTTATATGGTTGCGGTTTGTTTAATTTCAAAAGTAAAGCCCAGTCCCTTGGCATGGCGGATAGTCGGCTCTGTAAGCGTCTTAGTCCCCGCGATTCGGGCAAGATATAGCGCGGTATCGTTTACAGGGTAAATCGTCTTATTTCCGTAAACTTCGCGAACTTCTACGATGGCGGTTGTATTCATTTTTAAGTAGGCCGATTTCTCGGCCTATCCTCTCTTACTCTTCAAAAGGGTTAAAGAACTCGTAGTCTTCAAGGGTTGATACAAGGCCGTCAAAATCTTCTGTATCACCTAGTAGATCAGCGAGGGCAAATACATCGCGTGACGCAATCCCGAAGTTATCGGCAAGGTCAAGCAAATACTCTTTGCGATTAGTAAAACCATTACTTTGATATATGGACATAATTTAAGCTCCTAGCAGTTGATTAAATGATTACCTAGAGGCAATCCCTAAACCCTCGTAAAGGGTTTAAAGGTGGCTCTATGCGCGGTTTTCTTGTCCTAGTTCTGCCATGCGGTCATTAAATGCGCGCTTTAATATGGCTAAATCAGGCTCTACCTCAGGCCTTAAAGTTGGGGTATAAGGTGTCCCGATATAGGCGCGTATCATGTGGTCAAAATTTCTATAAGCGGTGTAATAACTTGTGATAGCGTCAATATCAATCCATTTTGCGGTAGTGATATTGCAGTCATCGGCCATCATTTCGTAATGATCACCACATACATACCCGCGAAAAGGCTTTTCGCCATTGTGACCAGCTATAAACCATTGTGCGGGGATATTATCTTGCTCCCCTTGCTTACAGGAAAAGCAAAAGGCCTTGTAGTTTAATTTCATAATTTCCCCCACTTTTTAATAATGTTCCCAACAGAAGAGAGCGAGTTATAAGGCTCTTTAGCGTTAATTTTTTGTAGTGAACGAATGCTACCCGTCATGCGCTTAGAGATAAGCGCATAATCCATTACTTCACTATTTGCGCTTTTATCAATTTGCTTACAGGCTTTTTTTGTATAGCGTTTTAAAGTTATTAAATCCATGCTCTAATCCTTATATCTAAAGGGTTTGCGGTTAATAATCATAGTAGGTATAAAGCTAATTAGTCACCTACTATATGCGTGATTTTAGGCTTATATACTTGCTTGTCAAGCGTTTTAATCATTTATTTACTTATGACATACCCTTAATGGTTTACCCTTAGATATCAGGGTATCAATGGCGCGGGCAAGGGCTAAAAGCGGGCAAGCAATCCCGAAGGGAAACAGTCTAAAGGCTTATCTAATACAAGGGGATATAACCCTCACTATTGCGCTATTCTTTAGAATGTCCTAAACTTCGTGGAATACTTAACTTATACCCTATGACTAAACCGATTAAACTTACCCGCGCTCAGATCAAAGAAGGCCTAAAGCAAACCCCGATAGAGCAAATACTCTTAGGTGCGGGTAATCCTGCCAAGGTTAATCTCACCTCAAAGCAAAAGGCCTTCGCTCGCAAGGTTGCCGATGGTTTACCCAAGGCCGAGGCTTATAGAACTACCTATAACACCAAGGCCAAGAAACAATACCAAGGCCACCAAGCCCATATGTTAAGCAAGAACCCAAAAATAGCGCAGATGATCGAGGCCTTTACCTTGGCTAATAGTGCTCGGGAATATCTTTTACCCGAACAATTAAGAACCCTGACCATACAAAAGCTGGTAGAGATAGCCACTAGCGCAGATGCTAAACACTCGGCACAACTCAAGGCCTTAGAGTTAATCGGTAAGTTAAATGATGTCCAGCTATTCTCAGAGCGTAAGGAGCATATCCACTTGCACTCTTCTATTGATCTAAAGGGCAAGCTCTTGGAGTCGCTGCGCGTGGCCTTCCAGAGCTCGCGCTCTATCAATGATATAGCCAAGCGCAAGGCGCAATCCCTACTGATAGAGCTAGAAGACGCGCAAACAATCGAGGCCGACCCGCTAACAATCGCAGAAACCGCGACCCCACGCACCCCGACCCACCCATTTTTTAGTGATTCCGAGGTTGGGGCTATGCATACTATTCCACACAATCAATCCGATTCCGTACCCATTTCTTCAAATCTCACTATAACACCTGTTATAGTGACAAATCCTTTAGAATCAAGTACTTCCGTGTCCATAGGGGTAAACCCGCATTCATTTAAAGATGATTCAGAGGGGGTAGGGGGTATAAAAAATCCACAGAGTAACAGTAAAGAATCTATAGAAAACACCCCCATTAACAATTTAGAACAAAATGAGGAAAAAAATATATGAAAATTTCTGACGAGTACCCAGACCTACTTAAGGCTGATGGCTTTGATGAAGCTATCCTTGGCGTAGTAGAGAGGATTGGAGTACAGGCTGTTTGTTATGACCTTGATAAGGTGATATCTATTCTGATGACTAGAGACGGGATGGATGAGGATGAAGCTTATGAGTTTTACCAATTTAATATTGCTGGCGCGTGGGTAGGAGAATCTACTCCGTTGTTTTTACAAAGGATGGAAAAATGATAGTTTTTGAAAAACCGATGGTCTGTAACCATTGTGGCAAAAGAATTTTATTTGGCCTGTTTTATAAGTTGTTTTCAAATAAGTTATTTGGCAAATGGGTTTGTCGTTGTGGCTGGCCTAAGTATTACTGGGACAGATTCAAATGAACTTCGAAGACTGGAAAAAACAAAACGACATGGAAGTAGCTATCTTAGATCAAGTTATTGGCTTACTGGTTAAATTGCGTGATGCAACTGCAATATCGTCTTATCCAGGTGGGCTGGGGGATTTAGGTATCCGTAAGAAACAACCCTATGACCATTGGGTGGCTGGCGAAGGTGCAGGGAGTCATGGAACTACTGCCATATATCGTGGGCCACGAATTGAAGTGCCAACAAAATTCGAACCTGGCATAGAGGATTGTGGCAAATGACTATGGAAGAGTTAGATTATCGGATTAATGAAGTTGCCAGTTACTTAAATCTGCTTATCCATAAAAAGTGTTTAATGGAAAAGATTGAAGCGGGTCGTAGGGTAAGCGCAGAAATCCAGACTGAAAAACTATTGGAAAGACTATGCGAAAGAAAAGAGAAATGAGTCCAGCGCAAAAAGAGACGTTCCTCATCATTGATGAATACTGGCAGAACTTTGGTTTTGGCCCGACTATTGACGATATTATGAAAATGACTGGCGAGAAGGGTCGCGGGAATGTGGCAAGGAAAATGAGGACTTTGATTGAAATTGGAGTCTGTAAAGGTATCGCTGGTAGAGCAAGGTCTATCCGTCCTGCCCATATCAAGCTTAGAAACCTCAAGTGAAGGTAGAAGAAATACTAGCTCAGTTAATTGAGCTTCTTCCAGAAGAGGAACGAAAACCCCTTCTTCCTTTGGCTGAGTCTTTTACAGGTGCGGAGGAGCGCGAGTCAGGGCAAGATGATTTTCTGTCATTTGTGCAATCCGTCTGGCCTGGGTTTATCTATGGCAGACACCATGCTTTAATGGCTCAAAAGTTTGAGGACATCGCAAATGGCAAATCCAAACGACTTATTATCAATATGCCACCGCGTCACACAAAGTCAGAGTTTGCTAGTTTTCTACTTCCTGCTTGGTATCTTGGTCGGTTCCCAAATAAAAAGATTATTCAATGTTCTAACACGGCTGAACTAGCAGTCGGCTTTGGACGAAAGGTTCGTAACTTAGTTGACTCGGATGCTTATGCCAAAATATTCCCTAATGTCGCTCTTAGGTCAGATTCCAAGGCTGCTGGTCGTTGGGCCACTAATGCTAATGGTGATTACTTCGCTATTGGTGTTGGGGGGACTGTCACAGGTAAGGGCGCGGATCTACTCATTATTGACGATCCTCACTCAGAACAAGAAGCAGCCCTAGCTTCTAACGATCCATCGGTCTTTGATAAAGTCTTTGAATGGTATACGTCAGGTCCGCGTCAGCGTCTCCAGCCAGGAGGATCAATTGTTATCGTGATGACGCGCTGGGCTAAACGCGATCTAACAGGCAAAATTTGCCAGTCGATTATTGACAGGGATGGGGAAGTCTGGGACATGATTAGTCTGCCAGCGATCCTACCTAACGGCAGACCTTTATGGCCTGAGTTCTGGAGTTTTAAAGAACTTGACGCTCTACGGGATGAACTTCCTTTACCCAAATGGCAAGCCCAGTACCAACAAGATCCTACCTCAGAAGAGGGTGCGATAGTCAAACGGGAATGGTGGAAGGAATGGGATCACGAAAGACCGCCTCAATGTAACTTCATTATTCAGTCTTGGGATACCGCCTTTACTAAGAATGAGCGTTCAGACTATTCCGCCTGTACGACATGGGGAGTTTTTTATAAAGACGAAGACGTAAATGACGTTAACATCATTCTTTTAGATGCTTTTAAAGAACGCATGGAATTCCCCCAATTAAAGGAACGGGCTTTTCAGATGTACCGTGAATGGGAACCTGATGCGTGTATCGTGGAAGCCAAAGCTTCTGGCGCGCCCCTCATCTTTGAAATGCGAAGGATGGGAGTTCCCGTGCAGGAATATACACCAACGCGAGGAAATGATAAGATCTCAAGGGTTAATGCAATTTCCGATTTATTCGCGTCAGGTAAAGTCTGGTGTCCCCGAAAACGATGGGCTGAAGAAGTCGTGGAAGAGCTTGCTGCGTTCCCAAATTCAGACCACGATGACTTAGTGGACTCGACTACCCAAGCACTATTAAGATTCCGTAAGGGAGGATTTATTCCCCTGCCTTCGGATGAACGAGATGAACCCAGAGAATTTCGCAGAAAGGTAGCTTATTACTAATGGATTATTCTGAAAATCTTCTTAATAAAGCGATACAGGAGTATCCTTTTATTAAACAGCATGATCCTATGGTGACAATAGGTGAAGGAGAAGGCTATGCCGAAACATGGCCTGTAGGTGAAATTGGCCCACCAGATTCTCCGCGCCCAGAACATTTTCCAATTGATCGCCATGTTATTGAGATTAGAAAGCCAGGGGAATTTAGCCACCACGATTTAGCTGGGGAACTTCTTCACGTTGATCCTATGTCAAACCAAATCCGTGAAGATTTAATGGGAACTTGGAGTCCTAAACAGTTAAAGGTTTTGGAAAAACGAGCATTAGATTACAACGCAACCTTAGAAGAAGGCCGTCCTGTAGAACACGCTATTCGGAATGCTACTGATGCAGCCATGCGCGGATACGCTTTAAAACAATGGCCTAACAGTATTAATAAAGAACTAAAATACAGGCCAGAACAAACCAAAAAGTTAGAAGAACTAAAGACGTATATGACAACAAAAGCGTCTGGCGGAACAATAGATAAGCCGTTAAACGGTGGAATGAAGTTAATTTAAGGAAAATTTATGTCAGTAGATAAAGCTCTATACGAACTCCCACAAGGACTAGCTGCAATTGAGGCTCCAGACATTGAGATTGAACTCGCGCCCGAAGGCGAAATGGATGTTGAAGTTTTAGCTGATGAAGACTTTGGTGAGAACCTTGCCGAAATTATTTCTGAGCGCGTCTTAGCGACTTTGGGATCAGAGCTAATCGACAGTTTTGAAGATGACGTAGATTCTCGCAAAGATTGGATTCAGACCTATGTAGATGGCCTTGAACTCTTGGGATTAAAAATTGAAGAACGCTCCGAACCTTGGGAAGGAGCTTGTGGTGTTTATCACCCTATCCTAGCCGAAGCAGTCGTAAAGTTCCAAGCTGAAACAATTATGGAGACTTTTCCAGCCTCTGGTCCTGTAAGAACCCAGATTATTGGCAAAGAAACCCCAGAGAAAAAAGATGCAGCCCAACGTGTCGAAGATGACATGAACTATGAGATTACCGATGTCATGCAAGAATATCGCCCAGAACATGAAAGAATGCTCTGGGGCATGGGTTTATCAGGTAACGGTTTTAAAAAGGTTTACGAAGATCAACAGTTAGGCCGTCAGGTGTCGATGTATGTTCCAGCCGATGATCTAGTCGTTCCTTATGGCGCGTCTAACCTTGAAACTGCAGAACGCATTACCCATGTGATGCGTAAGACAGAGAATGAGATGCGTAAACTACAAGTCTCAGGCTTTTACAGGGACGTAGATCTTGGTGATCCAATCAACACTTTAGATGAAATTGAAAAAAAGATTGCAGAGAAGTTAGGCTTTAAAGCATCCACAGATGACCGTTTTAAGGTTTTGGAAATGCACGTTGACCTTGACTTAGAAGGTTTTGAGCATACAGATGAAGATGGCGAACCTACTGGTATCGCTTTACCTTACGTTGTCACAATTGAAAAGAATACCGCGACTATTCTTTCAATTAGACGTAACTGGAAGGAAGAAGATGAAAAACATCAAAAGAGACAGCATTTCGTCCACTATGGCTATATTCCTGGTTTCGGTTTTTACTGTTTTGGTATTGTCCATCTTCTCGGTGCTTTTGCTAAATCTGGCACTTCCATACTTCGGCAGCTGGTTGATGCAGGGTCACTTGCCAACTTGCCAGGTGGCTTTAAGACCCGTGGCTTGCGAGTCAAAGGCGATGACACACCGATAGCCCCAGGTGAATTCCGTGACGTAGACGTACCAAGTGGCGCGATGAAAGACAACATCATGCCATTGCCATACAAAGAACCAAGCCAGACCTTGATTACTTTGTTAAATCAAATCATTGAAGATGGCAGAAGATTTGCCTCGGCTGGTGATCTTAAAGTATCTGATATGTCTAGCCAATCCCCAGTTGGCACGACTTTGGCTATCTTAGAGCGCACACTTAAAGTAATGTCTGCGATTCAAGCTCGTATTCACTACTCTATGAAGCAAGAATTTAAGCTGCTTAAAGAGATTATTGAAAACAACGCGCCAGCTGATTACGATTATCAGCCTGAGACAGGTAATAAAAAAGCGCGTAAACGCGATTACGCGATGGTTAACGTCATTCCAGTTAGCGATCCAAACGCAGCTACGATGTCTCAGAAAGTAGTTCAGTATCAAGCCGTTTTACAGTTGGCTCAGACTGCACCACAGTTATACAACCTACCGTTTTTGCACCGCCAGATGCTAGGTGTTATTGGCATTAAGAACGCTGCTAAGTTAGTGCCATTGCCAGAAGATGAAAAACCTTGTGATCCAGTAACAGAGAACATGAACGTCCTAAAGTCAAAACCTTTAAAAGCGTTTATGTACCAAGATCACGAAGCCCATATCAAAGTTCATATGGCTGCAATGCAAGATCCTAAGATTAAACAGGTTATTGGTCAAAATCCACAGGCTCCAATGATGATGCAAGCTATGCAAGCCCACATTACAGAGCACGTTGGCATGGAATATAGACGGCAGATGCAACAACAAATGGGTATTGAGATTCCATATTCAGAAGATGGCGAAGAGAATATGTCACCAGAAATGGAAATGAAGATTGCTCGTATGGCTGTTCCTGTTGCCCAGCAGTTGCTTAACCAGAATCAGACCGCGATGGCTGCTCAACAAGCACAACAAGCTCAGAATGATCCTATTGTCCAAATGCAGATGCAAGAACTTAAGCTCAAACAGCAAGAAGTTCAGCTTAAACAGCAAAAAATGGTCATGGATGCATCGGCTAAAGCAGACCAAATCGAGATCGAAAAAGCCAGAATCATGGCCCAAAAAGAAATTGCTGGTATGCAAGTTGGTGCTAAGACTGCCAAAGATAAGGCAGACCTTGAGGCTAAACAACAATTAGAAGGCTTACGAATTGGCGCGCAAACTGGTCAAGCTAAAGCGCAAATGAATACGGAAAAAATCCGTATGGGAGTTGATTTACTCAAACATAACTCAACCCAACAAAAAAAGGGAACTAAATGAACGACAAAATACTAGACCTTCTCCTCAAACAGGCAGAAGGGAAAGTTAGGGACTTGGAAGAGGCCCTCGGTACAGGCGTAGCCAAAGACTACGCTGAATACCAAAGGATGTGCGGAGAGATTACAGGTCTGCTCACCGCCCGTCTTAATATATTAGACTTGCGTAAAAACTTGGAGAACTCAGATGAGTGAACTGATATTGGGATCAAACCCCGATGACGTTACCGCAACAACAGTATTACCAGAAACACCCGAAGAAAAAGCAAACCAACTACCAGAACCTTCTGGATATCGCATTTTATGCGCTATTCCAGACGCTGAAAAAGAACACGCTGGCGGTATTCTTAAAGCGGATGACACTATGCGTATGGAAGAAGTCCTTTCTACCGTATTTTTTGTTGTCAAAATGGGTCCTGATTGCTACCAAGACAAGGCTAGGTTCCCAAATGGTCCCTGGTGCAAAGTCGGAGATTTTGTTTTAGCCCGTCCAAACACGGGAACTAGACTAAAAATCCACGGTAGGGAATTCCGAATAATCAATGATGATTCTGTCGAGGGTATTGTTCAAGACCCCCGCGGTATTAGTCGCGTTTAAAGGAGATAGTGATGGCTATTGCACAAAACGAATTCAAATTTCCTGATGAAATTGACAACGAACCAACGCAAGAATTTGAAATTGAGATTGAAGATGATGTTCCAGAGGAAGATCGCGTCAATTCAAAACCTATGCCACGGGAAATTGCTGATGAAGTCGAAAATGATGACCTAGAATCCTACTCACAAGAGGCAAAAGAGCGTTTAATTCAAATGAAAAAGCTCATGCACGATGAGCGTAGGGCTAAAGATCAGGCTTTGAGGGAACATAGCGAAGCAATTCGCGTTGCTAACCTTATTATTGAAGAAAACAGGCAACTCAAAGGGCGTTTGTCCGATGGGGAGAAGGTTTACGTCAGTACTGCCAAGGAAGGCATTACTCGCGAGCTAGAAATGGCAAAGCGGGAAATGAAAGAAGCCTATGAGTCTGGAGATTCTGATCGATTAGCAGAAGCTCAAGATAAATTGACAGATGTAAAGTTAAAAGCTCGTGATATTGAACGCTACACACCACAATATGATGAAAAGACTTTACAACGGCAAGAAAATGAAGTAAAAATACAGCAACAGCAACCCGAACCCCAACGCCTGGACTCAAAAACCCAAGCGTGGCTTGACAAAAACAAGTGGTACGGTGTTGATGAAGATATGAGTTTTCTTGCTCAAGGTATACACAGACGTCTAGAGAAAGAAGGAGTCCCACTAGGCTCCGATCATTACTGGAACGTAGTAGACACCGAGATCAAGAGACGCTTCCCAGAGAAATTTGAGGAAGAGCCAGGAACTAAACAGCCTGAGAAATCTGAAAAGAAATCAAGCACGGTTGTAGCATCGGCAACAAGATCAACATCCCCAAAAAAGATTAGACTTACGCCTACACAAATGGCTCTGGCTAAGAAATTTAACCTTTCTCCAGAGCAATATGCTATGGAATTAACTAAATTGGAGTCCCAAAATGGCTGAAAATAGAGTTCCCCGTGAAGTAAGCAATCGTCAACAAGCAGAACGTCCCAAAGCATGGAGGCCTCCTGAGTTGTTGCCAGAACCTGATAAACAGGCTGGTTTTGCTTATCGTTGGATTCGTGTTTCTATGTTGAATCAAGCTGATCCCCGCAATTTATCTGCCAAACTCAGAGAGGGTTGGGAGCCAGTAAGAATCGAAGAGCAACCGAAATTTAAAATGCTAGTTGATCCCGATGGACGTTTTAAAGACAACATCGAGATTGGCGGGTTATTACTCTGCAAGACTCCAGAAGAGTTCGTGCAACAGCAGCAGGATTACTATGCTGATATGACACGGAAACAGACGGAAGCTGTAGATAATAATTTGATGCGCCAAAGCGACCCGCGGATGCCGATCTTTAATGAACGGAAATCTACGACAAGTTTTGGCAGAGGTAATCAATCTTAATAAGGAGTTTTAAATGGCATATCCTACCGTTTCTGCCCCATACGGTCTTAAGCCTATAAACCTTATTGGTGGTCAAGTTTTTGCTGGTTCTACTCGTAACATCAAGATCCAGTACAACTTCGGAACCAATATTTTTTATGGTGATGTTGTAGGTATTTCCCGTGGCTTTATTACTCGTTCCATTATGACTACTGGTGCAACAGCTATTACTGGCTATGCAACTGGCGGTACTATTGGCGTGTTCTTAGGCTGCTCTTTCACCAACCCTGTTACTAAGCAAAAGACTTTCAGCCAATACTGGCCAGCAAGCACTTTAGCTGGTGATGCTGTTGCTGTGGTTTGCGATGATCCTGATACATTGTTCCGTGTTGCTGCTGTTACAGCTGCTGGTGGTACAACTATTGGTTCTGTTGCAACTTGCATGGTTGGCTTGAACGTAACTGGTTCTAACTTAGCTGGTTCTACAAACAATGGTAACTCAAGCAACGGTATCGTTCCTTCAGTAGCTGTTGAGAATACTGCTTCGTTGCCATTGCGTATCGTTGACATTGTTCCTGATACAGCTGTTGCTACTACTGCAACCTATACTTCTATTGCTGGTAGCGTAACAATTACTTGTTCCGCAATCCCATCAGCTTTGGTAGTTGGTACAGAAGTTGGCTATGTTGCCTCTAACGGTCAATACGTTGGTACAGGCTCTTACATTGCAGCTGCTGCAGCTGCTGGTGCTACTACTGTTGTTCTTAACAGCGCACCTGTAACAGTTAACAGCCCAACTGGTACTGCATCTTCCACAATGACTATTCCTGCATCTAGCACGTTAGTATTTACTCAATACCCAGAAGCTGTTGTTAAATTCAACTTCGGTATTCAAGAGTATTACAACACCGCTGGTCAGGCATCGACACTTTAATCTAAGGAGCTTTAAATGGCTATTTCACGCGCACAACTACTGAAAGAGTTGCTCCCTGGACTGAACGCATTGTTCGGACTTGAGTATGCTCGCTACGGTGAAGAACACAAAGAGATCTACGAAACTGAGACTTCTGAGCGTTCTTTTGAAGAAGAGACAAAACTGTCAGGTTTCTCTGCAGCTCCTGTCAAAAACGAAGGCTCTGCCATCGCTTATGACAATGCCCAAGAAGCATGGACAGCTCGCTACAACCACGAAACTATCGCCCTTGGCTTTAGCTTGACTGAAGAGGCAATCGAAGATAACCTCTACGATTCTTTATCAGCTCGCTACACCAAAGGTCTAGCTCGTGCTATGGCTTACACCAAACAGGTTAAAGCTGCTGCTGTATTGAATAACGCTTTCAACTCTGCCTACACAGGTGGTGATGGCGTATCACTACTCAACGCTTCACACCCATTGGTTAACGGTGGTACTAACAGCAACGCCCCATCTACAGCTGCTGACTTGAACGAAACTGCGTTGGAAAACGCTGTTATTCAAATCGCTGCCTGGACAGATGAGCGTGGTTTGTTGATTGCTGCTAAACCTCGTAAATTGATTGTTCCACCAGCATTACAGTTCGTTGCAACTCGTTTGCTTGAAACTGAATTGCGTGTTGGTACAAACAACAACGATATCAATGCAATCAAAAACAACGGTGCAGTTCCAGAAGGTTATACAATTAACCACTTCTTAACCGCTACCAATGCTTGGTTCTTGACAACTGATGTGCCTAACGGCTTGAAACACTTTGTACGCACACCACTCCAGAATTCTATGGATGGTGACTTCGATACTGGTAACGTCCGTTACAAGTCTCGTGAGCGTTACAGCTTCGGTTGGTCTGATCCACTAGGAATCTACGGTTCTTACTAATCAGAAGTAATGAAGAACCCCGCCAAAAGCGGGGTTTTTTTATGTTATACTTTTTTTGAGCTATTTTGCTCATACACATAACACACAGGAGTTTTATATGAACGCATTTGAATTACGTTATCAACTACTTGAGTCTGCTAAAAGCCAATTGGAACAACGCTTCCATGCCCAAATGGAACTATGGGATTTAACAGGTAAAGCGGGTGAACCCCCAAAATTTCCTACGTTTGAAGATATTCTTGAACGAGCTAAGGAAATGAATAAGTTTATTAGCGAAAGCAAGTAAGCTATGACCCCGCTCATAAAGCGGGGTTTTTTATTTGTGTAAATCTTTTCTGATAGCTTCAATAACACTATCCCAGTCACCTAGTTTAGGTTGTCTGTAAATGGTAAAACTTGGATACCAAGGGCTATCTGAACGATCCATTAGCCAACGCCAGCAAGTATCAAAACGATTCATAAGCCATACTGGTTTACCAATTGCACCAGCTAAATGGGCGGTAGAAGTATCTACTGCAATAACTAAATCAAGGTTTTCAATTAATCCAGCAGTATCTTCAAAGTCCTTTAACTCATGGGTAAGATTAATTAAAGTATCCCAATCTTTGGAGTTAGCTAACTCTGTTACTGCTGGCTCTCCTAGCTGTAGGCTAACAAACTCAATGTCTGGATGTTGCAACGGAATCAGCTTTTCAAGGGCAATATTGCGCCTTTCATTAACAGCCCAGACTTCTGGTTGATCTGGCCTATATCCACCAGACCAAACAATCCCTACCCGTTTTTTAGTCTTTTTTCCTAATCGTTTGGCAAAATGCGCTACTGTTTCTGGGTTAGGTTTAAGGTATGGAGCACTTGGAATCTTATCTAAACTATCTGTGCCAAAAGCCAAAGGAAGGCTAATGATAGGAATATGGTAGTCAAAATGTGGAAGTTTTACATTTGGAGTAACAATGGCATCTACCCCCTCTAAAGATGTGCAAATACGAACTAATGGATTTTCTACTCCTAGCATTACTATTGCTCCACGTTCTTTTGCCAGTTTTACATAACGGCAAAACTGCAGCATATCGCCAAGACCTTGTTCTCCATAAATGAACAATACTTGATTTTTAAGGTCTTCTTCACCTAGCCAAGGTTTTCCTGGGAATTGTTTACGAGGATATGAAGCTCTATTCCACCGCCATTCGTGCTCTTTCCATGCAATATCGTATTGTCCCGTAAGTAAAAGGCACATAGAACGGTTAAAACGGCAATCTTCAAGATCTGGTTTAATTTCTATAGCTTTGTTGTAGTCTGCTAAAGCCTCATCAATACGCATTAAATTCTGCAAAACAAGGCCACGGTTGTTGTAAAAAGCCTCGATATGTTGTGGATTTTGAGCTATTCCAGCCTCATAATTGGCTAAAGTTTCTTCCATTCTGTGAAGTTTTTGCAGCGCAATACCCTTGTTGTTATAGGCTTCTGGGAAGTTTGGCTTGTATTTAAGAGCCATATCGTACATTTCTATTTCTTCTTCAGTACGATGAAGTGCTCCTACAATGATTCCTCTGTTGTAATAAGCCTCCGCATAATCTGGCTTAAGCTCAATGGATTTAGTTAAATCTTCTAATCCTAGCTCTGGTTGTTTAAGCTGGTGGTAAGCATTTCCTCTATTACAAAATGCCATATGATTATCTGGATAGATTTCTATGGACTTGTTATAAAACTCCATAGCATTAACAAACTGACCAG
>Ga0214255_1000345_pt1 | contig 13321 bp, 9 predicted proteins | sample TroBogypolimnion_24_FD_153093 | JGI IMG/M metagenome (GOLD analysis project Ga0214255, IMG submission 153093) | Freshwater microbial communities from Trout Bog Lake, WI - 03AUG2009 hypolimnion | ecosystem: Environmental > Aquatic > Freshwater > Lake > Hypolimnion/Profundal zone | place: Trout...
AGTTATGGCAGTGGTATCACCGTCGATATTGAAGCTATTCAAAGCCAAGCTGAGAGTGCGATGAGTTCTGGTGAGCTCGACATAAACAATCCGGAATCAATCACGATGGCAATTAATCAAGGGATGTTCCAACCGGAACAGAGCGATGCACAAACCGCTGCGTTAGCAAAACTAGAAATTACATTTGCGCTCATCGAAGGTTGGATCGATCACGTAACTTCTCTCTCCGCAAAAGATCGTTTGCCATCACTATCGGCCCTGCAAGAGAGTTATCGTCGCTCTCGTATCGAGAGCGCACCAACGCAACAACTCTTTGCGATGCTTTTAGGGTTGCAGATTTCACCACGGTTGACGCGCGAGTGTTCAAATTTTTGGAGTGAGATTTATTTAATAAGCGGTGGCGTCGATGGTGGAACTGCAATTCGTGACCACCGCTGGGAAGATTCTGCGCTCTTGCCAACCGCTGCAGATCTCGCCGATCCGGCTGGATTCTTGGTGAGCACTACGGTTCCGGATGATCTCTCCGGACTGCTCTAAAACCTAACAGAAATAGAAAAGCCAAATCCCCGGCCGCACATCTGATGTCTGCCTTCCCCTTGCCTACATCAAACGGTTATCCGAGGACTTGGTGAGTGAAACCTATGCCAACTCGCCCCAATTTCCAAAAAGAAATGCCACAATTCTCAGCAGAACTTGTTGATAAAACTGTGGAGAAAGGTGGGATAACTCGTGGATACGGTGGATAACTTTCTCCAAATTTCCCTCTTTGGAGATAGCCTCCCCGCCATGGTTAAAGATCCCAAGAGCGGCGATCCCAAGAAGAGCCAGAAATTCCTCCGCGCCAAGCCCCTGCCCGATAACCTTCCAGAATTTCGCGTCATCCGGAGCACGCGGCGCAAGCGCAGCATTAGCGCGCTCCGTCAAAATGGAATAATTGAGATTCATATCCCCGACCGCATGAGCCGCAAAGATGAGTTTGCGATCATCCCCGAGATGATCGAGATAGTCCTACGGCGCGAAGCGAAAAGCCGTTCCAGCGATGCAGCGCTAGCGCAGATGGCCGAAGGCTTGCTTGCGTGCTACCTCCCTGATTTTCATGAGCGTCCCACGGCGATTACCTGGCGCACTATGCGTGAGCGCTGGGGTTCCTGTACGACGAGCGATGGAACTATTCGCATATCGCTACGCCTAAACGGCACTCCTGATTATGTCGTTGAATGTGTTCTCTTCCATGAATTGATCCATCTGCGCGTACCAGGGCATGGCAGTGACTTCTACGACTATCTGGAGCGCTATCCCGAGAAGGCGCGAGCAGAGGCCTTCCTCGAAGGCTTTGAGGCTGGCCTATCGGCTACTCCAGAAGCTGGAGCGAGCGCATAGCGCAAAGTTCGCAAAATCGGACAATTCGCCCATTTTCCCTCTTTAAATGGGAACTTTACGCATAAACGAGCGCCATTTACCCAACATCTCTCTCCACGCGGGGTATCGTGCTCTTGTACGCACGCTCGCTTGGGGAGGCTCCCTACGCTTTGAGCGTGTGGCGAAGAGGAGGGTCATCATGGCTGAAGAATACAAAGGCGAGGCCTACTGCGTTAAGTGCAAAGAGAAGCGTTCCTTCGAAGGTCATGTGAAGGTCTCTGAATCTGGTCGCCGCATGGCGCAGGGCATCTGCCCAGTGTGTGGCACCAAGGTCAACCGCATCTTGGGTAAGGCTTAATACATAGGCTTGCTCGCTCGTTTATAAGATCGCTCCCACTTAACGGCGGGGGCGATTTTTTTATCCCCAATTAGACACACGCACATAATGTCAGAGCGTGATTCACGCCATTCTTCGCAGATGGCAAGAGTGCGCATTGGATTTGATTACCTCAAGCTCAAGAGTGGGGTTGAGCTTGTACCCACGGTAGATGGCTATCGATTGGGACTTCCCACACATGGGCTAGCGCTCTCTGCAGGTCCCCACGTGCAGATGGCACGCAGCTTTGATGGGCGGCGCACCATACAAGAAATTGCGCGCGGATTAATGTGCGATATTTCCATGGTCACCCGATTTGCCGATCTTCTGGCCGACCAAGGATTTATAGAGGAACGCCCCGCTCCGCTCACCTTGGACTCCACCGATTTGAGCGAGCAGGTCATTGCGGTGCGTCGAGAAACAGAGCAAGCCCTCCTCACTCATCGAACCGGGGTATCTGATGGTGGCGCTGCAGAATTTCGGGCTCGAGCCGCGACGACGATCTTGATATCGGGCGAGAACCGACTCGCTCGTAACTTATTAGCAGCCCTGCATGCATCTGGGTTTATAAATACTCGCTTAATAAGTCGAGCTCACCTTTCACCGCAGATCACCGGAGCTGATATATGCGGAATCGTCGCGCGCAATAGCGATATCGGAAAGAATCGAAATGAGTTCACCGCAGAGTTGATGCGCGAGGCACGAATTGCTCGTGGAGAGGCGGTTGCTAAGGCACTTCCAGATCTCATTATCTCTACTGGACCCATCGAATGGGATTATGTCCAAAGGTGGTTGAGCGAGGGTTCGCCTCATCTCCATATAAATCCAGCTATCGGTCGCGAAATTGAAGTTGGACCGCTAGTTATTCCAGGGGTAACCCCCTGCTTGCGCTGTGTGACTCTAACCAAGCGCGATAACGGCAGCTCTAGCCGCTATGAATTTATTCGCAGTGAATTACCAAGTGCTGCCACTGCATTTATCTCAGGTCTTATTGCGCTCGCCATTGGCGAATACTGTTCGACAGGTTCAACTCCATTGCGCGCCGCATCTCAGTGGTACGACTTGCTCGAGCCGCTACGCCCGCCAGATATACGACATTGGAACTTTCACCCCAACTGCGGGTGTCAATAAAGCGGTTCATCAATCTCACAATGTCATCTAGCTGGCGAGCGCTTCCTCGTCTGCATCACATTCTGCAGCAACGACTGGGATAACTACCGGAGTCATACGAGGACGCCCAACGGTGCGCTTGGCAGCGACGATCGACCCGTCAACGAACAACTCTCCACCCCATACTCCGCAAGGCTCCTGCCGTGAAAGGGCACCTGCAAAGCAAGCGGCTTGCATCGGACAGCTCGCGCAGAGCGACTTTGCCATTGCTACACGGGCCGGGGCTTCATCGAAGAATAGATCTGCAGCAGAGTTGTGGCAGGGCAGGGAGATATCTCCTGTGACATCACTCAATCCGATCATCTCTCCATCAGCCCATCCGGGGACCAACAGTTCACTAAAGAGAACAGCCATTGTTCTCACCTCCTCTTTCCTTTTTATAACTCTTTGGTTTTTATCTCTCGTTTTACTCTGGGTAAAAGAAAAAGGACCGCTCATCCGATTGGATGTGCGGCCCCTGGTGGGTTTCGATTCGGTTTACCGAATAGAACTCCAGGTTCCGCGCAGTCCATAGGCTGCAAAATTCTTGGTTGCCCAGAACTTGGCGGCGTATGAATGAGCGTGTGTTGTGGGTGTGAAGGCAGCAAGAAGCGCAGCACGTGAGGTGCTGGTGCTCTTACGTGTCATAGACACATCTGCCTCCTTGTTAATGTAAATCCCCGCCTGTGTGGCAGTTGCATAAGGGTACGGGGCGCACCCCGAATCTCGCAACCTAATTAAATTAGCCCGCTCAAAAATTCACTGGGAGCGCCCGAATAACTCAGGTGGACCGTCCGTTTCGCACGCGTAAGCCCCACATAGAAGAGGCGGCGCTCCTCTTCTATCTCGGTGCCCATCGGCAATATTCCATCATTCACGCTCACCAGAAAGACGTGATCCCATTCCAAGCCCTTAGCGGCGTGGAGCGTGGAAAGCACTACTCCTGGCAGGGTCGGTGGGTTGTTCTGCTCGGCACGGTCTTCGAGCTCACGTAAGAATGTACGCAGGCTTGGAGCGCCGGCGGCCTTCATCTGCGCCCCGAGAGTAGTGAAAGCGCGGACATAATCGGCGCTACCAAAGGGGCGCAGGACTGATTCGAGATCGTGCAACCAATCATTCGCATCAGTAGGAAGAACTGAGGCGCTACGAATAACCCGCATCGCATCGCGTACTTCGACGCGGTCAAAGAAGCGCTCGCTGTTCTTCAATTGGGTTTCGATGCCGCGCGCTTTGAGCGCCGCTTCAAAGGGATCTAGACCATTGTTGGTGCGAGTCAAAATCGCGATGTCGGAGTGAGTTTTGCCCAACGCTGCGATAGCGTCGATGACCGCTGTGACTTCCGAACTGGTTGTATTAAATGCACGCAGCTCCAACTTTTCGCCACGTTCATTGACCGACGTTAATTCGTGATCGCCGTGGGAAGCGCCGCCTTTGAGAATGCGATTGGCGGTCTCAATGATTTCAGGAGTTGATCTATATCCGCGGGTGAGGCGAATGACAGGCGCCTTGGGAAAACGCTGCGAAAAGCCGAGTAGGAATTGCGAGGTAGCGCCAGCGAAAGAATAAATGGTTTGCGCCGCATCTCCAACCACGCACAGATCATCGCGATTGCCTAGCCAAAGGTTTAATAAACGTTGTTGCAGTGGCGATACATCCTGATACTCATCAACGGTGAAATATCTATATTGATCGCGGATCCGTTCGCGCACATCGCGATCCTCTTCCAGCATGCCAACCGTTAAGAGAAGTACATCTTCAAAATCGATAATGCGCTCTTGGTGCTTTAAAGTTTCATACGCTTGGTAAACCTTTGCGACCTCGAGAAAGTTCTCCTTATCGGGGCGTCCATTAGGAATACGCAGAGTGCGCTCTGCTGCTAGCGCTTCTTCCACATAATCGCTGGGTGCCGTCTGCAGTGCTTTGGCCCATTCGATCTCTCCGCTGATCTCCCGCAAGGTGGCAACGCCCGGCACTAGTGAAGTATCACTGCGGCCCATGGCATCACCCAGAAAACTTCCCTTCGATGTCAGCAGCTTCGGAAAGCTACCTCCGAATGAGTATGGCCAGAAATACATCAACTGCTTTAAAGCAGCCGAGTGAAAAGTACGCGCGGCAGCATTGGGGACGCCCAAGGTGCGCAAGCGAGCGCGCATCTCCCCCGCGGCACGCGCGGTAAAGGTAAGTGCCAGAGTTTTTGTCGGATCGGTAACGCCGGCAGCGACCGCATACGCGATGCGATGAGTGATTACGCGGGTCTTACCTGTTCCGGCTCCCGCGATAATGCAGAGTGGGCCGCGAATATTTGTGACAGCGATGCGCTGTTCGGGGTCAAGCCCTTTAAGAATCTCGTCGAGTTCCATGCGATGCCTTTAAGGGCGCCAGGTCTCTGCGCCGGGAAGTGCCAGGCGATCTGCTCCGTACCAAGCCTGAATCATGGCGCGCGCGACGCTGATGGATGGCGGCAAAAGCAGCGTGCCTTCCATTATCGCGGCATACAAGCCATCACGATCGAACCAGCGGATTTCTACAATCTCTTCTCCATCGGGACGCGCATTCTCTGGGTCTTGAATCGTCGCTTCAAAGGCGATCATTAAGGATTGCGGAAAGGGCCAAGGTTGTGAACCGAGATAATGAATGTCAGCGACGCTCACGCCGGACTCTTCTAGAACCTCACGGATGACGCATTGCTCAAATGATTCCCCTGCTTCGACAAAGCCAGCAAAGGTAGAGAATCGAAATTCCGGCCAGACCGCCTGGCGACCCAAGAGAATGCGATCGTCCTTATCCTTTACTAGCACGATGATCGCCGGATCGGTGCGTGGATAATGTTCGTGACCTTGCGCGCAACGGCGAATCGATCCTCCAAGCGCTGGATCAGTGGGCAATCCACAAACGGCGCAGATCGGATGTTTGTGATGCCAGAGCGCTACTGCTTGTCCATGGACCGCAAGCCCGATTTCTAAGCTAGTCAGTTCTGCGCTTATTTCACGGAGCATCTTGTAATCTTCCTCGTTGCCTAACTTCTCCTCTGAACACCAGAGGAAGTAAGAGCTCTCCCCTTGTATTCCGAGGAATATGCGCTCGCCCTTACCCGTGACGTCAGTAGAGCTAAGAATTTTCAGAGAATAGCCGGTTGTTAAAAATCCAGTCCCATTGAAATGAATAATCTCTGCCTTATGCCAAGCTTCGTCCACGGCCGTTGCATCATTGCGAATATACGCCGCGCGGTCCACAGTCGAGCGTGAAAGAGGCAGATTCAAGATTTTCATTAGGAGGCGACCCTACTAGCCTGACCCAATGAAGGTCATCTCATGGAATATCTTTAACGGCCAGGCGGCCAATCCAACATTACCGGCGCCACTGCTTTCGGAGTCGATCCGAGAGACTATTGCCTCGGCGGGATGCGACCTGCTCGCGGTCCAAGAGGTCGACGAGAATCAAACGCGCTCGGGAAGCGTGCACCAGATGGAGATCGTGGCGATCGCGATGGGGGCACCTCATTGGGGTTACGCCCGCGCAGTCATCGGTACTCCTGGTTTTGGTTGGCGCCGTCCCTTGGAAAGCGAAAAGATCATTCACTCAGAATCGCAATCCCCTGGATATGGAATTGGTCTAGCATCTAAAATCCCAGTGCGGCAATGGCACCGCGTGGATCTACCTGCATCGTGGTTTGGTTTAGCGCTCGCCTACCCGACCGATAAAGGTTTTCGCTTGAAGTACGCCAAGGACGAACCACGTGTTGCCATAATTGCAGAACTCGAAAATGGTTTTACCGTTGCGGCTACCCATCTCTCCTTCGTCCCCTTTTGGAATTACTTTCAACTCTTAAAGTTGATGCGCTTTATGAAAAAGTTACCTGGTGAACACTTGATCATTGGCGATATCAATCTGCCCTGGAAAATTCCCCAGACTTTTACTTCCTGGAAATCATTAACCGCTAAGAAGACATTTCCTTCGTACAAGCCATCGTTGCAATTTGATTATATCTTGGCGCGAAAGGAACTAAAAGCAACAACGATTGAATTCACTCCGTCCAAGATGAGCGATCACCTACCTATCGGTGTATCTGTCGAATTAAAGTAGTTCGATAGATTCAATAAGAGAAGCGATCTCTGACTCGGTTGATAGGTCCTCACGATAGATCGTCTTGCCATCTGCAACGTAGTGGAAGGCGGCTTTGATATTTTCGATCGGAATGTCATGCTGCTTTGAGTAGGCCAGGCGGTACATCGCCAATTGAATCGAGGCGGTCGATAGATCTTCGCCCTCTTTGACTCGACCTGTCTTCCAGTCGACGACCTCGTAATTATCGCCATCGCGGTAGATGGCATCGATACGGCCACGCAGAACAATGCCGTTAATGACAGTTTCAAATCCCTCTTCCACGGCGATCGGAGTGCGGCCGGCCCATTTCGATGCCAACCACTTCTCTTGCAACTCTTTCAGCGGAACATCGGCCGGCGCCATTGGGTCGAAGAGGTCTTCGTCGAAGAGGGTCTGCGCTCCAAATTGCCGTTCTACCCAGAGGTGGAATTCGGTGCCGCGCTTGGCGTATTGATCGGTATGACGGGGCATGGGGCGGCGAATATCAAGGGCAAGTTGCCCCGGATCGCCTTTGAGATTGATCAAGGTCGATACCGAGAGGCGCTGTGGCAGATAGATCAACTCTTCTTGATCTAAACGCTTGATCTCATCAACGATCGCCTTCGCATCCTGCAGCAGCGATAACCGCGCTGCATCGCTCTCGCTTTCAAGTGTCTTGCTGATATCTATAGGAGTTGCGCCTACAACTAACGCGGCGGATTGGCGGATCAATTCTTGCTTGGACCCAGGTGTGGGCCATACCTCGCTGCGCGGATTGGCGATGAGTGGATTCTCTTGGGGCTTATCAATATTCGAAATTATCCCGTCGCTATTGTTCTCTTCGAGGAAGTTATAGAGCCAGGTAAATAATTCGCTCTGATCAACAGGCTTCTTTCCATCGCGAAACCAGGATGCGGTACAGAGTAGGTGCGACTTTGCGCGAGTAAATGCCACGTACCCTAAACGCAGCTCTTCAAGATTGCGTCGCGATTTTTGCGCCTCTTCGAAATCATCGAGCGCTTTCTTGACCTTAGAGGCTTTATAAGCGCCATCACCAGGTGGAAATTCAAAGTCGGTGAGTTGCAGGCGATCACCGCGGAATTTAATTGGCAATGAACCCGGGTACTTGGTCCAAGATTTAGTAGATCCGGAAGAGTTGGGAAAGACTCCCTTGAGTAATCCAGGAACTGCAACCACATCCCACTCAGCACCTTTCGCACCGTGAATAGTAAGAATCTGCACCGCGTTGCTGTTGACCGTGACAGATGTTGGCTTCAAGCCACCTTCGCGCTTTTCGGCGGTCTCGAGCCAAGTCAGGAAATCAGAGAGCGTTCCGCCCGTGCGCGCAAAAGCAGCAGCTTCATCGTGGAATTTATCGAGGTGGCGTCGGCCTTGCTGCCAACCATCACGAACCAAGGTTTCGATATCTAAGCGCAGGTACCTTTCGGCCATCTGAATCTTGTCGGTAATTCCACCCACCATAGTGCGACGCAGCGCGGTTAATTCGCGCGCAAATTCTTTTAACCTGACAAGTCCCTCTTGGGAGAAATCGCTCGCTGGTGCTTGATCAATTAACTCGAGCGCCTCGATGATTGAGCCGATTGCGAAGTCATTGGCATCTAGGTTCTCTTCCAGACCGTACTCAAGAATTGTCTCTAGGCGCTTGCTATGTTGATTATTGGAGCGCCGTGCGATCTCCTTGGAGTGTTTTCCGAGGGCATGCAAATCTTTCGTGCCGAGGGCTAAGCGCGGACCAACCAGCAAACGCGACAGCGCGGTGCCGGCATCGGGATAGGTCATCAAACGCAAGAGGGCAATGATGTCAGCGATCTCTGGGACATGGATCAAGCCACCGACGCCTAATACTTCAGTTGGAATATCGTGATCGCGCAAAGCCATCTCGATCAAGGGAATATAGGACTTCACACGAACCAAGACGGCAAAACTGGAGCGCTCTTCGGCTGGTTGATCTAGGCGTTTAGAATCTTTCCAGAGCTTTGCAAAGTAATCTGCAATAGCTGCGGCTTCATCTTCTGGTGTTATATAGAGACCACAGGAGAGATTGCCCGCGCCGGCGCCTGGCCGCGCACGCAGGGTCTTCACGCCAAATGGCAACGTCGCCTTGGCGGCAATCTGGTCGATTATCAAGTTAGAGAAGTCGAGGATCTTTTGATCGTTGCGCCAGGTCGTAAGAAGATCAAATTGTTTGCAATTTCCGCCAAATGCACTGGCGAATGCTCCAAGTGTTTCCGCGCTAGCTCCGCGCCACCCATAAATTGCCTGGTTGGGATCCCCCACCGCAGTGACCGCATGTCCGCCGCCAAAGAGTGATGACAGGAATCGCACCTGTGAATATGAAGTATCTTGGTATTCATCGAGGAGAACTATCTTGTAACGGGCGCGCTCTATCTCTGATATCTCTGGAATGTCTTCCGCTAATTTTGCCGCGTAGGACATCTGATCATTGAATGTAAGTTGGCCAGTCAGCAAGCGATGTTCATCTAGTTTTTTTACCATAGGCAAGATCGCAAGGTGTTCGCTTACAGTTTCGAGAGCATCTCGAACTTCCTCGTTGGAACCATCGGTGACCGCCTGCATCTGTGCGCCAAAATCTTCGAGAAAGCCTCTGATCTCTCCGACTGAACTGTTGTGTTCGCCTAATTCGCCAGAGAGCGTCATGACAGCGTCCACGATGTAATCGGGCTTGTGAAATATCTGTGGAGTTACCTCGGTAAAGCTATTAACGATCTTGTGAGTGAGCTGCCATGCTGCCGCTTCACCCAAGGGTTCGCCATCGGTATCGATTCCCATTCTTATTCCATGTTCGGCCAAGGTCCGCCCCGCATAGGAGTGATAGGTCGAGACGTCGACAGCGATATCCCCGTTGCCCGGAATCAGACCTGCGCTGCGCAGTTGGCGCAGGCGCTTACGAATTCGGGTCGAAAGTTCGCCCGCTGCTTTCCGCGTGAAGGTCAGACCAAGAATTTGATCGGGCGTAACAACGCCATTTGCTACCAACCAGAGCACGCGCTGCGTCATGGTTTCGGTCTTACCCGAACCCGCGCCCGCGATAATCACGGTTGGTCCAAAGTGGCGAGACTCAATAATTGCACTCTGTTCTGGCGTGGGATTAATCAACTTTCCGCCTGCACCGGCCAGCGCCTGCGCTATTCGCGAAGCCGTTACCTCGTTATCTATTTCGATAACTCCATTGACGATTCTGGCGGCCATTAGTCGATCACGCTCCGTCCTTCGGCTTGCAAAGGACATAGGGCCTTGATGGCACACATACGACACTGCTTATTGATAACCGCATTGAAAGTAGCTGCCGCCATGCCTTCTGCTGCTGCTTCTACTTCGGCAATCACGGTAGGCGCATCAATGCTGGGTTGATCAATCGTGGCGATCTTTTTCGTCTCTTTCTTTAGAAAGAGTAGACCGGCACCACTGCTTGTAGCGCCCTCTGGTAGATCAGAAAATCCGCCCGCAACTACCCCTAATTGGTAAGCCTCTAATTGTTTGTGTTCAGCGGCTTCGGCGGCGGTGACAGATGCTCCAGTTTTGAGGTCAACAACGAAGTACTCACCATTAATGGGATCTCGTTCGAGTCGATCGACGCTACCCCTAACGATGGCCCGACCAAATTTCACTTCAAAGTTCTTCTCTACGAATACGAGTTCGCGCGGATTTGCGTGATGCCATTCAAAGAAACGTTTGAGCATCCGGGTCGCATCTTGCAACTGCTGGGTTTTAAACCAACCCACATTTTGATCAACTACTGGCCAGGCCTCGGTGAGTTGCGCAACGCCCTGTTCTAAAGTGAGTTCTGGGTTTTCGAGAAGTTGCGATGCAATGAAGTGAATTGCTACACCCAAAAGCTGGGCCGTGGAGTCGCTATCTTGTGCGCCGGATCTTTCGAGGAACCACTTGAGCCCGCAATCATCAAAGGATGCGAGAGAGCTAGGCGATACATAAATATCTTCATCGGGACTAGCAACTGGTGCATCAGAACTTAGTTCTCGGGTACCCAGCCACTGCAATGGATCAGCGCTCTTGATTCCAGATTCGCCAAGTGTCTTGAGCAAACTAGCAGCGAAGTTCGAACCAGTTAAAGCGTCGCGGCGCAAGGTGGCAACGAGCGCTTGGCTGGTGATCTGACGCGGTGGTGCGCTAGTAAATCCATCTGCGGACTTGCCATGCACAGCTTCAAAGAGTTCATCGAAGTAGCGCGAGGGTTGGGAATCTTCTTCGGCGAAGGCGGTGATCAACAGTTTGCTCTTGGCACGAGAGAGTGCGACATAAAGCAACCGTCGCTCATCCTCGAGTAAGCCAGTGGCGGCGGAAGCAGAGATCTCGGCGCGTGAAGTAAGACTGCTGCGGTCGGCTTCGACCAGGCGATCGCTACCCAATAAAGATCCGCGCACTTTAAGGTTCGGCCAGATTCCTTCTTGCAACCCTGTTACAGCTACAAATTCCCATTCCAGGCCCTTTGCGGCATGCACGGTTTCGATTGTGACAACTTCTTCGCGCTGCGCGCTGCTTGTGATCGAGTCGCTGAGGATGCGTTCGTTCATCAACTGTGAAATAAAGAGGCTTGGTGCGGCTCCCACATTACGCTCACTGAAGCGACGGGCAGCTTCAAAGAGTTGGATAACAGCATCAAGGTCGCGATCAGCCTGTGCTCCGCGTGAACCACCCGCGAGTGCACGTTGGCGCCAGGTATAGGTGATCTTGCTGCCTTCGTAATCAACGGCGGAATCCCAGATCGCCCAGAGCAGATCGGTGATCTCTTTTGAAGTTCGAACCGCTTTACGACCGACTTTGATCAAATCGTTGATGCGTTTGAGCGGCGCAATATTTTCCCAAGGCAGCTCTGCAACGGGCTCGGTCAGAGCATCGATCATCATCTCGGTGCTGCTGCGATGATCGGTACGTACCGCGGCGAAGGCGAGTCGAATCTGACGCAGCTGTAGCGCATCTGCTCCACCGAATTCGGAGAGCAAGATCTCTTCGAGTATCGGCCAATCGGCGGCGGTGAGCGGGGCGGATTTAAGGATGATGCCGGCAATTAAAAGGATCGGCTTGATTGCCGGATTTTCAGCGAGAGCCAGTGCGGCAGAATCGATGGAGACCGGAATACCGTTCTGTGCAAAGGCGCGTTGTAGCGCGTTTACCTCCGAACCCGGGCTGCGAACAATGACCGCCATCTGTGACCACGGCAGACCATCGCGCAGATGTGCACTGCGCAGGGCATGTGCGATGAACTGTGCTGATTCGCTCTGCGATGCCAGTTTTGCCAAGGTGACTGCTTGCTCCCCCGCTGCTGGTTTGGTGGCAACACGTGCGCGAAGCGCAGAAGGTGAATGAAACTCTGCCCCAACTTTGGAGATTAAATTACTAATCTCGGGGACCGAGCGGAAATCATGTTCGAGGTGGATCTGCTGCGGTATGAAGTCAGTAAGAAAACGAAGGACACTATCGGGATCTGCTCCACGGAATCGGCCGATAGCAGAGTCGGCATCGGCGAATACAAGAAGATCTTCGGGGGCTAGAAGTTGTAGCAACTTACGCTGCGCTGCATCGCTCTCTTGGAATTCATCGACGATCACCGTGGTGAAGCGTTTGCGGAAATGAGCGAGCCGGACAGAGTCTGCCTGCAAGAGATGAATTGCCTCATTGATAATTGCGCTGGGGTCGATACGAACCAAGCGTTCACCGACAGTTGCGCTCTGCAATTCGTTAGCACCAAAGTATGAAGCCCAGAAGCGCGCGACTCCATCCCAGTACTTCTCGTTGAGCAAGACCCCGCGAGCTTGCAGCGTCTTTGCATCGAGCCCCAACTCAGTGGCACGCAAGATTAGATCACGGACTTCGCGCACAAATCCGCGAGTCTTGACTGCTTCGGATAACTCTTTATCCCACGGGATTGATACCAATGGATTGTTAAGCATCTGTTGGATAACGGCATCTTGCTCGGCGCCAGAGATCAATACATAGCGCGAGTTATCTTGCCCCAGCTTTTCGTTGAGGATCGAGAAGGCCAGTGAGTGGAAGGTACGGGCCAAAGGTTCGAAGGATGTCGACCCAGCGCGCAAAGCGATCGCATCGCGTAGTTCGGATGCTCGTTCGCGGCCATAGGTGATAATCAATATTGAATTGGGATTCACCCAAGCACGTACTCGTGAAATCACAGATTCGATGAGCGTGGTGGTCTTACCGGTGCCCGGTCCACCAAAGACGGCGAGCGCAGATCCGCGATGGTCGATCACCTGGCGCTGGGCTGGGGAAAAAGTAAAGGTTGGCTCGGGCGTTATGCGCCGAACCAACCTCAACTTACTAACTTCCTTTGCCATC
>Ga0214255_1000382_pt1 | contig 12280 bp, 15 predicted proteins | sample TroBogypolimnion_24_FD_153093 | JGI IMG/M metagenome (GOLD analysis project Ga0214255, IMG submission 153093) | Freshwater microbial communities from Trout Bog Lake, WI - 03AUG2009 hypolimnion | ecosystem: Environmental > Aquatic > Freshwater > Lake > Hypolimnion/Profundal zone | place: Trout...
AAAAGACTGAAAATGGCTAAAAACATCGCATTTTCCCCAAAAAATAAAAAAGTCCCACGTGAAACGAGTAATCCGCGGACAGCGCACGCCTTTTTACTACCCTAAAGGTTCGGCTCATAGCTGAGCCTTTACAAGATATTTCGATCATATATCCACTTTGACGTTCAATATATCCGGTCCCCCTCCGAACACAAAAACTACGTAACCATTTCCGGCAAATCTTTTTTATTCATGACTAATAGAAAACAAGATGTCCATTTACGCTGTTGATCCTGAATATTCCGTTTCGGCGTTGAACTCATCGGTTCCCCCGTCTATTATGCCCTCTATGGCTCAGCGTCCGATCGCTGGTACCTCTTCGTCTTTGGTTAGTATTGTTTCGCAATCCGCTACCCAACAGGCAGGAGGTCTGATCCAAATTAACGTACCGAACCAGCCCAACACCTACATTAAGTCCGGCTCTGCATTCGTAAAAATGCAGGTCACTCTGACGACTACGGGCGCGGCAACTGCTTCTGGTACAGTCTACGGTGGCAATGCCGCGCAGAACTGGGCCTCTCTCTTTCTTCGCGCGACGATGTCGGCCGGTCCTAACGTCCTCGAGCAAATCAACCAGTACGCCTACTATGATGAGCTGTTGAACCTTCATGCTGGATCCGCTGGCTACTTCCAGGGTAACATGATGGAGCTATACGGTCAACAGATTAGTGTTACAAACGGTGATGCTTCTGGCTCTACTTATTCCTTTACCGTCTGCATTCCGTTGTCATTTGGTCTGTTGAACTCTGCCGAAGAACAGCACTTTCCACTTGGTCTTCTGAATGCCGGTATTCAATTGGCATTTGATTTACAGGGTGATCTGAACCAAGCTATCTATGTTCCGGCGGCGGTTAGTGGTGTCACCGCGGTGACCTACAGCGTGTCGAACATCTCGTTTAACTACGAGTCGATCAGGGTTCCGACCGAACATTTTCAGTCTCTCCGTATGCAGATGGCGTCGGATGGTTCTCTCTATCAGCTCCCGTATGTGTCGGCTCTCAATATGTCCCTTGCTGCTCAGGCCACCACAGATCAGACATTCGGTGTCGGCCTGTCCTCGCTGAAGGGTGTGTTTAGCACCATTAAGCCAGGATCCGCCTTCAACGCGCAGCAGGTGTCGGCTCGTTGTGGTCTGACCCAGTGGCGCGCCCTTCTTGATGGCCAGATGATCAATCAGTACAGCCTCCCTCTGATTAACTCTGGTACTGCTAACTCAGAGGTTGAGTTCTTTGTTGATCTTCAACGTGCTCTGGGTGTTTTGGGCTCTGTGGTTCGTACTTCTGGACCGGCTTCCTTCACTTCGGCTATTGCTGCTAAGTCTGGTACTGCTCAGACCAATTCTCCTTACTATGCTAAGTATTTCTGGACTGGCTTAGGCTGCAACAAGTTTGCAGAGCACGGTCTCAGTTATACTGGAACCAGCGTGTCCCAGCTGCAGATCCATGGTGAATCGATCGCTACCACGGGTGGTGTTACTCCAGTGACGATGTATCTCGTGCTGATTTTTGACTCGTGCCTCTTTATTAATTCACAGGGAGATGTCAGTGTAAATCGGTAAAAACACTCGTTAAATACGGTACAAATCGTAAAATCTCAATAAAAAATAAAAAATGTATTAGCTAACAAAGGCAGCCTCCCAAAGGGTCGGGACTCGTTCCGATTCCCTTTCTGCCGAGCCTTATGCCAATTTTTAATATACACATATAGTAAAATGGGTTTCTTTAGTAACTTATGGTCTGGTTTGAAATCAAAGATAAATAATGTATGGCACGAAGTCAAACAAAGAGGTACGACTTTATTAACCAATAGTCATTATATTGGACCATTCAATGCATTATCTCCAGAATATGTACGGACACACCCACCGAAGGATCCAGTAGATGCTGGGGCTTTGCATCACGATTATGATTATTCAAGGATCGCAAAAGCAAGGGACGCAGGGACAATCAGCCAAAAAGAGGCATCAAGTTTGATCAGAGAATCGGACGAGCGATTTTTACATAATACACAGAAACACGCCCATCATAATCCGTGGGGTGCTGCCTTAGGATACATTGGAATCAAGGGAAAGAACGTATTGGAAGATATCGGCGTTTTGAATCCAAATACTTTTGTTACGGCTAAGCTTGGAGGTAAAATATCTTTCCAGAAGTAGAGATGAATGGTAATATGATGCGAAATATGATTATGGGTTCTCCGACACCATTTAGTCTTCCGATTGGATCGCTTCACCTTGGTGAATCAGTAAATTATAAACACGGAGGAATGGTTGACCCAATGCTATCGAAAGCGCTAGGCCAGATTACGGAGCAGCGGCCTAATGTTGTCCGTCAAGGTCTACGATTGGTGGATGGTGGCCATGTTCCCGCTACACGAGGCCGTCCCCCAAAAAACGAACTTGTCATCATGCCGACTAAGGGTGTCGATAATGTCCCTGCCATGCTTCAAGGAGGAGAAATCGTAATCCCCAAAAAATATGCTCCGAGGGTGGGACGCATTCTAAAACAAGAGGGGATCCATTTGCCGAATATGTAAATACCTAATAGAACGATATGCCATATCACGTTATTAAGTATAAAAATGGGTGGGTAGTGGCGAACCAGCATACGGGAAAACATTATAGCAAACACGCTATGACGAAAGAGAACGCAGAGGCTCAGATGAAAGCAATGTATATGTATTTGCGACCAAGAGATATTAGTCATCAACCAGTACCTCGGTCACCACCGGATATTACTTATCAACCAGTACCTCGGTCACCACCAGATATTTTAGCACATTTGAATCCTCATTTACTCTAAAGAGATTTTACCCTAAAGGTTCGGCTCATAGCTGTAAAGGTTCGGCAGTAAGGGATTCGGAGAATCCTCACCCTTAGGGAACCTGCCTCCCTTTAGGGAGCCTTTACCTCCTTCCTTGATAGCCCTACTGTGTACGATTCTTTTTCCCCCCTCCTTGATTTCCCGACTGTTGCGGTCGGCCATAATATAATCGCCCCTCGTGGCTTTCTGTGTCACTAAACATTGAACGTTCATCCGCACGTGGTGGTTGTGTGCGGTGAACTGGTTCGACTTGACCCACTTTCTGATGGGACGCATAGCCGTATCCATATCGGCCATAGCGTTGATACTCTTCGGCATTTTGTGGAACTCTCTGCAAATGACTACGCTGGGCGGGCAAGGCAGGAAATCGGATGACATGTCCTTGATTAAACGGGACGATGTCATTCACGGGCTGAGTCATTGGTTGTTCAATAGGCACAACAGGAGCTTCTTTTAACATAGGCTCCGCAGGAAGCGTTGCAAAGTCTTCATAATCGCCATAAAATCCTCCTGACATTTGACCATCACCGTTTGTATTAATCGCACGAGCTTCTACATCATTTTCATCTCCATAGCTCATGTGGCTAAATGGGATGCTCTGACGATCGGCAAAATTACCGTGATCAATGGAAGCTGGAAGATGAGACGCATGAGAGAAAGCCTCCTGTCGTTCCCATTCCTCACGTACAAACTTTCCACGGTAGAGATCCTCGAGCGTAGGATGACTTGCCAAATCCTGTAAATTAATAATATTGGATTGTTGTTGTGGTAATTCCTTTTCAGGTGGTACAATGGCGGCACTTTGTGCGATAACAGGCGGTATAGAAGAATACAAGGGGGGATGAAAGGACATATTGCCCAATTGTTGAAACATACGCCCAAATGCTTTCTCCATTGCCATATTACCACCAGCTGCAGCCATTGTACGTCTTGGTGCTGCCTGACGTTTCGTAACGTGAACGTGAACGGTATTTGTCGCCGTAGCCGTCGCTTTAGCTTTGCCGCCTTTAGCTTTGGAGCGGCCTTTTGCTTTGCCGCCTTTTTTCATATATTCTATATCAGCCATTACTACTATAGATAATATGATATTTTAAAACTCATTAACGCTGAAAACTAACAGCCTTAGGGATTCCATCTTGCATTACATAAGGATGAGTACCGCCGACCATTGGTTGTGGTATTACTTTACCGCCCCGTTTCAAATTCGTGAGCTTATTGACCCCTTCTTTTACGCCATTATAGGCATCTCTTCCCGCATTGATCGCATCGCCGACTCTACCTGCTGCAAGATGTCCAATACCTTCTGCTCCCTTACTAATAGCATTGCCAACTGTTTCTACACCATTGACAATCTTATCTCCTACAAGTGGAATATATGAGATTGGCTTCTTGACGGCATTCCATACCGTACTGGCTGTGTGCTTCACACCATTCCAAACATTGGAAGCAACATTTTTGATGCCGTTCCAAAGATTGCTAAAAAAACCCATTGTGTTCTAATATAGATACCCTAAATTATTTATCATACGTTCTCGTCGGAAGCTGACTAAAGGTATGTGACATATTCGTGATGGATGGATTGAATGGTTGATGTACATTGTTTTCAACAGGTTCTACGTCCAAATTAATCAAAATATTAAAGGAGCCGGGATTGATTGCCAACGGCTTACCAGCGATCACATCATAGAGAACATACTCGAACACCCCATCCCAATCAATAAAAAACTCCCATGGATATGTACCAATAATGGGAGGGTTCGAGGCGTTATCCGTACCGATCAACAAATAAGGGAAACGAGCGGCAATATTGACACCACTTCTATCACTACCGGTAAGAGGCATCGCGAATTGGCGACTCTGTAACTGGATCATGGTGTTCACGGATCCATAGTATTGAATGGAAATAATACGGGTACGGTATTTACCGTAAAGAGGAACTTGAATCAATACGGGATTATTCGAATAAGCGCCCGCCGTATATTGTGCCGAGGCAGTTACCATAAATTGCATAAACACCATCGCTTGTTCTATTAAGGACTTTTAAAAAAAGTCACGATATCTTACAAAGCAAATCCCCACAACATATAAAATCTATGCCCTAATAAATGGCATCTTTGCCCCTGCAAACTAAACCAAATCAGCTAACTAAGCATTTAGCACCACACGATAACGCCGTCAAACTATCAGAAGAACCATTGGATGATGGTTATCGCTTTTGGGCTCTGATCGCACCTAAAGGTTCTGGTAAGACATGTGTCCTCTATAACGTATTAGAAAATAAGGCCTCGCCGTGGTATAAGCTGTTTGATCGAATTTATATGTTTAGTCCAACGGCTGAGAATACAGACTATATGAAACCATTATTGAAAGAACTGAAAGATTCTGGTCAATTCTATCACGAATTGAATGAAAAGAATCTAACGGAATGCCTTGAACATTTAGAAGCATTTAACCATTCATTTATGAATAAGCGTCATCCACAAACACGTGATCAGAAGGCACAAGAACTCGTGCTATTAAGACATGGCGTAAAGAGAGAAGATATGCCAGATTCTGTATTAGGTGAAAAAGTCAATAAGCGTAAACCTCACAATCTTATTATTTTTGACGATTGCCTGAATGAATTGGCCAAATCTACAGCGAAATCGATTCAATCTCGTTTATGGACTCGTAACCGTCATTACTTTACAAATATAGCATTGACTAGTCAGCGTTATCTAAAGTTGAATCCGACCATTCGTAACAACTTGGATTCTATCTCTTTTTGGAAGACTGCCAACCAGAAAGAGTATGATACATTGGAAGAGGATCTGAATGTAGATCCAAAGGTACTAAAAAGGGTATATGATTTTGCAACCAAAGAACCATTCAGTTTTTTACATATTACGTTTAACGCTGGAGTGCCGCTATTTTTTCGGAAGTTTGATCGGATTGTGTTGTGAGCGTTTCCAGGCTAGCACTTGACAGTGTGTTGTCCCATTGCGTTGGTTGGCTCGTGATGATTGTAGCTTGATAATAACCGATCTGTTCCAACCATAGCTTCTGAGAAGCCGTAAGGTTTTCATTTACGACCTGTCCGTTGACCATCACGATTTGTTGAATATCTGACATTGTTCTATTTACACTTTTTAAAAAAAAGTCCCCAAAAACTAAGCGCCTCGGGGTTAGCGAAGCATAGCACCCCCCCCTTTACATTTTAGTAAGGGAATCGGAACAAGTCCCGACCCTTAGGGATTTGAGTTTACGGCGTGCTTTTACTGCATCTTGAAGTGTATGATTGACCAACGTAGTAGTCATTTGTTCTTCTTGATGACGTTCCATTAAACGGATTTCTAATATGGAAGTATCAACCGTTGAATCAACAGGAGCCTCGATTTTGATAGGAGGGGCTAATTCTTGGATTTTTCTTACATTGGATAACGACACTAAAAACTTGGATGCATTCATTAATTGTATGTGATCTTCTTTGGTCATTGCTTTTCCCACATTTTGACCGAACATGTTCTCCGGAGATTACTACTTACGGATACGATAAAAAAATGGTAGAATTATTATGTAGCCGTATATTAGATATGTCAGCGGAGCAACCAGTTGTACCAGAGGTAAAAGAGGAAAAATCCGCAGAAAGTCCCACAAATAACGAGCCCCAGACTCACGCAAACGTGAAAATCATCGTGAAGCAGCCCAAAGTGAAGAAGGTGGAGATGGAGAAGAAACCACGAACAGAGGCACAGCTAAAAGCAATGGAAAAGATGAGGGAGGGACTCGAAAAGAAGCGACAAGCACGTAACGATGCCAAAAAAGCTGCGTTAGATGCTGAGAAGAAGGAAAGAGAGAATGCTGTGAAACGAGCAGAGGAAGAGGCAAAGAAGATTACTTCTAATGTACAAGTACAACAGGTAAGAGGACGAAAGCCTGGTACAAAGAATCCACCGAAGCCTCAACAAGTTATCCCTGAGCCGGTCCAGCAACGACAAATGACCCATACCGAATACATGATCATGAAGCTCAAGGAGAAGGGAGCGCGGATCCCTGATAACGCTACACCCTATATGATCAAAATGATTATGAGCCGCTACCGTTAGCTCTAAGAGCTAACACTAAAATCTATTGGGCAAAGAAGCCAATAGAACAACAATCATAACGAAGGCACCTGCAACATCCAAGGGATCCATACTAATAAGATAGAAGGATTAAATACAATACCGTGTGTGACTAAACATTGTTTAATAACACCCGTTATCTGATCCTTAATATATGTTTTTAGTTGGCCCAGCAATACATTAAACGTTTTAAAACGGACTTAACAAGTGAAGGCGGGACGAGGGGTTGATTCAATAGTTTCGAATCGAAATCCGTTTTAGAGATGGACTGTTTCGGGATGGAGGTGATGACATTCCCTTTAATCGATTCCAGATATTCCTCCACGCGCTGGATCCAACTGACATAATGAACCACATTCCATTTTGTCAGATCTTCCCGTGCCAGTTGAGCCCGCGCATCAGCGAGGCGGTAATCGACAAGGAGATAGACGCATGGATCGAGTTGAGAAAAAGGAATATTCTTCATCGCCTCCACCCAGATCAACGTTTTACCGTAATGTTGGAAAATGGCAAGACTGGACGGCTTCATGTCTTTTGTCATCAACACCAGAACGGGCAGGGTTTCATCTGGTACAACCTGTTGAACAGGTGGCAATAAGGCAGCATCTGCGATACCAACAACAGCATTCGCTACATCACAAGGCTCGGCAGAGTCTGCCTTTGCCGTAATCACGGGAGGAAGCGGGACGCGAGACATTTTTTGTATTATAGGTTAACATTTTATTTTCTTCTTTTCCTTTGCGATGGCCTTCACCCATCGTTTTCTCCAGGCAGCAAGAATGGGCGGAAAGGGAACACTCCGTAAAGGAACGAGTCCCGACCCTTTGGGAAGTGGAGTAATGCCGAGGGCGTGCCCTTCTTTGTCAAACTGCCTCGAGCATTTTTCATCGAATTCTTGTAGTTCGGATTCCATCTATTGGATCGTTCTAAAAAAATATATCCCTAAAGGTTCGGCTCATAGCTGAGCCTTTACCCTAAAGGGTTCGCATCCTGCGGTAAAGGTTCGGCAGAACCTGCCTCCCTTTAGGGACGCTTTACAAGCAGCGCCGCACAAAGCAGGCCCGCTTTACCCTAAAGGTTCGGCTCATAGCTGAGCCTTTACCATAATAAATGTTTTGCGTAATATTCACCCACTCCTGGTCCATGATGTCGTTTATGATATAGTTCCCGCCGCTTCTCCGCGTATGCCTTCCCGTGTGTTTGGAGATAGTGCGGATAATCACTGTACCCCTTCGCGCCCACACTCGCGACTAGACGGCCATCTTTGAAGACATCAATTTTCTTTTGTGGAAGATGCGAAGGTTTCACAGTAACGCCTAGGCGTTTGGCCTTCTCATAGGTATAGGGTGTGATGTTCATCTATTCTTTAGTTGAGAAAGAATGTCCGTAAGGCTTGCAATTTGTTGCTGTTGCGTGGCAAGTAATGCCTGAAGTTCTTGCCCCTGCTTTAGCAGAAGGTCAATCTGCTGCTGTTTCAGATCTATGTGTTCCACTAAGGGAGCAAGCACAACAGGTTCGGTCGGGGCTTGATACAAAGTGGAAGGGGGTTCACCACCTGGAACAGGAAGAGGGCTTTTTACTGGCGCTTGATCCATTTCTACTTTTACCCTGTTAAAAAATCTTTGATTTATTTTCACCCCAGAAAATGAAACTGAAAACAAGTGTGTGTCACACTGCCAAAAAACATGGTACAACTTCCAGTTGTCACAGACACTGTGAAGTAATCACCAGCGTTACAATAATAAAGCCCCGAATTCGTGCGGGTCGTATCAGAACCAATACCCGCACCTTCCACCATACAGTAGCGCTGTTCTACTACACCACCTCCACTATTCAAATGATTCACCGCCATACGACTTCCACCTGCAAAACTATTAAAGTACATGTTCACTGTGACATACCATTTACCAGCATAAGGAGTGTAGAACCGACCCAGACCCGTGATCCAACCGTTTGTTCCTGAATTAGAAAGTCCTGCTGATGTTCCCGCTGTTAGATAGGTATTGCCTACAACTCCTATTGTATAACCAACGGAAGCAGCAGTATTACACGTTGTAATACAGAACGGCTGGTTCGATGTGGTGATGTAATTAGACACATTTACATAACCCGCTGAATTGACAGATAATTGGGTAGATCCTCCCGCCTGTATGGCAATATTATTTGACCCATCCGCAGCAATATAGGAATTGGTGCTATCACATAGACCGATCCAGAGTTTCCGCAAATACCCTAAAAAGAATTCTATTTCGGGTGTATTGGATCCTCCACCGTCCTGGATCAGCATATAATTCGCTGCGGTCGCCCCTTGACGGCAAAAGTCGCCATATACTGTGAGAGCATTATTTACATTTAAATTTCCCGAGTTGTCAACATACATTCGGACGGCGGACGCTGTGGAATCATAAAAATAGAGAGATCCCAATGCTGCCCCTGATCCTGTCCCTGCTGACCCGATGCGGTATTTTCGCCCAGATGTTGCCGTGTTGGTAAGATCGAGGGTCGTATCTGAGGTAGAGGAAGATGCAACGATGGTGGGGTAGAAAGTGCCTGAGTTGCTGACGGTGAGCGGAGTAGCACTTGCTACTGCTCCTATCGCCAGCGTTCCGCTGACGGTTTCACTCCCTGTCTGGGTGGTGTTGCCCGTGATGGTCACCGCCCCTTGGGTGTAGGTGAAGGAGGTCCAGCTGACTGTCTTGCTCGCCGTCCCTGAGAACTCCAGAAAGACCTGTCCCGTGTAGCCCGTCTGATTGGGAGTAAATAGCCCTGTAAATGTTCCTGTCACCACCGCATAGGTAGGGCTGATGGCGAGGCGTGCCGTGTTGCCCGTGTTCGCTTGATAGATCGTAAGGGAAACACCCAGGGCGGACGCACTGAAGCCCGCAAAGGAGAACCCATATTTGCCAGGGGTAAGAAAAGTCTGGGTCAGCGAGTAGCAGTCCGCAAAGGCGGCGGTAGTGGGCGAAGGGGTGAGCGTGTAACTACCCGAGATGACACCCGCTGCCGCTGCTTGCGAAGATAAACCCGAGGTCTGAAGAATGGAGGTCGTGATGGGCTGCAGATTGACCGCCAACGTTCCACCAGCAAGACTTACATCATTCGTGGAGGGCTGGGCGATGTTGGCAAGGGTGGAGATGGTGGATCCAGAAAGAGGGGCCAGGGTAAGGGTGCTGATGGTGTTGACACTCATTCCATTGGCGAGTGTGAGCGCCAGCGATCCCGCTGTTAGTTGAATCTGCCCTGTGTTCGCACTCAAGGGACTCACTGTGGTGTTAGAATACGTCCACGTCGCATCTGGATAGGCAGATGATCCTGAGTGGCTGTAGATCTGGCTTGTCAAAATTCCACTACCTCCATTTCCGAACGTAATCTGATTCGCTGGATTATTCCCTGTTGATGTATTCTGTCCGATTTGAGCAAATTGACTATAGGTTCCTTGATTATAGATTGATCCATTGACATAGAGATTACTGTTTCCTGTGAAGGGAAAGCTGGGAAGAGTGGTGAAACCAATCCCCATATCCGATGCGTCAATCTGGTAGAGAAGGGAATTCGTCAGCGTGGTTCCCCCTGAGAAATAGGGGACATATCGAGAAGTCAAGCCGCTTGTATTGACAGAAGCTCCTGTTGGTCCTATCGATCCCGTGTATCCTATTGCGCCCGTGTATCCAGTATATCCAATAGGACCTGTCATACCAGTATATCCTATTGCGCCCGTGTATCCTATTGCGCCCGTGTATCCAGTATATCCAATAGGACCTGTCATACCAGTATATCCTATTGCGCCCGTTGCTCCTATTGCGCCTGTATATCCAGTATATCCAATGGGTCCGGTTGGTCCTATGGGTCCTCCTATGCCAGTGGGTCCCGCACTGCTTAATCCATCCAGCGTGGCAGATGATAATCCTATCGTGATATTGCTGAGTGTAGCGCTCATTTCTAATACTGAAGATATTATATTGTCCTTAATTTCTCAATGGGGGGTCCTATGCTTCGCTAACCCCCACGACGGTAGTTTTTTGGGGACAGCATAACCCGAACGGGTTATGCCTCGTGATATCTTTGTAAGATATCGTGACTTTTTAATAAAAAGTCCAAGTAGTAGAATGTCAGAAACAGTAATCAACAAGTACCATTTATATCTAGAGAGCACGCAGCGATCCTCTGGGTCGAATGAAAATCCCACCTATATGTTAAGCCGCCCCCTCTTCAAATCCAACCCCTTTAATCATTTCCAAGTCAAGGTAATCCAAGCCAACATCCCGTATTCCTTCTTTAACATTACGAATCAAAACGGCCCCTATTCCTCTATGCAGTGGTATGCGGCGCGTGGTGTATCCTATCCTAGCACGACGTATATCGTAGGGTCTCCTTCGAATCCGCGAACCGCCACGATCCCCAATGGAAACTACACAATTTTAACACTCATCGCTGCATTACAAACGGCGATCATTAGCGATCTACAAACGAATTTTTCGACTTTCCCCCTTCCCAATTGGGTGTGGACCTATAACCGTGACACCTTGACAATTAATTTTTTACTAACGGGAACGGATGGAGTCCCTACTACCTATTATTTTATGCCGTCTTCTGTGGCTCATGGTGGGTTGTCTTATAACATGGGGGTAACTTCATTGTTATCATTTGGATATGATGCCTCGAATTCGTCCCAACCGATTAACATTATTAACAATGTCAAGACGTTCGGTGCGTATGGTCAATCGGCGATCAATGTCGCACCTATCACCTCGGTGTTGATTCGCAGCAACATTTTACACCAGAACAAATCCTATGAATTTGTCGCCATATCGGATGACTTTTCGGATATTTTGATTCGTATTCCGATTATTACTGTCGGAACTACCTTTATCCAATATATCAACCAGGAGAATTTATCAAATCATGTTAAAAATGATTTCATTGATGTGATAGAATTGTATCTTACGGACAACCGCAGCTATACACCGATCTCCTTAGCGGGCTTATCCTGGATGTGTGTTCTGGAGATCACCGAGATCGAAGGACATGAGAACCGAGAAAACGCCGCGTTTCAAATGCTCAAGAGTGTGGATTTCGCCACAGGACAGGTAGATGTGGAACAGGAATCCTAACCCAATAGATAGAATGTCTCTTTCCAGTCCTATCTATACCGCATGGAGTAATCCTTATGCAATCAAAAATCTACCAGTCAATACGAAAAAAGGAGCGGGCGATTATCTCTATATGGGAAAACCGATTCAAAGCAGTCCCGCACAAAGCAGGCCCGCACAAAGCAGGCCCGTACAAAGCAGGCCCGCAGGGTCTGCGAGCCTTGTG
>Ga0214255_1000398_pt1 | contig 11975 bp, 16 predicted proteins | sample TroBogypolimnion_24_FD_153093 | JGI IMG/M metagenome (GOLD analysis project Ga0214255, IMG submission 153093) | Freshwater microbial communities from Trout Bog Lake, WI - 03AUG2009 hypolimnion | ecosystem: Environmental > Aquatic > Freshwater > Lake > Hypolimnion/Profundal zone | place: Trout...
GATGGTTTGCGACATCTGGAGCAGCAGCCGCAAGTCGTCAAGTCGATTGCCTGTTGGAACTGGATATTAAATTCAGTTTCTAATGCGAATTAGAATAAGGTCGCGGATGGCGGCGTCGCTGTCCTGCGCCGGACCCGTGATGGCGCTCAACTGCTGCTCGACCCTTGGCGAAAACTCGGGCTCAAGACCGCGCTCCACCATGGCGCGCGTTGCGATGCGGACGAGGTCGGAGCGGTAATGATGTTGTTTAGGGTACATGCGGGGGATATTAACCCCCACGCTCGGCCAGGGCGCAGCTCGACGTCGCGTTCGTTATCGGTTGCCCCGGCGCAGTTCGCGCTTCATGAACAGGTAGAGGCTCTCCACCTTGTCTCGCGCCCACGGCGTCTTGCGCAGAAACTTCAGGCTCGATGCGATGCTAGGGTCGCTGGTAAAGCAGCGCAGTGGAATGCGTTGGCCCAAGTCATCCCAGCCATAGTGCGCCACCAGCGCCGTGACTATGGCCTCCAGCGTCAGGCCGTGCAACGGATTGCGAACTTGGGTCGGGGGCGGGACAGGATCTTGCATGATCTTATTTTGGCACCAGCATCGGTCACCGGTGCGACCCGGCTAGAATACTCCCCTCGGAAGCGTGGCAGAGTGGTCGATTGCACCGGTCTTGAAAACCGGCGACGGGAAACCGTCCGTGAGTTCGAATCTCACCGCTTCCGCCAGCACCGCTGGCTCTCTTCAGGCAAAGCGCCTTCAGACATCAATGCGCGTCGTACCGGCAAAGTTCAGGATGTAATCAGCGCCAAAAACCATTGAGGGCGTGCAATAACCTGGTTGGCCCGCGCCCTTGGCCGTTTGTTTGGCAATGTCCCACGCTGTCAGCGCCGTGAGTGCATAACCATCCACCGTATCGAGACGCGATGTGGCCGTTTGTCCGGCGGCATTACGCACTTGGCCCCACAGATGCGAAGCTCCTCGCCGGCGTTGTTCGGCGTCGGGACCGGCAGGGCCGGCATCGATTTGCTTCTTGATCAGGCCCTGTACCAGGTTGGAGCCGATGACAGCGCCAAAGTAGCGCGACGTCCTAGCCATCCATCGCAAGGCCGTGGGCGCCGCCATGAAGACTTCGATATCCGGAATGGCGGTCGAGACCCAGGCCGTGGAAACATCGCCCCAAGGAATGCACATGGTGGTGACGGGGCCGCTGCCGAAATCAATGTCGAGCGTGGCCGACGCCGAAGGTACGGCCACCAACTTGCCGCCGCGCCGGACCATGCCGCCGCGATGCACGTTTTCCAGCATCGTGGTCGCCGTTCCGTGCGAAGGCTGTCCGATGGCCTGAAAAGCCAGCGTCAAGGCCACGGCGTCGGGCAGGCGGCGCTTGAGGTGTGCCGCAAGGCAATCGCTCGGCACCACGTCGAAGCCTGTGCCCGGCATCAGCATCACGCCAGCCTTGCGGGCTTTGACCCCCATGAGGGCCAGCGCCTCGAACACGTCGATTTCACCCGTGATGTCCAAGTAGTGGACGCCGGCCTCGATGCAAGCCTCGGCCATGGGCTTGGCAGTGCGTGAAAACGGACCGGCGCAATTGAGCACGACGGCCACGCCGGCCAGATTCTTTGCTGCAGAGCCGCGGTCCTCCAGACCGAACACCCGAACGCCCAGTCCATGCGCTTGTGCCAGCGGCGCCATCTTCGCACCCGAGCGGCCAGCCAGAATCGGCTTGACGCCTTCACTCAATGCAAGCCGGATGATGAGATCGGCCGTGTAGCCGTTTGCGCCATAGATGAGTATCTTGTTCATGGCCTATGGCAGAATCTCGCGCACCGTGTCTGCCGGACGACACAGCCTGGCGCCAAGGGGCGTCACCACGACAGGCCGATTGATAAGAGCGGGATGCTGGTGCATGAACTCGATCAGTTCGTCATCCGACCATTTCGGATCCCCCAGACCCATCTCGTCGTAAGGTGTTCCCTTTTTCCGCAGCAGTTCGCGCGCGCTGAAATCCAGGGCCTTGAGAAGCGCTCGTATCTGCTGCGCACCGGGCGGCGCCTTCAGATACTGAATCACCTCCGGTTCTTCGCCGCTGGCGCGGATCAGCGCCAGCACGTTTCTCGACGTCCCGCAGCTCGGGTTGTGAAAGATGGTGATCTTTGCCATGTTCGCTTGCGACCTTGTTCCTGATTGCCGGAGAATTCGGCGGTGACCCGCTCATCGGCTAGGACGCGCGCCTTCGCATGGACCGGAATATACGTGCAATTGGCTTACACGCACTTTTCGCCTATCCCTTACCATTGGATCTGCGCAAACCGAAAAGGGACTGTTTCCATGCAAACACCAGATGCTCCGGGTGATGACATGGCGTTTCCGCCTCTATTCCTTGAAGAGGAAATACCCCAGTCATCGAAAGCCCCACCCAGCGATGCGGAAGAAATTGCGCGGGCCCTTACTACCGTTCGAGCGCATCACCCTCGCATCGCCCATTCCCTGCAGGAGATCTGGGGCTACCGGGAATGCGCCGACTACCTTGAAAAACTCGTCTTCAACTGCTCCGACCCGGCCGACCTCAAGCGCATCGGCTTCGATCCGGAGGTCATGGACGCCCTCTTGACGCTGTCCAGGCTGCACACGGTCACTGCGCGCTGAAGCGCCCTGCCAGCCCGGCTCGGGCGAAAAGAAGTTGTCCCCCGAACCGATTGACTCAGTTATGGACAAGTGGCTGGACAAGTTTAAAAACTGTGTCGGCGCGTGGTTTCGCAACCGTGCCCGAAAAGCGGGCAATCGCTGAACCATCGGCGTTGAGCGTCTCCCCTTTGCGCTCGACGATAAGGCCATAGGCGTGGGGCTGGCGGTGCAGGTCGAAGTTGAAGGTCGTGCGCTTGTAGATCGCGCAAAAGTTCAAGTCGATGCGGGCGATCGCCATTTCGTAGTACTTGGTTTGGCAGCCCACCACCACCTCGCCAAAGGGCGCGACGATGCAGTTACCGCCGATGCTGTCCACGCCTTCTTCGAGTCCGGACTTGGCCACGCCAACCACCTAGACGGCGCCGGTCAGGAACCGTCGCGGCGCGCGCGTTGCATTGAACTCGCCGTGCGCACGATTCGCGACAGACTCAGGTACTTGTCCTGCCATGCGCGCGCCCAGCGGTTCGCCTGTTCGCGATCCGCTCTGGATTCGAGCCGTGCCGCGCGCCGCACGGCCTTGCACATGCGTCCCAACGCGTCGCTTTCGGCTTGGTAGATATCGCGTTTCATGGCCTTGCTCCGGTTCGTGGCAGCCATTCTGGGCTGCCGCAACACAGCGACACTTGAGACTTCTCAAGTCGCATGCAATTGCAGACCGGTGCTTGGCGGCCAGCCAGCCCGGACCGTCCCCCGGGCTTGGCGCCCGATTTCAGGCAAGCAGCTTTACGATCCGGTCCTTTGCACTACCCTCCAGCCACAGGTGCCTGGCCTTCTCGATCATTTCCCAGTAGGGACTGTCGAGCATCAGCTTGGCATTGAGCTGCGCGATCGCATCCAGGCTGTCTGCGTCGTAGAACCAGTAGACGCGGTTGTGGCCGAACATTTCTATGCCGGTCTTCATGCTGAGGCCGTAGGTCTTGTTCAGATGCGCCGCCACCTCGCCGCAAAACTGCAATGCCGCCGGCACCGCAGCAACCGTCTTGATCGTAACCTTGCGCGTAAATCGATACATGACTGATCCCCTTGTGAAACAGGCCGCCTGCATCGTTGCCGGCCGGATGTTGAAATGCAAGCGCTGGACTCGCCGATGCGATTCGATGGTGCGCCCGCGCGCTGCCAATGCCTTGCGAATAATCAAGGCCCGATACGCGGGCAAAATGGCAGGCACGGCGAACAGCGAAAATGCTCTGAAGACCGGCATCAGGAAACATGGAAACAACCCGAATCGACAAATGGCTGTGGGCCGCACGCTTCTTCAAGACGCGCTCATTGGCCAGCGATGAAATTAGCCATGGCCGCGTGCAAATCAACCAGGGTAATGTCAAGCCGGCGCGCGAGGTCCGCATCGGCGACGTCATCACCATCGTGCAGGCGCGCGTGGCGCGCACCGTGGTGGTCAAGGGCATCAGCGAACAGCGCGGGCCGGCACCGGCGGCACAGCAACTCTATGACGAAACGCCAGACAGCCTGCAAAAGCGGGCCCTGATCATCGAGCACAATCGCCTGAGCCCTGAGCCGGCTCTGAGCATTGCCCACGGCCGCCCGACCAAGCGCGACCGCCGTGATCTGGAAAAGAGGCGGGACGCGCACTAGCACCCTGAGACCGCCTGCCTGCCGCATCCCTGCCCGAACAAACCACCCTGCAGCAATCGCATCCGAGCCATGAACTTCCCACCGCTTCGAACCCTCTTTGCCGCCCTGGCCGCGCTCTGCGCCTGCGCCGCGCCGCTGTGCGCCGAGCCGGCCTGGCCGGCCAAGCCGCTGCGCATCGTGGTGGCCTATCCGTCAGGTGGCGTCAGCGATGCTGTCGCCCGGATCCTCGCCGAGAAGTTGGCCACGCAATTGGGAACGCCGGTGCTGGTGGAAAATAAGCCCGGGGCCAGCGGCAGCATCGGCATCGATGCCGTGGCCAAGGCGGTGCCCGATGGCTACACGCTGGGCTTCGCGGCCATCAGCCCCCTGGCTCTGAATCCGCACCTGGGCAAGGTGCCATACAACCCGGCCAAAGACATTATTCCGCTGGTCAGCGTTATGTATTCACCGGTGCTGCTGCTCGCCACCAGCGCCACACCGGCCAGGGACCTGCACGAGGTGATGCAGGCCGCGCGCGCCAAGCCGGGCGACATCCGCTGGGCGACATCGGGGCCGGCCTCGCTGGGCCATATCATGCTGGAGCAGCTGAAGTTCCTGACCAAGCTTGACATCACCCATGTGCCCTACAAAGGCGGCGGCCAGCAGATCACCGATGCGCTCGGCGGCCAGTTCGAGATGCTGTCGGTCAACAGCAGCAGCGTCATCATGCAGCAGATCAAGGCGGGCAAGCTGCGTCCCATTGCGGTCGGTGCACCGGCACGGCTCGAAGCGCTGCCCGCCGTTCCAACGCTGGCCGAGCTCGGTTACGCGCCGGCCAACCTGTCCTCGCTGTTCGGGCTGTTCGCGCCGGCCGGCGTGCCCAGCGCCATCCTGGCGCGGCTCAATGCCGAGGTCAACAAGACACTGGCACTGCCCGACGTGCGCGCGCGCCTGCTCAGCGCCGACAACGTGCCCACCGGCGGCAGCGCCGCCGAATTCGCGCGGCAGATTACGGCGGAGTCCGACAACAACCTACGCATCATCCGCGCCGCTGCGATCAAGGCCGACTGATAGCCGGCCCGGAGGAAGGAGGTCTCAGCGAGACCCTTTGTGGGGCAACATCGATGAGAGGACGCCATCCTTGAGAACCACATGGTGGTAGATGGCAGCAGCGGCGTGCAGGCCGGCAAGCCACATGATGGCGTCGCCAAGAAATTTGTGCACGTCGCCCCAGTCGGCCAGTTTCGCAATCGCCGAGTCGGCAATCATGGGCATGCGCTCGATGCGCACACCGCCGAGCAGCGTGAGCGGATGGGACTCGCTGCCCAGCGCCAGCAACGCAGTGGCCGGCAAAGCCAGCAGCAGCGTCCACAGCGCAAGATGCGTCAGCTTGGCCATCATCTGCATCGAACGGGCCATGGCAAACTGCGGCGCGGCCGGGCGCATGGCAACCCAGAGCAAGCGCAACAGCGTCAGCACCAACACTGTGATCCCGAGGGTCTCGTGCCAGACGATGTCGCTGCGGCTTGCCGGATCGATGCCCTGGTGCATGAGACGGCCGAATTTCTCCGGCCCCAGGATAAAGGCGATCGTCACGACAACGGCCGTGACCCAATGAAGGGCAAGACTGAGCGTGTCGAAGCGGGATGTGGATTGCTGATTCATAACGTAAGGATTAGAGCAGGTGTCATTGTGCGACAGCTTCTTTAACCGATGGTAAAGCCATAGCATTTCATCAGATGCATCCTAGGGAAACGCAGATCAATTCAGCTGTTTATTTAACTTTGGCGTAGCGCTCATTTTTTTATTGGTGCTGCGCCAAATTTCGCATATTTCTCGGCAATCGCGGCCGCCTTCATCACCTTTGAGCCTCTTTCGAGGCCTTTTCTGGCGCTCTTGGCACCTTGTTGCCCATTACGGGCGCAGTTCTCCCCTGGCCATGTACAAATTTCCCAAGGCAAACAGCATGTTGAGCTGTGCGTCGTTTTTGGCCAGACCCTTGTAGCGTACCTTCTTGTATTTGAAGATGTTCTTGATCACGTGAAACGGGTGCTCAACATAAGCCCTGACTTGGGCTTTGAGCTTTTCGTAGGCTTGCACCATGGTCTTTTGCCAGCCATCAGCCATCCTCTCTACAGTGGTGCGCCGTTTGGCCACATGCCACTTCACGGTTTGCTCGTTGGTGCTCAGCGTTTGTTGCATGTCTTCGCGCTTGTCAACGCCGACATAACCTGCATCGGCCCAGACATCACTTTCCTGACCGTGAAGTAATGCTGGGGCTTGGCTGATGTCGCTGATGTTGGCCGCTGTGGTTGTCACGGTATGTACCAGGCCTGAATCCTTGTCCACGCCAATGTGGGCTTTGAGGCCAAAGTGCCACTGGTTGCCTTTCTTGGTTTGATGCATTTCTGGATCGCGTTTGTGTTCTTTGTTTTTGGTGGAACTCGGCGCTGCAATCAGGGTGGCATCCACCAAGGTGCCTTGGGTCATCAAGAGTCCTCGCTCCATGAGCATGACATTGACTTCAACGAGCATGGCTTTGGTCAGATCATGGGTTTCGAGCAGGTGTCGAAACCCCATCAGGGTGGTGGCATCAGGTACGCCGGTGCGACTCAGATCTATGCCCATGAAGCTGCGCAGGGCTTGGGAGTCGTAGATGGCATCTTCGACAGCTTCATCAGCCAGGGCGTACCACTGTTGTACGAAGTACATGCGCAGCATGCGCTCCAAGCCAATGGGTGGACGACCGCGTTTGCCGCTCTTGGGGTAGTAGGGCTCGATGACTTCCATCAACCTTGACCAGGGGACGACTTGTTCCATCTTGGCCAGAAAGATTTCCCGACGCGTTGTCTTCTTTTTGCACTCATATTCAGCAAGGGCAAAACTGATCTGGGTTGGGGCTTGGGTGGTCATCTTGGCTGTACGCTATTGGCTACCTGTCTATAACGTTTGATCCACCGGCGCGGTTGGCAAATTCTGCTAATAAATCTGCGTTTCCCTAGCATCATGAGCTCGCCCTGCGCGAAGCTGACGGTCTCGGTGGCCTTGTAGATCAGCACAAAGCCCAGCGCGATTAGTCCGTAGATGCAGCCTTGCGCGATTCCGCTGATGAGCAGTTGAAGAAGCTGCAATTGGTCTCCCGTGATTTGGCCTTTCGGTTATAGCGGCAATCCCGGCAAAGGCCGCGAGGGTTTTCACCAAAGGGTTGCTACTGATGCCCGTTGGTTTGCGTGCGTGCAAAAAGCCGGCATCATGCGGTCCATGAACAACCCTGTTGATATTTCACGGCGCGGTGCTGTCACCGTTGTCACACTGGAGCGCCCCGATGTGCGCAACGCGGTCGATGCCGCCACGGCGCGCGCGCTGTACGCGGCCTTTCTCGCGTTCGAGGCCGATGATGCGGCGCGTGTCGCCGTGTTCCATGGCGCGCACGGCCACTTTTGCGCTGGCTGGGACTTGATCGCCGGCGCTGCACTGGCCGGGTCGGGTGGCACGGGTCCGCAAGACCCGCTGAGCGGGCTCGAGTTTTCGCCGCAGGACTGCGAAGCGCCCGGCCCGCTCGGTCCGATGGGGCCGTCGCGTCTGCTGCTGTCCAAACCGGTGATCGCGGCCGTTAGCGGTGCGGCTGTGGCCGGCGGCATGGAACTCGCCCTGTGGTGCGACATGCGTGTGATGGAAGAGGACGCCTACTTCGGCGTGTTCTGCCGGCGCTTCGGCGTGCCACTGATCGACGGCGGCACGGTGCGCCTGCCGCGGCTGATCGGCATGGGTCGTGCGCTGGACCTGATCCTCACCGGGCGCAAGGTGGAGGCGGTGGAGGCCCTGCAGATGGGTTTGTGCAATCGCGTTGTGCCCAGCGGGCAGGCCTTGATCGCAGCGCTGGCGCTGGCGCAGCAACTGTCCGAGTTTCCGCAGGCTACGATGCGGGCCGATCGCCTGAGCGCTTACGCGCAGTGGGATCTTCCGCTGCCGCAGGCCTTGCATCAGGAGTGGCAGCGCGGCAAGAAGTGCATAGAAGACGGCCTGCAAGGCGCGCTACGCTTTGCCGCTGGCAGCGGCCGGCATGGCAAGTTTTAGCGGCATGAACGGGAACGCGTCCGAGTCCATACCGCCAGACCTGATTCTGGCGCTGCGGCGGGCGCAGCGCATCGTCGTCTTCACGGGTGCCGGCGTATCCGCCGAGAGCGGCATACCGACGTTTCGCGACGCGCTCACCGGATTGTGGGAGCGATTTGATGCGCAAGACCTAGCCACGCCGGAGGCTTTTGTCCATGACCCGGAACTGGTGTGGGGCTGGTACGAATGGAGGCGCATGCTGGTGCAGCGCACGCAGCCGAATTCGGCGCACCGGGCGATTGCCGAGCTGGCGCGTCGTGTGCCGCAGTTCACGGTTGTCACGCAAAACGTGGACGACTTGCATGAGCGCGCTGGCAGCACAGGCGTGTTGCATCTGCATGGCAGCCTGCAGACGGCGCGCTGTATCGCCTGTGGTACGGCGCACGTCTTTGCGGTGGGCATCCCCGACGAACCCGAAGGCGGGCGCCGCCTGCGCCCGCCGCTGTGCGCGCGATGCGGTGGCCTGATCCGCCCTGGTGTCGTCTGGTTCGGGGAAAGCCTGCCCGAGGATGTGCTGGCTGGCGCGTTTGCCGCGGCCAGAGCTTGCGATCTGCTGTTGGCAATCGGCACCTCGGGCCTGGTGCAGCCGGCCGCGCGGATTCCCGCGCTGGCGAGGCAAGCGGGCGCGCGAGTGGTTCAGGTCAACCCGGCGCCGACCGCGCTCGATGACGACTGCACCTGGTCCCTGCGCGGTGCCGCCGGGGTTATCCTGCCGCAGTTGCTGGCCTCAGCGTCGATGTTGCCGAACGCCCCGGTGCGCGGCGGGCAGTGCGCTGCTGATCAGGGCCGCGCCGGCCCATAGCAACGGTGCGATGCCGAGCGGCGCGACCGCGAGGCCGAAGGACACCGGCACCAGCACCGATGACGCATTGCCGATGAGGGCGCGCAGGCCGAGCGCCTCGCCGCCGCGCCCGCCGGGTGTGGCGGCGTGCAACAGCGACAGCATGTTGGGCTGGCTAAAACCGATCGAGGCCCCGAATACGAAGCCCAGCAGCATGAAGACCGGTGCGGCAGCGGCCCACGGCAGGGCAGCCAGCACCAGCGCCATCATGGCCATCGCGGCGCGCATGATTTGCCACTCGTGCATGCGCGTCGAGAGCCAGGGCATCAGGGCGCGGCTGACGAAGGTGCCCACCGCGAACAGCGAGAACACCGTGCCGATGATGGAGGCTGAAAAGCCCAGGCGCGTGCCCAGCACCGGCAGCATCACGATGAACAGGTCCCAGCAGCATGACAGCGCAAGGCTCACGTAGTAGATGCGGCGCAATTCCGGCGCGGCCAGCAGGTCGTGCCAGGCCGGTGGCTTGGCATCCGCCTGCGCCGCTGTTGAAACTCGGGCGGCCGGCAATGCGGCCAGTTTCCTGAACACAAGCCAGCACGCCATGCAGGTGAAGACCGCCATGGTGGCAAAGGCCATGCGAAAGCCCGCATGGTCGATCAGCAGGCCCGAGATGAACGGCCCGAGCGCGCTGGAGGCCGAATGCCCGAGCGCGTACCAGCCGAAGTTGCGCAGCCGCTGCTCAGCCGTCTTGCCGTGCGCCATGGCGCCCACGCTGTGCTGTCCGGCGACCGACATGGCGTTGAAGCCGAAACCCACCAGCACGGCCATCACGAACAGCGCGGGCACGCTCAGCCACAGCACCGGCACCACGGCGCCGAGCAGCACCGCGAGCACGCCAAAGCGCAGCACGGGCAGCGCGCCCATGCGGTCGACCCAGCGGCCGATCGACATGGCGGCCAGCGCGGGCAGGATCGAGAACATGGCCATGAATAGACCCACCACCAGTTCGGGTGAGCCGGCGCGCAGGGCATAGAGCGAGCCCGCCACGCGCCCGCCCGACAGCGCCATGTGGCCCGTCAGGGTGACCAGAATCAGGGGCAGCAGCAGGTGCGGCAGGCTCTTGCCCATTATCCCGGCGGCAGGGCCGGTATCGGTCGCGGGCGGCCCTGGTCATCGATCGCCACAAAGGTGAGGGAGGCCTCCGTCACCTTCATGTACTTTCCCTGCGCGCTGAAACGCTCGGCATAGACCTCGACCTTCACCGTGATCGAGGTGCGCCCGATTCGAACCAGCTTGGAGAAGAAGGTCAGGATGTCGCCGACACGCACCGGCTGCTTGAAGATGAATTCATTGACTGCGACCGTTGCCATGCGGCCCTGGGCGTAACGCGCCGGGATCACGGAGCCGGCCAGATCGACCTGCGCCATGACCCAGCCGCCGAAGATGTCGCCATTGGCATTGGAGTCGGCCGGCATCGGAATGACCTTGAGGACCAGTTCCTCGTCAGTGGGCAGTTGGACTGCAATCGGGTTGGTGTTCGCAGACATGGGGGACAATCCTCAAAATGTTGAGGACAGAGCTGGCTGCGCTTCGCGCAGCAGCGGCCTGTCCCGCAAGTACTTGATAACAGGATTGTCCCCTATGCGCCGATCAGGCGAACACAGCCCCATTCGAGAAGGTGCCAAAGCTGCCGCCGTGCCTGTTGCCACGCGCTCGGACTGGGCCACGCTGCAGCGCCTGTTTCCCTACCTCTGGCAATACAAGTGGCGCGTCATGGCGGCGCTGGCCTTCATGGTCGGCGCCAAGATGGCCAATGTTGGCGTGCCGGTGCTACTCAAGCAACTGGTCGACACCATGAACCCGAAGGGCGCCGTCGGCGCCAGCGCGTTGCTGGTGGTGCCGGTGGCGCTGCTGTTCGGCTACGGCCTGCTGCGCCTGTCCACTACCTTGTTTGCCGAGCTGCGCGAGCTCATCTTTGCCAAGGCCACGGAAGGCGCATCGCGCACGATCTCGCTGCAGGTGTTCCGCCATCTGCACGCTTTAAGCCTGCGCTTTCACCTGGAACGCCAGACCGGCGGAATGACGCGCGACATCGAGCGCGGCACGCGCGCTGTCAATTCGCTGATCTCGTATTCGCTCTACAGCATCTTTCCGACGCTGATCGAAGTCGCCATGGTGCTGACATACCTGGCGGTCAAGTTCGATGCCTGGTTTGCAGGCATCACGATCGTGGCGCTGGTGGTCTACATCTCGTTCACTGTCGTGGTAACCGAGTGGCGCACGCATTTTCGGCGCGAAATGAACGAGCTCGATTCGAAGGCGCACAGCCGCGCCATCGATTCGCTGCTGAACTACGAGACCGTCAAGTATTTCAACAACGAGGATTTCGAGGCGCGCCGCTACGACGAGAACCTGGAAAAGTACCGGCGCGCCGCGGTCAAGAGTCAGACCACGCTGAGCCTGCTCAACACGGGCCAGCAACTGATCATCGCCAGCGGCCTGGTCACCATGCTGTGGCGCGCCACGCAGGGTGTGGTCGATGGCCGCATGACGCTGGGCGACCTGGTGATGGTCAACGCCTTCATGATCCAGCTCTACATTCCGCTGGGTTTCCTCGGCGTGCTGTATCGCGAGATCAAGCAGAGCCTGACGGACCTGGAAAAGATGTTCACGCTGATGGAGCGCGAGCGCGAGATCGCCGACGTGCCCGGTGCCAGGCCGCTGCAGGTCGATGGCGCGAGCGTGGCTTTCAGGCATGTCAACTTCGCCTATGATCCGGCGCGTCCGATCCTGCACGACATCAGCTTCGAGATACCGGCCGGCAAGACGG
>Ga0214255_1000428_pt1 | contig 11305 bp, 10 predicted proteins | sample TroBogypolimnion_24_FD_153093 | JGI IMG/M metagenome (GOLD analysis project Ga0214255, IMG submission 153093) | Freshwater microbial communities from Trout Bog Lake, WI - 03AUG2009 hypolimnion | ecosystem: Environmental > Aquatic > Freshwater > Lake > Hypolimnion/Profundal zone | place: Trout...
AAGCTACTAAAAATGAGCCTGCGCTATTAGTAATGTTGACAAATTGCAGTTTATCGCTAGAAATGCCTGTGAAATAAGAAACCGCAGTTGCCGGTTTGCAGTCATAAATAGTGTTTCCACACGCCCCAAATAGCTTATAACCGCTATTAGTAGGGTAATCCATTAGTGTATGGATTGGGGTACTTATTTTAATAGTATAAGCACCCACTACAGTAGCATTAGTAGCTGGTACAGAAAGCATTGTGTAAGTAAAGGTTGATGCACCTGTTACTTTAATCATAAATACTCCGTTGTAGTCGCTTGGAGTAGCGCCAGAAACAGAAATATATTCGTTATCTATTAAACCATGTGCTGTAGCAGTTGTAACCGTTGCTGTCACACCTGAGTGTGTAATGCTTGAAATTGTTTTAGCGCCAGTAGAAGTAGTAACAATAGATACTTGGGTATAACCTTTACGCAATGTCACATCGCTAGGCGTAGGATAAAAGTTAACCATTTGTACTGCATCTGTAGGGGGCATCTCAGCAAGAGAATCCCTACCATTCCAACCACCAATAGGTGCAGGAATAGAAGCAGTAGTAGCAGAGTTTTGTTTAGGTCGCTGTAATAGCATTAACTGCCGTACCCCGTGTCTGGAATATTAGCGTAACCAATAAGCACTCTACTTGGTTGTGGCGCAAAAGATAAATTAGGCGCACCTTTATCGTTAGCTTTAGCAACTGATAAATAGCGTTGATAATCTTGAGAAACGACTGTTGTATCAAAGCCTTTAATGCCCCAATACTTCATTTTTGTCAACAAAACCATAATACGGTCATCCAAAACTGTAGTATCTGAGTCAGCAGTAAAGCTATTTTTTACTGTATTATCTGCGGCTCTTGCCCAACCTTTTGACCTATATTCCCATCCCAAGTATTCTTGGGTATTCATAATAGGCCATATACAGAATTGATTATCTAAGATACGCCAGCGTACTCGTGGGCCTGTAGAGATATAACCAGACTTTAGCCATTGCCATTGTTGTGCATCTTCAGCGCCCAACATTTCCCAATGTTTCGATTTATCCCACATAGTGCGGTTTGTAATCGTTTCAAAGTCATCAGGAAGGTCATAAGCAGTCTGAGCGCATACTACTGACTGTACGCCATTGCCTGTAGCAAATTGACTCATTACAACAACTTTAGTCGTGTTATTAGCACTTACAACATAAGTATCTTGAGGAATGTTATAGCCTGATAATTGCCATTGGCTTGTAACATTGCTTAAATCTGTGCCAGCCTCAAAAGTTAATGTAGCAGAACCATTAACAGTTGTGGCATTGGCGGTAAAAGATTGCGTGTAGAAACGATACTGCACCTGGAGTGCTTGCCAATCATATTCTTTTAGCAAGTCATAACCAGCACCATTCATCAGGGCTAAAATCTGTTGTACATCCTGAGAAGTGTTGCCGACAACAAAAGAAGGTACAGCCAAGTTTAACTCGGCTGCGGTCTGTTGCACCATTTGAAGCATCGTTTGGGACATATTAAGCCTCTACTACTTTCGGTTTGCGTGGTTTCTTTTCCGCAACAGCCGCAAGTAGCGCTTCCATTTGTTCCTGCATTTTGGATAGCTTCGCATCTGTTTCTGCGGTTATTTTAGCATTTTCTTCACGAAGTGCTTGCAATTCTGCTTCTCTATGTGCAACTTCAGCAGAATCAGTAGCTAAATTCAAGAAAGCCTTAGCTTTTAAGCGGAAATTATGAGGACTCATGCCAGCTACCATGCCAATACGCTGTAATTGCTGGTCAGAGCAGTCAGCAATAGCTTCTACTGTATGGAATTTAAGCCCACGCAATTCTTCAGCTTGGCTACGAGTAATTTGTGGCCATTGCTCAAGTGGTGTGCCAATAATGTCTTGATGATTTGATACTTGATTTTGATAATGCGCCCATTGGCGAGGGAAACGCTGTTTATGGGACTCTTGGGCATAAGTGTCGATTTCTGTCAAATTATCGCCAGGAATCATAATACGCACGAAGTCGAATTCTTTAAAAATCGGTCTGCCAGCTTCGTCAGAAGCTAAATCTTGCTTTAGGGACTTTTTATAGAATTGAACCGCTAGTCTTGCATCTGCACCTGAAACATCGCTTTCTATTGCCATTTTTAATTCTCCAAAGTAGTTTGGGGGTTTATAAAAAAATAAAAGGGACTCCCCTTTTGAGGGAATCCCAGTTGTACTACATATTCAATTTAAAAGGGTTAACCTATTAAACAGAAGCAGCGCCAAACCAACCATAGTCACCTGAAGCCATAGCGACTGCTGGGCCAGCGTATAAGCCAGCGCCACCAGTTGCTACGAAAGTGGTAGTGTTGATAGAGCAAGTTGCTGTTGAAGCAGCGATAGTTGAGCCAGCTTTAGCCCATACATAACGCTTACCATCGGAAGCAAAAATTTCTGCACCGAGTGGGCCAAATGTTACCAAACCAGCGTTTGCTGTTTGTTCTGCAACAGTTTGTGTATCGTTTAAATCAATCCCTGAGAGGGGGGTAATGGTATATGCCATGATATTTCCTTTATTAATTAAGAGGGTAAGTTAAATAGGGGTTTCCCCCTATAGATTAACTACCTGTCAACAGACCTTGTAGGAATGAGTTAGAAGTAGTCAAGTTACCAGCCCAACCATACAATTTTACAATCGCATCTTGGTTAATAGATTGACGCTCACCACCGATAGGTACAAAGTTACGCTCTTTGTGTGGGCGTAGGAAGAGGTAGTTGGTATTCAAGAAATACATATATGTAGCTGTTTCTTGTGAGCCATAACCACCACCTAATACCACATCAGCAGAAGTACCACCACCGTAGAATTTCAATGAAGCAAAACCAGCAGCGCCAGACTCTTCAGCAGCAATACGCTGAATAGCTTGCAATGCGCCTACATAGTAGGAATACAGAGTGTTACCAGCAACAATCAAGTCAGCCTTGTCAGTACCACGAATCTGCTTGATAGCAGCAGTAGTCATAGCAGCAAGGATAGTTGTTGAAGAAGTAGCACCTGAAGTGATTTGATTCTGCCAGAAAGTCCAAGTAGCACGATTAATACCACCGTATGTACCTGTGGTTGGTACAGCAGCAACAGCAGCGCCCAAACCATCTAAGTTTTTACCGCCATTACCTGTACCGTCACCGTATAAGTCACCGGAAATACGGTTAAGCAAGCGAGCTTCAGAAACTTGCATACGACCATCTAACAAGTCGATGATTGCTTCTTTGCTTGAGTTTTGCAACATTTCTAAGCCAGACATTGTAACTGCATCAGCGTACTGAGCAATTTTGTACTGAGCAGCAGAAATAGGGCTATCTGGAGCAATGTTTAATACTTCATAGCCACTATAGCTATTAGCATTGTTGGTTGTGGTGTCATCATACATAATCTCTTCCAAGATTACATTACCGCCTGAGAATGGGCGTACATTGCCCTTCTGATTCAAGCGCTGAAGAATAGCGTTGTTTTGTGTTAAGTTATCTGCCAATTCACCGCTACGACTTTGAATCGTGGTAGCGATAATATCGGTGATTGCTGAGTTAGCAAATGCCATGATATATATCCTTAAAAAAATGTGCCAAAATTGGCTAGTTAAACCCTGCGGCTCATTGCTTCACCTAATTGGTCAGCAATTAAAGACCGTCTATCCTTTTTATCTTCTGGATTACTCACTTTTCCACTAGGAGTAGTGGACTTTGGACTAACCGCAGCAGCCTTAGCCTTCGCTACTTGCTGTGCTTTGATTGAGGACTGTTTGGCATCTTTTAGGAGTCTATCCTGTTCGATTTCCCAAACATCATCATTCATACGCACGGCTTTCTTGTAGGCCGTTTCTAGGTCTTGGGCTTTCCCTAGCTCAAGTAGTTGAGCCATTTCTTCCCTTACCACATCAAAATGCGGAAACTTCTCCACATTACTTCTTACTCTTTCAATTTCACCCATTAAGCGTTGATTTTCCTCTTGGGCAAATCGACCTTTAATGCTTGAAACTTCCTGATTTACCATATTTAACTGATTCATCAGTTGTTGCGTATATGGGTCAAGTTGTGTTACTTGTCCATTTCCGTTTAATTGTATACCATAATCTGCTGCAAGTTTCTGAAATACTTGGACTTTTTGTTGGTAAGGCGCATTAGTCAGAATTTGCTCTGCACGGACTAGGTTTTCAATGTATTGAGTAGGTTGAATACCTCTGCGTTGTAAGTCTTGGGCATAAGGCGCAATAGCGTTTTCATAGGATTTAGCCCTATCAGCTTCAGCTTTATAAGTGCTTACGCCTTTCTTGTATTCAGACTCACGCTGGTTAGCATATTCGGCAAACTTAACAAAATCTTCTTTGTCAATTTGTTCACCTTTCTCCATTTTGTCCCAAATATTGACATATTCTTTTTTCCAAGTTGAAGGGCGAGAAATCTTTACTTCTTCCTCCTGTGCTTCATCCTTAGACGCAAATTCAAGTTCTTCAGCATCTTTGGTAGATTCTTCGTTACTCTCATTTCTATTTTCCACCTTAGCGGATTCATCGGTAATATCATCTTCAGATGTATCAATTTCTTTCTCGATTGGTGCTTCAAGAGTACCCTCCTCTGCTGCGTCTAATGCTGCTTCCAATGCTTCTCTGCGGTCTAAGTCTGCCATGATTTTTCCTAGTATTTAAGTTTTTCGTAAGCCAATTCAGCAATTTGGCGTTTTCGTGCTTCCATAGACTTTTTGCTGAGTTCTGGTGGTTTTTGTTGCATAGGTACATCGTTGCCAATTTCAATACAATGGTTGCGTTTTAGGTTTTCTCTATGTTTTGACCGACTATCAATCCAGCTACCATCAGCCATAGAAATATGCCCTTCAATGTCAGAAATCACCGTAGGGGCTTCTTTTGGTGTCATTTCTAACTTTTGTTTCCAGGCTTTGTCGGCTTCTTCGCCTTCAAAAGGCAGATTCCAATAAGCAAGGTATTTTTCCCTATCATCGTACTGTTTAGGGTCATATTCTTCGTGGTCTACCTTACAATGGGCGCAGGTTACTTGGACTTTTACTAAAGCCATTACATTCTCCTTATTAAATCGGGTACTTGGTTATATTCTTCTTGACGCAATGCAATAACAGAGTCATACCATTTGGTATTTTTCCATCTCCAGCATATATATTCATCTTTAGGCAGTAATACAATCGTTTTAATGCCCAATGCACCCGCAAGGTGGGCTGTGCCTGTATCAACTGTCACAATGCCCTTCATAGCCTTCATGTGGCTTGCTGTGACTGCCCAATCTGTTTTCCAACCATCATCAGGAAGTGGGTGAAAAAAGCCATTGTGTTCCGGTGATAGCGAATAGCAGTTATCGCCTACTAAGCTATACATTTGATGGTCAGGAATAGACTTAATATGAAATAAAATGTTGCGACTTGCGCCCCAATTTACCCCTATTTTTGGCTCAATATTTGAGGGTTTTGCATACATATAACCTTCAGAGCCTACTATTTTCTTAGCATTTAAAGGGAATAATGACTTAGCATAAGGTGTAGCGCATGAAATATAGTAAGGAAGGCTCATATTGCCTATCCAGTAGTCACATTCAACCACATCAGGACATTCAGGCTGATTCGTTAGTACATCAATACATTCAAATTGCCCTAAAACCCTTAATAATGAGCCATGAGTCAGCAATACGACCTTTTTAGCGCCCATAACCTTTAAAAATGGAAGAAACCTGGCAAACATAAAAATATCGCCAAAGCCTTGTTCCATCTGAATGACAATAGTCTTGTCTAAAAGGCTTTCCCCACGCCATACAGTAGGGCCTTGGGGTTTTTGCGTATAAGAAGTAACTTGATTAGCAAGGACTTCAGAGTGCCAACGATATTCAAATAACCTAAAGCCAGCGTCATAGCGACCAGCGTGTAGGTGTTCGTAAGATTCTTTGTACTTAGCGTGTGGGTTTACAGGATTATAGCTAATAGGGCCTCTTCATCGTCTAATTCTGCTTGACGCTTGGCTTCTAAGATTGCTAACTCTTGTTCTAGCCTAAGTTTTGCACTTCTTATTAATACAGCGTTTTGCAGGTCTTGTTGTTGTTGCTCAAGATTAGCGATGTATCGGTCAATGTTTGCTAGGTTTGACGGTATATCAACGCTAACTTCTTGATTGGATTGTATATTACTTTGTTGTGTCTTTGCAACAGGTTTAGGGTTAACTAAATCTGTAATAGTTTGTTTTCTTGCTTCTTGGTCAGCTTTTAATGCTGCAATGCGTTTAGCTTCTGCCAGGCGCAGTTTCTTTTGAATACCTTTAAGTCGTTTTAATTCTTCTTTTGTCCAAGGCGCATCATCCCCACCATTCTTAACATTGGTAGGAGTAATAACAATCTGAAAAGCATTGTTTTGAAACGCATTAGCTTGAAAAGCTGTTTGAAACATTTAGAAAGTACCGCCTGATACCCCTACAAACTTAGTAGCTGTAATGGTTGTGCCAGTAATAGCTGCGGCTGCTGTACCGCCAATAGCAGGTGGGTTAGACAAGTCTAAAGTACCACCTAAAGTAAGGTTTCCGCTAGTTGTTACTGTGCCTGTTAAAGTCAAGCCATTGACTGTGCCTGTACCGCCTACGCTTGTAACCGTACCAGTATTGGAAGTCTTGTTATTAAAGGTAGTCCAGTCTGTGCTTGTAAGGTAGCCATTGACGCTTGTTGTGGCGGCAGCCATAGAAATAGCTGGAGTTGCACCACCGCTACTTACTACAGGGGCTGTGCCTGTTACTGAAGTTACTGTTCCCTGTGGGTTTGCAGCAGTAGTAATACTTGTAACTCGCCCATAAGTGTCTATTGTGACTACAGGAATAAGGGTAGCAGAACCAGTTGTGCCAGCCGTTGCCACACCTGAAGCAAGGTCAATAATAGGAGTTGTACCGCCTGTACTGGTTATACGACCAGTAGTCCCACTTACGCTAGTAACAGTACCACCGCTAGAAGGGGCAGTATTGGTAACAGTAAAGTTAGGGTAAGTACCAGTAACGCTAATGCCTGTGCCGTTAGTAAAAGCTACTGTTTGGTCAGGTGCAGTATTGGTAATCGTTAAAGTACCGCTAGTCGTAATAGGGCTTCCTGATACGATTATTCCTGTACCGGCGGTTGCCGCTACGCTAGTGACTGTGCCTGTGTTTCCAGTTAAAAGTGTTCCGTTAGCCGTTACTGTATTCGCAAAAACAGCCGTTGAATCTTGATTAATCGTTAAAGCTGTGACCTGAGTAATCGTTGTATTTGGAGTAACTTTAACTACGGCCTTTGCACCCCTAGCAGTAGCACCCCATACCTCTGTTGTTACGCCTTCTAATGATACTTGTGGGTAGGCATCTGCTGAAGTCGTGCCATAACCTGCTAATTCAAACTTACCTAGACTATCACCGCTAATAGGTGCTTGTGGTGCGGCAACAGTACCCCTAAATTTACTTACACGAATAGATGAACTATTAGCGTCACTAGAATATCCACGCATAGCAATGCGAGAAGTTGAATTGTTATCACCAACTACCCTAGCCCTGATAGTCGGTACAGTATTTGTATTAACTCCAAGATTAGAAACATTAACCAATGTCTTAGCGTTTAAATCGACTGCGCCTGTTGCACCTGTATAGGGTACTGCGCTTACATCTGCGGCAGTTAATACGACTGTACCTGTATAGCCATTTACGCTTGTTACAGCGTCAGTATTGTCAATCTTTTGCCATGCAGAGCCGTTAAATACAGCCCAGTCACCGATTTGCCAGTCAGTAATACCGTTTAAATTAGTTGTACCTGCAACGCTTACAACATAGTAATAACCCTTAGTTCCAACTGAGGATATAAGTGTTGGGCTATTTGTGTTTGCGTTCCAAGCACCTTGATAGTTTAAATCACCTAGTGGTGGAAGTTGAGAAAGTGGTACTTGCCCACCAGAGTCAAGTGTAGCTACTCCATTAGCAACACCAGCATCTAAAGAAGCGGCAGTACCAACACCGACTAAAGTATGAGTAGCGTTCCAATCACTAGGGCGTACAACAGATGTGTCTGTTCCGTCAGGTATTGCCGAAACCTTACTATGGGTGACTGTAATAGTCATTAATGTACTCCTACAATTTTGCCGTTTTCGTCACGCAATACGGTTTTAGGTCTGTTGTGCTGTTGGTTGATTGTATCTACTAAAGCAGCGATAGCTTGTGCCATTTGGTTATTTCCTTGACCAATAGCGTTAGCAATAGGTTGCATAGGATGTTCTTGCGCTTTGACATATTCTTCTTCAGTCAAATAAGCCTGTGCGCCATCGTCATCTTGTGCGCCAATTCTAGCAACTTCAATTTTTGCGCCATTGTTGATGTGAGCTAACAAGACCTGAGTGTTTCTCTCAGTCATCATCTTCATTTGGGCTACTTTGAGTTCCATATCCCTATCTGCTTGATTTCGTTGCTGTTCTAACTGGAATTTAAGCTGATTCTCTTGGGCTTGGTACTCTTGTTTAGCTTTTTCAAGCTGCATTTGACCTTGTAACTTAGCTTGTTCAACCTGGGCTTGCATCTGAATCTGTTGCATCTTCGATTGGTTGTCCATTTGCGCCTTCTGAATCTCAGGAGGAGGAGGTTTAGGTTGGCCTTGTGATTTTTGTGCAGTTACACGCAATTTATCAGCAGTTTCGTCAATAATGCCCTCTAATTGCTTGCCTGCTTTAAACGCAGTAACACCAAATTTCAGCATTTCAAGCGCCATAGGTGCTAACTCAGGTGCGTTTTGTACCATTGGTACAGCTTGTTGCATAAATCCACCGACAGCAGCTAAGAAAGCCATTCTATCGGCTTTTTCTTGCTGTTCGTCTTGGTAAATCATCGAATCAGAGGTGACTTCTATGCGGAAGTTTTTGCTGGCTTCGTTTCTCAGTAACTCAATAGCTTGCGGAATCAGTTGTTTATCTTCATCAGATAACTGCATAGCACCGGAAATCTTAACCAGCGTGTCATCAGTAAAATGATTGCAGATAATCTGCGCTTTAATAGACAATAGGCTAGTAGCAAAGTCTACGACTGCGTGTTGCTGAGTCTTTAAGCGACCAGCAGCGTTGTTAGACTTGATAATCTGTGCGCCAAGCGTGTCATTAGGGTCAGTTTGACCTCTTTGAATGTCAGCAATACCCATCAATTCATAGATTTGATTCTTAACTTGTTCCATTGCTTGATAACAAGCCATCAAAGCAGTCGAGAATGGGGCTAAATCTACTAAGTCTATAGCGCCTTTCATTCCTTGCTTTTCAGCAAATGCCATCCAGTTACTTACTGGAATCATCGTGTTATTTTCGCCTTCAGAGAATAAGCGTTGTAACTCGCTTGCTGAAGCGTCATATACACCACGCACTTTAAGGGCGTTAATCAAACCATCAATGCGGTCACATAGCGTGTCTAACTCTCTAGCTTGGTCTTGGTAGATAGTAAAGTCAGGAATAGGCTCTAGCGAGTCTGTAGTAAGAGTAGCGTAAAGTGGTTTAGGACAAGGCCAGAAGTTCTCTAATCCTAATGGGTCATCTCTTTCGTCAACAATCTTGCCTAGCGACTTAGAAATCCATAAGACTTTACCTGTTTCTTTATCCCAGACTTCATAGATAACGGCTTCATACACTCCGTCATCTGATTTATAAGATTGCTTTAAATCGTCTGGCTTGGTATCCAATGGGATTTTATGACCCATTTCTTCGCCAAATCTTTCAACCAAAGCAGGGCGAGACATATAGACTCTGCGCCATACTGCGGTGACTTCTTCCCAAGTCCTAGCAATAGTATGACCAAAATCACGCCAATGCACATAATCTACTGGGCAACATTCGTACTCAATGCGCTCTTGGCTTTCTGTTTCTGTAGCGTCAAGCGTTTCAGCTTCGTCAGAATCTTCAGTTACTTCTAAACCGTCATCAGGCTCGCCATCTTCTTCGCCTACAATATGCGGCTCATAACGCACCCAAGCTACACCACGACCACCTAATAATCGGTCAAGGACAGCATTATTCATGGCTGATTTGTAGTCACCATAATGTTCAATTTCAAACTCTAGGGCACGCTCAAGCATCATAGAAGCGACACGGCCAATAGAGTCGTTATCACGGAATCTACGGCTTACATCAGGTCTAGGGAGTCTAGCAAAGATAGCAGGTTGAATTGTTTGGACATTTGACCAGAGGATATTAAACCTAGCATTAGGATTGCGGTCATAGCGACTGTCATCCTTATACTTCTTTACTATGCGGTCTACTCTAGCTTCCCAACGCTTATAAGACCTTTCGTATCCCATAATCGTTTTATACCAATCCTCATAGGAATGATTGACCGTTGCTTTATCGTTTGCCATAGAGTTGCCCTAATGTTTGAATATTTGGCGAAATGTTTGCTTATTTTACTCTTTTTATATTCTATTGTTTGATTTGACCTTAGTATCTTTCCATAGGTCATCAAGGCTAACATCTGTTTTCCCTACAAATATGCCTTTCATTTCTTTTATTGGTGGTGGTGGTGGGCTTGCCATTTGCATAATCTGACATCCATAAGAGAATCCATCCCCATCGTGGGAAGCCCAGTCGTGCAATGGATTGCTACCAAATGTTTTAGTTACATCGTTATAAGCGTAACTCCATGCCCTTAATCCATCTAATCCTATTTTGCAGTTAGTTTCATTAAACCTAACTCTAGGCAATACCACCCTGGCAGCGTTAATGCGGTCAGCAATGCTAGTCATTGGGGTTATGTCTACTTTCTTTTGCCCAAAGGCTTTTAGGAATATCTCAATAGCTGACTCTTTGGCTGAAAATGTTTTAGTTCTAGCGTCATGCGGTAGCCAAATAACACCTAAAGCATCCCTATTGCCAGCCAGTTTGTATTTAGACAACCGTTTATTGAGCCTTTCGCACCATTCTTCAGCATCAATACCAAAGCCTGAGTCGTAATCAATGATGTTGTACCCACCAACGCAAGGTTGCCAAAACCACCATGTAGCGGTGTCCCTACGCCCTAAGTCGGCACTAATCTGTATAGGTTGTCCGTGTGGGTCAAACACAACATCATCACTAATCAAGCCCTTACGCTCAGAAATAGTAATTTGTCTTGCTAATATAGCCCCTAAATTGGCAGCATCAAATGAGCACAGGTATTCTTGTTCAAACTTAGACCTACCATAATCTTCGCCAAAGTCTGCAATGTAGTTTTGCAATTCAAGTTCTAATTGCGCCCTAGTAAATACCCCTGTTTCAGTAGCATCTAAGACTTGGGCAAAGGCTTC
>Ga0214255_1000436_pt1 | contig 11194 bp, 9 predicted proteins | sample TroBogypolimnion_24_FD_153093 | JGI IMG/M metagenome (GOLD analysis project Ga0214255, IMG submission 153093) | Freshwater microbial communities from Trout Bog Lake, WI - 03AUG2009 hypolimnion | ecosystem: Environmental > Aquatic > Freshwater > Lake > Hypolimnion/Profundal zone | place: Trout...
GGCTCAAAACGGCCATGAAGAGACAGTCAAGTCAGCAGTAATGGGTATTTGGTTCAGAGGGTGGAATAAAGCTGGCAGCAGGAAGATATTAGGCAATGTTCTTGGCCACCCGTCTTAACTATGACGTGAAAAATCAAATGAAACCATGATTTACCCTTATGTGGCCGGTAATCACCCCAGATTATTCAAATAATTAGTATAAAAATTCAACATCAATACAGTAGACTAAAGCTCTATTAATCTGTAAAAAATAGGTAAATATGTCCTTTATCCTCCCTAAAAAATTATTTCTATTATTAGCGCTCACTTTAGCGGGAATTTTGTTGGGCTGTCAGTCAGTTAGCTTAACCCCTCCCAAGGACTCATTAACTTTTATAGATACCCAGAAATTTGATACTGAGCTTGGTAATTCTCTTGTCAATAGCAAGAACTCAGTAGACGTGGATTTTTATAATCCAGTCACCCCAAATCAAATGCCACCACGTTTGGAAAAGTGGATAGCTGTTGCTGAAACAACAGGTGGAAAAGTTACCGTAAGTCAGCCGCCTAATGAACTTGCACCTAAAGACCCAATTCTTTTACTAGGTTTGTTTACTGGTATTTGGCAGGCAATAAAATTGATGAGTGGACAGTATTCTAGTTACACCGCTGAGGAAGGTGCAAAAAATAGAGATGTCAATATTGCATTGGCCAGAAACCCTCAAGGCGGTCTTTATGTTCAAAAAGTGATATTCATTCCAAGAGAAACATTTACATCAAGAGAGGCAAAGTGATTTCTTTTCATTCAATTACTCAGCGTTTAATAAGAAGATCCCTTGGTATTATTTGTGCCTGCCTGCCTCTTTTTAACGCTCAAGTTTTTGCTGCAGAAAATACCAATAGGTCTGCGTTGATTATTGGTATTGGCCACTACAACGGTCCAGCGGCTGATCTTAAAGGGGTACCAGCAGACATAGAGATGGCAAAAGAAATTGCTAAAGCAATGGATATTCCAGATAAAAATATTACTGTAATGCGCGATCAAGAGGCGACCAAGAAAAATGTCTTAGAGGTTATGAAGTCGTTTAGTAATAAAGCTGCTGATGGTGGAAGAGTTTTCATTTATTTTTCTGGGCATGGAACCCGATATTACAATCCGTTTATAAATAACTGCGTTGAAGGTTTACTTACATATGATTACGAAGTAATTAGTAATGCTGAGTTAGCTCAGGCAACAAAAAATTTAAATAACTCTGTAGATAAATCAATTCTTTTGGTAGATACATGCCATTCTGGCGGTGTGCTTAATACCACTAAAACTAGATCAGTTCTTAACCCTAATTTAGTAGCTAAATTTGCATCCAAAGACAAAACTGGCGAAGATGTATGTACCCCAGTGAACTATAAGACACGAAGTTTATTTGATGAAACTAAGGCATTAGGGGCATTACAGGAGAATGTGGTTTTTATATCCTCAGCAAGACCAGATGAGGTGAGTTGGGATCAGCCTGGTTTGGGGGGTGTTGCAACACAGGCGCTTAAGCAGTGCTTACTTGGTAATGCCAAGGATTTAGATAATTCAGGCGCAGTATCTTTAGAGGAAGTCAGGCAATGTGCACAAAGTATTATGGATCAAAAAATACCCGGTCCCATTCAGGTTGCAAGTCATGTCACTATCAGAGGTAATCGCAATCTAATACCCGTTGTAAGCAATCAAAGCACCCCATTAAATGATCAGCCCCCCATTTCTCCGATTGCAGTGGTTAAACCAAATACTGGGGTCGATAAAGTAACTGCCCCTCTTGAATCAAATAAACCACCAAAACCAGTTGAAAATAAACCAGTTCAAACGGTCACAGAGGTTCAAACTCAGAAACCTCCAGCACCTCAGCCTGAGGTAAATATTCAAGCCGCTTCATTGGCGACCTTTCAAGATGTTGAGGCGCAACGAAACCCACAAAGAGTGGTCAATGTAAAGCTAGCTAAAAAAGTATTGAAGATTGATAAAGACTATTTGGATCTACAGATTAAATCTAATCATGATGGGTATTTGTATTTAGTATTGCTAGGATCTGATAAGAAAAGTTTTTACGTTCTTTACCCTAATAAGTTAGAGAAAAATAACTTCATTAAAGCAGGTCAAACTGTCAACTTACCTAGTCAGTCTTGGCAAATTAAAGCAGCTGGTCCAGCCGGCATTGATCATGTTTTAGTTTTGGTATCTGACTCCCCCCGAGACTTAAAGTCTTTAGAGGCATTGGGGGCTGACTCCAATTCTCCTTTTGTGTATGCGCTAAATAATCTCAAAGGTCGTGGCGCTATGATTGATTACCTTACCGGCAAAAGCCCTGAAGGTAAGTCTGAGAAATTTGCCGCAAAAATCTTAACCGTATCGGAAGCACCATGAAGTTAAGACTCATTCTGATTGTTTTATCTTTTGCCTTTATTGGCACAGTGAGCTCCCAAACCGTATTGCGGTCTGCTTCGTCAGATGAGTTGATTGAAAAACTCAATCCCAATCCACCCAAGACACGTGGTTTGAGAAATTTAACGCCCGAAGTACGTGAAAAGCCAACAGTTGACTTATCCATTCAGTTTGAATTTGATTCAGCAAAAATACTGCCTGAAAGTAAGCCACTCTTGGATAATTTAGCCAAGGCAATTAATAGTAATGAGCTTAGGGGCCTGTCATTTGTTGTTGAGGGGCATACCGATGGGATTGGATTGCCAGCCTATAACCTGAGGCTCTCTGACCAACGTGCAACTGCAGTATTAAACTATTTGTCACTATCAGGCGGAGTGACTAAAAATCGCCTTAAGTCTGTAGGCAAGGGGTCTAATGATCTGCTAATGCCCGATAAGCCGGATGCAGCTGAGAACCGTCGCGTACGCATTACTTTAAATTCTTGAGCTGATGATGAGATTAAGTCCTGCCTTACTCTCTGCATTTTTCATTTCATTAACCTCTATTCAAGCAATAGCAGACCCACTTTGGTTGGTAACACCAGAAGAGATGAGTGAGTCAAATCATTCAAAACCTCTTTTTTCAATTAAAGCAGTTCCGCCATTAGATGCTCCAATAATTGAAATTGTGGCTCCTAAGTTAGATGCCACTATTAATTCACCTACTCCTATTTTATTAAAATTTAGTCCTAAAGCTCCAGCTACCGTGAAGCCAGAAAGCTTTAAAGCATATTACGGTAGTTTTCAAATTGATATTACCAGCCGTTTGTTGGGTGTTGCACAAGTTACCGCACAAGGCATTAACTTAAAAGAAGCATCACTTCCCAAAGGAAATCATGTAATCACTTTAAATGTTCAAGATTCAGAAGGTAGGGTAGGAAGTAGAACCATTGAATTTGAGATTAAGTAACAACACTATGGGATATGAGATCCTCTCCACCATCCGGCACTTTAAGTTCTTGCTCTTTGGTATTGCAATTACTTCATTTAGTGTCGTAGCTCAAGCGCCATTAGATATTCGAGTAGCTTTAGTCATAGGTAACTCAGCTTATGTTAGCGCCCCAGCCTTAACCAATCCTAGTAATGATGCTAAAGCAATTACCAACATCTTAAAGAGGCTGGGTTTTACTGTGATTAATGTCAACGATGGTACTAAAGAGCAGATGATTGCTGGCATTGCCCAGATGCAAACTGCATTAAAAGGGCAGCAAGCAGTAGGGATGCTGTATTACGCTGGGCATGGACTACAACAGAACTGGCGCAACTATATGGTGCCAGTAGACTTCAAGGTTAGTAAGGATGTTGACATACCTAAACAAGCTATTGATGTGGATACAGTAATAGAGGGCTTAAAAAAGGCTGGTACTCGCATGAATATCATTGTTCTGGACGCCTGCCGAGATAATCCTTTTGGCGGTCAAGCTAGTGGTAAGGGCTTAGCTCAGTTAGAGGCGCCACTAAATACTTATATTGCCTTTGCCACCGCCCCGGGTAATGTAGCCCAAGATGGGAATGAAAAAACTGGAAATGGTTTATTTACTGAATACATTATCAAGGAACTACAAAAGCCTGCGCCTATTGAAGATATGTTTAAACGTGTCAGACTACAGGTCAGAAAAGCGAGTAATGGCACCCAAATACCATGGGACTCTAGTAGTCTAGAGGCGGACTTTGCTTTTAACGATGGCGCAAAACATACCTTTAATCCAGACGATTTGTTTAAAGAGGCTCAAGAAGCTAAAGCTAAGGAAGAAGAGCTTAAAAGGCAGTTAGCTCAAGCGAAAGAGCAAGAGAGAAAAATCGCAGAGCAACGTGAGCAAGAAAGGCTAAATCTCGTTCAAATTCAAAAGAATCAGGAGCTTGTAGCGAAGCTTAAAGCCGAGGAAGAGTCTAGAGAACGTGAAAAACAACTCAAGCTAGCCCAAGATAAGGAGCAACAAAAAGTCCTTGGTATCACTCAAGCCCTTGAGAAGGCTAAGTTAGACGAGAATAAACGTCTACAAGATATTCAGTTAGCTAAAGTTCAAGAGCAAGATGGGATTAAGAAATTTAACGTGCTTAAAAATGAAGATAACGAAAAATCCTTTGCTCAAGAAAAGTCTGAGTGGGACAAAATCAAAGATAGCAATAATGCTGATGACTTCTATGCTTACCTCAATAAATATCCCAGCGGCCTTATCTCACAGCAAGCGACTTTTAGGTTAAACAAGCTATCAAGGGTGAATATTATTGCCGTGCCAGATAAAAATGGCATCACTCAAATTCCAAACCAAAAACGGTTTAGGGTTGGTGATGAATATGAGCGAGCAACCAAAGATGTCCTCACTGGAAAAGTGCTTTCAAAAAGCATAACAAAAGTTATTAAAATTGAAAATGGGCTCGTTTATTTTCAATCGTCGTCCGGCGAAGATACCATATCAACCGAAGCCGGTGGAGTCATTAGGTCCAATAGTCCGGAGGCAACTTATTCATTTGACCCACCATTGCCAAATCAACCTGCCGATGATTTTCAAGTTGGGAAAAAATGGACTAGTGAGACATATGAAACATCAAGATTTGGTAGGTTTAGACGTTTAGACAAGTTCGTCATAGATAGGGTTGAAGAAGTCACCGTCCCTGCTGGAATATTTAAGGCCTTTGTTGTTGAGCGTGAGGCCTATATTGGAAATAGAGGCGGCATTTCTACCTCCCAAAAAAATACTTTTTGGTATGTTCCGGGAATTGGTGGACCAGTTAAGAGCGCCAGAAATAATCAACAAAATGTATTATTTAATGCCTTTGAAAGACATGAGGTTACAGAGCTTATTTCATTTAAAAGAGGTGGTAGTAATTCAGAATTATAAAATATGAAAATTCTTAAAAAATATCTTTTCCCCTTATTAATGCTAATTTTATTAGGGGGTTGCGCCACTACAACTAAACAAACTCCTGAGAGCTATGCTAGCTTTAGCCGGGGAGAGGCACGTTTGTCCTGTGGTGTTTCTTGCTCAGGATCATGGGGCTACTCTAGGAAACAGGCTAAATCATTTTATGAATATGCATCATGGGCCGACCTATCAAAATTAGTGATTGAAATTGGTTATGAGAACCAGCTGAGTTATTTCTATTTAGGTAGAGCAGCTGAAGGACTTGGTTATGTCAATGCAGCCCGGATATATTACTCGTACGCATCGTCTTCAAAACCCTGCGATGCTTTATTAAATAATTGTGATGGTTTTAATTTTCCTGCAGAAATAAATCTTCGGTTAGCTTCTTTACCAAGAAATAACATATCGAATAATGCTACTCTCCCAGAGAAACCAGTAAATTACACGCTCGCTACTTCAAAAGCAAAAATTCAACTTCCTGATGGATGGGAGCAAAAAGAATTGCTTGAGTCCATGAAGGCTGGCGGAGGGGTTCTTTATGCAACTAATAGAACTACTGATAGTGGAGTATTGGTATCAACACTTAAACGTTCTGGAATTGCCGATATAGCTTCATTTGCAAAAACAAGTGCGGCCCTACAAGCTAGCGGCCTAAACAATGGACAGGTACAGTCTTTAGCCCCAAAAAATATACTAGGATTAAATGCATGGCAAATGCAAGTAACGGGCTCTTTAAAAAGTGGGTCAAATAGAGAAATTACGTATTACAAGACTTTATTCGATGCGGGCGATGAGATAGTAATCGTTAATTTATGGACGTTTAGCGCAAACTTTGATAACCAGAAAGATGAATATCAGAGAATTATTAGCTCAATAGGTGGGATAGGGCAATCTTCTGCTGCCACTATGCCGCTAAAAACCAATGTCCAGAGCTTCAATACCCCCCAACCTATCTTGATAACTCCTCAATCTGGTAAAAGATTAGCTCTAGTAATTGGTAACGCCTCATACAAGACAAGGCCACTAGATAATCCAATAAACGACGCAGACGATATTTCTCTTGCCTTAAGACAATCAGGGTTTGAAGTAATTGATGTGAGAAATGCCACCCTAGCACAAATGAGATCTTCTATTAGGCAATTTGGAGATAAATTACTTATAAGCGATGTTGGCCTTGTTTATTATTCTGGCCATGGTATTGAAGTCAAAGGGCAGAACTATCTAATACCTGTTAACGCTGACATTAGAAGATCAGATGAAGTTGCAGATCAGAGTCTCAATATGGGGCTGATTCTTGAAAAAATGGAGACTGCACAAAAAGGTGTGAACATACTGATAGTAGATGCTTGTAGGGATGATCCTTTTGGCAGGAGTTATAGATCGGCCTCAAGTGGTCTTGCTCAAGTAGACGCACCTAGAGGAACTATTGTCGCTTTTGCCACCTCCCCTGGTAAGGTTGCTGCTGATGGTCAGGGTAGAAATAGCCCTTATACAAAGAATTTAGTTAAGGCAATGCAAGTTCCGAATACACCAATTGAACAAGTTTTCAAACAAGTAAGGAGGGCAGTGCAGGATGAAACTAAAAACCAACAGACTCCTTGGGAAAATACCAGCCTGAGTGGCGATTTTTACTTTAGCGTAAGAAAATAATGGTTTATAGATATAAATGCCTTATCGTTATATTCTGCATGACTTGCACTTTTGCCCATGCATTTAGTTTGTCGAGCAGATTAACACCCTCAGTACAGACAAAAGATAATGATATTGAATTGGGGTTAAATAAGCTGATTGGTGAAAAATTCCAAAATAACGAAAAATCTATTTTTATCACTTCATATAATCAGAAGGTAGTTATTGTTGGGAGTGCTACTACTCCAGCTATTAGCCAAGAAATTTTTTCAATGGCTAAAATTTATCCAAATGTTAGATTGGTATATAACCAAATAAACACAGATCAAAACTATACGTACCCCTCTCAATCTGAAGACTTAAGTCTGAAAGGTTCAATTCTATACAAGCTAGCTCAAAATCCAAACTTTCCAATTGGATCGGTTAAAGTTTTTGTTTTTAATCGCACCGTTTATCTTATGGGCCTCTTAACCAAAGAAGAGTCTGAGATCATTAAATCCGTATCCTCAACCACGTCAAATGTAAAAGAGATATTTGCTTATTTTGACATAATTTCAGACACTGAAAAAATAAGATTGACCAATCAAACTCAAAATGATTCACAGAATATTACAACCTCTCAGCCAGCAATTCCTTTGGCTGCACCCACTTCATTTAATCAAGGGCGCCGCCTAGCCCTAGTTATTGGTAATGCTGCATATCAATCTCGCCCATTAAATAACCCACGCAATGATGCAGACGATGTATCTAAAGCATTAAAAGGTACAGGATTTGAAGTCATCGATGTTAGAGATGCAACGTTGGCGCAAATGCGATCGGCTACCCGTCAGTTTGGCGAGAGGTTAATGAGTAACGATGTCGGCCTAGTCTATTACTCAGGGCATGGCATCGAGGTCAAGGGTAAAAACTATTTCATCCCCGTTAATGCAGATATTAAAAGCTCTGATGAAGTGGCTGATCAAGCTCTAGATGTTTCATTAATTTTGGCAAAGATGGATTCAGCTAAAAAGGGTGTGAACATACTGATAGTAGATGCTTGTCGAGACGACCCATTTGGTAGGAGCTATCGGTCTAATTCTCGAGGGTTGGCTGCCATGGATGCTCCGCAAGGAACAATCATTGGTTATGCAACATCGCCAGGAAATGTAGCCGCAGATGGTAGCGGTAGAAATAGTCCTTATACAAGAAATCTAGTGAAAGCCATGCAAACTCCAAACCTTCCAGTTGAGCTAATGTTTAAGGAGGTGAGACGTGCAGTTAGAGAGGAAACCAAGAATCAACAGACTCCTTGGGAAAATACTAGTTTGAGCGGTAATTTTTATTTCAGTGTGAAGAAATAATATGTATTCAAAAAAATCCGTTCAATCGATTCTATTTTTTTTAAGTAGACGTTTAGCACTAATTATCAGCAATATTGCATACCCAAAGACTGAGGTTTTTTGACATGACCTCTTTATTTAGAAGAAGAGTGCTACAAGGACTGGGCATAAGCTTTGGGGGTAGTTTAATTACTCTACCATCAGTTTTTGCAAGTGATGTAAAAAGCGCCAACACACGCATAGCGTTGATTATCGGTAATAGCGCCTATCCAAAAAACCCTCTAATAAATCCTATTAATGATGCGAAGGCTATGAGTGCAGAATTGAGCCTCATGGGGTTTGAGGTAAATCGCCTGCTTGATGCTAATTTATCTCAGCTAGAAAATGAAATCTTAAAATTCACAACTAGACTAAATAAAGAGAGATGCATCGGACTTTTTTACTATGCGGGACATGGAGTTCAATTAAATTGGAGAAACTATTTAATCCCTGTTGATGCAGACATTAGAAAGCCGGAAGATATCCCCTCAAAAACATTTGAACTAAATGTGCTTTTCGGCCAACTAATTAAAGCTAGTAATTCAATGAACATCATTATATTGGACGCATGTCGTGATAACCCTTTTGGAAAAACCGTAGTTGTTGAGCAAAAGGGTTTGGGTCAATTTGACGCCCCCCCAGGGTCAATCCTAAGTTACGCAACAGGACCCGGAAACGTCGCAAATGATGGGGTTGGAAAGAATGGGCTATTTACTGAAAATTTGTTGAAAGAAATGATAAATCCAACAGCAAAAATCGAGGATGTATTTAAGCGGGTTAGATTAAATGTACGCCTAGCATCTAAGGGGTCTCAAATTCCATGGGAAAGCACATCTCTAGAGCAAGATTTTTATTTCAATGCTGCAGGCGTTGATCCAGCAATAATTGATGAAAAAGTTACACAGGCTCTTAAGCCAATGATGGTTGAGGTTAATCAGCTGATGGCGATACCAATCCAGGTAAATGCAGTTGTTTTGCCTCCTGCTGTAAATCGCCCCATTTCTTCAAATGATAAAAAAATAAATGAAGAGGACAGGAATCAACAGTTTAATGATGAATTACAGCTTTGGGAGAAGGCTAAAGTTTCATCTTCAAAAGATTTAACGATTCAGTATATTAAGTATTACCCCAATGGATCATTTTCCGAATTAGCGCAAACACGTTTAGATTTGCTCTTAAGAAAAGAGGGGGAGAAAAAAATACAGGTAGTAAGTCCAAGTTCTAATCCATTTTCAAAGGGTACTTCTTCTGGAATTCTCAAATATAACTTAAGAGATAAATTTGTATTTGAAGTCAATGATATTTTGACTGGTGTTCTTTTATCCACTAGTTCAGAGCTTGTTACCTCTTTATCAGATGAACATATCATTTTTAATGATGGTATTAAGGTGATAGATAGGATGGGCAATGAACTCGTTTCTCAAAACCCAAAATTCATTACACCTGCGCAATTTTTCCCAAATGAATACTCTGTTGGTAATAAATGGCGAACAGAATTTACGAGAATGCGTACACCAGTTTCTCTTGGCCCCGCAGCATACTATATCGATTTTGTTATAGAAAAACGTGAAATGATGAAGACTTCATTGGGAAATTTTAATGCTTTTAAGATTGTTGGCGAAGGGCGTAATAGCTATGGTGGAAAACTTTTAATATCTTATTGGATCGATCCTGATAATTGCCCCGCACCTTTGGTCTTTGAGTTATGGGGACGTGGAAACAATGGTCGACTCAATACTTCTGAACGCACAGTTTTAAGTGAATATATCAAAGGCCGACAATCTACAGGCACATCTTGAAGGCCCGCTTTGGGTCGATATTTGCCTGCGGAAGTTAAGCAATACAAATGACTGCTTTAAGACGACAAGCAGTCGTTAAATAAGGTGTCGTGTTTAACACGACACCCCCATGCCTTACTTCTTAAATCCCAGTTTTAGTGCGCCGCTAGCTATTTCAATTTGAGCATCTAACTCGCCTTGCTCCACAGCAGATTTGATGGTTTCCAATGCTTTAACCAATGCCTGTGCATTTTCAACTTCTACGCTGTGTTTTCCCTTTGCCAGCTCAATCACTTTCGTGCCATATTTGACCGATACGCAGACTTTGCCAGCATCATTACGAAACCACCACTCTCGAATTCTTTTTGGTATTTCAACCTGACGACGCAAACCAGTTTCCCTGTCTTTTATTGACTTGAATTTAGTAACAACAAACGGCGTTCCGTCAATTTGACTTTTGGCGAGCTGAATTTGCTCCCATAGCTTGCTTGATAGTTTGTTCCTACGAAAGACAATTGCAGGAATGTGTGTTGGTTTTTTGGCTGTAGTTAGCTTGAGTGTTTCTAATGTGCTCATTGCTTCTCCTTGTTTGTTAATGGGCACAGTTAATTTATTACCTGATCTACGGATTGGTCGACCTCAATTTGTCCAAAACCACCAAATATCGCCATTATTTTTGTTTGATTTCCTTTATTAATCATAAATAAGTGTGAGTGGCGAAGTGAGTTTCGAATGAGTTACTAAGGAGTTGCTGTAAAGAAGTAGTTGCTTGTTTCGCTTAGTTGCTAATGAGTTACTACTTGGGACAAATGAGTAACTCTGACTCGTAACTACGCAACCCGAAACAAGCAACCTTCTTTTGAGATCTGCAACTTCTTCTGCCACTCACTGCAACCAACAAGGAGAAATCAATATGCAGAAAGAAATCGCAGTCCGTCTATATCAAAACGCAAAATATGGCACCACCTATGCAAAAGGAGTGCGCCATCAAGCCCTGTTAAATGCTGCAGCAGATATTAAAAAACCCAAAGTCAAATATGTCTTGGATTTTTATACTTATGCACATTGGGAGTTTTTAGCTAAAGAAAATCAACTAGATATCGTCAATCAAGTTCGTAAT
>Ga0214255_1000475_pt1 | contig 10457 bp, 10 predicted proteins | sample TroBogypolimnion_24_FD_153093 | JGI IMG/M metagenome (GOLD analysis project Ga0214255, IMG submission 153093) | Freshwater microbial communities from Trout Bog Lake, WI - 03AUG2009 hypolimnion | ecosystem: Environmental > Aquatic > Freshwater > Lake > Hypolimnion/Profundal zone | place: Trout...
GGCTACTGCGGCTACTATGAAGATCCAACTCCTTACACAGGAAGCAGACTTTTAGCAGAGGTACAAGACTACAACTACAATAGAACGAGCACAGTAAATTCCAAGTATGCAGGAGCCAAGAGCACTAGTAATACTTACAATGTATTCACAAAAGGAGACAAATCATATGGAACTTCTCCAGCAATGGACTACTATGTTGACTATACAGGACTTTTCACTAGTGTAGAATCAAGCTCATACTTCCCTGATCAGATGGTTGCCAAGATGAGCTACATGGCAGATCTTTCAGGAGGTCTTCAGGAATTGAATTTGCAGAACAACAACTGGGTGTACTTCCAAAACATGTATAAACCAGGAGATACTGTTACCATAAAGCAGTTCAATGCGACACAGTACTCAAACCAGAAATATCTTGATAGAGGATTGACGGTGGTTGAGAGCGGATATTCTTATCCTCCTTATTGGTATAGACAGTCTGGATCTTTAGAGTGCTACATTGTAGAAGATGGGGCAGTAGATTCATTTGCTACAACTGCGTCTTTTGCTCAGATCTTCGCATCTACTTTTGGACCAACAACGACGATTATAGATGAAATAAAATACACACCGTCGTATGATCCAGATTCTACATATCCGTACATGTATCCAACTATTCCGAGTGGATCTTTTTCTGGAGTATCAAATTACAATTGGTATAACGTAAGTCTTGCTTTTTCTAGCTCTTGGTCTAGTAAAAACGATCCATATTCGATAATAACAAATTTTTCAAGTGGAAGCAGGTATAATTATATATCGGGATCTTATTTTACAATTCCTAGAGATGGTGTATATAACATAAGCAGCGTTTTTGGTTTTGCTTACTATATAACACCCCCTGGAACTACTGGAGTAAATAGCATAAAATTAGATATAATAAAATGGAACGGTTCATCTACAACATATGGATTTGTAGAAGGTACTTCCATTTATAATTCAGGAATAAACCAATGGAATATACCTTCAGGAACAACTGTTGGAGGATTAACTATTTCATTAAATTCTCAAGCAAATAATGTATTCCTATCGGCTGGAGATAAAGTATCAGTAAAAATTACAGCGTATTTGAATTTTTCAGAAATAAGTTTATATGGAAGAGGCCATACTGAAACCTATCAAGCAATACCATCTAATGGATCACTATGTATAGACACAACATCGACAAACCACGCTTTATTCAATACGGGAAGTTACATCAGAGGTGGAAACACTTTAACTCTATCTTCTGGAATGAGTCAATATTTCAATTCTCTCACTACATATAATCCTGGGTATGAGTCAAATCCATCTCCGTTATATCCTAGATTTGGAGATGTAAATTACCCTACAGAAATAGATCCAGGAGATTACGTGATCTTATATTATAGTGGATCTGATGTAGGATATTCGTCTGATACTATATACCCTATAAGCAGAAGGATAACTGGAGTAAATTACGACTACTCTGGAAGCGTTACAAGCAGTGTGGCAAGCTTTACTGTGTATCCAAACATGCCAGGATTCATAAGCGGATCTAACATAAACAACTATCAAAAGGCCGTATTCGTAAAAAGAGTATCAGACGAAACAGTGCTTACTCTCCAAGGTAAAAAAAGACCAGGTCAAACTTCATATGGATTTGTGGTGCCAGAGAACTTGAATCCAAACATAGCAAAGAACATAAACACGCTTCAATCAACGATACAGTCTCAGATACTAAACTACTAATCCATATATTTATAAACATAAACGAGATACAACAAAATGGCGTACTTAAATAATACATCGGTGGTGATAGATGCCATCCTGACGAAGAAAGGAAGAGAGCTCCTAGCGAGAAACGATGGCAGCTTTCAAATAACCCAGTTCAGCCTTGCAGATGATGAGGTAGACTACAGCCTCTATAACCCCTATCACCCGTCAGGTTCTGCTTTCTACGGAGAAGCTATTCAAGCAATGCCGATAATCCAAGCGTATCCAGAAGACCAGGAGATCATGAAGTACAAGCTTCTGACGCTGCCTAGAGGAACTGGAGCGATACCTGTGATAAATGCTGGATATCAAAAGATATCTCTTCCTATAGGGTCTTCTCTGAGCATCCAGCCACAGACGCTAAACTATATTGGATCTAGCACCACGTATGAAACATCTGGATATCAGTTCACCATAGGAGACGTTAGGACTATGTCTAACTTTACAGGAGTCGGCTTGAATACTCCAGAAGCAACATCAATGAATAGCACTCTGACAGTTGGAACAAACGTATCTAAAACTGTGATAGGAACTTCACTGAACATGACAGCGACTACGGTAAAAAGCCTATTCGGATCAAGCACTACTTCTTTTCTTACTACACAAATTACTATAGTCGGTAGAGACTCAGGAGCAAGATTAACAGTATCAGTAACAATAACTCAAAGCTAAAAAACACAAGATAACATATGTCTTTTTCAACACTAGCACCTACAGACTTTGTAGTAAGCTCAGACTCAGTAGTAGCGCCAGCTTGGACCTCAGGGCTTCCAACACTGACTGCATTTTATACGTCATCTACAGCAGTATCTCCTGCTCCAAACTTTTATCTTGATGTGTACGATACCCAACTGACTGGATCTACTGCGCAGGTTCAATTCTCAATAGCATACGGAAACGTTTTGGGCTCTGGATCTCAGCTGTATAACGATCTTGTTCCTGGAATGAGTCCTTCAAGAACTACATACGGTCAGTATAGAAACCTTGTATATGCAGATGAGACCATGCTGTTTAATTTTGGTACAGGAAACATCGCTTCAGTAGATATGTTTGCTATAAACATAGACAGGAACAGATACAAAGAGAGTTTATTTCCAGGCACTTTAAAATTAACTTTGGGAAATGGTACCACTTTCATAAACCTAACAGACGATAGCGTTTATACGACCAATAACAATCTCACTATAAACTACGGAGACTGTGGACGCATATTCAACATCATATCAGGATCTTATGGCATGCCTACGACTTCTACGATAATATCTGCTCAAGCTGGATACACCCCCTCTGGGTCTTATGGTCTGTTCTTGCCTGACATCGGTACGATCATATTAAACCCTAGAGCGCTTGCACTACCTGCTGCTTCTGGAGGTATCGCGATGACCATAGATACTGCTACTTATAACTCTACAAGTCCTCTATCTGTATCCAACAATAACAAATATCTCTACAATGCGATAAAGACAGGAGTGTGCTTCCAGTTAAACTCTCAGGAGACGATCTCAGCAAACTATGTGTTTGTCAGAGTAGGAAACCAAGACTACAACTACAGCAATAACCCGTCTTTCCTTTCAGGCTCTAGCGGACAACTGATATATCCAACTTTGGTAAACAGCCCTCAGACTTTCCCTACGACGGTCGGTTTATACAACGACAATGGAGACCTGCTAGCTGTGGCCAAGATGAGTAAACCGCTGCTTAAAGATTTCACGCATGAGGCATTAATTAGAGTGCGTTTAGATTGGTAATCAACGAGTTACTATACTTATTTGAATTAAAATAAAATATGGGAAGAAGTTATAATACTCTCAAGGCTTCTGATGTTACTGTTACTCCTGTGAAGTTGAAATACTCTGCTTCATACTACAGTAGCACATTTGGTCCTGGGTCGATAAACGTGCTCACCGGCTCTAACGGCGCTACGTCACCTACAGGCAGCTATCCTGATAGTTTCTTGCTGTATAGATCTATGCGAAATAGGTTTTACATGCAGTACATATCGGGTTCTCTTTTGGGCTCAGCAAGCGCATACGAGTGGTTTCCTCAGTCAACAGCTGCAACTGGCACCAACGATGACGATAACAGATACTTCCCTACAGATCCTACGTCGACTATAAACGTGATCACTGTGCCAAAAGCGAACTTTGGAGAGAACATAGCCAAAGGATCGTTCAAGATAAAAGCAAGCAGCAGCATATTCAATACGGTAGACGACGGAAACGGAAACCTTGTGGCAGAGAGCAACCATACCATCCACGTAGGAAACATATTCTATCCCCAAGGTCTTGCTGTGATCACAAATCCAGACTACCAAGCTATGTTCACAGTTGCTAGTACGGGTGGTGGTGGATTTACTTATCCATCAGGTCTTATTGCCGCCTACGATCCTGCTATAAACGTGACTTCTGGTATTGGTGGAGTAGTTACCTCATGGGGAAACTGGGTATCTGGAGCTCCTGTTGGAACGAATCTGCTGGTCAGCACTCCCACAGGCGCTAACATACTTCCGCCTGTTTACGTAAGCAACCTAATAAACGGAAAACCTGGAATAAAGATACAGGACTCACAAACGCCGACTTACTTAACAGGATACGTAACACAGTCTTTGGGATTTTATGCTACATTGCCATTTAACACATATGGCCCATCATTTCCAACTGCCATAACAGTAATATACGTAGCAAACATACCAAGTAATACCATACCAGCAGCATCGTCTGGAATAATTACACCTTTTTACATGGCTAGCGGTCCAAAATATTTTGGAACTAAAATAGTGTCGTCTTCAGCGGGTTATATACAAACGAGCTTTTCAGATTCTTCTATATCTCCCGCAGTATATCAAGAGTTAGACTACTCAACTAACGTGTTGGGGTCTCCGCCGTATGGAGTGTCTCCTTATATAATATCACAGACAGTATCATATGGTCCTACCCCTTTGATTTCTGGACAGATAAATAATACAAACGAATCAGTAACTATAAATCTTGGAACAAGTCCAGTTGTAGGAAGCTTCAACTCGATCATGACTTTCTTCATGGGTGCTGGATCATTGAGCGCAGGTTCTACAATAGGAACTAACTTTGGAGAGATACTCATTTGGTCAAGACAGCTTAGCTTAACTGAGATAGCATCAGTGAAAAATTACCTTTATACAAAATACAGCATAACACCTTAAAATATGCCTCTAGCCGCAACCACAATGTCGTTCCAAGCAGAATCTACAATATATCAAGTAGAGGTGAGGTGTCATGTCAATGAGAATGAGTTCAATTACACCACAAACCCATCAGCTGTAAAATCAGGATCTTTGGGTCAACTGAACAACAGTGTGACTGGATCGGATTTCAATCCTTTTGCCACTACGATAGGTCTGTATAATGCGCAGAACGAGCTGTTGGTAGTAGGCAAGTTCGGCACTCCATATCCCATCCCAAGAAACACAGACGTAACTTTTGTTGTAAAATACGATACATGATGAAATGGTTATTAAAGAATGAAGAGATAACAGGCGTAGAGCAATTCCCAGCAGGCGCAGTGGGATTTGTGTATAAGATCACAAACAACGCAACTGGCAAGTTTTACATCGGAAAGAAGATCCTCGAGAATAAGACAAAAAAGCTTCTCACTAAAAAGGAACAGTCTGAATGGACCAAACCAGGACGTATCCCAAAAAAGAAGATAGTGATTAAAGAAAGCAACTGGGCAGATTACTGGGGGAGCTGTAAACCGCTGTTAGAAGACGTAAAGACCGTAGGAAAAGACGGCTTCAAAAGAGAGATCTTGATCGTGTGTTTCAACAAAAAAAGTTTGAGCTACTGGGAGACTTACCACCAGTTTGAATACAAAGTCCTCCATGTAGATAGTTACAACGAAAACGTGCTTGGAAAATACTTCAGAAAAGACACGCAGTAGTCAATATTTATTATAGAATATTTATACTAAACCCAGAACATAATGTCTACGATAAACGCAACGCTGAGTCTACAAACCAGCGATATATTCCCAGATCCAGTGTCATTGAGCACAACTGTATCAAACCAAGTGAATCTGAATGCTGACTTTGCGTCTGATGTTCTGCCTATGAATAAGAAGGTGGCCATATACGGTCCTTCTCAGAAATCAAACCCATCAGGCACAACATACATGTACATAAAATCTCTGCCCACAAACTCAGCGAAGATAAACGTGTACCTTGTGGATAAAAACAGCACTGAGATCTTGGCGATGAATCTGTGGCCTGGAGACTTTGCTTGGTTCCCTCTGTTAGACGATGCTCAAATAGTTTCCGTAAAAGTTCTGAATCTGTCAACGACCACAACTGCAAAACTAGACTACTTCTTCGGAGAACGCGGATAACATAAAACAAAAACAAAAAATGGGAACTTTTTCTACAAAACTCAATATATTCACCAACAACACGCTTCCTGTGTCTGTCAGTTCCATAAGATCGAAAGACTTTGGCATCGATGGAAACTACAGCGAGTATGGCAGATTGGTGTTGACCAGCGGTGTTTATGAGCCTCTGTCTACCCAAGATTGCGGACCTCACGGAGCCTTTGTGTTTGCACAATCTCTTCCGTCGAACGATCCTGGTACTGCCATCAAGCTATACGTAAGGCCTGACTTTTACACCTCAGGAAGCGAATATCTCCCTGTTTCACAATCGATTCAAAGCTTTGCAACCCTATACCCAGGAGACACAGCGATGATCCCGGTCACTCCTCAGCAAAAGGGTCTGATAGCGTCAGTTACACAAGACAACGCTACTCTTGACTACTACATAGGAGATCGTGGCGGGGAATTCGGACACAGCGTACATGTGCTAACGACTCAAGGTGAGTTCAGTCCTACATACGAATATTTCGTTATGGACGCTCAGCTTGGAGAAACAACTCCGATCGTGGATACTGGGGTATTAATAGGCGATTGGTCTTTTGCATACTCTGGGATAGTCAACAACAAAGGATACGTGCTTGCTTTTGACAGTGGAAGCTTTCAACAGACTGTTTTTGTGAATACAAGAGGAGAGATAGTGAGCTCGTCTATGCCCGTGATAGATGATGGTACGTTTTTTGGAGTAGAACCTCTTGATTACTATGGATATGCATATTTTTATCCTATCAGTGGAGGCGTAGAGCTGACATACTTTGACGGAGATAGCACGTATACTCACACGTTTACGGGATCTACTAACGTGCATTTGGACAATAACTACGACTCAGTAAACAACGTAGGATGCTTTGTGGCGTATGTCACAGACTACAATGGGGTTTCAGGAGACTATGCAACCGTGTTGATAAACAAAGATAAAGCGTATGTGTTAAACATATTGAACTCTTCTACGAATCAATATGCTCAGAGCTACGTTTACAACTACGCTGGATTTGTTTTCTTATCTACGTATGATAGCGTTGCAATGACATACCAGACAATACAGTTCTGGGACACCAATGGCAATCTGATGAAGAGCATAGATGTTTCTTCATACCATTTTGATACGATGGATAGATTCTTCTATGGCACAGGAAAGCTACAACTGGTGCTCCACAACTCTTTGGACACAACTCAGCCTTTCTACATGATCAACTACGATGAAACTGTAGACGTGTATCAAGGAGATGATCTGACTTGGTGGCATGAGCAAGGAACGAACTTTACAAACTACAATATCTATGCAAGAAACAAGAGCGGATTAAATCCTTATCTTGATTCATCTACGGCAAGCTCCTATTATCCAGAATCTGTAGCAATACTGTTCTATACAGGATCTCAAGACAGCACGTACTTCTTGAACTGGACTGTAAACTACGCAGATGTAACTTATCTGTTCCCAGGATCAACCCACAAAAACCACGTATTTGCTTCAAGTAGTATGTCTGGCAGCTTATTGAGAATCCCAAGACAGGAGTCTATGTATCCGACAAGCAATAACATAGTACTGAACTACAACTTAGTAAATTCTGCCTCTGGAGATCTAAATGCGCTTGTGATAACAGACGTAGGCGTGAATACTATTCAAGTCATTCCAGATATCAGCGTAGTAAACAACGGATATTACGATATAGCATTCGAACCTATCGGAGACTATACGATGTACGGATATTACGTTTCAGGAGACGATCAGACATACTACAAGATGATCACTCCAAACACAGTGGCAGACACGCTGATACTGAACGGAAACGAACCGAATTACAGATTTAGATACAACTCTCTGTACATAAGAACTTGGTCTTACGCAAACTACAACTGGTACTTCAACTCTGCTACGAACGCATTTAAACAGATAGACACGTTCTACAGCAGAAGATACTTTACTTATGGATTTGGAGAATCTGGAATAAACAACGGCGCGATGCTGCTGGTTAAACCTGATTACTATGCCCCTACTGGAAGCATCACAGGAAGAGTGTTGACTTCTAACTCCATAACAGACGAGGTGACTTTTCCGTATGCTCCCTATGGATCTTGGGAATTTTATATGGGAAGCGAATCGGTGGTTTACATATACACAGATCAACCTGATTACGTGAACTCCGAGCTGCACATCTTTGTATACGATCTCAATCTCAATCTGAAGAAGACAGTATCAAGCTCACTTGCTCCTATGGGAATGGGCGCAATAGATGTGGTAAACGATAGAATATTCTTAACTTTTGAAAATGGGATCGGAGAACAGGTGTACTACATGATCACTCAAACCACAGTACAAAGAAAAGTCATCGATTCGAGTACAGTCATAACCGTAGACGACGGGGTTTGGGAATCATAATCTAGTTAATAAAACGCAAGACATGCAATATACAGCAAACATAAACATATTCGACAAGGTACTGGTAAACTCAACTACTTCTAGCCTGTCCCCTTCTCAGAGCTACGCGATAACTCCGGTTCTCAAACTGTCAACGGACATCGTATCTTCTGGATATATGACTTTCGATGCTCTCAAAGCAAAGATGAGAGACCTAGCATACATACCATCAGGTTCTGTATTCGAAGAAGAGATCTTGAAGCTGACAGACGCACCAAAGTCGTTGGTCTACTCTGGCTCTATGGTGGTCGAATACACTAATCCATACTACAGCGCAACACTGAGAGCGTACAGTGGATCTGTCTCTGTCGACCCTGAACCAACCAGCTCTGTTGCTCCTATCACTAAGACCAGATCTAAGAAGTCAGGTTCAGTATAACCTCTAGAACCACCATAGAAGCTTCCCAGATGCTCAAGGTTTGATTTTGACGTCGTTTTGATATAGAACATAGACCACACAAAAAAAGAGCCCTAAATGAGCTCTAATTCAATATTGCAGTTTTTCATATCTGACTTCGTGCCCACTCGCAAAAAGGTCTAAGCACCTTGTCTCCTGGTTCAAAATCGTACTCGTATAGCTGGAATATCCTCCAAGAATCTAGAGCGTATTCTCCTACGCCTTTCAGCTTTTTCAACACGTCTATGGGGACTTTCGTGAGGTCTCTGTGCTGCGACTTTATCTCTGTCCACTGTCTCGAGAACTCTATCCACGACTTTGCCCTTCTGTTGTAGAATCCCAAGGGCTTTATCAGCTGCGCTATCTCTTGCGGATCTGCCTGAGAAAGAGACTCTGAGTCTGGCCACCTTCTAAAGAACTCGTGCCGGATCTGATCCATCTGTTTGTGGCTGGTCTGGTTGAGCATCATGCAAGCCAAGAGCATCTTCCAAGGATCGTCTCTGTACTCTTCTTGTCTCGTGTTTAGCGGGGATGTGCGTAACCTTTTCATTTCGTAACCATTTAGATCGAAAAAGGGACGTTGGAAGCGCCCCTTTTCTTTTTATAGTGTGTCAAACTTCAAACTTATCAGTAGAGATCTTCGTCTTCTTCGTCGTCTCCGTAAAGAAGATCGTGGATGTCTTTGTCAGGGTTCAAGCCTTTTATCGCTTTTGCCCCCTTCTTGGCCTGCTTCATCGCCATCGAGGCCATCTTCTCGTCTTCGTCTTCTTCAGGTTCAGTTATCTTGGCTTTCATCACTTTGTCAGTTATCAGCTCTCTAACCTCTTCCGGTATCATCTTCCAGCCCATGTATGCATAGTCAGCAAGGCCCTCTTCTGAGAAATCTTCTGAGTCTAAAATTTCTTCTTTTTCTTCTACTGATATCAAGTCCCACTTTTTAGAGATTTCCATTTCTGTATTTTCATACATGTCTTCAACTTCATCCATCTCCTCCTCTTCTCTCATGATGCCATTGATAGCCTGAAGATCCATCATCCCCATGAGTCCTTCGTTGAGTCCTGTCTTGGATTTTGGTCTTGAAGATTTGAAAGAGACCCTCTCTGCCCCTTTAGCTCCTGTGTAAGGTCCTTGCTTCTGCTCACGCATCCAGCCCTGTAAATCAAAATTATCTGCCATGTCGTTTGTTTTTGTTATAAATATACAAGAATTATGCTTCAATGACTTCTGTGCTGACCATTTCGAACTCGATCTCCTCGATCTTTTTACAGAAGAAGAACCTGGAGTCGTTTTTCAAGGCAACATCAGCACCAAGATGCCCTTTCCAACTGCCAAATAGTTCCTGTTTCAAAAGCTTTTCGTCATTGTAAAAGTACTCGATCCCGAAAGTCTCTATCACCTCGTACAGATCGTCTTTCTGTCTAAGGAGTTTTCTGTGCGCTGTGATCATGCTCCTACCTTGTTTATCATGTGGCTGGAATC
>Ga0214255_1000544_pt1 | contig 9525 bp, 3 predicted proteins | sample TroBogypolimnion_24_FD_153093 | JGI IMG/M metagenome (GOLD analysis project Ga0214255, IMG submission 153093) | Freshwater microbial communities from Trout Bog Lake, WI - 03AUG2009 hypolimnion | ecosystem: Environmental > Aquatic > Freshwater > Lake > Hypolimnion/Profundal zone | place: Trout Bog...
GTGGAGTCGTTGATAAGGGACAAGTACAAATCACACATCTGCAACCAGGTTCAACCACAAACGACGCACTTGACCGGATGGAACGCGCTCAGCGACTCACAGGTGGAATCCCTGCAGAGTTTGGTGGGGAATCACCAAGCAACGTCCGTACAGCTCGTCGAGGTGAAATGGTCATGTCGAACACCGTTGACATGCCTATTCAAGAGTATCAGGAAATCTTCGCTAACTCACTAGAAGCAGAGAACCGCCGTGCGGTAAAGATTATGAAGGCTTACTACGGTAAAAAGCCAAGCATGTTCTTCTTTGGTAACGACGGTAAGATTACTCACCCTGACTACACGCCAAACGAAACATTCGAAACGGACTTGTCATACGTCAAGTACTCAATGCCTGGTTCAGACGTAAATGGCATGGTAGTCGCCATTGGTCAACGTGTCGGAACTGGTATTATGTCTACACAGACAGCCCGTGAGATGGACCCAGCGATTGAGGACCCGATTCGTGAACGTGATCAAGTTGAAATTGAAGGACTACGCAAGGCGCTTCTTGCTGGCCTTGAACAACAGGCGTCGCAAGGAAGTCTTGACCCCAACGTTATTGCTGAAATCGCAATGGCTAAGGCAGAGCGACACGTCACTCTTGAAGCCGCGGTTGCTAAAGTCCACAAAGAAATGCAAGCGAAGCAAGCCGAGCAAGCAAACCAGCAACAGCAAATGCAACAGCAAATGCAGCAAGGTGGACAGCCACCAGAAGTTCAGGCAGAGTCACAGCCTGGTATCGGCGTATCGCCAGACAACCCTGCTGGAACGCCTATCGCACCACCACCAGCCGGAGCACAGAACTTGAGTGCTATGTTGTCAACTTTGAAGCGTCCACCAGCTCCAGCCGGTGCCGCACCAGGGATGTAATAGATGCCACGTACAGGTAGAGGTGGCGCCCGTGAGGGAACGCCAGGAACAGCATACGGAAACCGTACTGACCTTAACGCAGCAATGCCAGTCCAGGCCGCTACTGGTCAAGGCTACGGAGAAGCAGGTGCACAACAGGCTGCTCAACGTGCAATACCCGTAGCACCACAACAGGTATCGGTTGCGCCAGCGCAAGCACCAGCACAAGCAGCGCCAGCACAACCAACAACGATTACTGGTCAGATGCCATCATTGCCATCTTACCCAGGTGAATTAAAATTTGACCATCCTACTGATCGACCAGATGAACCAATTACAGCAGGATTGCCTATTGGCGATGGTGCTGGTCCAGAAGCAATGCACACATTTACTCCTACAGTTGGAAGAAGTTTAGACATGATGGCCAGTGCTCCAGGTGCTTCAGCAATGTTAATGGACTTAGCACGGGCGGCTAGAAACATAGGTCTGTAATGGCTGGTGAACAAAACGTAGATAGCCAATCAGGTGCTCCCAAAGGTTACATTGGTGACACTCGTGGTCAAAATGAAATTAACCCCGATCCAAATTATTGGATAAACACTTTAATTAAAAATAATCCTACGTTAAAAGCAGACCCGTATTTAGTCACGTCTTTAACGCAACAATTCAAAGATTCTACTAACCCAGCTCAATTAGCACATTCAACTTTGATGGCTAAATATTTGCACGGTACCGCAGATCAAATTGGTCTTTCTAATTTGTACCCAAGACCCGACACAATTAATGATGCTCCTGCATACCAAGCACCTGACAAAGCATGGCAAAGGGCTAACAGTACAGGTAATTGGTTTTCACAACTTCTGCAACCAGTAGGCAATGTTTTAGGTAGCGCCATTGGTGGTTTTGTTGGTGCAATTTCAACTCCTGAAGCTGGAAAGCAAGTAGGTAATTTTTGGAGAGGATTACCTAGTGATGTAGGTGGACTTGTTAAAACTGGAGCCGAACTTGGGATTACTGCTAATCGTGTTGTTGGAGGAAATTTTAATGCTATTAACGCTGGACAAAAATTACCTGCATGGCAATGGCAAGACCCACTGTATTTGGGTCACTTAATTCATGGAACATTAAGTGGCATTGGTCAATTACCTTTTATGGCTGATGCATACATGACTAATTTGAAATCTCAAATTAACAAAAATGGTATTGGTACTGCATTGTCTCAACAATTCGGCAATCTTCTTGTCGGTTATCTTGTTGGTGGTGCTTTGGGCGCTGCTGGTGGAGAAGGCGGAACAGTACTTGACGCTGCCGCTCAAGCAGGAGAAACCGCTTCTGCTCAAGACGCTCAAATAATTGAATCTTTGACACAAAAATTAAAAACAGAAGGTTCTCTCACGCCAGAAGAACAGGCTGCTTTAGAAAAAACCAAACAAGACCTTTTGACTCGCGACCCAAATGCGCTTCACAAATCTGCATATCAAAATGGCATAAATGAATTTAAGACTCAGTACCCAATAGAGCATGGCATCCTTGAACAAGACTTGGCTCGTGGTTCAATTACTCAACAAGAATATGATCAGGCTATTGCCAAAAGCATTTCTAGTGAATCACAGCCAGCCTTTAATGCTGCTTCAGAAGCAATCAATAGTGAACAAGCAGTTACTAGCGCCGCTCAAGATGCTATTCAAGCAAGCAAATTAAACGCTTCGGACGCTACGTTTAGAAAAATTGCTGAATTAGCAACTTATCCAGTTGCCATTCCACTTAAAGGTCTTGGAGCAATAGCTCGTACACTTGGAAGCACGCCAGCACAAATAACGTATCTTCTTGGTGCACTTCAAGCACAAAACAATCCGGAAGATGCTTACATCTGGCAGTTGGCTGAACAGGGCAAAGTGCTTAACGCTGATGGCACAACACAAGACCTTGGCATTGAAATTGCTAACTCACTTGGCATTGACGGTATGTGGGGTACGTCTGTACGTGACCTTGTAGACGTTGGTCTTAAATGGATTGTTGATGATCCTATTGCTGCTTTTTCTCGTATTGTAAAAGAATCCCGTGGCGTTTACGGTATGACTGGCGTACTTAATAAATGGTTTAGTGGTACTGGTATTAGAGAAGTAGGCGACGTAGAACGTGCTTACGCACAATATTCCAGCGTTCGACGTGCCGTTAGTTGGATTGCTACACATGGAGCTGCGGCAATTAATCAACGATTTGGTGCTTTGTTTCTAGGTCCAAAACTTATTGAAAAATTAGCAGCAGCACAAACGGATTCTCAAGTTCTTGCAGTTCTTGAAGAAGCATCACAAGCAATTAACATGGTTGACCGCGTTACCACTATGCCATCTATGAGTTGGTACACTTTGGCTAAGACTGGCTTAACAGGAGAAGTTGGAAAAGAATTTTCTACTATTGCCGATGCTCTTGCTTCGCCGATTATGCCAACTGACAAAATGATTGAAGCCATTGAAAAAGAAACTGGCGTTGATATTACTCCTCACGATGTTGGTTACGCCGCCGGTGGTGTTGCCGAACGAGCAAAGATTCTTTTAAGTCAACGCCTTCGCCGTCAATTTTCAATGAAACAAATGATTATTGAAGGTGGTCGTGTTACTGACCGTGAATTAGTTGTTGGCTCAGTACGCAGCGCCGAGGGTATTCGTAAGTTTTTAGTTAATAACTTTATGAGTCACGATTTTGCAAACATGGTTACTGATCAATTAATTCGATACGGTGATGACCCTGTTAAATGGAATAACATTTACAACAATGCTATGCGTATTTCTCTTTACCGTCGCATGCTTGCTTCAACTGCTCATTCTGATTTTGGAATCTTTGCTGATGTCATGGGACCAGAAATTGATGACAAAATTTATCAGTACACAGGTGTAACTGGTGGTGGGACTTCGCTGGATGAAGCTTTGGTTGCTGACCCCAACACAGCATCAGACCGTACCATTGACCCTGAAACTGGTAAGATGCATAATTCTGCAGTAGACGATAAACAACTTGGTAGACGCATGCTTCCTAACGAACGAAACATGAGGATGCTTTCACGAGAGATTGCTAAAGTTGCTCAAAACGTTAATAAATCTGGTGGAGATGATTTACTTCGTAGTGCAGAAAAAGACTTTGAAGTTTACCGTCAGTTGGCTCACACTGCCAACGTTGAAGCAGAAACGTACCTTAAGAATTTTGTACCCGAAGATCGTTTTGAATTTGCTGGCAAAGGCGCTGAAGATGGCTATAAGGCTAAATCTCAAGAAATCCTTGATCGTGCCAATCAAATGCTTAAAGGCGATGAATTAAAGGGGATGACTAAAGCCGAGCGTTACGCTACGGTTGTTAAATACCTTGATGGTGAATTAATCAAAGCTCGTGATGCTTACGTTACCGCGTCTAAAAAGTTTGACGAATTAGCAATGATGAAGGCTGAATCAGAAAAACTATACCAAATTTTTGGTACTACAAATGTCTTGCCTTTTCTTCAACACTTGCGCGGTGAGATGTTAGCAGTTCAAGACCTTGGCGCTGAAATGAAGGCTGCTATTTCTTCGTCATACTCTAGCGAAGAAAACATTGCTAAACAAGCAAATTACATTGCTTCAACTGCCACCACCAAAGAAGCCGGTGAAGAATACAAACGTTTATTCAACGAAGAATGGTCAACTCGCTCAAGTAGACAAGTTGGAGAAAAACTTGGCATTGGAAAACTTAACGCTGCTAAAGCCTATGAATTATGGGCAAAGAATACTGGTATAAAACTTAAGTCTCTTGGTGATCGTGGCATGCGCAACAACTTTGATGTTGCTGTTGACTTAATGCAAGGATACCTAAACGGTTGGTTCAAACTTCTTACTCTTGCTTCTCCTGCTTGGGCTGAACGTGTCATTGTTTCTGAAGTTATGTTGAACTCATTACGTATCGGTGGACATAATTTTACTGAAGCAAAACTCGTTCAATCTATTGCTAGACACGAAGCATACTTAGGTAAAGTTGCTATGGGTGATGTTGAGCGTAAAGCACTTCGTTCAGCAATCAGTAACATTATTCTTGGGTTTGACACTGCATTAATCAAAACGCTTTCTGGTAAAAAGTTTGATGACTTTCTAAATTTTGCTACCAATCTTTACCTTGAAACAGATAGTCACATGCTTGGCGGAGTTCACTCTCAAGGCGACCTTATGGCTGAAGATGGTTTCAAGCACAATGTAGTTAATCAAGTAGTTGGCATTGAGGGCAAGGGTGCTGAAGCAAAAATCAAAACATCCAACAAAGTACTTGGTGAAACTTATACTAAGTACATGGCTGGTGATTCTTATGCCGGAGCTGCACTATACGAAAACATTACTCGTGCTAGCCGAGGAACTATTTTCAAAGAAAACGCTCGTTGGTACGAAGAACAAATTGTTAAAGAAGGTCAGCGAATTTTTGATGGCAATCCTGAATTTTACATGGAGCAAGCCAAGGAAGATGCAACTAAAGTTCTTCAAGACCTTGGCAAACCATTAACTGAAAATAATTTTAAGGTTCAATTAAAGAAATCACTTGACGAGAAAATTCGTGAATTGGGAGGAAGGTCGTTTTCTAATCCTTCTGAACTTGCACGGTTACGTCGAGAATCTGATTATCACATGGAAGGTTTTATTTCTAGTCAACCTGCTGCATGGAGAGCAGATTTTAGGCGTGACCGTGAAGCATCGGCTAAATACCCTAATGAAAGCCCTCACACTGGTTGGGCAAAAACTTCAACCGATCACACTATGGGTCTTTCAACTAACATTAATTCCGCTAGTGGCGTAGCAAGCGTCATTCACCCTGAGATTATTCACCAAATTGCTTCTGGCGATTTTTGGTCACAAGAACAACTGGCTAAATGGATGCGCGAACATTGGGAAAAGGATGATGCTCCTTCAGCGTTCCCTGCACACGAATACGTTGGACTTATGTCTGCTGGCAATCTAAACATTGTACGCAAATATTCTGATTGGCTACATCGAGCTGTGCTTGGAAAGATGGTTAACACTGCTAGTCGTGATCCACTTTTTGTGTGGGAAGCGTGGCAACAGTATCAGAAATTATTGCCACTTGTTGAAAAGGGCTACATGACAACGGGCGAAGCAATGGCTAAATGTCAATCTGAAGCACTTATTAACATGAGCAAATTTGTGCACAACCCAATGGACAAAACTATTTGGGAAGAAAACATGCGTGTAGTTACTCCGTATTACTTTGCGAAGAACCAGGCTATGCGTCGTGCCCTCCGTATGGCCGGTGACAATTTTGCAGCATTTGAAAAGTACATGAAGATTAACCTTGCCGTTACTGACTATGTTGCTCTTGCTTACAATCAAAGTGGCATTGGTTCATTTACGTTTCCAGGTTCACAAGTAATTACAGGATTTACTAACGGTATCGTCAATAGTTGGCTTGCCGCACAGGGACTTCCAAATTACGGCGCTGGTCAACACATGGGTCTTGAATCATCACCTGCTTCCCCAGACAGCATAATTATTACAGGGCAGACACCTGGTATTGGTGGATTTCTTGAAAACGTTATTTCAATGCCGTTTGGACCTATCGTTACCATTCCTGCTAAATACGTTTACGAACAAATGCAATACCGTATTCCTTTTATTGGCGACATAATCAAATGGGTCATTGGTTCAAACTCTATGCGGTCATCCATTGCAAGCGACTTATTCCCTAACAGCACACTTCAAAATGTCTACAAGGGCGTTTACGGACACATGAATCAAAACCAAGTTAGTTCATATCTTTCCAGTGAGCTGTATTCAATCGGTAATGAAGGTTCAAATATTTTAATTAAATACCGCAATGAAACTATTGACACGCTTTTGAAAAATGGTCAAATTAACAAACAAAACATTAATTCTGGCGCGGCTCAACAGTTAATCAATTACTACACTGCACGTAAAGTTTCTTTGTTTTTAGAAAACCCAAACAACAGAACTGATCTGCAGTCAGAAGCAAATTGGGCGACTACTTCTCTCTACGCGGCTAAGACATTAACCTCACTTGCCACACCGCTTTCTTCGGTCATTGCGTCAGACATACACGTACAAAAACAACTAGATGCTATTGCTTTAGAAAAAGACAAGAATGGCGATTTTAAGTTTCCTTCTTACACTTTGCAAGTTGCAGAACTTCTACGTAGGTTCCCTACTGAATTGTTTAATACAGTTGCTCACACCAAAAGCCCATTTTCTACTTACTTAGAAACTATTGGAACGGTTAAGTATGTTCAAAATCACCCACAACTTGTAAAAGAATTTCCATTTCTTTCTGCTTTTATGTCTAGTCAACAAGGTGCAGATGCAAAGTATGATCCTGTAGCATCACAGATTCTTGGTGAGTTTGCACTTCGACAAAAGGAAACCCCAACTGAATACACACAAGCAATGCGAGTTGCTTTGGGGAACTACATGTATTACGACGTAATGCTTCCTGGCTTTCAAAAATTATATCCAGGTACATATCAAGACGGTTTAAGTTCCGCTGGTTATTACGCATGGACAGCAGCAGGAAAATCATACGGTCAATCAATGAACAGCGCTTGGTTGTCAGAACACCTAGGTGGTAACACTTACACCGTTGCTGCTCAATCTTATACTGAATTGCAGTCTTTTATGAAAAACCCAAGTCATGTTGCTACTTTGACTCCAGCACAAAAACAATACATTCCATTATTGTTAGATGCACGTTCAGCATGGGAAAAACAATATAAAGCAGCAGCAGGTAATACATCAGAGCAAAGTCAATTACGTAAAGAATGGCGCGATAATTGCACTGCCGCAACAACGCTTCCTGGCTGGCAAGACGTTTCAACAATTATTACAGGCGTATTTCGTCCACTACCCCCACCACAATAAGGAACAATCATGGCAGACAAACCATTAGCAGAAGAAGCTCAAAAGCCTGAAACAAAATCAATGTCGGTTCCCGACATGAAACAACTGGCTCATGACTACGCCGTTCCCATGTCGGACGGCACTCTTAAGTCCATAGCTGAGGACATGACACCAGCCAAGGCTGCTGCATTTGAGGATTATCTTAAGACAACAGCCAAGGGTCTTTATCCTACGCTTGCTCCGCAAATTGATGCTGGCATCAAGACCGCTTACCTACTTGACCCATACCGTCAGGTTGCTAAGCAGATGTTGGGTGAGGATCAAGAACCTAACTTTATGACTGACCCTAAATCTTCAGCCGCTCTTAGCGGTGGTCGTGACCCTAAAACTGGACGCCCAGTTCCAATGAGCCTTGACGAATGGAAAGGACACATTCAGTCTCACCCAGGTTTTGGTTGGGATAAGACTCCAGCCGCACAGGAAAAAGTTGCTTCACTCATTCAAGGAATCCAACAAGAAATTGCTGGTGGTCAGCAAGCACAAGCAGCCGCTCCATCACAACAGCCAATGCCTTCTCCAGCACAAGCTGAACCAAGCATGGCTGCACCTATGCCACAAGGGGGCGCACAATAATGGCAACGTATACTGCAACATATTATGATTCCACCGCTAAAAAAACAGTAACCGTTACAGGTTCTACTCAGGCTGCGGCTAATGCTGCTGCGGCGGCTGGCGCACAAAAATCTGCTGCATCAGTAACTACAACTACAATTCCTAATCCTTTTGGTGGCGGTGGTGGTGGTGCTGGTCAGCAACAATCTATTATTTACCCTGCTGGTCCAGCAGGTATTAAATCAATAACTTCCGCGCTTGTTCAAAGTGGAGCCGATGCTGTCGCCGCCGCTACATTAGCAAAGCAACTGGCTGGTACACCAATTTTGCCTTCTTCTGCGTATCTAGATTCTAAAGGAAACATTAGCAGTTCTGGATTAGATGCCATTACAAATCAAATTCTTTTTCAAGGTGGCCCTGCTCTTTTTGAAGCAGTGTTTGGAAACGTACCTGGCTTTAATGCTAATGAATACATAACCAGTGGTACAAAAATTCAAGGTTCTTTGAATTCTGGACTTCTTAAAGCACTTAATTATGCAGGTAGTAAAACTGGTGGTGATTTATCTAAATTGCCTCCAGGCATTGATTACGGCCCTGGTCTTACCGCCGCTCAACAAGCCAGTCGAGACACAATAACTGAAGCAGTCACCATTGCTGGTCAGATGACTACACAGATTGCCAATGCTACGGCTTCAGCAAATTTAAAAAACAGTTCTTATCAAACTTTGGAACAATGGCTTCAAAGTGTTGATCTTGGAGCTATTACACCACAAGTTTACAAGTGGACAATGCAAGACAACATCACTAACCCTAAAGAGTTAATGAACATGGTTCGTGAAACACCTCAATACAAAAGCACGTTTGCTGGTCTTATTGCTCAACAGGCAGAAGCGGCCAAGAACGGTACGAAACCACTTACTGAATCAACGTACCTTACTTTGGTAAATTCTTATCAGGCAACTGCTCAGGCTGCTGGGCTTCCTGCTGGGTTCCTTACTACCCCAGACCCTAAAACAAAAAAGACTCCTATTGAGAACCTTGTCGCAGGTAACGTATCTGCTTCTGAGTTTAGTCAACGCATTGCTATGGGGTATCAGGCGGTAAATGCGTTGCCTCAAAGTGTTCAACAACAGTTTATGCAACAACAC
>Ga0214255_1000550_pt1 | contig 9467 bp, 7 predicted proteins | sample TroBogypolimnion_24_FD_153093 | JGI IMG/M metagenome (GOLD analysis project Ga0214255, IMG submission 153093) | Freshwater microbial communities from Trout Bog Lake, WI - 03AUG2009 hypolimnion | ecosystem: Environmental > Aquatic > Freshwater > Lake > Hypolimnion/Profundal zone | place: Trout Bog...
CTTAAACCCTGCCGCCTTCCTGCCTCCATCATTAAGTTCAAAGCCTAACTCCTTACTTGACTTTCTAGAGTTCAAAAATGGATTGAGGAAGCTGAACATATTTATACTTTTAACTTAAGTGGGCTTAAATAAAAAATGGATTCATCTTTCGATAAATCCATTTTCTTTTATCGCTTACTTAATGTTGGACTATGCCTGAGCCTTCTTTACTTCGAGACGCCATGCATGTAACAAGGGTTCGGTATATCCGCTTGGTTGCTCAAGGCCTTTAAAAATTAAATCACTCGCCGCCTTATACGCATAAGAATCTTTGTAATTAGGCATCATTGGTTTATACAAAGGATCGCCAGAATTTTGACTATCCACTACTTTAGCCATGCGCTGTAGAGTTTCGTTTACCTGCTCTTCAACCACAATGCCATGGAGCAGCCAGTTGGCAATATGCTGACTGGAAATGCGCAAGGTTGCGCGGTCTTCCATCAAACCTACGTTATGAATATCAGGCACCTTAGAGCAACCGACACCTTGGTCAATCCAGCGAACCACATATCCCAAGATACCCTGACAATTATTATCTAACTCCTCAGCAATCTCCTCCTTAGACCAATTGGCTTTTTCCACTACAGGGAAAGTCAATAGATCATCAAGCAAGGCTTCAGCTTCAGCAGCAGTATCTAACTGCTCCATCTCTTTCTGAATCTTTGCAACATTAACTTGATGGTAATGGAGTGCATGCAAAGTTGCAGCTGTTGGTGATGGCACCCATGCTGTATTGGCACCCGCCTTAGGATGAACAATTTTTTGCTCGACCATAGCCTTCATTAAATCCGGCATAGCCCACATGCCTTTACCAATTTGGGCGCGACCACGCAAACCACAATCCAAGCCTGCCAATACATTACGACGCTCATAGGCAGCCAACCACCTGCTGGTTTTCATGTCGCCTTTCCGCATCATGGGTCCAGCATGCATTGCAGTATGCATTTCATCGCCAGTGCGATCCAAAAAGCCTGTATTAATAAAGGCAACACGTGCACCAGCCGCAGCAATGGCTGCCTTAATATTGGCGCTCATGCGGCGCTCTTCGTCCATGATTCCCAATTTAACCGTATCTGCTGGCAAACCCAACAACTGCTCTACACGAGCAAATAGTTCACTTGCAAAAGCCACTTCTTCAGGGCTATGCATTTTTGGCTTAACGATGTAAACGGAGCCTTTTCGTGTATTGCCAATTGACTGAGTTGAGGGTCGATGAATATCATGCAAAGCAATAAGAACCGTAACTACAGCGTCCAAAATTCCTTCGTAAATTTCCTTACCATCACTAGTAATGATCGCTGGATTAGTCATCAAGTGACCAACATTACGAAGGAACAAGAGCGAGCGGCCGTGCAATGTAACTACACCATCTTTAGCATTTACTGCGCCGATACCCGCGGCGTATGCGCGATCAGGATTGAGGGTACGGGTAAATGTTTTGCCCCCTTTCATAACCTCTTCAACCAACGTTCCTTTGAGAATGCCTAACCAGTTCTCATATGCGAGCACCTTATCCTCACCATCAACTACGGCAACAGAATCCTCTAAATCTAAAATAGTGGAGAGTGCCGCTTCAAGGATGACATCATTTACCCCTGCAAGATCACTAGATCCAATAGTTTTGCTTTTATTAATTTCAATATCAATATGAATGCCATTGTTTCGGAGCAGAATCGATGTAGGGGCGGTCGCCTCTCCTTGATAACCTACAAACTGCTTGTCATCACCCAAACTAGTAATGGTCCCATCAACCAATTTAATGGATAGCTGATTGCCATCTACGATATAAGCTATAGCATCATGATGAGATCCTTTAGCTAAGGGTACGGATTGATCTAGGAAATTACGAGCATAAGCAACTACCTGGGCACCGCGAATAGGGTTGTAAGCGCCAGCTTTCGAGGCACCATTTTCCTCAGAGAGGACATCGGTGCCATAAAGTGCATCGTATAAAGAGCCCCACCGTGCATTCGCTGCATTTAGTGCGTAGCGTGCATTTAATACAGGAACTACTAGCTGTGGACCCGCTTGCAACGCTAACTCATCATCCACATTTTGAGTGGTTCCAAGAACTGTTCCTGGAACCTCATCTAAATAACCAATTTCTTTGAGATGCTTACGATAAGCAGCCATATTTTTAACTGGGCCTGGATTAGCTTGATGCCACTGATCAAGATCTGCTTGTAAACGATCTCGGGTAGCAAGCAGCGCTTTATTTTTAGGGCTTAAATCATTAACAATCTGATCGAAACCCTTCCAGAAATCCGCACTTTGAATGCCCGTTCCTGGCAAAACTTTGTCTTCAATGAATCGATAAAGAGGGGTGGCTACTTGGAGGCCGTTACATGTGGTGCGTGCGGTCATAATTAAAACCTTTAGTGCGTAGTAGTTGATAAATTAAAAAATATTTTTCATTAAGCCATGAAAGGGTGCTGAAGGAGAATTGTTTCGTCGCGCTCAGGGCCAGTTGAAACCATTGCAATAGGTTTTCCAGCTACCTCTTCAATTCTGCGTAGGAATTTCTGAGCCTCGACTGGTAACTTGTCCCATTCCTGAATGCCAAAGGTAGTTCCTTTCCAGCCCAAGAAATCCTCATAAATCGGCTCACAACGAGCTACAGCCTCTGCGCCGCGGGGTAATACATCCAAAATCTTACCGTCTAGGTGGTAACCGACGCAAAGTCGAATAGTTTCAAAGCCATCCAGAACATCTAGCTTAGTAATGCAGAGACCTGAAAGCCCATTAATCTGAATGGAGCGCTTTAACGCAGCAGCATCTAACCAACCAGTCCGTCGTGGGCGACCAGTGACAGAGCCAAACTCTTTTCCAACTTCGGCTAAGCGAACGCCAATTGGATCTTGTTTGGCTGGGTTATCAAAGTCGTAAAGTTCACTTGGAAATGGGCCTGCGCCTACCCGAGTGCAATAGGCCTTTGTAATGCCAAGGATATATTGCAATGAATCGGGACCAACTCCAGATCCTGCAGCAGCATTTCCCGCTACGCAGTTGCTTGAGGTAACGTAAGGATAGGTGCCATGATCTATATCCAACAGAGTGCCCTGCGCACCTTCAAATAATAAATTCTGGCCAGCCTGTTCTGCAGCATATAAAGCGCTTGAAACATCTACTACCATTGGCTTAATGCGCTCAGCATAGGACATAGCTTCATCCAAGGTCTTTTGAAAATCTACTGGCTCTGCGCCATAGTAATTAGTGAGCATGAAATTGTGGTATTCCAAATTCTCACGCAGTTGAGTGGCAAATTTATCTGGGTAAAATAAATCTTGAACACGCAAAGCGCGACGTGCCACTTTATCCTCATATGCTGGGCCAATGCCACGACCAGTTGTCCCAATTTTAGCTTCGCCACGTTTCTTCTCACGGGCATGATCAATCGCCACGTGATATGGAAGAATTAATGTCGTTGCTTCAGAAATTTTCAGTCGGGACTGAACATCTAGACCTGCCGCCTCTAATTCGCCAATCTCTTTAAAGAGCGCCTCCGGTGACAGCACAACTCCATTACCAATATAGCAAATCACTTCCTTATGCATGATTCCGGAGGGTATTAGGCGCAGAATAGTTTTCTTATTGCCAATAATTAAAGTATGGCCAGCATTATGTCCGCCCTGAAAGCGCACTACGGCTTGCGCATGATCGGTCAACCAATCAACAACTTTTCCCTTACCCTCATCACCCCATTGAGTGCCAATCACAACGACGTTACGACCACGGGCTTGTTGCTTTAAAGACATAATAAAATCCAAAAATAAAAAGACAAAATAGGTTTAATAAACGATTGAACTACTTAATTAACAAGTAGTCTTTTAATTACTTCCCACGAATGGTTTTGCTTAAGCAATTCGCGATCGCATTGATATTCAGCACTCTCTGCAGTGTCGCCAGGCATAACCTGAATAACTACCTCGCCAGAACTACGAAGATCTAAAATAATTTTGGCTAGCTCAACATCATCAATCCATGGGGCAACGATTGCAGACTTACGAGCACTTAAGGGCGATAAATTTGCCAGCGTCAGTAAATCCAATGAAAAACCTGTAGCAGGACGCGACCTACCAAATGCTTGACCAACATGATCATATCGACCGCCCCGTGCAATCGGTTGGGGTAAATTATCTACATAAGCGGAAAACATCACGCCGCTATGGTACTGATAGCCACGCAGATCTGCTAAATCAATACTAAGCTCCAATCCTGCTGATAGCGAAGATGCTGCACCAACCAATTGATCCAATTGAGCAAAAGCGGTATCAATCAGCACATGCTTAGGTAATATCTTTTTTGCATGTGCTAACACATCGGCACAGGGGCCGTTTAACTCAGTTAAGGCCATCAATGCCACGGCTGCTTTTGTCGGCAAGCATTGAGTCCAGGCAGACAAACGAGGGCGATCCTTGCTTTGCAAAAGACCATATAAAGTTTCTATATCAGTCTTTCCAATATCTTGCCCATCTAAGATGCCCGCTAATACTCCAGCATGCGAAAGATCCAAGTACACTCGATTTAGACCAGCCAGACCCAGAGTCTGGAGTAATAGCGAAATTGCCTCAAAATCCGCTTCCCAAGTAGCGCACCCATAAATTTCAGCACCTAACTGCAACTCTTCTCTTGCAGCACTTCCTACTGGTGTTCGGGCATGCGCAATAGAACCGGCGTAACAAAGACGAGTAATACCCACGCGATTTAGTAAATGCGCATCAATTCGTGCAACTTGTGGAGTCATATCAGCGCGCAAACCTAAAGTCCGACCCGATAATTGGTCCACCAATTTAAACGTTTGCAGGTTTAGATCAGACCCAGTACCAGTTAATAAGGAATCCAAAAACTCCAAAATAGGGGGTGCTACTAATTCATAGCCATAAGATTGGTATAAATCTAGGATAGCGCGACGCAGAGCCTCAACTTTACGAGCCTCTGCCGGCAGTACATCAGCCATATCTTCAGGAAGTAACCAACGATTCATGATTTGATTTATTCACTTTCGATTATTTTTTATGCAAGAACTTAAAGAACTCGCCATTTGGCTCTACCACCATGATGTCTCTCTTATCCTTGAAAGAGCTGCGATAAGCCTCAAGACTTTGATAGAACTGAGCAAACTGAGGGTCCCTCCCAAATGCTTCGGCATATAAAGCGGTTGCCTTAGCGTCTCCAGCCCCCTTGATTTTTTGCGCATCGCGATAAGCTTCAGCCAAAATCGTATCCCGCTGACGCTCCGCATTGGCCCGAATCTTATCTGACTCAGCCGCACCAGTGGAGCGAAGTTCATTCGCAACTCGTTTGCGTTCCGCCTCCATACGGCGGTAAACCGAATCACTAATCTCAGCCAATAAATCTACACGCTTTAGACGGACATCCACAATTTCAACGCCAATTTCTGAGGCATCATCAGCAACTTTTTTCCGAATACCTTGCATCACTTGTTCGCGCTGATCAGAAATCAACTCCCGAACAGTGCGCTTGGTGAACTCCTCATTTAATGCGGACCGAACTAGCTGGGTTAAACGATCTTGAGCTAAGCGCTCGTCACCCTTAAAACTAATAAAGAATTTACATGGATCAACAATGCGCCACTTTACATACGAATCCACCAGTAAATTCTTTTTCTCAGCAGTAATAAAGCGCTCTGCTTCTGGATTGTCAATAGTCAAAATACGACGATCAAAAAAGCGGACGCTTTCAAATGGTGCGGGATATTTAATTTGTATGCCAGGGCGATCAATTACTCTGACGATTTGCCCAAAGGAGAAAACAACTGCGTAATTCCGCTGGTCCACAATAAAAACACTGGAGGACAACACAAATACCGCAGCAATAAAAGCAATCAGGCCGGCTATTAGGCGATTAAAGTTCATTATCTAGACTCCCGATCGCGACTACGAAGACCATCACGTTTGTCGCCCGCGTTCACACTGGCAGGCGGAGTATTGCTAGACGGTACCGCTGGAATTCCCGTTGAGCCACCCACGGTAACCGAACCTGTTGGTGTATTTTGATTAGCTTGGCTACCTTGGCCTGTTTGACTATTTTGACCTGGCGTTGATTGGGCACTTTCAGCGCTAACTTGTGAAACAAGTTTATCAAGTGGCAGATATAGGAGGCTATTGTTTTTTGTTGTATCTACCAACACCTTGGTTACGTTGTTATACATTTCGCGCATGGTGTCGATATACATGCGATCGCGCGTAACGCCAGGTGCCTTTGCATACTCGACCAGCACTTGCTTAAAGCGAGCTGCATCGCCGTCTGCAGTAGCGACTACTCTTGCCTTATACCCTTCAGCCTCCTGAATCAGGCGGGCAGCAGTTCCTTTAGCACGCGGGATGATGTCATTGGCATAGGCTTCGCCTTCGCTCTTTAAGCGCTCCCGATCCTGCCCAGCTTTAACTGCATCATCGAATGCAGCTTGAACCTGTTCTGGGGGTTGGACATTTTGTACCGTTACGCTGGTAATAAAGATGCCAGTTTTGTAACTATCTAAGATCTTCTGAATTGAGCTTGCCAAATCAATAGCTATTTTTTCACGGCCCTCATACAAAACATTATCCATCGTGCTTCTTGCAACAATTTCACGGACAGCTGTTTCAGCTGCCTGCACTACTGCCTCATCAGGATCGCGGTTGTTAAACAAATAATCGATGGGATCTTTTAAGCGGTACTGAACAGCGAAACGGACATCGATGATATTTTCATCTTCAGTGAGCATTGAAGAGTCTTTTTGATTAGTTGCCTTAATTAATACCGGGCGGCCTATCTCTACCGAACGAACTCCCGATAAATTGACTGTCTCTTCAGATTGAATTGGCCAAGGCATACGCCAGTTAATCCCTGGCTTAGCAGTGTTAGCGTACTTACCAAAAGTGGAAATAACTCCTGCTTGGCCCTCTTGAATAATGAAGAAGCCACTACAAAGCCAAATGAGAAATACACTACTACCGGCCAATAAGATGCTAACTTTTGAACTAAATGGATTACTGAATTGAAAGTTAGGGGGAATAGCTCCACCACCACTATTATTGCCGCCATTGCCACGTTCAGAGGGCGGAAGGATGTCGGTATTATTGGGTTTATTAGCGGGCTTACTGGTATTTGCACCTGGTTTCTTTGGCCCCCCAAAAAAACTACTGAGACGGTCATTGAATTCACGCCATAAATCATCTAGGTCAGGCGGGCCGTCGGGCTTGTTTGATGGTGGATTTTTGGGCTGAGTCTGAACAGGCTTATCGGTCAGATCAGAATCTACTTTTGGAGCCTGATCCTTTCCCTGCCCGTCATTAGCATCTTTGGGTCCATTGCCTGAATCATTGACAGAAAACAGGTCGAGAAATTTACGCGTCATTAGCTAAGTATTTTCTGTTGGGGATCGGGTTAAATTCAGAAGACTCTGGTCGCTCAGGTAAAGGGGCTAAAAACTCGTCCGGGGCCATCTGCTTCTTGGCACGGTTGTGTTCGACTCTCATTCTATCAGTCATTTGAGAGCATTCCGCGAGGGCCAAACGAAGTAGATCAAGTCCTTGACCCGTTTTGGCTGATAAGAAAACCTGGCTCGGAATGCCCTCAGAATCACGCTCAAGGGAAGCGCCCCTTGTAAACGTCTGGGGCATCTGGTCAATCTTGTTCATTACCTCGATACGAGGAATGTCATTCGCCCCAATTTCGCGTAAAACAGCCTCTACTTCAGCTTTTTGCTCACGAGAAACCGGACTACAAGCATCAATCACATGCAATATAAGGTCGGCATGAATGGTTTCATCTAATGTTGCTCTAAATGCCTCAACCAACTGATGAGGCAATTCTCGAATAAATCCCACGGTATCGGAAACTACAATTGAACCCACCTCCTCCAAATGAACCCTTCTAGAAGTGGTATCTAAGGTGGCAAATAGCTGATCAGCCGCATAGGCCCCAGCCTTCGTTAGGGCATTAAATAAAGTAGATTTACCTGCATTTGTGTAACCCACTAAAGATACAGAAAATACATCCTTACGACTGCGTGCTCTTCTTTGGGTTCTTTGCTGGCGCTGGAGCTTTTCCAACTCATTTTCCAGTCTCTTGGCTTTAGTCGCCAAAATTCTTCGATCTAGCTCCATCTGGGTTTCGCCAGGACCACCGCGCAAGCCAATACCCCCTTTTTGGCGCTCCAAATGACTCCAGGCACGCACTAGCCTAGACATTTGGTAGCGCACTTGGGCTAACTGCACCTGGGTTTTACCAATATGACTTTGGGCTCTTTGACTAAAGATATCCAAAATTAAGCCGGTCCGATCCATGACATGAAAACCAATCTGGCGCTCTAAGTTCCTTTGTTGAGTTGGAGAAAGTGAGTGGTTGAAGATGGCTAGTTCAGCCCCCTGGTCCTCCATCACTTTTTTGAGTTCATTGGCCTTGCCTGAGCCTATGTATAAAGCTGGATCGGTTCTGCCTTTACGTGCAATCACACTGGCTGCCGGTATAGAGCCAGCACTGTCAGCCAAGAGGCTCAGTTCGGCCATGCTATCTGCAAAATCCTCGCGCCCCGTGTCTACTCCAACGAGAACTGCACGGGGTGCATCTACTCCTGTTTTAAACAGAGTCGGCTTCTTCGGTGCGGAATTCGATAGCACGAGCAGGAACGATGGTGGAAATTGCGTGTTTATAAACCATCTGGGTTACGGTGTTACGCAGAAGAACAACATATTGATCAAAGGATTCAATATTGCCCTGAAGCTTAATCCCGTTAACGAGATACACAGAGACAGGGACATGTTCTTTGCGCAAGGCATTAAGAAAGGGGTCCTGTAACAATTGGATTTTGCTGTTATTCATACTGCTCCTTTTTCATTTTTTAGCTAGGGAGTCTTGCTTTTTTAATTAATAACTACATTTACTGCACGCTATTCTTATAGTGGGCTACATTTCGAAAAATCAACCCCATTTAATTTATACGCAACTTAAACTCTACGCTGATTTACTACTTTTTACCCTTTTTACCCTTATCGGCATCTACATAAGGGTTCTTGGCAGTATTCATCTGAATGCGCATTGGAGTACCGCGCAACTTAAATACCTCTCTAAAACGACCTTCCAAATATCGCTTGTAGCTATCAGTCACGCCACTTAAAGCAGTTCCATGAATAACTACAATCGGAGGATTCATACCTCCTTGGTGTGCGTAACGTAGTTTTGGACGACCCATGCCTACACGCTTAGGCTGCTGATGCTCTATAGCCTCTTCTAGGATGCGAGTTAATTTAGGTGTTGGCAACTTAGCCATTGCTGCCGCATAGGCCGCATCCACATCTTGAAAAAGCTCCTTTAAACCCGTACCTTTTTTTGCAGATATAGGATGAACATTGGCAAAGTCTAAGAAGCGCAATTTTTGGGCAATTTCTAAACGTGCTCGTTCTTTTACATATGAATCAATGCCG
>Ga0214255_1000564_pt1 | contig 9233 bp, 4 predicted proteins | sample TroBogypolimnion_24_FD_153093 | JGI IMG/M metagenome (GOLD analysis project Ga0214255, IMG submission 153093) | Freshwater microbial communities from Trout Bog Lake, WI - 03AUG2009 hypolimnion | ecosystem: Environmental > Aquatic > Freshwater > Lake > Hypolimnion/Profundal zone | place: Trout Bog...
CGTTACCGGAGTTCTTCACACTAACTATCGTCACGCTTCACAGCGATCAACAAAAAAGCCGCTTAGTTTCCTAGCGGCTTCCTTTTATAAATGTTCTGGGTACTTGTTAGTTTCCAGACTCCTTATAGAAGGAAGCCGTTTTAATCGGATCTTGTTCATTATTACTTGTTGATGTAAACCCGACCCAATAACCGGCGCAATAACCGGCGCAATAACCGGCGCAGAGGCGCTTAGGGGCTAAAGCCGCCATATGCATCTCATTCACGTGTTTCAAGTTAGTTACAAACATTTTAATTTCCAAAAATTCCGTTAAAGTTATATACGTAAGCTTTCGCTTACAAAGTTATTTATCATCTGTGTAAAAACACTACATAAAGAGGTCTTTTACTTCCTATGCCGCAAGTTTAACAAGTTATAGTTAATCTGTCAAGTTATTCAAGTTATCTTCTTAAGACAGGATATATTTGTTGCGACAAACTTATTTATCTTCTGCTATTGTAACACTACTTTAGATAGGTGTCAACCGTGTATTTATTGGTTGCCTTTAAAGTGTACACATACGCGGTACAACATCACCATAAAGCATTGCTAGCCACTAATGTACTACAACAGAATAAAGATGTCAACCTAAATGGTGCTGTATGATGTAGTCCTGACATGGCTATGTAATGCTTCATATGCATGACAATCTGCAAACTGCATAGGAAATTGTGTATCCTGCGCGGTTTGTATGGCTGCAAAGGATACCCGATCTAAGAAATCTGTGATTCGTGTAAAAACAAGCCCATTCGGTGTTGTACTCTGACTAGAATCAATATATTGACCTGTTTGGTAATATGGGCCTGCAAAAACAGGTAAAGTGACACATGTGCCCATCAAGGGACGAAACTCAGAAGATGTATCGGGTCTTGTTATTGTTAAAGTTTCTCTAAACATATTGTTATCTCCCGATTATGGTGCAGTTGTTGTTAATAAGGTCGGTGCAGTCTGTGTAGGTGTTACGAATCCCGAATAATTTCTCTGTTGGATAGTAGATGTATATGTCCCAGTATAGGTATCTACAATTGTACCGTGAGTAACAATGCTCAATACTATATTAATAGTCAAAACAGTTGCAGATCCTGCAGCGGCATTGGCCTGAATCTTTACAACATAGGTATTACTTGTATATGTTGTTGCTTCTGTGCCAGTTAGAATTGTAGTCTGTGTTACTCCAATATTTGAGCCACCAATTGCTGCATTATTTAATACAATACCACTTCCTGCTCCACTAATATAGTTTCCAACATCATATATAATGAATGTTCCGACCTGTGCAAACATTGCCTGTAAATTAGTGTCAGCTGCTGTACCTGCTGACTGATTTGGTCCAACAATAATTCTACCACCATAACTAAAATAACTTGTAAGGGCGGCTGCTGATGCGAACGTAACTGTAAAAGTATGTGTTAAGGTAGTAGGTGACGTAAATCCAGCATGGGTTGGTGCTAACGGAGTTGTTAAGGAGTATTGGGCAGGTGCGCCAGCAAATATACTTGAGAGATCGGTACCTGCACTAGAAAGAACACCGGTAGGTGGTATTCTAGCCGCAATATTTCCGTTACCTGTTGTAACATTAGCCAATGCTGTGTATCTTCCAGCTATGTCAACACCAGCCACCTGGTAGTTGACATTTGCTGCTGCCGTTCCCTGCTTCGGAGTCTCGAATATGCTATCCAAGTCCGTTGTCTTGTATTGGATATTAGCAGTCATTTACTTCGAACCTTTCAACATTTCCATAACCATTGCCATCTGTTCTTTTAACTTATCAATAGTTGACTGTTGATCCTGTACTTTTGCGGTTAAGATTGCTGACAACCTACCGTAGTCAATACCGGATGCCCGACCTTTATCGTCGTGTCCAACAATTTCTGGATATACAAGTGCCATTTCTTCAGCTACGAAGCCGAATTCGTGTCCTACATAATCCTTTCTATCGTATTCCCTTGGTCGCAAATCATCAAACTTAGCAAGATATGTTTTGCTTAGATCCTTAATAGCTTTCTTAACACGTTTTGTAGATGTAGCATTAAACGCACCAGCTGTCATTGTGCCGGAAATTGTAACTGCTGCTGGCAAACTTACTGTTACACCACCAGTTGCAGCTGACAGTGTAATTTGATTTGTTGTGCCTGCAATCGATGTAACACCTGTGTTAGTAATAGTTACTGCTCCAGTTGCGCCAGATACAGAAATTGCTGTACCTGCTACCGCTGAAGTTACACCTGCATTTGTTAATGTTACCGTACCGCCTAATGATACTGCACCACCGCCGGACATACCTGTACCAGCTGTAACTGTCACAGAACTATTAGTTAAACCACTATTTGGGATACCTGTAAAGTTAGTACCAGTTAGCGTTGGAGTATTTGTCCAGCTCGGTGTTGTTCCAGATATTAATACCTGTGAAGTCGATCCTGCTGTCAACATTGCTGTTGCACCTGCCGATGATTGATATGGAAGTGCACCACTTGCACCAACCGCAAGGTTAGTTGCTGTTGTTGCTGTTGTTGCGTTACCAGACAATGCACCGGTGAATGTTGTTGCTGCAACAGATGTCAAGCCAGAAAGTGTCAACGATGTTGCACCTAATGCAATGTTTGTAGAACCAACAGTCAATGAACTATTCGTTAATGCTCCGTTACCAATACCACTGAAGTTTGTACCAGTTAGTGTTGGAGTAGTTGTCCAGACTGGGGCACCTGCTGTTTCTTGTAAAACACCAGTGCCTTGTGCAAGGAATGCTGTTACACCAGAACCTGTCTGATATGGAACACTATTAGTTGCTCCACCAACAATATATGTGGCATTAGTTGCATTAACCGCATTGGTTGCATTTGCTACTGTACCAGATACATTAACTGTTACTGCACCAGTTGCGCCTGATACAGAAATATTTGTACCTGCTACAATGCTTGTAACACCAGTATTAGTAATACTTACGTTACCAGTTGCACTTGTATTTGTGCTCAATCCCGAACTTGTTGTAAGACTTAGTACACCAGTGTTAGCGATTACACCACTTGTTACAGAAATACCTGTACCTGCTGTGTAGATACCAGGACTTGCGAACTGACTGAATACAATCGGATCAAATGTAAGTCCAATCTTAGTAACATCGCCTGGCGATTGTGTACCAACAGATGTCTGTACCCACTGTGTTCCAGTTAGTGTACCTTCCTGGATATAAGAAGTATCACCTGCGTGAACTTCACCATATATACTGTTATTGTAATCTGCTGCACGAGTTAATATCCATGGAGTTGTTGGACCCGATGTGGAACCTAAACTTGTGACAACATATACACCGTTTTGTGTTGTATCTGCTTGGTCCTTAACTAATAATCTGCTACCTACCTGAAGTCCTGCATATCCGCCGACTGTACCTAATACAACGTTGGCGGTAGCCTTTATTGTAGCACCAACACCTAAGCCTGTATCAGGTGAACCACCTGCTACACCATTGGTATATGTATTAGCTGATAGATTCGATGCTGCTGTTGTTGCAGTTTCGCAAGAAGCATGTGCGCTGATACCTGCTGAAATAGCATCAACATATTGTTTTGTTGCTGCACCAAGTGCTGCACTTGGATCGCCACTCAAGATTAACAAACCAGTCATTGTGCTACCAGCCAACGCTACATCTGATGAAGCGTGACCAGTCAATGCTCCGACGAATGTTGTTGATGTAACTGAACTCAATCCAACAATAGTTGTTGTTATTGAACCAAGTGCCATACTTGTTGAACCAAGTGTCAATGCACCTGAGCCAACCAATGCGCTATTTGGAATACTTGTTAAGCTTGCACCAGATCCACTAAATGTTCCTGCTGTTGCTGTACCTGTTACTGCCAATGATCCTAATGTACCAACGCTTGTCAATGATGAGTTTACAACATTTGAAGCAAGTGTAGTACCAGTGATACCAGTTCCTGCTACGTTTGTTGCAGTTGAAGCATTACCACTTAATGCACCAGTGAATGTTGTTGCTGCTACAGATGTCAATCCAGAGAATGTCGAGACTGTTGCACCAAGTGCGACAGGTGTCGCACCAAATGTGATTGAACTATTTGTCAATGAACTATTTGGAATAGCTGTTAAACCTGCACCACTACCTGCAAATCCAGTTGCACTTAAGATACCTGTATTTGGTACAAAAGCTAATTTTGTACTTGATACTTTCTCTGCTACATTACCGGTATTAGAACCTACCCAAGTTGGGTAAACAATAGAAGCATTTGTTGTATCATCAACAATTGTAAGTGTCGAAGCATAAGTTGAAGATGAAGCATTGCCAGTTAATGCACCAGTGAATCCAGTTGAACTAACTGATGTTAATCCAGTAAATGTTGTTACTGTTGCGCCTAATGAGACTGCTGTAGCACCGATTGTTACAGCACTATTAGATAATGCGCCATTCGGAATAGCACTAAAGTTTGTACCGGTTAATGTTGGTGTGAGTGTCCAAATAGGGGCGCCTGCTGTTTCTTGTAGAACACCAGTACCTTGTGCAAGGTACGCTGTAGCGCCTGCACCCGATTGATATGGAAGACTATTTGTTGCACCACCTGCAAGGTTAGTTGCACTCGATACAGAACCAGTTACAGAAATTGTTACATTACCTGTACCACTTGATACTGCAATATTTGTTCCTGCGACTGCACTTAGAACACCCGTGTTACCGATTGTTACGTTGCCTGTTGCACCTGATACAGAAATGCCTGTACCTGCTACATTGCTTAATACACCTGTATTAGAAATAACATTGCTTGCAATATTGATACCCGATCCCGAAGTATACGTACCCGAACCTGCAAATTGTCCAAAGACAATTGGATTGGTACCAACTACAATATAGTCTCCTGGGGAACCAGTACCAATAGCAGTTTCAACCCATTGTGTACCAGCCAATGAACCTTCCTGAACATATACCAATACACCAGCCTGAATTTCTGTTGTAGGTGCTCCATCGAAGTCAGTTGCTCTTGTTAATATCCAAGGGCTTGTAGCAGTCACACCCACCTGTGTTACAGTGTAAACACCATTCTGGAATGTAGTTGCTTGATCTTTAACCAGAACACGCGAAGTAACTGCTAATGTATTATATCCACCAACACCTGCACCTGCATTCAGTGCATTGATAGATCCATTTGCTGTAGCTGTAAGTGTTGCACCAACACCACTTGTACCATTGTTATATGTTGCTGCAGATAAATTACCAGTTGATGTTGTTGATGTTTCACAAGCATTATGTACTGCTACACCTGCTGCAATAGCATCAGCATATTGCTTTGTGACTGCACCAAGTGCATTAGTTGGATCACCACTTAAGATTAATAAACCAGTCATTGTATCACCAGCTTTATTAACTGGTGTGAATGTCAACGCTGTTGTAATATCACTTGCTGATACTGCTGATGTTGCTGTAGTTAAGCCCTTACCATTTACAGTAACCTTCTGAAAGGAAGCTACTACTGGTGAAGCATTTACTGTTGCTAATGTTAATCCGATACTTCCTGCAGATTCTGTACCTGTAACATCACCTGTTACTCCAAGATGTGAAGCTGCTGTAATAAGTCCCTTACCATTTACAGTGAATGCACTGAATGAACCTACATTCGAATTTACTGTTGCTAATGTAAGAGGAATAGTTGCATTACCTGTTCCATCAAATGTCGGAGAAGTTCCTGTAGCATCAGTTGATACAGAAATTGTACGACCTGTTGCAAATGCTGTTGCGGTATTAGCATTACCATTTAATGCACCAACGAATGTTGTGGATGTAACTGATGTTAATCCAACTAGTGTTGTTGATGTTGCACCTAATGGTAGTGAAGTTGTACCAACTGTCACTGAACTATTTGTTAATGACGAATTTGGAATATTTGTAAGGCCTGCGCCAGAACCTGCAAAACCAGTTGCTGTTACAACACCAGTACTCGGATTCATTGTAAACTTTGTACTAGATACCTTCTCTGGATTATTACCACTGATAGAATCTACCCAGGTAATATATTTTACTGCATTCGATGATGTATCATCAGTGACTGCTACATTATTGGCATTCGTAGCTGTGGTTGCTGTCGAAGCATTACCAACTAAAGCACCAGTAAATGTTGTTGCTGTTACACCAGTCAATCCAATGATTGAAGCTGTTGTTCCACCTAATGCAACATTAGTAGTACCTAATGTTACAGAATTATTAGTTAATGCACCGTTTGGTACACCAGTAAAATTTGTACCAGTTAGTGTCGGAGTATTTGTCCAAGATGGTGTTGTTCCAGATACAAGAACTTGACTTGAAGTACCTGCTGCTAACATTGCTGTCGCACCAGAACCTGTCTGATATGGATGTGAACCTGCTGAACCACCCACAATATTTGTTGCTGTAGTTGCTGTTGTTGCATTGCCAGTCAATGCGCCGGTGAAACCAGTTGATGTAACTGATACCAATCCAGCGAATGTTGTTACAGTTGCACCAAGTGCTACTGAAGTAGAACCGATTGTTACTGTATTGTTGGATAACGCAGCATTAGGGATAGCACTGAAATTCGTACCTGTTAATGTCGGGGTTGTTGTCCAGGCAGGAGCACCTGCTGTCTCTTGTAAGACACCAGTTCCTTGTGCAAGGAATGCAGTAGCACCAGATCCAGTTTGATATGGAAGGCTATTTGCTGCGCCACTTGCAAGATTTGTTGATGTGGTTGCTGTCGGAACAGTACCAGTTACTGCAATTGTTACGTTACCTGTTGCACTGGATACAGAAATATTTGATCCGGCTACATTGCTAAGGACACCAGTATTTGTAATTACATTGCTCGGAATAGAAATACCAGCACCTGCTGTATATAATCCAGAACCAGCAAACTGACTAATAGTAATTGTATCAGTGCCAATCTTTGTACAATCACCCGGTGATTGTGTACCAACTGATGTCTGCACCCATTGAGTGCCGGCCAATGAGCCTTCCTGAACATAGGTTACGTCACCTGCCTTTACTTCGCCATATACACTGTTATCATAATCAGAAGCACGAATTAACTTCCATGGTACACTTACACCATCACCGAGTGTAGAAACTACATAGATACCATTTTGTATATTACTTGATTGATCCTTAACAAGAATACGCGAGTTAACTCCCAATCCAGCATATCCACCAATTGTACCTAATATTGCTGTTGCCGGTGTTCCTTGTAAGTAAGCACCGACACCAGTACCTGCATCTGGTGTACCACCTGCTACACCTACTGTATATGTATTTGTTCCTAGGTTCGAAGCTACCGTAGTCGAAGTTTCGCAAGCACCGTGTGTTGCAAGACCTGCTGCTACCTTATCAACATATTGTTTTGTTGCTGCACCAAGTGCTGCTCCTGGATCTGCACTCAAGATTAACAAACCAGTCATTGTATCACCGGCTTTTAATACGTTCGAACTTGCTGCACCAGTTAATGCACCGGTGAAGCCAGTTGATGTAACTGATGTTAATCCAGCGATAGTTGTTGCTGTCGCACCAAGTGCAATCGATGTAGAACCAACGGTTACTGTGTTATTGGACAATGCGCCATTCGGGATACCAGTAAAATTTGTACCAGTCAATGTCGGTGTTGTTGTCCAACTCGGCGCGCCTGCTGTTTCTTGCAAGACACCTGTGCCTTGTGCAAGGAATGTGGTAGCACCTGCACCTGATTGGTATGGAAATCCGTTTGTTGCGCCGCCTGCAATATTCGTTGCCGAAGTTGCATTACCAGTTAATGCGCCAATAAATCCAGTCGATGTAACTGATGTTAAACCAGCCAAGGTTGTTGCGGACGCACCGAGGTTGATACTTGTAGAACCAACTGTCACCGAACTGTTTGACAATGCTCCATTAGGGATAGCACTGAAATTTGTACCAGTAAGTGTCGGTGTATTTGTCCACCCCGGTGTTGTACCAGATGTAAGAACTTGACTTGAAGTACCTGCAACTAACAACGATGTTGCACCAACACCTGTCTGGTATGGCATTGCACCAGAGGTGCCGCCGCCTACATTCGTTGCTGTAGTTGCTAATGTCGCTGTAGAGGCGTTACCAGTTAATGCACCAGTAAAGCCAGTTGATGTGACTGAAGTCAAGCCAGCGAATGTTGTTACAGTTGCACCGAGTGCTACTGATGTAGAACCGATTGTTACTGAACTATTTGTTAAACCACCATTTGGAATATTTGTTAATAATGCGCCAGATCCTGCAAAACCAGTTGCAGTTAATACACCTGTTGATGGTTTAAAATATAAACCTGTACTGGTCATCTTTAGTGGACGACTTGCACCTGCTGCCGTAACCCAGACCGGGAACATATTCGAACCAGAAGATATATCATCTGTAATAATAGAATTTGTTGCTATTGTTGCTGTATCTGCATTACCATAGAAATTTGTTGCAGTGACAGAAGTCAAACCAGCTAATGTCAGTGCTGTCGCACCTAATGCAATATTTGTAGATCCAACTGTTAACGAGCCTGAACCAACTAATGCTGCATTTGGTACACCAGTGAAATTAGTACCAGTTAGCGTTGGAGTATTTGTCCAACTTGGGCCACTTGCACCAGATACAAGTGCCTGACTTGTTGTTCCTGCTGCTAAGAATGCTGTTGTTGCTGCGGCTGATTGATATGGAAGAGAACCAGTTGTGCCGCCAGCTAAACTTGTTGCTAGAGGAGAAGTTCCAGCAAATGAAGCTGTGGAAACATTTGTTATTCTACCTTTAGCATCTACTGTCACAACAGGAATTGCTGTCGAGGAACCATATGTTCCTACAGTACCGTTTACTGTTGTAAGTGTTATAGGTAGAACACCACCAGACACTGTACCTGACGCGTCACCTGATGTTGATAGATTTAATGCAACAGTAATAGATTGTGGACCAGAAAATGCCGTAAGTTGAACACCATTTGATCCAAATAATCCAGTACCAGATATGCCCGATAAACTAGTGCCTGTAAGGAATTTATAGGCATCACCATCTATAAATGCATTTTGCCATTCTAAGATACCATTATTATATCTTAGGTATTGTCCGGTTTGCGGTGTTACAATTAGAACATCATGAAGATCTTCAAGATTAAGAGAAGATGGACCTCCTCCGATTGGACCAAGTTGAACACCTGAAAGTTGAATTGCCATATACGATTTCTCCGTTATCTATTTCTATTATT
>Ga0214255_1000601_pt1 | contig 8694 bp, 10 predicted proteins | sample TroBogypolimnion_24_FD_153093 | JGI IMG/M metagenome (GOLD analysis project Ga0214255, IMG submission 153093) | Freshwater microbial communities from Trout Bog Lake, WI - 03AUG2009 hypolimnion | ecosystem: Environmental > Aquatic > Freshwater > Lake > Hypolimnion/Profundal zone | place: Trout...
TGGTCGCGGGGCATATGGTGTTCAAACAGGTTCACAGGTTTTCTTTGGAAGAACAGTTGATCAGTTGAGTATCTCGCAGGCAGCAGTGCTCGCCAGCGTGCTTAACGCTCCTGGTTATTACGATCCGGCTAATGGCGCAAACTATTTGGCTCGCTTAAAAGCACGATGGAAATATGTGTTAGATGGAATGGTTAAGGCTAAATGGTTGACTCCTGCAAAAGAAGCAAAACTAGTCTTCCCATTTATACAACCCAGAGTTTCTCCTGGCTCCTTAGCTGGGCCTAAAGGTTATGTTATTTCTTGGATTGAAAATCAACTGCAACAATATGGATTTACCCAAGATCAATTGATGCAGGGTGGTTTAGTTGTAAAGACAACCCTCGTGAAGAAGGATCAAGAGGCTGCGGTAGATGCAGTATCAAAGCGAACTCCTAAAGCACCATTTGCAAATTTGCGTATTGCCTTGGTCTCCATTCAGCCTGGCACCGGAGCCGTTTTAGCGCTCTATGGCGGACAAGATTACGTGAAGATCCAGTACAACAATGCAACGCAAGCAACGACGCAAGCTGGATCCTCTTTTAAACCCTTCGCTCTCACGGCTGCCTTGGAAGCAGGGATCAGTTTGCATTCCATATGGAATGGCAGATCACCGCAGGTCTTTTATGATCCTGGTTCACAGGGGCCATACGCAGTATTCAATTATGGCAACGAGCAATTTAAAAATATTAATCTCTTAGATGCTATTGCTAACTCAGTTAACACCGTCTTTGTTCCCCTTGGAATCAAGGTGGGTCCAGATAAAGTTATCGATGTTGCTAGACGCGCAGGTATTCCAGCATCAGTAAATATGGTTTCTGGACCTTCAGTAACTCTTGGTGTGGCTAGCCCTCACGTAATCGATGTCGCATCTGCGTATGCCACCTTTGCGGCCCAAGGTATTTATGCCAAGCCGTATATCGTCTCGCAAGTTCTTGGTAACAACGGCGGGATTTTGTATCAAGCCCAACCTCAGTCATCTCAGGTCTTCGCAAGCGATGTGATGGCAGATCTTACGACTGCACTTCAAACAGTCACAACGTATGGAACAGCTTCAGGAGCTGTCGCCGATCTCGGTAGGCCCAGTGCGGGAAAGACAGGCACCACCACAGATAATGCCAGTGCCTGGTTCTCGGGGTATGTACCGCAAATGGCAACTAGCGTTGCGTTTTTTAGAGATAACGCTTCACAATCACTCAACGGTATTGGCGGAATGAATGCCGTTACCGGCGGAACTTTCCCAGCCCGAATTTGGGATCTATATATGAAAGAGGCGCTGGTTCATGTTCCAATCATGGACTTCCCACCAGCGTCCAATATTGGTGGAGTTGATCCAGTACCTATGCAGAGCGCGGTGCCAACAATGGATCCCGCCCTTGCGATTTCTCCAAAGCCAACTCCAAAGCCAGCACCAGCACCTAAGAAGAAAAAGTAAAAAGCAGAGAATCGATGCGGCTTTCCTTCTTAACAAAGGCCGTCCTGGCTCTTACGTTATTTGCGGCGCTTCTCTCTTTCGCCAAATTTGATCACTGTTACAACACGAATTGGTCTGGCGTTGGAGTTGATTCTCATGAATGTTATAGCGACCTACCTGCACTCTTTGATGCACGCGGCCTAGTGCATCACGTCTGGCCGTATTCAAGTTCCACTAATTCGGTGGAATATCCTCCACTTACTGGCGTCGTAATGTGGGCAACGGCTTTAGTCACGCCAGAAGGTATCTACTCCGATAAATATTATTTTCTCATCAATGTGGCTCTATTGGCATTTCTCTTCATTGCGATTGCATTTGTAGTCTCGAAAATAAATCCTAAAAAGTGGTATCTACTTCCCCTGTTACCAGCGGTTATAGCATCGCTTTATATCAACTGGGACCTTTGGGCGGTTCTCAGTGCGGTTGCTTCGATTTATTGGTTCGACCGAAAACGATATGGGTTAAGTGCTGTTGTATTGGCGATCTCTATAGCAACTAAATTTTTCCCCATTGTTTTACTTATTCCAATGGCACTCATCTTCATTCGCCAAGGAGAGATTCGGCGCGGGGTTCGTTACATTGCACAAACTCTTCTCTTATGGATTGTGATAAACCTGCCCTTTGCGTTGACAACACCAACAGGGTGGTGGAGATTTTTTAAGTTAAACAGTTCCAGGCCGGCAGATCTTGGCTCGATCTGGCAGGCTCTCAATATTTTTAAGGTTAATCCGCCAGCTATCAATTTCTTGTGGAGTGCGCTATTTATCATCACCTCCCTTGCCGTGTTTGCATTTCTGTTACGTCGCGCAGTTACCCCAAAGTTGGCAGAGATCGCCTTTATATTTGTCGCGCTCTTTACCGCTTTCAATAAGGTGTACTCCCCGCAATATGTTCTCTGGTTGGCTCCGCTGGGTGTGATAGCCCTGGTCAATAATCGAGATCGCTGGGCGTTCTGGGTTTGGCAGGCAAGCGAAGGGATCTACCACTTCGCCATTTGGGAATATCTCGCCAGCTTTGCTGGAGCCAAGTTCTCCCTTCCCGCCCGCTGGTATGCGGCGGCGATCTTTCTTCGCGTCGGCGCCAGCCTGATTTTCGCCCTCAAACTCCTCTTATCCACACCTATTCCAGCGCCCCCAGAGGAGGAATTTCTCCTATCTGACGTGGTGGATTAGGCTTACCCTTCCTCACGCGAACAGGGCACCCGTCCTTTCCGCTTTAGGAGCAGTAACCCTCCTGTCGTGGAAATCCCACGGCCGCTTTAGTCCAGAGGAGGTGGGGTTAACGCATGCGTCATTATGAAATCATGGTCATTCTCGATCCAGACCTAGAAGAACGCACAGTCGCACCAAGTCTTGAGACATATCTCAAGATCATCAAAGACAGTGGTGGAACAGTCGACAAGCTCGATATTTGGGGCCGTCGCCGTATGACCTTCGAAATCAATAAGAAGGCCGAAGGCATCTACGCCGTTGCTGACCTGCACTGTGGTCCAGATGCGATCAAAGAACTTGATCGCCAACTCAATTTGAACGAGGCCGTGCTTCGCACCAAGGTCGTTCGTCCAGATCAACTCAACTCATAATCAGTCACTAGTTAAGCGAGAGAAAAATGGCAGCTGGCGATACAACAATCACAATGATCGGTAACTTAACAAGCGATCCTGAACTGCGCTTCACACCATCTGGTGCTGCTGTCGCAAAGTTCACCGTTGCATCAACTCCTCGTTATCTCGATAAGGCAACGAACGAGTGGAAAGATGGCGATAGCCTCTTTCTTAATTGCCAAATTTGGCGTCAAGCTGCAGAGAATGTTGCAGAATCTTTGACTCGCGGAATGCGCGTCATAGTCTCTGGACGACTCAAGCAGCGCTCTTATGAGACTAAAGAAGGAGAAAAGCGCACAGTATTTGAGGTTGAAGTTGACGAGGTAGGTCCATCACTTCGCAACGCAACCGCAAAGGTCACCAAGACAACTCGCGGTGCTGGTACTGGCGGTTTCACCGCAACGACTGAAACTGCATCTGCAGATGATCCTTGGTCAGCCGCACCAGTAGGTGGCGGTTGGGCAACTGGAGCAGCTGACGATCAACCTCCGTTCTAATTCATTTAAACCAACCATTCCTGTTTTAATAAACAGGGCCCTCATAAAGGAGCACCACAGTGGGAGCAAGAAGTAATAAGACCTTAAAGCCAAAGAAGGTCGCACCGAAGATGTCGGCTGCGGCTTTAAAGAAATTTAAGAAGAAGCCATGCTCTTTCTGCCAACAGAAAGTCTCTTATATTGATTATAAGGACATCGCTACCCTTCGTAAGTTCATCTCCGATCGCGGCAAGATCCGCGCTCGCCGAGTAACGGGTGCCTGCACCCAACATCAACGTGCAATTGCTGCCGCGGTCAAGAACTCCCGCGAAATGGCGCTCTTGCCTTACACCTCAACAGCTAGATAAGGAGAGGATAAATATGAAACTCATCCTTACACGCGAAGTTACAGGGCTAGGCCAAGCCGGCGATGTTGTAACCGTTAAAGATGGTTATGCCCGCAACTCTTTGCTACCAAATGGCAATGCAATTGCCTGGTCGGTCGGCGGAGAGAAGCAGATCGAGGGAATTCGTCGTGCGCGCAGCGCTCGCGAGATCCGCGATCTCGACCATGCCCGTGAAATCAAAGCATCACTTGAAGCAGCTCCAATCGTGGTTAAAGCCAAGGTTGGCGCTACTGGCTCCCTCTTCGGTTCAGTTACCGATAAGGACCTTATTGCGGCGATCAAGTCATCAGTCGGTATCGACATCGACCGTCATCGCTTGAAAGCTCCCGTCATGAAGAAGCTTGGCAACTATGCTGCCAAGGTAACCCTTCATGCTCAGGTCGCTGCCAATATCCAAGTTGAGGTTGTAGCAGCTTAAATAACGGCGATTAAGAGACCCCGCCCAGCTCACTGGGCGGGGTTTTCTCATCTAGTGAGATTCCCAGATTAATCTTTCTCCCCAGCCCTGCTTCGCAATTTGAGCGCGAAATGAGAGAAATTGATCGCTCTATCCACAAAAAGGGTGAAGTTACCCACACCCCTTCCACATAAGGACTCAGGTTGTCCCCAGTAAAACCGATCTTTCCCACAGAGAGCCCACATGCCCTTCATCTGAATGTAGGGAATGTCGGTGGCTCATAAGAGGATTACCGCATGAGCATCGCTGAACTTCCCAACCGCGGAAACAACAGCCTGCAAGCTCGCCCCGTGGAATTTGAGCGGACCCCTCCACAAGATCTCCTCGCCGAACAATCTGTTCTCGGCGGAATGCTCCTCTCTAAAGATGCGATCGCAGATGTCGTTGAAATTATCAAAGAGCGCGACTTCTATCGCCCGGCGCACGAACTTATTTATGATGCAATTCTCGATCTCTATGGCCGCGGTGATCCTGCCGATCCAGTGACCGTCTCTGCCGAACTCACAAAACGCGGTGATATCACACGCGCTGGCGGAGCACCATATCTGCACACTCTTATCTCTTCTGTACCAACCGCTGCCAATGCAGGTTATTACGCACGTATTGTGCGCGACCGTGCAATTTTACGCAGACTTGTTGAAGCAGGAACAAAGATTGTTCAACTGGGATATTCCGAAGCTGGCGATGTGGATGATGCTGTCGATGCAGCTCAAGCCGAGGTTTATCAAGTAACTGAATCTCGTATGAGCGAAGATTACATTCAACTCTCTGAACTTCTACCGGCGGCTCTTGATGAGATTGAAGCGATCTCTTCGGGTGTTGCAGATGAAGGTGTCAAGAGCGGATTTCGCGATCTCGATGCGTTGACCAATGGATTCCACCCGGGCAATATGATTGTTTTAGCAGCGCGTCCCGCCGTCGGTAAGTCCACGCTGGGGCTAGATATCGCACGTCATGCATCAATTCACAATGGCGATACCTCAGTGATCTTCTCTCTAGAAATGAGCCGCTCCGAGATCACGATGCGCATGCTCTCCGCCGAAGCGAAGGTCGGTTTAAATAACATTCGTTCAGGTTCCCTCTCGGATGATGAGTGGGGGCGATTGGCAAAACGTATGGGAGAAATTTCGCAAGCCCCACTATTTATCGATGATTCTCCCAACCTCTCTCTCATGGAGATTCGCTCTAAGGCTCGACGCCTCAAGCAGCGCCACAACCTCAAGTTGATTGTTATCGACTATCTCCAGTTGATGACTTCGGGCAAACGCGTGGAGAGCCGTCAACAAGAAGTTTCTGAGTTCTCACGTAATTTGAAACTCCTCGCCAAAGAGCTCAATGTTCCAATTATTGCGATCTCGCAGCTCAACCGTTCGCCAGAGCAGCGAGCTGATAAGAAGCCGATGCTTTCTGACCTACGTGAATCAGGCTCGATTGAACAGGATGCCGACATGGTTATCTTGCTGCACCGTGACGATCTCTACGACAATCAGAATCGTTCCGGTGAGGCTGATCTAATCGTCGCTAAACACCGTAACGGTCCAACTCGAACCATAACCGTGGCAGCCCAACTTCACTTTGCTCGCTTTGCCGATATTGCACCGGCATTTAGCGGTGGCGAAAGTTTTGTGAAAGATTAATTCGTTTTATCCGAGTACCTGGCGACGGTAAAACCGAAGTGAATCGGTAAGTTAATTGCGAAAATTACAAGAGTTGCGGTCATCAGCGTTAATACACTTCCGCGGGACCCATCTTTAATAAAGATGTATTCAAGCGCTGCCGCAATGAGTCCATAAGCCAGTAGGGTCCATTTTGCAACAGTGGTAAAGACCTTCCAATCAAACTCTTTGATTTGGCGCAGTAGGAAGAGATTTACGAGCACGATCGCACCGGCTAGTACTACCGCGACAGTTGTAGGAACCAAAGTGGTGTGCTTGGGAAGATTAGCTGCAAGAAATACGCCCCCAGCGACCACGATTGCCAAGGCCAGCACTGAGAGCTCTGAAATTGGAGGTAGCTTCTTCATAGTGTCGCGATCCTTGTCATAATAATGAGGGTTGCAACCTGCATTACCCCGGTAATTCCAGCCGTGTATAGAAAGCGTTTCATAAGCTTGCCTATCACCTCACCATTTGGATGTTCTTTCTTCAACTCAAAGAGAACTCCGATATTTGCTGGTTCAAGAAATCCCAACGCAACAACTGCCAGAACTCCAACGACAATCATGGAAGCGACTACCCACGGGTGGTGTTTATCCGACGAGAGGATAAAACCTTCGTGTCTGGCCAACTGAAACCCTCCAGCTAAGGTTGCGATGACCAGCGTCGGCATCAAGAGCACCATCTTCGGCATAAATTTCTTGGAAAATTCCATCCGCGCTGGAATGCTCATCTTGCCGATGATAGGTCCGATCACGAAACCCAAGAAGAGGTCGATCGCAGTCCAACATGCGCCACCAACAACATGAAAGAAGTCCAGCGCCCAGAGGCGATTGCTTGCAACCGCAACTATGAGTCCTACGTAGACAACAGCTACCAGAGGTATTGCACTGGTTGGAACGATCTTAAATTCACCTGGTTTATCCGTGATTACATCATGCGCCATATGTAAATCCCTCTCGCTGAAAAGAGCTCGGATTTAAAGGGTAAAGAGCGAAGTAGAACTTCGCAATAGGTTGCGCATTTAATTTACGGCGGTGAGCAGCCCACTTTTCACATCGTAGATAGCGCCCATAACGCGCACTTCATCATGCAAGAGTGGGTAGCTTTCAATCTTCACGATATCTTTCAAGAGCGCGCCGCGCTGATCAGAGGTGGTCTGAAAATCCAAACTTCGGGTATCTACCCCACTCTTTGTAGAAATCGCGGCGTGAATGCCGGCTTCGTCAGTACTCGCCATACGGCAATCGGTATGAGGCATAACCAAGACGCGATTTACTCCAAGTAGGTGGGTTGCAAGAACAAGGGTACGTAATACGTCATCTGTTACGCGTGCACCAGCGTTACGGAGGATCTTGGCATCACCAGCGTGCATACCCACAATACGGAGTGGATCGATTCGCGAATCCATGCATGTAACAATTGCTAGGCCTTTAACAGCTGTGCCAGTGAGATCTTCAGAAGTGAAGGTCGATATGAACTCTTTATTCGCATTCAGAATGTCATTAAATATATCCATTGATTACTCCTTAAACGTTGCTCACACCATCGGGAATCTTCTCGTTGGCAATAAAGATTCCTCCGAGCACCACAGCTGCTCCGATAAGCTGAATAGTAGTAAATGTTTCCTTTAAGAGAATCCAACCGAAAGCACCCGCGAATAAAGGTTCGAGCATTCCGATGATGCTTGCGGCTTGAGGAGTGAGTGCATTTATACCGATAACAACGCAGAGGTAGGGAAGAACAGTTCCAAATAGGACGATGAAGCCAATAAGGAGCCATCCCGGGAGATGATGACCGACAAAATGTCCATTAAGGTCGATTGGCTTGGTAAAGATTCGAAATGGAAATGACCACCAAGGTTGGACGAGCGCATATAGCACCGCGGTAATTCCAAAACCCCAGACCAGCATGGTCTCTGTACTGCGCAGCTTTCCTAGCGCGCGACTTAAGAAGAAATAGCTAGCCAAGCTCAGCGCATCAATGAATGAAGAGATAACTCCCAACCCATTGAGCGTTAAGCCCTTCCAGACTTCACCGACCAAGATCAACCCAATGAATGCTGCAATAAGTCCAAGCCACATTGAATTATTAATCTTTACCTTTTTAATCAAACGCAGATAGAGCACGATCCATATGGGTGCAGTGAATTCGATAATTAGGGCGGTGGAAACGTGGAGTCGCAAAATTGAGAAGAAATAGAAAGATTGGACGGCAGCGATTCCGATAATTCCAAAGAGAGTAAGAAGGCCAACCTCTCCTTTTCTAGGACGCAACTGGTGAATCCGCCCATTGAGAGCGAGATAGATCAGAAGCGCAACGAAAGATCCGGTGGTTCGCACCTCGGTAAGCCTCCAAGGGGTCAAACCCGCCTCCATGACCCATTTAGAGACAATTCCACTGATGGCGAAGAGGAAAGCGCCGCTGGAGAGAAAGAGGAAGGCGCGTCTAGGACTCATGAGCCAAACCTATCGGCTATAGACCTTCATCTCTCCCTCGCGCTGCCTGATAGGGTTTTAACCGTGCTACTTAGTGATCGCGATATTGCCGCTGAAGTCTCTGCTGGACGGGTGAAGGTTGAACCCT
>Ga0214255_1000611_pt1 | contig 8549 bp, 7 predicted proteins | sample TroBogypolimnion_24_FD_153093 | JGI IMG/M metagenome (GOLD analysis project Ga0214255, IMG submission 153093) | Freshwater microbial communities from Trout Bog Lake, WI - 03AUG2009 hypolimnion | ecosystem: Environmental > Aquatic > Freshwater > Lake > Hypolimnion/Profundal zone | place: Trout Bog...
ATACACAGGCGGCTTATGCCCAAAATAGACGTTCTGAAATCTGGGGTCAGACCTGATAGGTGAGGTGGCTGCCCTACAACAGGCTCTCGTTTGTTATGCCGATGTTGTTAGATGAAGCAGGATTCTTGCGCGAGTAGAACTACTTAATCACCCCGACGCTGCCTAGCACTGCCAAGATAAATAGCAAGAAAAGGACGCCGATGGTCACTCGGCGCCTCAACTTTGCACTCATCATTTAATAAGCTCCGCCACCACATAATCAATACAGGCGGTAAGCGCTTTAATGTCTTCCGGGTCGACGGCTGGGAACATCGCAATTCGAAGCTGGTTCTTGCCAAGTTTCCGATATGGCTCGGTATCGACGATTCCATTGGCCCGCAGCGCTTTCGCAACGGCAATGGCATCGATTGAGTCATCAAAATTGATAGTGCCGACTACTTTTGAGCGCGCAGCAGGATCGGTCACAAATGGAGTTGTATAGGAGGTCTTCTCAGCCCAGTCATACAAGTGTGAGGAAGATTCGCTGCTACGACCCGCTGCGAATGCCAGCCCACCTCCTGCATTCATCCACTTGATCTGCTCATTAAGTAAGAGGAGAGTTGCAAGGGCCGGAGTGTTGTAGGTCTGTTCCAGGCGAGAATTTTCAATGGCGATGGATAAGTCAAAGAATGCTGGAATCCAACGTCCGGAAGCCTTTATCTTCTCTACGCGCTCAAGCGCTGCTGGACTCATGATTGCGATCCAAAGTCCGCCATCAGAGGCGAATGATTTTTGAGGAGCGAAGTAATAAACATCGCACTCGGAAAGATCAACCTCTAAACCGCCAGCTGCGCTGGTTGCGTCAACAAGAACTAGCGCACCTTCAGTGCCAGCTGGACGAATAATAGGAGCAGAAACTCCGGTACTCGTCTCGTTGTGGGTGAAGGCATAGACATCCACGCCTGCTTCGGCTTGAGGTGCAGGATGAGTGCCTGGCTCTGACTTTATAACTGTTGGCTCATCGAGAAATGGAGCCTCTTTGGCAGCGGCGGCAAACTTGGATGAGAATTCACCAAAAACAAGGTGTTGTGATTTTTTCTCGATCAAATTGAATGTTGCAATATCCCAAAATGCGGTTGATCCGCCATTGCCGACAATGACTTCGTAACCCTCTGGAAGGTTAAAGAGTGAAGCTAAACCAGAACGAACCTCTTTGACGAGATTCTTCACGGGTGCCTGACGATGAGAAGTTCCAAGCAGAAGCGAGTTGCTGGCCGCAAGTGCGTCGATTGCAGCTTGTGGAATCTTCGACGGGCCACACCCAAATCGACCATCACGAGGCTTGAGTTCTGCTGGAATTGTTATATCGCTCATGTCCAAACCCTAAGGCATTTTTAGGGGTGCAGGCGCGTGAGTTGCCAGCCGTCGCCAGATGTGGTGAAGATCAAACGATCATGAAGCCGTGAGTACCGACCCTGCCAAAACTCTATTGAAATTGGAGTAACTAGATAGCCTCCCCAATGTGGGGGAGTAGGCACTTTCGAACCCTCAGGATATTTTTCGGCGAACTCATCGAAGCGAGCTTGCAGGTGTTCGCGAGATTCTAGATCTTGCGACTGAGAACTAGCCCAGGCACCGATCTGGCTGCCCCAGGGTCTTGTGGAAAAGTAATCTTCAGAGAACTTTCTATCGACCTTAGAGGCCAGGCCTTTTACAATGACTTGCCGCTCCATCGCGTACCAGGGGAAGAGCAAGGCCACCTCAGGGCGAGCAGCGATCGCCCTACCTTTGTTGGACTCATAATTGGTGAAGAAAGAGAATCCGGTGTCAGAGACATCCTTCAGGAGGACGGTGCGAGATGCCGGACCCCACTGGTCAACGGTGGAGAGAACCATGGCATTTGCCTCGACGATAACGGGGTTGGCTGCGGCCTCGGCTAGCCAGATCTTAAATTGGGCGAGGGGATCAGAGGCGATCTCGGACTCAGCCAGACCTCTCTCCCCGTAGGAGCGACGCATTGACCTGATCTGATCTCGGGTGAGGCTGACTTCGGAGTCGTGAGAGTTGCTCATAGGTGTATCTAACGTCACTTTTGGGCATTCGGCTATTTGGGCCACAGGGTTTGTACGCCGTAGGTTCAAGCGCAAGAATAAGGGTACCTATTGTGGAGGGATTTTCCGTGAGCGATGATTTTAAGCCGGGCCTGGAGGGCGTAATTGCCTTTGAGTCGACGATTGCAGAACCAGATAAAGAGGGTAGCGCGCTGCGATATCGCGGTGTTGATATTGAAGATTTAGTCGGTCGTGTCACCTTCGGAAACGTCTGGGGACTTTTAGTCGATGATGAATTCAATCCAGGACTTCCACCAGCAGAAAGATTTCCACTCCCAGTTCACTCTGGAGATGTGCGTGTAGACGTTCAATCGGCGATTGCGATGCTCGCTCCAGCATGGGGACTTAAGCCACTTCTTGATATCTCAGATGAGGAAGTACGTTCCAATTTGGCTCGCGCCTCGGTCATGGTGCTCTCATATGTAGCTCAATCTGCACGTGGTGTTGTTCAACCTGTTGTTCCTGAGTCCGAGATTGATAAGGCTCACACAGTTGTTGAGAGAATGATGATTCGCTGGCGTGGCGAACCTGATCCACTACATGTACGAGCAATCGACGCCTATTTCGTTTCCGCTGCAGAACATGGAATGAACGCATCAACATTTACTGCACGCGTCATTGCATCTACTGGTGCAGATGTAGCTGCATCACTCTCTGGTGCAATCGGAGCGATGTCTGGCCCACTGCATGGTGGGGCTCCTGCACGCGTTTTGAGCATGATCGAGGGCGTTGAAAAGCATGGTGATGCTCGTTCTTATGTAAAAGGAATTATGGATCGTGGCGAGCGCTTGATGGGATTTGGCCATCGCGTTTATCGAGCAGAAGATCCTCGTGCCCGCACTCTGCGTCGTACCGCAAAGGAACTTGGTGCACCTCGCTATGAAGTTGCCCTTGAACTCGAGAAGGCAGCGCTTGCGGAATTGCATGAGCGCCATCCAGAGCGTGTGCTTGAAACAAACGTTGAATTTTGGGCCGCTATTGTGCTCGATTTCGCGCAGGTTCCAGCTCCACTCTTTACATCTATGTTTACCGCAGCGCGCACCGCTGGTTGGTCTGCTCACATTTTGGAGCAGAAGCGCACTGGCCGCCTAATCCGCCCATCTGCGCGCTATGTTGGCCCAGGCCCACGTAGCCCTAAGGATGTTAAGGGTTGGGATGAGACGGTCCATCAACTTCACAACTGATTGCAGTCACAATCAGTAAAGAGAGTTGATCGATTCGCTAAAGCCTTACTTTTTGTAAGGTGCCGTTGAATCACCAAGAATCAAATCCCCAATCCATAGTTGTTGCTTGACCGGGTTGGGGATTCCTTCTAGTTCATCAATCGTGATGTTGATAGCAGCCGCTGCCATTTCATAAGCGGGAAGATCAACAGTCGTTAATTTTGGCCAAGACATATTAATTTGCGCCTTCGGAGTATTGACAGAGATTACTGAGAGATCTTCAGGGATGGATATCTCCTCTTCATGTGCGCCGTTGATAAACCCTATGGTGGCTAGATCTGGTAGGGCGAGTACCGCAGAGACCTGCTTGTATTTTTTACGCATTAATTGATAGGCGATTCGCCCCGAGTTGGGATCATTCAAACTTGGTATTTCAATTGCATGAATTCCACGATCTTTTGCATGTTTAATGATCGAACTTTGAAAACGCTTATCAACCCCTCGAGGATCCCGAGTCTGCTTTTCACTGGCCTGGGAGAGAAAGGCGATGTTTTTGTGGCCTAACTCAAAGAAATAGTCGATCGCCCGCTTGGACACTTCTTCGAAGTCACGATCAACATAATTGATAGAAGAAGGATCTTGCGTTCTACCGATCATGGTGAGGGGCACTTCTTGCTCCAGAAGGTAATCAACGCGCTTATCTCGGAGGTGGATTTCCATCAGCAGCACTGCGCCTAACAGCCCTGACTTGGCAAGGGTTGCAATCTGATTCATATCGGCGTTGTCGCCGGGCCAAAGGATCAGCGCATAGCCACGCTCGCTGGCTGCATTAACAGCTCCCGTTATGTACTGCAGGGCGACCGGTGAAATTCCAGCGGCCGTTCCGGGAAAGAGCATCGCGAGAGTCTTCGATCTCCCTCCAGCGAGGGCCCCGGCAGCAAAATGTGGAACGTAATTCATCTCGGCAACCACCTGAAGAATTCGCTCTCGAGTTTCAGGTTTTATGGAGCGCTTCCCCGTGAGTGCATAGGTAACTGTGCTGGGGGAGACCCCAGCACGCCGTGCTACTTCTTCTCGGGTGGCCATTTATAACGCTTTAGTCACAATCTAGTAGATGAGTTCTGGCTGGCTTCTTTTTCTCAGAAACTCGCTATAGATTAGCACCACTGATCGACACGTGTCGAAACTCTGGAAGGAAACTTTTGGAGTTAACAATCGATGGAGGAATGCATGAAAAAGAAACTCGGTCTGGTTGGCATTGTTGCCAGCGCAGCACTCGTAGGTTCAACACTTCTCGTACCAAGCGCTAATGCTGCGCAACGTACGCTCATTGTTTGGGCTGATGATCAACGCGGTCCACAATTAACGACTTTGATTGGTGGAAATACATCAATCGTTCCAGGTTACAAGATTCAAGTTAAGTTCTTCTCAAGCTTGTCTGCTCTTCAAGATGCATGGTCAAAGGCTTCTGCCGCAAGTGGACCTGACGTGCTAACAGGCCCTGCTTCATTCGTGCTTGATGCTAAGTCAGGAAAGTTAGCTTCCATTCAACCTGGATCAGCAAACCAAGCATTCTCAAAGGGTGCAATTTCTGCCATGTCATATGCTGGAAAGCAATATGGTGTAGCGCTTGATATTGACACAACTGCTCTCGTCTACAACAAGACTCTCTTTGGTTCTGCTGCTCCAACAAGCTTGGTTCAGATGGTTAACTTCTATAACACCAATAAGGCATCAAAGGGACTCGTCGGTGGCGTTTGCGCCGCTGATGGAACATGGGGCACACAAGCTCTCCTCAATGGTTTTGGTGGCGGCGCTTGGGATATCTCAAAGAGCAAGCCTAACTACAACAAGGTTGTTCTTAACTCTTCAGCATTTATCTCAAACGTTAAGAAGTACTTGCTTGACTCTTCAGGTAAGTCAACTGGCTTCTTCCAATGGGATTCTTGCAACGCAGCATTCACAGCAGGAAAGATTCCATTTGCTATCACCGGTGCATGGAACTACGGCGGATACACCAAGGCAGGTTTGAGCTTTGGTCTTTCAGCTATTCCTGGTCTCAATGGCGGCACTGCAGCACAATGGGTTAACTACTCAGGTGCATTCTTGACCTCATATGCAGCAACCCATGGAGTTTCAATTGGTGCTCGTCAGCTCCTCTTGAACTTCTTTGCTTCAACCGATGGTCAAGTTGCTATGTACAAGGCATCAACTCGTCCACCAGCAAATGCACAGGCAATCGCTCAAGTGACAGATCCATTGACACTTGGAGTAGCAACTGCTGCTCAATCTGGTACCCCACAAGTTGATGGTCTATTGAATGACAAGGCTGGCGGAACCAACTGGTACGACACATTGTCAGCTCTTTACACCGCAATCTTTACCCAAGGTAAGGATGCTGCTTCCAGCCTCAATGCTGCAGCAGCAATTGAACAAAAGGACTTCGACGATGCGGCTGCATCTCTCTAGTCTGTAATTGTTAAAACTGGCCGGCAGTAACTACTGTCGGCCAGTTTTATTCACGTTAAAATTCAGCCATAATCAGCCCAACATTCTGAGTTTCTGGAGGTCTATGTGAATCGCCTTTCCGGTTTCACTGGGACCATCGCATTGCTAGGCAAGATCATCTTTATGGCAGCTGTCGATGCCATTTTGCTTGCGATGTTTCTTGCCGCGCTCCATAAGCATTCTGGAATCATTCAATTAGTCATTGCATTAGTTGCCTTGGCAGCAAACTTCGTTTACTTTTCCAAGCGCACCATGCCTTTCAAATTCCTTTTACCTGGATTAATTCTTCTGACCCTCTTTGTAGTCATTCCCGTGGTTTACACAGTGGAGATGTCATTCTTTAATTACCAATCTGGAAACATCATCACCAAGGATGCTGCAGTTACGCAGCTTATTAATAATGGTCTGACTCCGGACGCTGCCAACACCTCTTACGATATGGTCCTGGGCACTGATAACGGTGGATTTACCGCACTTCTTACTAACCCAGCTACCCACATCTCCTATATTGCCAACGAGAAAATGGTTGTAGTTCTCAATCCGGGTGAATTTAAGACTAATTCAAAGGGAGATGCAATCAGCGTCCCTGGGTTCAAGCCATACACCCCGGACGAAGAGGCCAATCTGGATAGCGTTATCTCCAACGCTAAATTCCCGCTCCCGAATGGCGATTTCATTCAACCGCAAGATACCTCCTCAGCCTCATTACTAACGCAGAGCGTGCACTATGACCCAGCAACGGGGCTGCTTAAGAATGCCGCAACGGGTAAGACATATAAAGATAATGGGAACGGCAACTTTGCCAATGTAGATAATCCTAAGGATCTCCTATATCCGGGATGGAAGTCCTTTAGCAAATTTCAAAATTATGCTCACTTACTAAGCGATCCAAATATTCGTGGTCCCTTTATCGGAGTTTTTGTTTGGACTTTCTGCTTCGCCTCAATAACCGTGATACTGATGTTTGGCTTTGGATTGTTGCTTGCTATCGCCCTCGAACAGAAATTGCGATTCAAGCGTTTTTATCGCTCGATAGTGATTTTGCCGTATGCCATCCCGAGCTTCATGAGCATCTTGATCTGGAAGGGAATGTTTAATACGCAGTTTGGCGCGGTAAATGCGCTCTTCCATTCACATATCGATTTCTTCGACAGCCCGTGGCTCGCTCGTGGGATGGTCTTGATTGTTAACCTGTGGTTGGGCCTCCCTTATTTTTACCTCATCAGCACTGGAGCTCTCCAAGCAATTCCAGCTGATCTCGAAGAGGCTGCCGAGATGGATGGTGCGACCTCCACACAAATCTTGCGCCAGATTAAATTGCCACTTCTTTTACAGATTTTGGCACCTCTTCTCATCTCATCGTTTGCATTCAATTTCAATAATTTCAATTTGATCTACCTGCTCACAGGTGGAGGGCCAACTGATGCCTTGCATGGCCAGACCGCTGGAGCGACGGATATTTTGATTACATATACCTATAAGACCGCCTTTAATGGGGCCAATCAGAATTACGGTTCAGCCTCGGCAATCTCGATGCTGATCTTCCTTATAGTGGCATCTCTCTCCCTATGGAGTTTGCGTAGATCTCGTGTATTGGATTTGGTGAGCTAATGGCTACTCAAGCGGTAAAGCGTCACAAAGGGCGGATCTCTAAGGGCCACCTAATCGCTCACTCATACATTTGGGTGATCATCCTCTTCGTACTCTTCCCGATCTATGTAGTTATTGAATCAAGCTTCAATCCAACCGGGCTCCTGAATTCTGGATCCTTCATTCCTACTCAATTTAGTTGGGCGAATTACCATCTGCTCCTCACTGACCCTCATGTTCCATTCTTGCGCTGGATTTTCAATTCGATCCTGCTAGCGACTGGTAATGCGGTGATTGCGGTATTTATCGGCGGAGCATCAGCATTTGCTTTCAGCCGCATGAAATTTAGAGGTCGCAAGATTGGCCTACAGGCGCTCTTGCTAGTTCAGGTCTTTCCATCATTTCTCGCCCTTGCAGCCATCTATGTAATGATGGAACGGGTCTACACCGTCTTTCCTGCTATTGGCTTAGGAAGCCTTGGCGGCCTCTTGCTGATCTACCTCGGTGGCTCAATGGGAGTAAACATTTGGCTGCTTCGGGGTTATATCGACACGATTCCGATGGAGCTCGATGAGGCAGCCCGTATCGATGGTGCATCGACTCCACAGGTCTATTGGCTGATCTTCTTCCCGCTCGCAGCTCCCGTGCTAGCGGTGACTGCGCTGCTGGCTTTCATAGGCACTTTTAACGAATTCATCTTGGCCTCTATTTTCTTGACCGATGTTCATCAACGCACCGTGGCAGTTGGACTGAACTCATTTGTAGGCGCCCAATTTGGGCAAAATTGGGGACCTTTCGCGGCCGGCTCATTGATGGCCTCAATTCCTCTCGTGATCCTCTTCTTATCGCTGCAGCGCTTTATCATCGGAGGACTCACCCAAGGCGCAACAAAGGGTTAATAATTCACCTTCTAGATTAACTTCGCTACGAGTAGCACGAAAAGAGGGTGCAATGAAGAATCCACTATTTGCCCATCATGATGGCAGCGAAATTTACATAAGCAATAGTGCTCCCGCTATTAGGGAAGAAGTTAACTTTCGATTTCGCATTTCAAATGACGTGACTCTTGATCGCGCCATGTTACGCGTGTATCACGATGGTGAGCCACGCCTATTCGAAATGTCCATCGCAGATATTGGTCCCGTCGAGACTTGGTGGAGCGTAAGTGTTCCAGTACTCAATCCCGTTACTCCGTATC
>Ga0214255_1000620_pt1 | contig 8472 bp, 10 predicted proteins | sample TroBogypolimnion_24_FD_153093 | JGI IMG/M metagenome (GOLD analysis project Ga0214255, IMG submission 153093) | Freshwater microbial communities from Trout Bog Lake, WI - 03AUG2009 hypolimnion | ecosystem: Environmental > Aquatic > Freshwater > Lake > Hypolimnion/Profundal zone | place: Trout...
TGGTTCACACCTTGTGGGAGTAGCCTTGTCTGTAATGGATATCAATCATTCTGAGGTCGCGGTTGTGGATCGCGCCACCGAGAGCCCTGCCCAAAAGAAGGCGCGCTTTGAGCGCGACGCGCTGCAGTACACCAATCAGTTATACGCAGCAGCCATGCGCTACACCAAGAATCCGCAAGATGCCCAGGATCTGGTGCAAGATACCTATGCCAAGGCCTTCGTCGCCTTCCATCAATTTGAACCAGGTACCAATCTCAAAGCCTGGCTCTATCGCATTCTCACTACAACTTTCATCAATACTTATCGCAAGGACCAGCGTCGCCCGCAGATCAGCGATGGCGAGCTCGAAGATTGGCAGATTTATGACGCTGCCAGCCACACCAGCGATCAAGGCCGCTCCGCCGAAGATGTCGCACTCGATGGCATCGTCGATGTAGATGTCAAAGCTGCGCTCGCTGCCATGCCAGAGGATTTTCGTATGGCTGTCTATCTCGCCGATGTCGAAGGATTCTCTTACAAAGAGATCGCCGATATCGTCGGAGTCCCATCAGGTACCGTGATGTCTCGTCTGCATCGTGGCCGCAAACTCCTTCGTAGCTCGCTCGCCGAATACGCCAAGGACCGTGGATTTAATCGAGGTAGCGATGCATAATTCTGCGCACCTACCCTGCGATCAAATTCTGCAGACTCTCGTTCTATTCATCGACCACGAGCTCCCGTCCGAGCAGGAGTATCAGTCCTATATGACCCACTTCCAAGAATGTGCGGATTGCAACGAAGAGATGCTGCACGAGAGCACCGCTGTAGCCTTTTTGAAGGAATTGCTCCAAATGAACTGCAATGAGCAGGCGCCGCAAGAGTTGCACGATCGGATTTTGCAACAAACAGAAGAGCTAGCGGGGCAGTCTCAAGTCCAGTTCTTCTCGTCATCTACCACCATCACGAATTTCACTTTTGACGGAACTACCTCGATCCAAGTCACGCAAGAGTTCACCCAAGAGATTCGCCACGACTTTAACGAAGAGCAGTAACTCCTACTTTTTACCCTCAAATCCATTAAGTTTTGGGTATGCAACCAGAGCAACTTGTGGGATCGGTAGGGATGGCTTCCCTCACGGTTCGCCCACTCGATACCGGGGTCGCGCAAGGGTTCAATGATCTGCCAGTACTAGCTGCAAATTCTGCTCTGAACGTTATCGAGTCAGCTTGTAGCGCTGCAATCGCCGAATACTTCGAAACTGGCGAAACTACCTTCACCATTGGCGCTGCTATTCAGATGCGGGGAGCGGTTGCAATTGGCGCCGAAGTTCGCGCTTTAGTTAAAGCCACAGAGTTCAGCGACAATATCTTGACCTTCGAATGTGAAATTCATCAAGAGCAAAGAATAATCGCCGTCGCACAAGTGCAACGGCGATTAGTAGATCGTGTTTCTTTTATGGCACGGAGTGCAGCGGAAAATCTTCCGCGCACCAGCGCCGCTAGTTAATTAAGCCTTCTTGGTAGCCCAGAAGATCTCGGAGATCTCTTCGATCTTTGCCAACAACTTATCGGCTACCGCAACATCGTTTGTTCCCTTTGTGCCACCGGCACCGGCGAGCTTGGTAGCTTCATTGAACAAGGTGTTGAGTTGTGGGTATGCCTCGAAGTGTGGAGCCTTGAAGTAATCAGTCCAGAGAACCCAGAGGTGGTGCTTGACCATCTCAGAGCGCTCTTCCTTAACTGCTACTGCGCGTGACTTGAAATCAACATCGCTGCTGGCCGCGTACTTCTCCATGGCAGCTTTTACTGATTGTGCTTCGATCTTGGCCTGTGCAGGATCGTAGATTCCGCAGGGTAGATCGCAGTGGGCAAATCCAACGAGAGTTGGCTTAAACATAGGTGCTCCTTCTTTAATAAAAACGAATCGTCCTATGTGTCAGACTACTACTCCCATGGCACACCTTCCATTTAGAACTATTGCGGTGAGCGGCAACTCGATGAGCCCCACCTATAACGATGGCGATTGGCTGCTCTTTCGCCGTTTGCGTGCAGTGAGCGCGGCGCAACGCTTGGTTGGGAAAGTCGTGGTGATCGAGCGCGAGAGCTATCCCGGAATCCTGTTGATCAAGCGCGTGATGCGAGCAGATGAAAATGGACTTTGGGTCGAGGGCGATAACAAAGATGCCAGCACCGATTCAAGAACTTGGGGATTGCTGGCGCCACGTGAAATTGTCGGTCGAGTTCTGATTCGCTACCGCAGGGGCTAGATTAGTCTTTCCTAAATTGGAGGGGACGATATGAAAATCAGAGGGTGGGATGATTATCCCCACGATTTCCATCCAGAATTTAATTTTCATAGAGGTCCATTCTGGTTGCGCGCTCTGGCTCGAACCCCATTTTTGGAGAGGTTCGCCTATCCAATTGCGATGAAAAAGGGTCTATGTGAATTGTGGCCCAGTTCCTCAGAGTCCATTCTTGATCCGAACTTTGATACAACAGGATGGGTGATTCACACTCGAGAAAAGAATGACTTAGAAAGATGGATTGAGGGTTCGCTTGCTTACTTTGGACATGGCGAACGGAATCGAACTCAGCAATTCTTGTTCAGGGATCGAATGTTCCGTGTGAAGAAAAAGCTAATTCTCTTTAGGGGTGTTCTTCCTCGTTTTTCGTTTACATCCTATGGAGGAACGCTGAGACGTCAGCGCGGTATCCACAGAGCCAACGGAACTTATAAGAAATACAAGAAAGCGCTCCGCGGGGAGCACTTCGACTTTAGCGAGTAAATGCCTCAGTAATCAGAGCGTGCTGCTCTTCTTCATGCAAGTGATGTGAACCCGTTGCTGGGCTTGCTGTTGCACGCCGCGAGACGCGACGCAAGGTGCGACCTTCAAGTGCCTCAAAGGTATTGAGAGCAACAAATGGGTATGGACCTTGGTTAGCTGGCTCATCTTGCACCCAGAGCAGGTTGGCATGTGGGTGAGCGTTTGCGACGCGCATGAACTCTTCAATAGGGAATGGATAGAGCTGTTCGACGCGGACGATCGCGGTGGTGTTCTCACCGAGCTTGGCGCGTTCTGCAACGAGATCCCAATAGATCTTGCCAGAGCAGAAGATCACACGAGTCGCGTTGGTGACAGTGCTGTCATCGATCAGCGGTCTAAATGTTCCTGAAGTGAAATCAGCGAGACCGGAGGCCGCTGCCTTGAGTCGCAACATCGACTTTGGCTCAAAGACTATGAGTGGGCGACGCGCTGCGTTCTTGGTGTGCCAACGCAATAGATGGAAGTAAGAGGCAGGTGTGCTTGGCTGGGCAACAGTCATGTTCTCTTCGGCACAGAGCGCAAGATAGCGTTCGATACGTGCGGAGGAGTGATCTGGTCCTTGGCCTTCATAACCGTGTGGCAAGAGCAGAACGATTGATGAACGCTCGCCCCACTTCTGCAGAGAACTGGAAATGAATTCATCGACGATAGATTGCGCACCGTTGGCGAAATCACCGAACTGCGCTTCCCAGAGGACTAGAGCATCTTCGCGCTCGACGGAGTACCCGTATTCAAATCCCATCGCTGCATATTCCGAGAGCAGTGAGTCAAAGACGAAGAAATGATTGTCATCGTTGATGAGTCCGCGTAATGGGAACCAATCTCCACCGGTGTTCTGATCGACGATAACAGCGTGGCGATTAGAGAAAGTTCCGCGGCGAACATCTTGTCCGGCGAGACGTACTGGATGACCTTCAAGCAGTAGCGATCCAAAGGCGAGGAGTTCACCGGTCGACCAATCGACGGTGCCTTCATCGAGCATCTCGGTGCGCTTTGCCAGTTGCGGTGCCAGGCGTGGGTGGATTACGAATCCTTCGGGAGTTGCCACCTGAGTTGCAGCGATCTGACGAAGCGTTGCTTCAGCCACGCCGGTCTGCAAATTGAGTGGTTCTGTAACTTCTGGGATCGCGCTTGGACCTTGCTCTGGCTCAACGTTATGAACCGCGGCATACACCGCATCCAGCTGCGCTTGGTAATCGCGCAAGACTTCTTCGGCCTCATCGACGGTGATATCTCCGCGACCAATAAGTGCTTCGGTATATAACTTACGGGTGCTGCGTTTGGCTTCAATGAGTTTGTACATCATTGGCTGGGTGTAACTTGGCTCATCGCCCTCGTTATGACCGCGGCGACGGTAACAGACCATATCGATCACGACATCTTTATTGAACTCTTGGCGATATTCAAAGGCTAGGCGAGCAACGCGCACAACTGACTCTGGGTCATCACCGTTGACATGGAATACCGGTGCTTGAATCATCTTGGCGATATCAGTCGAATAGGTGGATGAACGAGCTGCATGGGGGGATGTCGTAAATCCAACTTGGTTATTGGCAACGATATGGATGGTGCCACCGGTGCGATAACCCTTGAGCTGGGAAAGGTTGAGGGTCTCTGACACAACGCCTTGACCTGCGAATGCAGCGTCGCCGTGGACCAGAATTGGCAGTACAGAATAAGCCTCATGCACGCCCTTGATATCTTGCTTGGCGCGAACGATTCCTTCTAATACGGGGTTAACCGCTTCCAGGTGTGAAGGATTTGCAGCAAGATAGATCTTGGTGGTCTCACCAGAGTCAGCTTTAAATACACCCTTGGTACCGAGGTGATATTTAACGTCACCAGTTCCTTGTACGGAATTTTCGGCGTAATGACCTTCGAACTCTTGGAAGATCTGGCCATAGGACTTGCCACCAATATTCGCCAATACATTGAGGCGGCCGCGATGTGGCATTCCGATACAGACCTCTTCCATTCCGCTCTTGGCAGAACTGTCGAGGATCGCATCGAGCAATGGGATGAGGGACTCTCCGCCTTCGAGGGAGAAGCGTTTCTGTCCGACGTACTTGGTCTGCAAAAATGATTCAAAGGCTTCGGCCGAGTTGAGCTTGCGCAAGATACGTAGTTGCTCTTCACGAGGCGTACGCGGTGCACCAACTTCAACATGCTCCTGCATCCACTTACGTTCAACAGGATTTTCCATATACATGTACTCAACGCCGACAGAGCGGCAGTACGAGTCACGCAAAATGCCGAGGATACGCCGCAACTTCATAAATGACTTTCCGCCAAAACCGCCGGTCGCAAATTCGCGATCGAGATCCCAGAGTGAGAGCCCATGATTAACAACATCGAGATCAGGATGGCTGCGTTGGCGATAGCGCAGGGGATCGGTATCGGCCATCAAGTGGCCAAAGGTGCGGTAAGACTCGATCAACTGCTGTACGCGAGCGGTCTTGCTGATCTGATCCTCTTTGGAGAAATGGAAATCAACGCTCCAACGAATTGGCTCATAAGGAATGCGCAGGGCCGAAAAGATCTCGTCGTAGAAGTGGTCGCCACCCAAGATTAATTCGTGGATGCGGCGCAGGAAGTCACCAGATTGCGCTCCTTGAATGACGCGGTGGTCATAGGTGCTTGTAAGTGTGATGGTCTTTGAAATAGCTAAGTTAGTGAGAGTCTCCTCACTCGCGCCTTGGAACTCTGCGGGGTAATCCATGGCACCAACACCAAGAATCAAACCTTGGCCCTGAACCAAGCGGGGGACCGAGTGCACGGTTCCAAGAGTTCCGGGATTGGTCAGTGAAACAGTTGTTCCAGCGTGATCTTCGACGGTGAGTGTGCCAGTGCGCGCCTTACGAACCGTCTCTTCATACGAAGCCCAGAACTGGGCAAAGTCGAGCTCTTCGCAGCCCTTAATAGAAGGTACTAAGAGTTGGCGTGAACCATCTGGTTTTGCCAAGTCGATTGCGATTCCTAAGTTGATATGTTCGGGGCGACCCAGAGCAGGCTTGCCATCGAGTTCACCGAAAAAAGTATTCATCTCTGGCATAGCGCGCAGCGCTTTGATCATTGCATAACCAATGAGATGAGTGAAAGAAACTTTGCCACCACGTGCCCGGGCCAGATGATTGTTTATCACTGTGCGGTTGTCGATCATGAGTTTGGCAGGAATCGCCCGAACGCTTGTTGCGGTAGGAACGTTGAGTGATGCTTCCATGCTCTGTACGACGCGAGCAGATACTCCACGGATTGGTTCCATCGTTGCAGCGCCAGGTGTAACTAAAGTCGGGATCGGCTTTACGACGGGATCAGCTGGGGTAATTGTTGTTGAAACTTGAGGTGCTTGTACGACTGGAGTTGGTCGCGGTGCTGCTGGCGCTAATGGAGTTGGCGCAACGACTTGTATCGCGGTGGGTACAACGGGAGGCGTAGTCGATGCAGAAGATTTTGGAATTGGTGGAACGCCGGCCTGTGGAGTTGGTGCGGATACATTCGCACTCTGCGTAGGAGGGGTGTAATCAGCAAAGAAATCCCACCAGGCTTTATCTACCGATGTAGGATCTTGCAGATAACGCTCATACATCTCATCGACGAGCCATTCATTAGGTCCAAAGGAACCACCAAAATGATTTGCAGGGGTATTCGATGCCGACACTGGCGCTCTCTTTCGCTTCGAAATGAAGATCAGGTACGGATGAATCTTAATAGCCTTGGCTGAGAGTGCTCCTCAGGCGGGATGTGAGGTAGGGCTCTACGCTGGGCTTTATGAGTTTAGTTGTCGTTACAGGCGCAAGCAGAGGTCTGGGGCTGTATTGCGCCAGAGAGTTGATTAAATCTGGCCACCGCGTCCTGGTGGTCGCCAAAGATCCTGATCGACTGGCAGCAGTCGCTGCCGACATAGGAGCTGATTTTCGAGCAGTGGATTTGGAAGATCAGGCCGCTACTCGCCTAGTTTTCGCCGAGATCCTGGCAACCTATGGAGCTCCAGAGATATTGATTCTGGCCCACGGGGTGATGAGCGCGAAGATGTCCAAGACCCTGCGCACCACCGACGCAGAATGGCGCCGCGTGATGGCGATCAACCTAGATTCGACCTTCACGATCATCAATATTTTGGGCGCCGCGATGGCAGATGCGCGCCACGGTCGAATCATTGCCTTTAGCGCCTGCTTGGGGCGCATGTCTGGTCCGGGAAATGCCGGGGGACTGGTTCCGTATCGAATTAGCAAGGCTGGGGTAAATGCTCTCGTACGAAATCTTGCATATGAGACTGGCCATGGTTCGCGAGGTTTGTTAGTGGACGCGCTCTGCCCTAATCACACCAGAACCGATATGGGTGGTCCCGATGCTCCACTCTCGATTGCAGAGGGAGCAGATACCGCGCTCTGGTTGGCGCAACGCGAGTTCAATTCGGCAGAGGATAAAACGGGATATTTATGGGAAGAGCGCGCAATTATTGATTGGTGATTATTCGCGATACCCCAGGACACAAACAGCGGTGGTCACGATTGCAAGCAGACCTAACGGATATGCACCGATATAAAATTTTCCCGAGAGCATGAAATAAGCGACGCCGAGTGCGATCAGGTTGGCTAATACTGCAGGAGCTCGCCCCCAGGACTTCCCATTTTTATAACTGATCGAACAGGCGAAGAGTCCAATAGCGCCTAGAGCTAGCGCGATGAAATCGCCAGCGAGGGCGAGTGGCGCGCTGAGAGGTTTGGTGCGGAAGGCAGCCAAGAGCGCCAGATAGAGAATTAGGGCGAGCAGGACGAGCGACTCTAAACGCAAGGCTTGGATAGCAACCTTGCGGCTCTTTTCAAATACTGCATCACTTATTGCCACATCAGAAGAGTATCCAAGTAATCTTACGAAATGGCCGATTTTGACCTACGAGATGTCGAATTCCAGAGCGATGGCAGTGCAGATTCACTCACTGCCAGCATGTCACCTGCTCTCTTTCAGGAGAATGTAAAGCGGGAGATCGCAACGGCGGCGCGAGAGGTTCGTGAACTTACAATGGTGGCGCTCGCTTTGGAGCCAGCGGACTTTGCATCTGTCGCGAATTTCCAAGAGGCTTTGATTGAAATCGCCTTTGCTCTGAAAAGTGGTTTGCGTGGCGGTGATTTCTTTGCCCGCATATCTGATTCTGGTTTCTGGGTTCTCTTAAGAACAGACGAGAGCGGTGCTGCGGCGGTTATCGATCGCTTGGATCTTCCGCACCACGATAATTTAACAATCCATATCGTGGTGCGGAAATACTCTGGCTATGAAGAGTGGATCGAGCGAATCGATCAACTGCACTTTAGTTAATTACTTATTTACCGGCACAAGCCATTTCAGCGGCAATTACTTTGGTATTTTGGTTATCAAGGCCTGCGATAGTTGCTGCGCTCGTTACTGGAATTCCATGTGCATTGAGGCAGGCGATGTAGGCAGCGCTTGTTCCAGGTTTTGGTGCGATTCCACCAGACTTACCATTTGGGGTTCCACCAGCCTGCGCTCCAGTACTGCCACCTCTTCCAAATCCACCGAAGGCTGGGCGCAATGGAGCGCAGGCTGTAAATGCTTTCTGTTGTGCAGGAGTCATCGAAAAAGTTGGACGGGGGCGAGGAGCTGTTCCACTAGGTGCACCAGTTGGGGCGCCAGATGGACGGGTGCCTGG
>Ga0214255_1000642_pt1 | contig 8151 bp, 18 predicted proteins | sample TroBogypolimnion_24_FD_153093 | JGI IMG/M metagenome (GOLD analysis project Ga0214255, IMG submission 153093) | Freshwater microbial communities from Trout Bog Lake, WI - 03AUG2009 hypolimnion | ecosystem: Environmental > Aquatic > Freshwater > Lake > Hypolimnion/Profundal zone | place: Trout...
TCAAGCAATGATTGCTAAACGTTCCGGAAACTTCATTGGCTGCTTGCTGTCGTTGAGGTACACCTTGTCGCCATCAAGCTTTGTAACGACCTGCACCTCAACAGTAACAACATCGAAAGAAAGCTTCACTGCACGGGCAACCTTTTGCCCCACTTCGAATGTCTTACCCAGTACGTCTTGTGCCATGCTTGACTCCTTGTTGCGATGTATGTATTATAACAGGATGGAACCACCCTGTCTACCTACTTGTTTACTGCACTGGTACGCCAACCTTGGGTGCGTTAGCCAAGTAAGTCGCACGGGCCAATTGCCTGCTGTAACCGTTAGCGGCCATCATCGCTGCAATGATTGCTTCGTAACTGTGACCCGCACGGTGCCCGGACAGCATGATTCTGCGGCTTGTGGCAGCTTTGCTCTCACCTGCAACGGGCGCAGCTTGCACCGGCGTTACAAAGCGTGGGGCAGGCGGAACAAACGGCGTAGGGCGCTGCACTACAGGGGGAGGTGCAATGATGGTAGCCACTGGCACTTCTTTGGTAGGAGCACCCTGCTTGATGATGGGTTGCGCGAGCGTCTGCCCACGTGCCCCAACAATGCTGTACGCACAAGTCTTGGAGACCGTACCCAACCCCTTGCGGTAAGTGAGTGTGCGCCCTTGCTGCACCATTGCATGCCGCCTATCATTCAACCGCACCGTTTGCCCACGGTTGGTTGTGTACTCGTAAGTGATGCCCTTGCCGTACACGACATCCATGTCGTGTGTGCGGTCTCCAGTGCCACCCAACGCCCTGCAAACACGCGCCCAACCGTAGTCGTGGTTTTTGCCCAACGATGGATTCATGAAACAGAAACAGTGGGCGACCTCATGGGGTACCACCACATTTAGCATCTCTTCGAACTCGCGTGCTATCATGTCTGTATTGAAGCGCACAAACATTTGATTTCCACGACGGCATGCCATTCCACCCACACGACCCTTCAGGTCGAAGTGTACTCCGATAATGGGCATAGACATTGCATACAATCTGTTACCAGTCTCGATGCATTGTTTAACACGATCGATAATTTGCTGATGTTGTACGTTCATTTACTGCCTTGTGTGTTTGTTGCTGTAAATGTATTATACAACGGGAGGAACCATATGTCAACGTGTTTTTAATCTACCTTTCACAAACCCGACAGGACATTCGACTGAAAGTTTAGTTACTTTGCCGTTATTCCACCAAGTCATACCTGCGTTACCGGCGCTCTTAAATGATGTTCCCAGATACCACTGAACATCGGGTTGAATTACAGAACGTTTGTTTTTGATACCATCAGTCCACCATGACGTACCTCTATGCCCTGAATTTCTCCTCGATGTTTCAGTCTTCTCGGGTTGAGCACGGCCCTTCATAAGCTTACCATGTTCGGGATTTGGTCCAGTCTTTAATCCTTTGTTCCATGGATCTCCCGCCATTCCTAATTCCCATCCGATCCCGGGACAATTCTTAGCTCGTTGATTTACGCCATCCTTGTTCCACCATTTCATTTCTTTAAGGTGTTCAGCTAACTTTCTTCTCCAATATCCGTACTTCTTATTAAATGATGCTCGTCCTACACAACTATGTGATGAAGGTAGTAGCATATGTCTTAACGCCAATAATAGTCCCTCATAGGAATACATCTTTGTTAAGAGTATATGAGCGAGAAGATGTTCTTCGGCAGTTAGATATACCATGTTCTCTGCCGTATCATCACCTCCCATACACCTCGGGAGTATATGATGATTCTCTACATAAGTAGTAGTAGAGGGCAAGGTTCTTGTGCGGGCTCTATCTATTAGTTTGTTATAATGTGCTTCATAGTTCATATACTATTTATCACCTGCCGCACGAAGTTGCACTTAGTTGAATACCTTGCCATCAACGCGCACTTCAGTGATGCTGTCTGCCTTGAAGCTGCGGATGATAACCTTGTTATCCAACCCACCCTGCTCGCCCTCTTCCTTGTCTGCCATGCCCACGATGTCGCTCTTCGCGATTGGAGCGCCGTCGATGAAGTAGTCAACAACACCGGGCTTCAGGAAGATGACTTCCAGGTAGTACGCAGTAGCACCGTCTTTGAAATGCTCGATAATGGGCATGTTAGGAACTCGTGTGCCCCACGCACGCTCGCCAAGCACAAAGCTGGCAGGATCCTTGCCCTCTGCTGTAAGACGGCGTGCCACCATAGCTTCATAGCCGTTTACAGTCTTGTTTTGGAAGCACATCACCGTGGCACCCACCATCCGCTTAGTGATGCGACCCTGCTGCGGGTTCTTCTTGCCGCCTGTGAGCTTGACTTCCGTCAGCGTATCGATGCCAACGAAGCTTGCTCCACTTACGTTTTGGAACGCTGCGATGAGTTGTGTGTGCTTCATGTTGTTTGCTTTGTGTGTTGCGATGTATGTATTATACGGCTTCTGGAACCGTATGTCAACATCTAATTACCACACTTTGCCGGGGATTGTGAAACTATCGCAGTATGCGTCGATAGTCAGCTTCTTCCACTCTGCGGGTGTGATGCTATCGAATCCATCATTCTGCATATCCCATTCACCGCCTGCCCTCGCAAGATCCGCCATCCCCACAGAGCCATCCGACTCCATCCACGCGAGAACCACGTAGCATCCATCCTCGTGCCGGATCTTCATGTCGAAGAGTTGATCCCACTTGATCATGTGCCCGTAATCATCCCAATAGGCTTTCAGTTTGGGCCAATTTGCTTCTTTGGGCTTTGCCATATTGCTCTCCTTGTTGCGATGTGTGTATTATAACGCGGTTGGAACCGCGTGTCAACAACTACTTACGCAGCAATGATAGCCTTCGGCCGCAGTGCAGCCACCATCTCTCGGGTCACCGCCTTCACCGACTCGGGCGCAGGCTCACGACGCGGCCAGCCCAGCCGATCCTTCAGCATGTTGCGGATGAACACTTCGTTGGGAACAGCAGCGATGTCTCGCGGCTTGCGGGTCCTGGCAGCGACAAACACCGCACGGCGATCGTCGACCGTGACATTGGAACGCTGAACCGGAGTAGCTTTGAGCATATCGTTTCCTTCTGTGTTGTTTGTTGCGATGAGTGTATTGTAGCAGGGAGTTTCCTCCCTGTCTACCTGTTAATCCACCAGCCGGATGATGAAGCTCTTGCCACCCATGCGATCCGTAGCGCGGATAAACATGCCGTACAAGTAGCGTCCCTGGAACTGCCGCTTCAGCTGCCGCTCCAACTCCTGTTGTGCAAACAGCGGAGCGTGGAAGATGTGCTCGCCATTCCACAGCTTCAAACGGCGCGTGCCATCCTTAGCCTTGTCGTTGAACACGGTGGGAGGCCAAGGGTTAGCTTGGCGGAAACCCGCATCCTTCATTGCTTGACGAAGCTTCTTTGTGTCGGACATTGCTGTCTCCTTTGTTGCGATAACGTATTATTGCATCTATTATTGTAAAAGTCAACAATATTTTATTATAAATATATGATGTTCTATACATATGCTTATCTACGAAAACAGGATTTCACACCTTACTACATAGGTAAGGGTAGTGGTAGTCGTGCTTATAGAAAGCATGTTGGTGTATCGACACCAAAAGACAGATCCCGCATAGTATTTCTAGAGACTAATCTTTCCGAAGTCGGTGCATTTGCACTGGAACGAAGAATGATTCGGTGGTATGGTCGAAAGGATAACAACACAGGCATTCTTCGAAATAGAACAGATGGTGGTGAAGGGGTCTCAGGTAATGTTGCGTGGAACAAAGGCAGAACCGGTGATATACGTACGGATGAAACTAAGGGTAAGATGAGTGCTGCACAGAAAGGTATTCCTAAATCCGATGCACATAAAGAAAAATTAAGAGTTCCGCACGGACCACTGACTCATACACGAATAGGAACTAAACGTGGGCCGACACCCGAAGATGTTAAAATTAAAATAAGAAACTCCTTAAAAGATAAAACACATTCAGAAGAGACCAAGGCGAAGAGAAGTGCATCAATGAAACTACATTATGCAGCGATACGAGAAGCAACTATGAGAAACAAATCTGATCTGAAGGCCAACGGTCCCTCTTCTGGAACCGCCTTAGCTCTGATGCATCACTGAACACGTTTGTCGACTGATACATTTCATAGGCTTCCGCCTCTTTGTAGTGCATAATGACCAGCTCTTGTGTACGAAATGGCTTGAATTGGGTTGCAGTTACGTCTACAACGTAATCATCCACTACACAAAAGCAGTGACACTCATGCCACTCACTTACCCACATATGGATATCCGCCGCAATACCTTCCGCTGTTAGCCGCTTATGCAGCTCTGCAGAAGCAATTGCACACCATCCTTCTAGGTCCTCTGGGTGGTAGTTCTTACGATCAGCCCGCTCTTGAACCCATATCCTGGTTCCTAAAGCAATAGCCGCGACTCTACCGTGAAGCTGTTTGTTCATACCATCATTATAAGGCATTCCAACAACTCTGTCAACAAGTCTTTTGGTTCTCGGACCTATGGATCGAGCCCACATAATTACAGATCCGAGGATGCGATACCTTAGCGGCTAGGATGAAAATGATAAGTAAGTCAGTACAACTAACCTCGGAGTATTATGAAACCAATATCAGATGAACACAGAGAAAACATAAAGAAGGGTCTTGAGGAAGCTCGCCTCGGGACCAGACCACCACCTACAGAAAAACAACGCTTGAAAAGTCTTAAATCTGATCTTAAAAATCATTATGGTCTATCATTAGAAGAATATCATGCCCTATTAGAAAAGCACAATCATGTCTGTGCTATATGTAAGAAGCCCGAAACATCTATTTCGAGATACGGCACTCCGAAAAGATTGACTATTGATCATTGTCATACAACATCTGCAATCCGAGGTATTCTATGTGACGCCTGTAACCGAGGAATAGGCCACCTCGGAGATGACATTACGATCCTAAAAAGTGCTATTGAATACCTTGCGAGAACGAAACCCTAAAAGAAAGGCCAGTGCTAACTAACCTAGATCGAAACTCTCGAAACCCGAAACCCTCGAAATCCATGAAACCTCGAAACCCTGTCGAAAGGTGAAACTCTAGAAGACCGATACCCTATAGAAAACCTTTTCGAAAAGAAATTCGAAACCCTCACGAACTCATATTAGATAGAAACTCGAAACCCTATAGAAATTTTTCTGATACGCTAATAGAATACCTAATAGGATTTCAAATACATAACATAGAAGATCACATGCTACTATATACACAAGTGATCCTATGCTATTAGTTCATCTTTATGTTTACAGTATAGGGCTTTATATGCATAATGCACCACTACGGTTAGCACGGTAGATAGATAGGATACACGGTAGACACCGTAGAGTATAGTGTAAACATAGGCCTCGCATTGCACGCTGACAACTGGGAGATCTATATAGCGAGACCTTATGCTAGGCAGAGTGTTGTATAATACATACACTAAGAAACATAGGTCAAGGCGATAGGGCCTTGAAGCCCTTTACAATGAATTTCAACTATATCGAAACTCTATACTAACATATCTCTAACGTTTCTATACGATGTTATTCGTGTCTGCTAGGTTATTAACGCGAAACCTACATAATGCGGTTCTATTGTAGTGAAACTCAATCACAAGTGTAGCCATTTATTATTCGCCTATCCTACTTCTAGCGAAATGTATATAAGATAGATACTCTAACTGCTGGCCAATGCCCTTAGGCGACTTTAAGAATAGGTGTTCTATGGTTCTATACAGTATTATTTATCATCAAGAACCCCTATGTTGATCAAGATAGATATTCGAGATGCATACTGCGATGCATATCTTTATAGAAAGACGCATTCTAACGGTTCGAAACGTATATCGATAGGATTCCATACATACGCGCACCTATGATTCCGTTTAGAAAACCTATACGCGCCCTTGCGCCCAAATCCACGCCTATACGCACGAATTCCGAGCTCAAAGCTGCGACCAAAACCGCCCGCAGCTTTCCTATTTGAAAACCTTAGGCAGGATTCCGAATCTGGTTTGGAAATCTGACCTAAACTCTTACCGAGAGAGGCTCATCAGAAAATGTCATTTAATGCTACGTTCAGGATATTGCACAATACCACACTTTATTGCACTTCATTGCACCTAGGCTATCCATCGTGCTCTAGAATCCTACGTTGCAAAGCCTTTAACCAGACTTTTCTATTCCCTATCCATATGTTATCAAACCATACCTTACCATTGTTCACGTAGCTGTGCAAGTTGATAGGGCACGATATTATAGGGTCCATTCCTAGATCTTCTTTACACCAATTCCATAATATATCGGACGGAATACGCTCTAGATCTTCTAATCGAAATCTAATATCTATTGGGTATTTAAGGACATCAAATAGGCTCATATTCTTCTATTCTTCTTTGTAAAGACTTCAGTTGCGTTTCTCTATATGATGTAGGAGCGACCTTAATGAAGTTATGAATACCAACCATATGGCGATATACTTGATTAGGATGAGGAATCATTTCTACTTTGAGGTCTTTCTTTATCCAATCCCATAGTATATCGTTTGGGATACGCTGTAGATCTTCTATACGGAAGACTATAGTGATTGGATATCTTATAGTATCAAATAGGCTCATATTCGGCAATCATTTTTCGTAGGAGAGCCACTTTCTCATTGAAGTGATATATCTTTTTATTACGGACTATAATATTCAGCTCAATCATTATTTCATTTGGAACTGCTCGTAGTTGTTCTGTTGTTGGACGATCGGGGATTGGATATCTTATTGTATCGAAGATAGTCATTGGTTATATTTCTCCAATGCTCGCATGAATATCTTACGGGCATATCCGCCGGATGCTTCACAGTTGTCGCCCCAGGTTGCTAACACGCGGCAGGTCTTCTTGTGATCCCAATTACCGTGCTCTTCTGGATGCTGTGAATGAGCTTCAACCCAATACAGGGATATGAGCTCTACTGGAAGAGTTTCTAATTCGAGACGATTACCTAAGTCGATGTTTTGATACTTAAGGTTATCGAATAGACTCACATGAAGTCTTTATATATGTAGAGCTCAGGAATGTCTTTGTCGATCTTCCACGGTGTTCCTGGGCTGTAGCTGTTGAGTGCTTCAGTTGCTTTCAATGTCTTTGCATTCACTTTGGTAATCCTGGCTGTGACATGAAAATGCCCACCTCTGCCACGACCATTGCACGTGAACCCAATAGTGTCGCCCACCTTTGGTAATTCGGCAGATTCTGTGTAAACCCAAGCTGGCTTGCCGGTGAATTTGTCTGTGCCTAAGTAGCGGATCTTCATTTTGTGTTGCTTGTTTGCTGCGATGTGTGTATTATATAGCAGACGTTGGAAGATGTCAACTAAAATATCCAAACACAGACAATGAAGAACGCACATACCAGGGCGGCAGCAATCTCTACGATATCCAGTTCATCCCAATCATAAAATGTCCTGTAGAGTATTGCCCCCACATAGTAAGCGGCGCAGAATGTCAAGAGTGTAAGAGTGAAGAAGCTCATATGTTTACGATTCCGGCAAGTTCATATGCCTTGTTGCGGAGTTCTTCGTCTCGGTCCATAGGAACATTCATGTAATGATCGAATCCCATTTCTTTTGCTGCTTTCTTAAGGCAGACTGTCCAGCAAGGACGAATTGTAGATGTGGCAGGATTACGTCTTAGTGACGAATCTGCTTGTCCCATATCGATCATGATAACTCCTAAAGTGAAGCACAGTCAACTGGAACATCGGCAAGGATCACAGTTACTTCGTAGGACTTCTTGGCCTTGAAAAACTTCGCTGCTTCTTGTTGTGCTGCATAACTGGTTTCAGCGATAACCGTTACGGACCGTCCTTTATAAAACGCCTTATAAGTCCTCATGTCTGTCCTTATTGTTTGTTGCTATAGTGTATTATAGCGTAATAATAGCATCGTGTCAATGGATTTTATGATAAATAAGTGTAGTTCGCGGAGGTCGAAATCCCAACTACTCTAACGCTTTTGAGGAGCAATCAGCGATGTATTTAGCATACACTTATCTAATCACAAACAAAATCACAAACGAATATTATTATGGATCCCGATTTAGGAATATTGCATTGAAGAGGATGCCAGATGA